>Ga0190315_1000008_pt1 | contig 117390 bp, 53 predicted proteins | sample 48701101_MG_FD_161673 | JGI IMG/M metagenome (GOLD analysis project Ga0190315, IMG submission 161673) | Hydrothermal vent sediment bacterial communities from Southern Trench, Guaymas Basin, Mexico - 4870-11-0-1_MG | ecosystem: Environmental > Aquatic > Marine > Hydrothermal vents > Sediment ...
TTCCAAAGCCAAATCAACCTCATAAGCCTTGGCGGGCGCAAGAACTGCTAAAATGACAATCTTGTTAAGAACGTCATACATCACCGAAATAAGCCCATAACCGTGTTGCCCGATTATATTTTTATTCAAGACATTAGTAAAATTTATGGTACCGAATTCTTCGTTAATTTCTGGGGTATTGGGCAAATGGATTTTGGAGCCGTCAATAGCCAGTAGACGAAATCCCCAAGCATTTTCAAAATTATCATCGGCATAAAGAACATCAAGCACTGCTCTTTGATTTAACGTGATGAACGCCTCATGTTTTAAATGACGACGTGCTTGAGTAAAAGCGCTCTTTGTTACTAAAATGCCGTTGTCCCGTTTTTTAAAGAACTCCGGCAAAAACAAGCTGTAGCGGTTTGATGCTATGCAAGTAAAATTATCTTTTAGGACGGCTACAAAGGGAAAGGCGTACTTTCTGGTAAAAAATTTGTAAACTGTGCGATGTTCATCTTTAAATGACTCGTCATTTAACAACTCGCGAATAATTTCCATTTAACGGGTGGCTTTATCATTTTCGTCTGCCAATGTTTGTTTTTCCATAAATTGATTTTACCTACTGTTTGAAAGTTAATAACTATAACACATTTTCCTTAACTTAATGGCATTGAGGTGAAACCTGGGGCAACCCCGATAGGGGTTGAATATGAATAGCCCCAGGTGAAACCTGGGGTGGGAATTAACACCTCAAACAACCCCGATAGGGGTTGAATGTAGGAAATAACTAGGGGTTGGCCTATTTTGTATTTAACCAAATCGGGAAATGCTATAACTACCTTCAAGCCCCAACGGGGCGAGATTAATATAGCCAGGGGCAACGCCCCTGGCTTTCTGAAAAGCTTTCTGAAAATCTATAGATTCCTTTGTGGGCCATCCATCACGTTCTTTCGATATTTTGGGTGGATTTCCACTGGCATTGGCTAAATAGTACAGTTTTTTACTTTTATCCCTTTTCATGTAGGCCTCTCTAGCATTAAGCCAGGTTTGTACAAAATTTAAAACCTGAGAGGCATCAACAGATTCTGTACCTCCCATAGCCAAGACGTTCTTTAGGTTATTTGACAATTTGAGTATAAACCTAAGAATAATCTCGCTACTCAATTTTCCCAACGCACCTGATTGGGGTTTTGCTGCCTTTTGATACGACCATTTTCCAATGGTTTCGTAACAAGGAGAACAAAGGTTAATAAAGCCAAGATGGGCATTAAATTGTTCAGGGCAATTGTCGCAAAATTCAATATATTTTTCCAAACCAGAGGTTGCGTCAATGTATGCTAAGGACATCACTAAATCAAAACAAAATGATTTGTAATGAGCGTCTTTATCAGACAGCCATTCTAAAAGATGATCGATTTCCTTATACCAGGGATATTCGGTTAGTGGCTCCCGGCCTTTTGACAAACCTAAGTCTAAAATCAAATCACTTAATTGATTGTTCCTCTCTTTCATGTTATTAATTTCCCCTATTAAACGATTATATTTACGGACAAGTCTAATTTATCAAGAGTCAAGACTCTGTGAGACTCTGTGGCACTCTGTGGACTCCGTGTTGAAAAAGCGAGTTTTTTGGGGGCCATCTTGTCATTTGAGTTGTTTCAAATTAGATGATGGCCCTATTTTTTCACAAACTGACAAACACTGTCAATTCACTCGTTCCCCAAAACGTCATATTTTGTAAGACTTTTGTCATGTCGGCCTCTAATGTGATTGGTTCTGAGGTGACTATGGCTTTAAAGTATTCTGTTCCAGGTTCTAAACTTATTCGGGTATCCATCGTCATTAGTTGCCCTGGTTGCCAGTCAATTTGTGATTTGGGTAGCGAGTCAATACGATTGGATTGAATGGGTTTGTTGTTTAACTGAACTGATAAGCTGCCTTTTGGGGAAACATTGAATAAGCTAAAGTAGCCTTTTGAGTCAGTATTGTCATTGAATTTATAATAGAGTGTTATTTCATCATCCAGAGTAAAGTGTATTTTGCCAGGAACATTGAGCCAGAAGGTGACGGTGATCGGAGCATTAGGATGATGTAATTGCTTAACTTGCTCGATCATGTCGTTGAGTTCTGTCGTCGGCTCGGAAGGAGTCGGGCGTGAGTCCTCAACGGTGGAAACGGTGGACGGTTGGGCTTCTTCGTCTTGAGACGATTCAAGCCAGACGGTATAGTGAACAATCAGTATGCCCGTCACCAATGCCACAAAGGCTGCGATTAGTATTTCTTTTGTAGTCATATTTGGTAACCACTATAGTAGGGTGAGCAACACTGCTATTGCATATAGACTAGACTACGTTTGAGTTGAACATCTTCAACACTTCAGGCACGGAGTTACTCTGTGGACTCCGTGTTGAAAAAATGGGTTATTTAGACGACCTAATTTGGGGGCCATAAAACCTTTTGAATGTTTTCAAATCAAATCATGGCCCACAAAATGAAATAAACGCAAAAGACGCACGCAAGAGACAACCAAATAAACTTGCGCCTTTAGCGTCACTAACGCCTTTTGCGTTATATTTTTTCTATAACTTCTCAATCAGAAGTCGCGTAATTCGTTGTACTCAATTCGTTTATCCGCGCAATTCGTTGTACTAACTCAATTCGTTAATCCGCGTAATTCGTTGTACTAACTCAATTCGTTAATCCGCGCAATTCGTTGTACTAACTCAATTCGTTAATCCGCGTAATTAGTTGTACTATCTATATAAATAAAACGGCGCTTTCAACTTATCGTCATAATCAGGCTCTTGAGCACCGTTAGTTTCTTGCAAAACGCCTAAACGCACTTGCCGCAAAACATCGACTATCCGCATATTGGGCAGATTGAGCCAGTATTTAAGCTGTTTCATATACGGACTATTGCGCCCCTCGCCATCTCTTCCAACTTGCCCAGGGCTGGCCGCATACGCAATCAGTGTACCAGAGTCCGTCGTCATAGCGGATAAGCCACCAGGTAACATCATTTTGCCGCGCAGTCCGCGCACCGTAAACGGTAAGTTTCGACAGGCATCCAATACCAACAGATTCACCTGATTCTTGGCCGATTTCATCAGGGTTAGAACATACTCCGCATTGATAGCTTCGGAGACGAGTTCTTGTTTCCAGTCTTGGAGGGCGCTAATCTGAACACTGCCAGCGGCTTGCCATTCTTGCATCAAATCGCGGCTGGTGCCGAGCGGTATCAGGTAGTTTTGCTGATTGTACATGGTACCGTGCCCTGCGAAATAGAATAAACCAACGCCTTTCTGTTGCCGCAGACGGTTACGAAAAGCCCGAATGGCGGTTTTCATCTCGTCACGTTGCAAATTGGTTTTAAGCATCACCTCGAAACCGAGTTGACGCAATAGCTTAGCGAAGTCTTCGGCATCATGGACGGGATTGTCTAAACGCTGATAATGCTTGTAATCGGCGTTGCCAATCAGTAGGGCGAGGCGTTTTTGGGGCGGTGTCGATGGCAAAGGTGCAGCGGGAACCGGGGGCGGTGGTGTTTCTGGAGTCGCCTGTGCAACCACTGTTCGACTGACAACTAAACGTTGCCCAACATGTAGACTATAGGGGGGTGAAATATTATTTAATTCAGCCAGTTTTCGGTAATCAGTACCATAGCGTTTGGCAATAGCAGACAAGGTTTCGCCGCGTTGTACTATGTGGTCATTCTCTTTCAAGGTTGGTGGCGGCACAGTGTCTTGGGGAGATTGTGCCGCCTTCGGTTTATCTTAATTGGCTTGGTTTGCTTGAGCAATGGCTTGTTCAGCATCACCGAGTTGCCAAGCCAGTTGAACAATATCAGGGCGGTGGTAGAAGGCTTTGTATTTGTAAGATTCAATGCCATAAGCTCTGTTGCCAATACGAACATTAATATATTGTTCACCGTTTGGTGAAGCAGCATAGTAACCTTGGGGCATAATGGCAACGCCTTCGCCATCCTTAAAACTGACCATTCGGAGAATTTCTTCACCGGTTTGAAGGTTCCACAAACGTGTCGTGGTATCCAAACTACCCGACAACGCGGTTTTGCCATCGGGGGAAAACGCGACGGAACGAACATCATCAGAATGGCTGTCTAAGGACTTGAGGACGCGCCCAGTTGATAAATCCCACCATTTGACGGTTTTATCATCACTGCCCGACAACGCGGTTTTGCCATCGGGGGAAAACGCGACGGAATAAACCGAAGAAGAATGGCCGTCTAAGGACTTGATGACGCGCCCAGTCGATAAATCCCACCATTTGACGGTGTTATCTTTATCCCCCCAACTACCACTTCCCGACAACGCGGTTTTGCCATCGGGGGAAAACGCGACAGCATTTACATCAGAGGAATGGCCGTCTAAGGACTTGATGACGCGCCCAGTCGCTAAATCCCACCATTTCACAGTGTTATCACCATGATGAATCAAACTACCACTGCCCGACAACGCGGTTTTGCCATCGGGGGAAAACGCGACGGCTCTAACCGAAGAAGAATGGCCGTCTAAGGACTTGATGACGCGCCCAGTCGATAAATCCCACCATTTGACGGTTTTATCATGACTGCCCGACAACGCGGTTTTGCCATCGGGGGAAAACGCGACGGAAGTAACAAAATCAGAATGGCCGTCTAAGGACTTGAGGACGCGCCCAGTCGATAAATCCCACCATTTCACGGTGTTATCTTTATCCTTCCAACTACCACTGCCCAACAACGCGGTTTTGCCATCGGGGGAAAACGCGACGGAAAAAACATGATGGGAATGTCCTTCTAAGGACTTGATGACGCGCCCAGTCGATAAATCCCACCATTTCACTGTTTGATCATCACTACCCGACAACGCGGTTTTGCCATTCGGGGAAAACGCGACGGCATTGACATCATCGTAATGTCCGTCTAAGGACTTGATGACAAGCCCAGTCGATAAATCCCACCATTCCACAGTGTTGTTATCACTATTGCCCGACAATACTGTTTTGCCATCGGGGGAAAACGCGACCGAACTAACCCAATTGGAATGGCCGTCTAAGGACTTGATGACGCGTCCGCTCGGTAATAAATCTGACCATTTCCACCCTTTTGATAAATCCCACCATTTGACGGTTTTATTAGAACTTCCCGACAACGCGGTTTTGCCATCGGGGGAAAACGCGACGGAACGCGCGACGGAACGAACATAATCGGAATGGCCGTCTAAGTCTAAGGACTTGATGACGCGCCCAGTCGAGAAATCCCACCATTTGACGGTTTTATCATCACTGCCCGACAACGCGGTTTTGCCATCGGGGGAAAACGCGACGGGAGAAACCCATTCGGAATGGCCGTCTAAGGACTTGATGACGCGCCCGGTCGATAAATCCCACCATTTGACGGTTTTATCCTGACTGCCCGACAAAGCGGTTTTGCCATCGGGGGAAAACGCGACGGAACGAACATCATCAGAATGGCTGTCTAAGGACTTGAGGACGCGCCCCGTCGATAAATCCCACCATTTGACGGTGTTATCAGATGAACCCGACAACGCGGTTTTGCCATCGGGGGAAAACGCGACGGCGTTGACAATACTTACATGCCCTACTTGGACAAACACCTCGTCCACTTCTGCCGGCGGCACTGGAGGTGGGCTTGGCAAGTTGACGGGCTGCAACCCCGATTCTTTGGTATCGTCAACAGCGATGGGGGTGTTTTCTGGGGCAGCTAAAGTGGGTGGCGTTAATAACCACGTCCCAACCGCACCAATAACCAACGCAATAACGGTAACGGTTAAAGCTTTCTTAAACATCGTTTTCTCCTTTTAACAAGATAACTTTTCTTAAAATCCGTTTCGGCGCGCGTATCCTAAGTACTAGATGTTATGACTATTTTCACCGTAAACGGATAACGGCTCTCCTGAGTACTTAGGATTTGGGCTATAAACCGATAATTATTATACTATAGAAGTCAATCCGTTTACTCCCCAAATCCTAAGTACTTTCTTAGTTCTCCTGAGTATCAGTCATTTGAACAGTGATTAAAGCCAACAGCATCAGCCGTTGGCTGATTGACGCGAGAGTCAATAGATTATTTATTAGTATATCAAATTAATCACAGATTGTTATTAACTCGCTCCGTTGACGACACGACATTAACTGAGAAATCTTTTGGAAAAATAGGATTTCTAGAAACATAACTTCTCAAACGGAGTGAGTTTTTTGGGAGCCAGATTGTCATTTGAGTTGTTTAAAATTAGATGATGGCCTTTTGGTCACAATTCCTGTAAAGGCGATAATTCGCCTACTACAAACTGATTGATTTTTAAGGCCATCTTGTCATTTGAGTTGTTTAAAATTAGATAATGGCCCTATTTTTCAATCCTTTTTTATATACAATCCTTGTAATTACTACTAGCCCCTACGGACGCTAAAGTTTGTAGTAGGTGCTTTAGCGCCTAAGTTAGTAGTAGGCGCTTCAGCGCCTAAGTTTATAAGAGGCGCTTTAGCGCCTAAGTTAGTAGTAGGCGCTTTAGCGCCTAAGTTAGTAGTAGGCGCTTTAGCGCCTGTAACAAAATAACTTAAACAAGTTTTATCAATTTTATTAAAATTTGCTCTACAAAAATAACTAGGTTATTTTGTGACAGGCTTTAGGTGCTGCTTACTACAAACACTTAGGCGCTGAAGCGCCTACTACAAACACTTAGGCGCTGAAGCACCTACTACAAACACTTAGGCGCTGAAGCGCTTACTACGAATACTTAGGCGCTGAAGCACCTACTACAAACACTTAGGCGCTGAAGCGCCTACTACAAACACTTAGGCGCTGAAGCACCTACTACAAACACTTAGGCGCTGAAGCGCCTACTACAAACACTTAGGCGCTGAAGCGCTTACTACAAACACTTAGGCGCTGAAGCACCTACTACAAACACTTAGGCGCTGAAGCGCCTACTACAAACACTTAGGCGCTGAAGCGCTTACTACAAACGTACACACGTACACAATTTGAGGCGATTACAAGCCTACTACAACGTTACGGATGGTGTTTCCGATGCGCTGGCGTTGGAACGAGAGCAAGTGCCATTATCCCTACGTTCACTATAGTCTTGGTAATAAGCGTAGTGGACAATGGCGTGCCATATACACAAAATCTTGATCCATTGTGAACAATTGGGCATTTTGCTCAATCGTCATCGCGGCGATTAAACAATCGGTTGCCGAAGTGGCGATACCTTTGCTTCGGCACGCATTAGCTATTTTAGCGGCTTCAATGTGATGTTGTTGGGTTGCTAAAACAATAGGAAAGCCTTCTATTGATTTCTGCAATTTGTTAAATTGAGATTCTTCCCGCAAACCAGACAGAAATTCTTGAACGACAATAGCGGGAATTGCAATAGGTTTATGTTCTGCCACCATTTGTTGCAACATTCTCACTTCGAGAGGTTTTTCTTCATCGTCCCGATATTTTCTGCGATAAGCGACTGACAAAGTGGGCGTATCTAAAAAAATCATCGCGCTTGACTCCTTCGATCCATTTCAGCCAAAAACGCCGGATCAAAATCAACCGTTCCAAAATGTTGAATCGCCTCGATTTGCTTGCGCCAACGAATATACTCTTTGAGTGCCTCGTTGAGGGTTTCCAGTTCGGTTTGATGTCCACCGAGTTGTTTGGCTTGTTCAAGTAAATTTGGATCGACTGTGTGTGTATTTTCCGTTGTCATTGTTTGATCCTCCAAGCGGTGAGTTATTCATTATAAACCGGGTTATTAAATCATAGAAAAACAATAGTTGTGGGATAGAGTTAGACTGACTTCGTTCAGTCCAACAAAATATGGCTGCATTCCGTTATTGAAGGAGATAAAAAGCGAGAAAACCTTAGCAATCTCAGCAATAACGACAAGGATTGTATTTTATAACGGATTGATAATACATTATTTATCATTAAATCAATGGGTTACAAACAGTCCTTGTTGACGGAATGCTTAAAAAAGTGTCGCGGCGAAAATAAAACCCCAATATGTCCAAGTTGTGCCCAACCGCTAGGTGAGAGATTAGGAAGTTTGAGATTTAAATAATCGTTATCGTGTAATCCGCTTGATTTAAGCGATGAATAAGATGTTGAAACCCAAGTCCAGAACGCGTTGATTCAACAACAAAGTTTTTATCCTCTGCTATCAAATTAGGCATTTTTTTTAATTCACTATCCGCCGCCTTAACTTTGACTTTTTTGAAATGGTTGGGCGCGTTATTTTCGGCAATCTTCGAGGCGATAAAGCGCCTACTACAAACACTTAGGCGCTGAAGTGCTTACTACGAATACTTAGGCGCTAAAGCGCCTACTACAAACGACAAAGTGTTTATCTTAATTGGCTTGGTTTGCTTGAGCAATCGCACGTTCAGCATCACCGAGTTGCCAAGCCAGTTTAACGATATCAGGGCGGTGGTAGAAGGTTTTGTATTTGTAAGATTCAATGCCATAAGCTCTGTTGCCAATACGAACATTAGTATATTGCTCGCCATTTGGCGAAGCTGCATAGTAACCTTGAGGCATAATGGCAACGCTTTCGTCATCCTTAAAACCGACCATTTGGAGAATTTCTTCACCGGTTTGAAGGTTCCATAAGCGTGTCGTGGCATCTCGACTGCCCGACAACGCGGTTTTGCCATCGGGGGAAAACGCGACGGAAGTAACCGAATAGGAATGGCCGTCTAACGACTTGATGACGCGCCCAGTCTTAGGATTTGTGCTATAAACCGATAATTATTAGACTATAGCTGTCAATCCGTTTACTCCCCAAATTCATTGTACTTTCTTAGTTCTTCTGAGTATCAGTTATTTGGACAGTGATTAAAGCCAACAGCATCAGCCGTTGGCTGATTGACGCGAGAGTCAATAGATTAGTTATTAGTATATCAAATTAATCACAGATTGTTATTAACTCGCTCCGTTGACGACACGACATTAACTGAGAAATATTTTTGAAAAATCGGATTTCTAGAAACATAACTTCTCAAACGGAGTGAGTTTTTTGGGGGCCAGATTGTCATTTGAATTGTTTCAAATTAGATAATGGCCCTATTTTTCAATCCTTTTTTATATACAATCCTTGTAATTACTACTAGCCCCTACGGACGCTAAAGTTTGTAGTAGGCGCTTTAGCGCCTAAGTTAGTAGTAGGCGCTTTAGCGCCTAAGTTTGTAGTAGGCGCTTTAGCGCCTGTAACAAAATAACTTAAACAAGTTTTATCAATTTTATTAAAATTTGCTCTACAAAAATAACTAGGTTATTTTGTGACAAGCTTTAGGCGCTGCTTACTACAAACACTTAGGCGCTAAAGCGCCTACTACAAACACTTAGGCGCTGAAGCGCCTACTACAAACGTACACACGTACACTATTTTAGCGCTTTAAACGGAATTTCTCTGGTGATATCACCGTTTGGTAATTCATAATTAATAAATAATACCATTTCGATAAAAAACGTTTTCCATACCAAGCCGACGATTTTCTGCTTGAGCTTGACGGATAGCACGGTTGCCAATCCTTTTAAATTCAGCGGCTTGAATAAATAATTGCAAACTAAGTGATTGATGATTATTCATATAGCGCTTCACCACGCTGTTGAAATAAGATTTCATCGGTAACAGTCAATTGGCTGAGAAATCCTATTTTTTGGAAAAATCGGATTTCTTTGACGAAACTGAGAAATCCTATTTTTTGCAAAAAAAATATTTGAGGTTTGGGTGGTACGGAAACTTCCGCCTGTACTAGAGAAACTGAGAAATCCGCTTTTTTGGAAAAATCGGATTTCTTTGACGTTTAATGTAATGAATGCGATGATATTTTGAGCGATTTGCTCGTAGCACGTAACTATTTGTAAGAAGAATGCGATTAAAATGAGACTGCCGTTAAATGCGATTACCAAAATACGCGAGGCTGCCAAACATCATTTCGGCCCACAGGCTAAAGTGTGGTTATTTGGCTCTCGGGTTGATGACAATAAACGTGGTGGAGATATTGATCTCTATGTCGAAGTGGATACCCCCATTTCTGATCGGCTCCTCAAAACTTGTAGAATGGATGCCGAAATTCAAATCGCCTTGGGAGAACAAAAGATTGATATTGTGGTATTCTCACCTAGGCAGCAACGATTGCGAATTCATGAAATTGCCAAACAAACTGGGGTTTTGTTATGAATTAAGGGTTAAATTGAATCTTATAAAATCAATAACTTATAAATCGTTCTTCAACACAGAGGCACGGAGTTACACAGAGTTTCACAGAGAATATAACTCTGTGAGACTCTGTGGTACTCTGTGGACTCCGTGTTGAAAAATTTAAGTCGATTGATTTTTTTTTACTCATACTGCTTCACAAACACAATGGAACTTCAAATACTCGATTGGTTAATTATTGTTTTGTTTTTAGTGCTGATATTGGGTATAGGGTTAACTTATACCAAGCAAGCCGGTAAAAATATCGAAAGTTTTTTCTTGGGCGGACGAAATTTACCGTGGTGGATAGCTGGCACTTCTATGGTGGCGACAACGTTTGCGGCCGATACACCGCTGTTAATCACCGAATTAGTGGCTAAAAACGGTGTCAGTGGTAATTGGCTGTGGTGGAATGGCTTAATTGGCGGCATGTTGGCGACTTTCTTTTTTGCCAAGTTTTGGCGCAAAGCCAATATTATTACTGATGTTGAGTTGACGGAATTGCGCTATTCGGGCAAACCGGCGGCCTTTTTGCGCGGCTTTAAGGCGGTTTATTTGGGCATTTTTATGAACGCCGTCATTATCGCGTGGGTGAATGTAGCGTTGGGTGCGCTGTTACACATTTTTTTTAATATTCCAGAAGAGCAACTGATTTTTTATCTTGCCGGTGCGATGTTTTTGGTAATGATTTACTCCAGTCTCTCCGGCTTATTGGGCATAGCGATCACGGATTTTATCCAATTTATTGTCGCTATGACGGGTTGTATTGTGCTTGCCTTCGTGGTTGTTGGCTCTGAACAAATCGGTGGGATTGCCGGCTTACAAGAAAAACTGCCGGCTGCCACCTTTGACTTTTTTCCTGCCCTTGAGTTTTCCACCCAATCACTTGCCGAAACGACTCAAGTGTTAAGTATTGGTTTTGCAACCTTTCTTGCCTTTGTGGCCGTACAATGGTGGGCGAGTTGGTATCCGGGTGCGGAGCCGGGGGGCGGTGGCTACGTTGCTCAGCGTATGATGAGTGCTAAAAACGAGGATCATGCGATTAAGGCCACTCTATTTTTTCAAATCGCCCATTATGCGTTGAGGCCTTGGCCGTGGATTTTGGTTGGACTCTGTGCCCTTGTGCTTTATCCCGATTTACCTGAGGCCGACAAAAAATTGGGCTACGCGCTGGCGATGAAAGAGTTTTTGCCCACCGGCCTAAAAGGCCTATTATTAGTGGCGTTTTTTGCGGCTTACATGAGTACCATTTCTACGCAATTAAACTGGGGCACTAGTTATATTGTTAACGACTTATATAGCCGTTTTATCCGCCCCGAGGCGACGCAAAAACAATTAGTTCTGGCTTCTCGTATTAGTACATTCTTATTAATGCTCGTGGCGCTGATAGTGACTTCGCAAATCCAAACTTTGGAGAGTGCATTCAAATTTATGATTGAATGCGGTGCTGGTTTGGGAGCGGTGTTGATATTGCGGTGGTATTGGTGGCGCATCAATGCCTGGAGTGAAATTGTGGCGACGGTTGCGCCGTTTGTCGTTTTTACGATAACGAAATTTTATCTTGAGTTGGCATTTCCTTATAGCTTATTTGTTACCGTCGGCTTTACAACGGTGGCTTGGCTGATAGCGACTTTGGTGACTCAACCCACTGATTTACAGGTGCTGAAAAAATTTTATAGCCGCATTCAACCCGAAGGTTTTTGGCAGCCGGTGGCTAAGCACTTGGATGTTAGTGCCAAAAAATCCAATTTGCCGCAATTGTTTGCATGTTGGCTATTGGGCATTGGGTTGGGCTACGCCGGTTTATTTGGTTTGGGCGCACTGATTTTTGCGGATTGGCAGGGGGCAATGATTTATGGTGTCGTTATAATCGTTTGTGCGTTGGGCATTAATTGGCTTTTGAAACGTACTGAACTTCTTTAATTTACCCTATCCCAACACCATTGCCATTGAGCAAAAGCCTTGGCTTTTGCCAAGGCATCGATAGCAAAATTCTATGCACACAAATCGTTCGTAGGGGGCCGGTAAGCGGGCCGCAAAGACTTGAAAAATGTACCGCCCGCTTGCCTTCTACCGAAAGCGCGTCAATCGTGATAAAAATCAAAGACTTTAAAATTTATGTGCATAGAGTCGCCTCGATAGAGGGGCCAGGGGGTGTTGGGGGTGTTATGGGAAGTCAATAAAAACAATAGGATACGTCGGTGCTAAAAATAGATTGACTCACCTCAATAGAGGGGCCGTGGGGGTGTTGGGGGTGTTTTTAAAAGTCAATAAAAACAATGGGATACGTTGGCGCTAAAAAAAAAAATCAACTTTGTTAAAAAAAAGGCTTGACTTAATTTTCAGTCCACTTTAGAATGCGCACCTCTTTTGGCCGGATAGCTCAGTTGGTAGAGCAGTAGACTGAAAATCTGCGTGTCCCGTGTTCGATTCACGGTCCGGCCACAATCATCAATCACTGACATCATTTATCTCTCCCCTCCTCATTTTCCTTCAGTTTTCCCGACATTTTCCTCTCAAATAACCACTCTCCAAGATTTAAAAAAATCCGATGTCTTAAAGACATCGGATTTTTAGCACGTATGAATCGGAAGTCTCTTACGGAGTTTTAAATATTAGCAAAGCTACCCTTCGGTTCACAATTCACAATTCGTTTACGTCACAATTCGTTTACGTCACAATTCGTTTACGTCACAATTCACAATTCAAAAAATCCGATGTCTTAAAGACATCGGATTTTTAGCACGCCCTATCTTGGACTCCTTCGTCGAGTTAATTGGGCCTTTTCTTTGCTCGTCCAAGATAAATCTTGGACTCCTGACTCTGGTATAAATAATAATAGGGAGGGCAATTATGCTATTTTTTTTCAAAGTTCGGGTTGAACCCAAAGAAATGTCCTTAGATGAGTTGTGGGACATTTGGGAAAAGGAAGCTGAAGTTGGGCTGAGTGCTAAAGAGGCTGGTAAAATTGTCGCCCTCTATAAAATGTCCGGGCAGCGGCGTGTGATAGGGATTTTGGATGTAGAGTCTCACGACGAATTGGATCGGATATTGATGAGTGCCCTGCCGATGGCGCATTATATTGAGTTGGAAGAAATTGCGCCAATACGTCCGTATGAAGCCTTTGCAGAAGATGTGAAGAAGCGTTGGAAGTAAGGATACTGCATAGTACAACGGATACGCTTTCCGAAACGGATTTTTTATCGGCTTCATTTTCGGATTGAAAGTCAATAAAAATAACCAAACGGGTCAATTTTTATTTTCACCCGCATCTGTACATTCCGTAGATATTGGAAAAAATAGCCTTCCCCGCCTAGAGATCAATCTCTAGGCTAAAAGCTTAAGTACCCTAAAGGGTACTGGCAATCAATGGGTAAGTGGATAAACAAAATAACGAGCGGCTTGTGAGTCGCTAAAGCGACTACTACAAACCGTCACCAAAATTCTTAAAATTGGCGTTTCCCCAAGCAAATAAGGATTGTACAAAGCGGCTAAAGAAACATTAGGTTTTTTTTGGGCCTCTTTGGTAGATTCACCCACTTGATGGAGTGCTATTTAAAACGTTTGTTAACATAAATGAATCGGGAGTCTCTTACGGAGTTTTAAAATGTCTCAAACAACCATGCCTTTGGCGGGCAAAGTCGCACTGATAACTGGCGGTAGCCGAGGAATTGGCGCTGCCATTTGTAAGCGGCTGGCAAGCAGTGGCGCTAATATTGTCTTAACTTATGCCAATTCGGCTGAGTCAGCCAACAATGTCGTTCAAGCCTGTCAGTCACACAAGGTGTCTGCGAAAGCCATACAAGCTGACGTGGGCAATGTCGAAGCCAATAGAAAAGTCGTGGAACAGGTCGTTCAAGACTCTGGACAAATTGACATTCTCGTCAATAACGCCGCCATTTTTCCGGTCATCGATCTATTCGAGGTGACTGAAAAAGACTTTGACGAAAGTCTCAATATCAACCAGCGGGGCGTTTTCTTCCTTACACAAGCCGCTGCCAAGCATATGCCAAAAGGAGGCCGAATTATCAATATCGGCAGTATTTTTGGTGAAAGCGTACCTTATCCAAATCTCTCCCTCTACTCAATGACCAAATTCGCTGTGGCCGGTTTAACCCGTGCTTGGGCGCGTGATCTGGCCGCCCGTGGAATAACGGTCAATTGCATCCAGCCTGGGCCTATCCATACCGATCTGAATCCAGAGGACGGTGAATTAGCGAAAGTGCTATTACCTCGCTCACCGGTTGGGCGTTATGGCCGCGTTGAAGAAATTGCTGAAATGGTCGCTTATCTGGTTGGGCCCAATACTGACAACGTTACTGGGGCTATTATCAATAACGATGGTGGCTGGAACGCTTAATTGTATTTATGGGAATTAAAAACCTCCGAGGTTTAACAAACTTCCGAGGTTTGCCTTGGGATTTTTATGAACAAGTATACGGAACGAGCTAGCTTAAAAAGGGTGAAAATCAAATAATGGCCCGGAGAAACGATAAAGGCCTAAAACCGTTATTTAAGCCTTAAGGCTCAATTCGTTTATTTCACCAATTCGTTGTACTCTCAGTCTATACGGAACGCACTTAAAAAGGGTGAAAATAAAAATTGACCCGTTTTGTTATTTTTATTGACTTTCAATCTGAAAATGAAGCCGATAAAAATCCGTTTATTTCGCGTATCCGTTGTACTATCAGTCTATATGGAACGAGCTTAAAAAGGGTGAAAATCAAATAATGGCCCTGAGAAACGATAAAGGGCTAAAACCGTTATTTAAGCCTTAAGGCTCAATTCGTTTATTTCACCAATTCGTTGTATTATCAGTCTATACGGAACGCACTTCAAAACCGTGAAAATTAAAATGGGCCAATAAGTGATTAAATTGTTTGTAAAATTAATCGCTTATAATTTTCATTTTTCATTTTTCATTTTTCATTAGTATAGGAATAACCCGTTGCCCGTCATTTTCTTGAGCAATATGCGCTCGTATCGCCCGTTCCAATTCATCCACTAACTCTTCATTTTTTACTTTGTGATCTGGTTTGCCACTGATATACAATAGATTATTCGGTGTGCCGCCGGTTAAACCAATATGCGCTTCTCGCGCTTCGCCGGGGCCATTCACGACACAGCCTATCACTGCCACATCCATTGGCTGCAAAATGTCTTCAAGGCGGTCTTCCAATTCATTGACCGTTTTGATTACGTCAAAGTTTTGTCGTGAGCAAGAAGGACAAGCAATCAGGTTGATGCCTTTTTGACGGATATGTAGGCTTTTTAGAATGTCAAAACCGACTTTAATTTCTTCCACCGGATTGGCTGCCAATGAGACTCGGATAGTATCGCCAATACCTTCCGTTAACAGCATCCCTAAACCAATGGCCGATTTGACGGCCCCAGAGCGAAAGCCGCCGGCTTCGGTGATGCCCAAATGTAGCGGTTGCTCAATCTGGGTGGCAAGCTTTCTATAGGCCGCGACAGTCATAAACACTTCTGACGCTTTGAGGCTGATTTTAAAGTCGGGAAAGTTGAGTCTATCCAAAATATCAATATGGCGTAAGGCCGATTCAACTAAGGCCTCGGCGGTAGGTTCACCATATTTTTTTTGTAAGTCCTTTTCCAAGGAACCGGCATTGACACCGATACGAATGGGAATGCCTTTATCTTTGGCACTGTCTACTACCGCCCGCACTCTATCTTCGCGCCCAATGTTGCCTGGATTAATGCGTAAACAATCTACGCCCAATTCAGCCACTCTCTGGGCAATGCGATAGTCAAAATGAATATCCGCAACTAACGGAATATTAACGGATTTTTTAATCTGCCCAAAGGCCTCAGCGGCCTCTAGGGTAGGAACGGAAACGCGCACAATATCGGCCCCGGCATTTTGCAAGGCCTTGATTTGTGCCACCGTGCCCGTCACATCACAAGTATTAGTATTGGTCATGCTTTGCACCGCTATCGGTGCGTCTCCACCCACCGCTACCGTTCCAACATGAATTTGTCGAGAAGGACGGCGGGTGATTTTAAATTCAGATGGCATCATGGCTTCTCTCAATGTACGTTGGAGTACTACGCTTGCCGCTTTGTACGAACAAATAGGTGCGTTGGAGTTGGATATTTCCTGGGGCGTTGCCCCAGGCTATATTAATCTCGCCCCGTTGGGGCTTGAAGGTAGTTACTTAAGTTATGAAAGGTTTCTCAAAAAGTCCAATTTGTTCTCTTTTTGAGTATAACTAAAGTTTGGACTCCTTGCCAAACTAAAGTTTGGACTCCTGCCAAACTAAAGTTTGGACTCCTGATCACTGTTCACTGAACGCTGTACTTATTCCTCGTCACCGATAGTGAATATAGATGTCCCTCCTTTCCGCTTCTTAGGGTAGTCTGTTACCTTATTGAGTTTGCCATTGTATTCAACTTCTACCCCAGCGTAATTGCCTACTTGCAAATAAAATGGTGGCGTGCCTTCCAAAGGCAATATATCGCCAGCGTTGCCAGTGCCTTGATACAGTTTGTTGCCCGTGTTATCGGTGATTTTTATCCACGCCCTACTTTTAAAAAAAACACGCATATTGTGAGAGGGGTTGACGGGTATCACTGGCTCCTCGGTGGGAGTCGTATTTTCTGACGCGGCTGGTGTTGTTGATTGAGCGGCCGTCGCGGAAACGTTTTTCGCTGGCTCACTTGGGTTATGGGTTCTGGTTCCAGAAAGTGTGTGGGTTGGATCTGTTTCCATCGGTTGAGAACTCTGCCATGACGAGTCGTTGGAATCTAAGGCTTTTTCAACAGACGGCTTCTGCTCATCAGAACCGGTTGGATAAAATTGCCACAATGCCATCAAAGCCATCAAGGTGACAACAACGATAGCCGTTCCAACCGTGGGCCATAAATCGCGACTACGTGCTTGTTTTTTTGGCTTTGAGCTGGGTGTTGTGGGGAGCGAGGGTTGCTGTTGTTGCTGGTTTTCGTCAAAATACTTCACAATAGATTCCGGCGGAATTTCCAGCAGTTTCGCATAATTACGCAGATAACCTCGGACAAAAAGGGCCGGTGGTAAAACCTCGTAATCATCCGCTTCAAGTGCTTCAATCACATGAACATCTAAGTAAAGCCGGTCGGCGACATGTTTAACTGACATCTTGTTTAGCTCACGCGCATTGCGTAAACGTTCACCCGCAGATATTTCGCTTTTCTCAGAGTTGTCGTCGCTTTCGTCGTCGCTGACTTTTGCCTCGTCACGGACGTCGTCGTCGAAACTATAATGGCGCTCTTTGGTGTCGTTACGAGTGTCACGCTCGTCATGGGCTTTTTCATCAAAGCGGGCGCTCTTTTCCGCGTCAGAGCGAGCTACCGTGTCGTCACGGGCTTTGTCATCAAAGCTTCCGCTCGGTTGGGCATCATAGCGAGCTACCGTGTCGTCACGGGCTTTCTCATCAAAGCTTCCGCTCGGTTGGGCATCATAGCGAGCTACCGTGTCGTCATGGGCTTTGTCGTCGTAGCCGTCACGCCGCTCTTTGGTATCGTTACGATCGTCGTCGCGTTCTTTGGTGTCTTTATCGTCGTCGCCGTCTTTGGTGTCGTCGCGAATGTTGTCACGTTCTTTATCGTCGAAATTGTCGCGCTCTTTGGTATCGGCGCGTTCGTCGTACTCTTTCTCGTTAGAGCGAGGAGCGTCCGTGCCGTCAACTTTCGTGTCGTCGCGCTCTTTCGCTTCCGAGAAATGGGAGACTTGTGGGTTTGTCGTCACGTTCATATTAACCTCTTTATTATTGCTAAAATAAATGCGGAAGCTTTTCGGAAGGCTTATCTGTCAGTATAGTCCCAAAAAATTTTATGGGTAATTGGTAATGGGTAATTGGTAATGGGTTATTTTTTATTATACTGCAAACGGTTAGAGTTAGGGTTTTGTGCAAAATCAGCCCCAACGGGGCGATATTAATATAGCCAGTGTACCTACCTGGGATTTATCCGTTACAACCCATTAGGGTTTTGTGCAAAGTCAGCCCCAACGGGGCGATATTAATATAGCCAGTGTATCTACCTGGGATTAGGAACGATATTAATATAGCCAGTGTATCTACCTGGGAATTTTGTAACTTTATGAAGTGTCTCCATTACCCATTACCCATTACCAATTACCACCATTCAGTGCCTTTCCGATTGATACAGTTTTTGTGTTTCTAAAGCATCTGGAAACTTCCTACGCAGTAACAACGCATAGCTTGCTTCCGCATCTCTATCGTTGAGGGCACGAGCAATGCGAACCCCCAGCCACAGCGTTTTCGGGGTGTGTTCAGCAACTTTTAAGTAGCGTTGTAAATAATCACGAGCCTGGTTATAACCTCTTTGCTCGTAGCTCAATTGAGCCATATGATACAGTGCTATCGGAAACTTAGGATTCTTTTGCAAGGCTTGGCGGAAATAGGTTTCGGCTTTAATGGAATCCTTGTGGCGTAAAGCGCACAAACCTGCATTGGTATAAGGAGTCTCCGGGAATCTATAAACAGGATCCTCCAAAGCCTTAAGAAAATGCTGGAAAGCGGCCTCCGGTTGTCCATGCTTACATAAAAATTGTCCATAATTATTATGGATATCTGAACCTTTTGGCTTGAGTGTGACTGCTGTTTGATAATGCCGCCTCGCTTCATCATCTACCCCCAAATGTTCATACAGCACGGCAATGGCATTATGAGCATCAGCATAGTAATTGTCTAGTATCAAGGCTTTTTGGAGTTTGTTGAGTGCTATATCATTCTGTCCACGCCGCATATATTCCACGCCTAATTGTAGATTAATTTTAGCGGCTTCATTATCGGGGGTATAGTTATTATCTTGGATCTTTTGTCCACCACAGGCTGCAAGGAGATTAACTACAAGCCACAGCAAACAACATAATCGGCCTAAATTTTCTCGCTTCATACGCAAGCCCCCTGCTTAGTCAAAAGTTGAAGTGTAGTAAGTACCTGAACAAAACGGGTATTTGCCTGAAGTTCCCCCTTTGAGAAAGGCTTACCTTTACCCACAAGTGTCCAAAATTAATCATTAATCATTAATCATTAATCATTAACCACTCACTGACTTATTTTCAATAACATACCGACTTGTGGGTAAAGATTAGTTTGACAAAGGTGAGGAGGAATTTTTCTTCGCCAAGGCACTTACAACTGATATTGAGCAACCATCACGTACACCAGAGACTTATTTCATGAATTTATTAAAAGGTTTTATTTTTAAATCAATGAGTTAAATTTTAAAGGCCAGAAATAGTAGAAGGCCGCTCTTTGTCGATTACAACAGCTTCCAAAATGGAAATTTTGGCCGCGAATAGCTAGTTGTTCTTCGTAAAAAGATTGGCACGGCTAAAAACGGGACTAAAAACACACGACTAAATCCCCTTTGTTCGGGGACTTGCCGCGGTTTGAGTCCTCTCTTGAGAGGGTGTGTAAAAAGTCCAAATTATTGCCGTGCTAAGTATAATTTATTCTCAAAGTCACGTCACCCGTCAAAAGCCCATTTTCAATTGAAGTCTACTTAAACGGGGTTTTGTTAGCTAATTTATTGAAAAATAATAGAATAAAGTGGTTTGCCATTCGCTCTTTGCCATTGGCGACTTAGACTTATCAAGCTTGGGTTTCTCCCTTGTGAGGTAACTCTTACTTAAAAACGCCAAAACAACAAAAATCAGCTTTGGTTATGTTTAAGGGGTAAGCTCCCTAGGGTGATAAACCATCTATCACCTTTGTTATTACCTTGTATATCGGTAATGTCTGTCACTTAAAAGATTTTGAGGCTAATTTATAAGTTCCAGATTTAAAAATTATAGTACATTGTAATTAATTATTGTCAAAATTTAATTTTTTGATTGGCCCCAATTTTGTGGTTTTGGTGTTTAATGCTAACTGTCTGTGTGTTTTGTCACGCACTCTTCCGGCTAACTGTCCACAAGCGGCTTCAATATCATCGCCGCGGGTTTTTCGCGTCACCGTCATCAATCCCGCTTGTATTAGAATATCACGAAAACGATCTATTGCTTCAGGCGTAGCACGTTGATAACGGGTATGTGGAAAAGGATTAAAGGGAATCAGGTTGATTTTAGCTGGGATACCTTGTAATAATTTGACCAAGGCATGAGCATGAGCGGGGCTGTCATTAACGTTTTTGAGCATAACATATTCAAAAGTGATTCGGCGCTTGGGCCCACCTTTCACATAAGCGCGACAGGCCGCCATTAATTTCGCCAGCGGGTATTTTTTATTAATCGGCACGAGTTGATCGCGCAGCGCATCATTCGGCGCGTGTAGAGAGACGGCGATATTGACGGGACATTGTTCCCTCAACCGTGCCATCGCCGGCACGATGCCGGCGGTACTGAGAGTAATACGCCGCCAAGATAAACCATAGGCGAAATCGTCCATCATCACATTCATGGCGGTGACGACATTATTAAAATTGGTCAATGGTTCGCCCATGCCCATCATCACGACATTGCTGATAGTCCGGTTAGACTTTTCTAGCCTATACCCTTCGGCACGAAGTGTTTGCTCCGCTAACCAGAGTTGGCCGACGATTTCTGCAACGCTGAGGTTGCGGTTAAAGCCTTGCTGTGCTGTCGCGCAAAAAGTGCAATCCAGCGCACAGCCTATTTGTGAAGACACACATAAGGTAGCGCGCTCCTCTTCAGGAATGAATACCATCTCAACACTGTTGCCACTATCAAGTTGTAACAACCATTTACGGGTTCCATCCTGTGAAGCTTGGATCATCTGTACTTGGGGCAGTGACACACAGGCGATTTCTTTTAATCGCTGCCGCAAGGCTTTACTCAAATTGGTCATGGCATCGAAATCAAGGACTGCTTGTTGATGAATCCATTTCATCACCTGCGTGGCATGAAACGGTTTTTCACCAAGGTTGGCGAAGAATGAAGTCAGTCCTTCTCGATCCAGATTCAACAAATTAACCATCTTTGGTAATCGGTAATTGGTAATTGGTAATTGGTAATTGGTAATTGGTAATTGGTAATTGGTGATGCGAATATCTTGAAAATTGCGTCGTTTGTCATTTCGTTTCGGTTTCTTTGAACGGAGAAATCTTGATAAATATTGGGAAATCTTGATAAATCTTGAGAAACCTTGATAAATCTTGAGAAAGCTTTCTAAATCTTGAGAAATCTCATAAAATCACTTTCAATAAGACGTTTTTATAAGTCATTGATTTTTTATGATTCAATTCAACCCTTAATTCGCATTGGTGGTTATACGGAACGTACTTCAAATCCGTGAAAATGACATCAAACCTAGCTTCTGAGTACAGGACATTTTTTCTACTGTCATGTCTTTTGAGCGAGAAATATTACCTTCAATGACTTCAATAAATTTTCCACAATCAATGACTTAAAAAATTGTCCGCGGCAAAGTTTGAATATTAAAAATGATTTTATGGCCCTCAAATCAGTACCAATAGCCATACAAAAATAATGGTCTTAGGAGTCCAAATAACTACAAGGATTTCATCAAAGCCGGGGATTTATCCTTGGTTATCTCTGCACAGGACAAAAGTCTGTAAAGATTACGTTTTATCTAAGGTTTCTTAGTGAGACATTAAATAAAAACAATGAGTTACAGTGCCGCTTAAATTTTTTGTCCTGTACTTAGACCCAGCTTATAAAATTCATAGTAAAATTAGCCACTTATAATGAATTTCGTCAGTTTTCAGTTTTCAGTTTTCATTTTTCATTAGTATACGCCGGCCCCATTACCAATTACCCATTACCTATTAGCGAGTTCGTGGGCAAATCCGCGCGGAGCCGAAAAAGAAAGCTATTTCCGTTTTTGCCGTTTCTGGGCTGTCGGAACCATGCACGGCATTCTCATCAACGGTTTGTGCAAAATCGGCACGTATCGTCCCGGGCGCGGCGTCTTTGGGGTTAGTTGCGCCCATCAATTCACGGTTGACACTGATGGCATTTTCTCCTTCAAGGACTTGCACCATGACTGGGCCGGAAATCATAAATTCAACTAAGTCTTTGAAAAAAGGACGTTCTTTGTGGACTGCATAGAAACCTTCGGCTTGTTCACGAGTTAAGTGTAGCATTTTGGCGGCAATAATGCGTAAGCCGCCCTTTTCAAAGCGTGAGTCAATTTCGCCAATCAGATTTTTGGCGACAGCATCCGGTTTTATTATAGACAAGGTACGTTCAATTGCCATTCTAGTTGGTTACTCCGTTATTACGTTAAATTGAAAGAAAAGAGTCGCTAAAGCGATTACTATAAACCGGTTGAATGTGCATAAGTGGGTAAACAATCATAACGAACGGCTTGTGAGTCGCTAAAGCGACTACTACAAACCGTCACCAAAAATGATTTATGCGTACCTATATATGTCATTTCGATTTCTACGTTAGGAGAAATATTAAAGATTATGCCATTCATCCACCAGATTAGGCAACCACAGCGTTATCTGCGGAAAAATTACCAGCAGTATTAATCCTAATACCTGCAAAATTACAAAGGGCACGATACCTCGATAAATAACGCTAATACGCACCGTTGGCGGTGCCACCGCGTTAAGATAAAATAATGAAAAGCCAAACGGTGGCGTTAGAAAAGACGTTTGTAAGTTCACAGCTATCAATATAGCAAACCAGAGTAAATCTATTCCAAAATGCGCCGCAATCGGCGCGAGTATCGGCACGACGATAAAGCAAATTTCCAGAAAATCCAGAAAAAAACCAAGGATAAAAATCAGTAATAGACTAACAAAAATAAATCCCCACTTTCCCCCCGGCAATTGGGTGAAAATGTCATGCACCATAGAATCGCCACCCATGCCGCGAAAGACTAAACCAAAGGCGGTTGCCCCAATCAAAATTAAAAAAACCATGCTCGTCAAACGGGTGGTATGTTGCATGGCATCGCGCAATTTTTGTAAATTCAAACGCTTATGCAGTAAGGCTAATAATAACGCTCCCATGGCACCGAATGCTGCTGATTCAGTCGGTGTCGCTATGCCAAAAAATAGGCTGCCCAACACGGCAATAATTAACAGTAATGCCGGCAACACGCTTTTTAGCACTGCTAAGAAAAATTTGATATCCCACTTGTGAATATCGCTGGCTAAAGCCGGGGCGCTGTGCGGGTCGCGCCACGCTTTTATCGCAATGTAAACAATATATAAGACAATTAATAAAGTACCGGGGATAACGGCGGCGAGGAATAAGCGCCCCACTGGAACACCAATCATATCACCTAACAAAATCAAAACAATACTCGGTGGTATAATTTGTCCTAATGTGCCAGTTGTGGCAATGATGCCGGTGGCGAGGGCGGGGGAATAGCCATTTTTTAGTAAGGAGGGTAGCGCGATAATGCCCATCGTCACTACCGTTGCGCCCACCACGCCCGTCGTCGCGGCTAACATGCTGCCAACGACGACAATGGATAACGCCAAACCGCCGCGTAATGGGCCAAATAATAACCCCATTGTTTCTAGTAAATCTTCGGCAAGCCCCGATTTTTCCAATATGATGCCCATGAAGACAAATAAGGGCACTGCCAACAAGGTAAAATTGGTCATCACTCCCCAAATTCGCAGGGGCAAAGCACCTAAAAATAATTGCGGTTCCAGAAAAATTATCCCAAACAATAGCGCGATGGCACCCAAAGTCAAGGCGACGGGATAGCCTAAAAATAAAGTCACCATCAGCACGGCAAACATTACCAGTGCCCACACTTCCATGCTGAAAAGTTCCATTACGGTTTATCCTCTTGATGTTCTAACAAATATAATAGACTGGTTAAACTGTTGGCAATGCCTTGCAACATCAATAAAGTAAACCCGATGGGAATTGCCGCTTTCAGTAAAAAACGGTAGGGCAAGCCACCGGGATCAGGAGAGCGTTCTGCATAATGCAATGTCACAGACACAAACGGCCATGAATGGCTTGTTGTGATTTCGTAGAAGACGGCCGCTGAGACAAATGACCATGAAGCGATTATCACGAATAAACAAAATGGTACTAAAAATAAGAGGCCACCAATGAAATTGACCCAAGCGCGTCGCTGATCATTCATCCAGCGACTTTGATAGATAATATCCAGCCGCACATGATCATCATGTTTCAGGGTATAAGCCGCGCCGAGTAAAAACACTAAGGCAAACAAATGCCATTGCAACTCTTGCAAGGCGACTGAGCCAATAGAAAATAAAGCCACCATACTCGCTTGATAGACAATGATTAATACCATGAGTAGTACTAACCACGCGATTACTCGGCCCGTCCATTCGCTCATGGCGTTAATGAAACGAATAATTTTTGTGATAAAAATAAATAGTTGAGAAGGCATGTTGTTAAATTGAGGACTGAGAATTGACCCGTTGAGGTTTATTAGCACCTATCGGTTTGTCAAACGCGTCGTCAAAGCCAAAAATTTTGACGGTGGCTTTTGCCGCAACAAAACACCTACAAAAAGTCTCAAATTGTAAGCGCGACAGAGGGCCATAACTTAATTTGAAACCATGCAAAGTATTTTATGGCCCTCAAAATCTTGAGTCCAAAAACCTGCCAAAAAATAAGTCAATAACCGGGGCCCGCGTATCACTACTCTGCCTTGGACGACTAGTTGTTTGCGTGAGGCGATTACAAACCTACTACAAACGGGCCTTTTCCGTACTGTATGGCATTGGGCTTTTGCTTCGGTGCTTTATCGCTATGGACAAAACTTGGCTTCGATTTCGGTTTTGCGCGAGTCTCTAAACCGTGCTATTCTAAAAATTAATAAAAAATAATACTCTCGTTTTCCATATAAATATTTTTGGGCGATAAAACCTCGCAAGGATGCCAAACTGAAGAGGTTTGTCCCAAGTATTTTTCTGGAATACTATATAGAGTGCCTGAACGACAGCTAAATTGCGTTTTTGTCCCCGATAAACACCCCTTGCCTGTCTCATCAAAAGCGCAAATTATGGCCGTAATAAGCATAATAAATAAGATGGAAGCTAACAAAACCCTTATTTTCGGACAACTCTACTATACTCAGCCTTAGACTTGACTGACTTAGGATCGAAGAAAAATTAATTTCCCCAAAATAGGTACAGTACCTTGATACGTACTTTAGCTTTTAGTTTTGGTAAGTTATTTTTTAGCCGATCCTTACAGGAAAACACATTATGCGTATTAATGTCTGGTTTTGTTTACTTATACTTTTCGGTTTTGAGCCGGCGCTTGTCCAAGCGGATGCGCCGTTGAAACACAGCAAAGAATATCAGATTGTCCTCAAAAACGAGTATTTTCTGTCAAGGACTGAGGGTGTTAGGCGTGTCATCGACCTGTTACAGGCCCTTGAGGATAATCCTGAATTTGACTTCAAATACAAAACTGGTCCAAACAAAATTCGGCAGCGGTACACAAAAAGATATGACACGCTCAATGGCCGTTTGCAGACGCTCAACCTCAAACTGATGGTGGAACAGAGTACCGTGGCGGGCCAACTCCAATCCAAATTAAAAGTCAAATATAACTGCATGGACGTGGATGTTTGCTATAATCCTAAACACATCACATCAGCTTTCCCATATCCCGCCCTTTGGTATGAATCGGTGGGCAAAATGAAATTGGAGGCGGATGTTCATCAAAATTATACCAAATACGCTTTATCAAGTGCCATCAAGGTGGCCGGTGCGGTGAATTTTGCCACCGTGGGGGAGGCAAAGCGTTATTTCAAAGGGCTGGATCATGTTAAGGGCATTTCAAATACCGAAGCCTTGGTTGTGGTGTACGAGCATTACGAATGGGTATTCGATGATATCAATTTAAAAGTGAATGGTGATCGTGTGCGCGGGGAAGTGGTTGTCAGATATGCAAAAACAGATTCCGCAACCCCAACCAAAGTTGAGTTGTCACTGAAAATAAAGAAACCGAAAAAAGGTTGGCATTATGAAACCTTGGTGGAATTGGGGCAAGTATATTATGAACTATTGCAAAGTGACATGAATCTTTTCAAAGGGCGTATGGAACCTTGTAAAAATTTTTACCGGCCAGCCGATTCAGATTGAAAGCCCTGTTTGTCGTTTTGTTTGTAGTAGGCGATTTATCGCCTCACCTTGGACAACTTTATTTTATTATCAAAAGGTTACCAAGGGTGTGCAGAAAGTCGGATAAAAAACACGATACGGAACGTACTTCAAATCCGTGAAAATGACAACCGGAACTTTTCATCAAATTAATAGCAAAATTATCGATTTATCATTATTTTCATTTTTCATTTTTCATTTTTCATTAGTATATGGAGACTGCCGGAAAACACACCATGCGTATTAATATCTTGTTTTGTTTACTTTTACTTCTGGGTTGTGAGCCGGCACTTGCCCAAACGGAGGTACCGTTGACACACAGCAAGGAATTTCAGATTGTCCTAAAAAACGATGACTTTTTGTCGCGGACTAAGGGTAAACAACGTGTCATCGACATGTTACAGGCAATTGAGGACACTGAAGAAAATGACTTCAAATACAAAGCCGGTTCAGGCAACGTGTGGGATCGGCATGTAAAGAGATACGACACCAACGAGGGTCGTTTAAAGGCGAGCAACCTCCTACTAAAGGTGGAGCAGAATACCGTGGCAGGTGACATCCGTTCAAAATTAAAACTAAAATATAACTGCATGGATGCGGATGTTTGCTATGATACTCAACAACAGATAACTGACGCTTTTCCGTACCCCGCCCGTCATTATCAATCGGTGGGCAAAATAAAATTAGAGGCGGATATTCATCAAAATTACACCAAATATGCCTTATCAAGCGCCATCAAGGTGGCCGGTGCCGTGGATTTTGCCACCGTGGGTGAGGCAACGCGTTATTTCAAAGGGCTGGCTCATGTTAAAGGCATTTCAAACAGTGATGCTTTGATTGTGGTGGACGATTATTATGAATGGATGTTCGATGACATCAAATTAAAAGTGAATGGTGATCGGGTACGCGGCGCACTGGTTGTTAGATATGCAAAAACAGATTTAACAACCCCAATCAGAGTGGAGTTTTCACTGAAAATAAAAAAACCAAAGGGCGGTTGGCATTATGATACCTTAGTGGAATTGGGGCAAGTGTATTATGAATTGTTACAAAGTGACATGAATTTATTCAAAGGGCGTATAAAACCAGGTAAATTTTACCGGCCCGCTGATTATGATTGAAATTTTCACCTTCACCCTGGGTGGTGCTTGACTCAAATTCACAATGAGAAATCCGATTTTTTTGAAAAATCGGATTTCTTAATCGGTTCAAATCCTATTTTTTGGACTCGACTCGGAGATCGATATCGGCCCTAGAAATCCGATTTTTTGGAAAAATCGGAGATCGATAATAATTACAAACTATAGCATTGAGCAATCGGGTAGGAACACAATGAAACAACGCATTTTTGTTGCCATCATTTTGATGGGAATCTGTTTGTATTTTGCGGCACCGGCAATCGGAGCAGATATGCTATTACTAGGGGAACAATCCCAAGAACTCGCTGGCGATGGCTGGAGTGGTTTATTAAAACTTGAACTCTTGGGTAACTTTCTCTTTGCGCTCAGTTTCGCTACGGCTCTAGGTGCCGTCATTGCCTATCATCCTCAAAGCTATGCCAAGAAGGAAACACTTGAAGAAGTGGAATCCCCGAAGACATTTCTCATATACTCAGTCATAGGCGCAGTGATAGGGGCAATGGTGGTGAAATATGGTTCGGTTATCGGATTTATTGTCTTTGGTCTCGGCGGACTTTTGCGTTTTCGTACTAATTTGGGAAGTTCTAAGCAAACGGGACAGTTGATTCTCGTGACGCTCGTTGGGCTTTGCTGTGGTTTAAATCTTCCCCATGTGGCACTCCTTTCAACGGCTTTCGCATACCTACTCATCTACCTTTTAGAGAAACAGGATACCTACAAGATTGTGATTAAAAACCTGAAGCTGGAAGATAGGCAGGTTTGTGTGCAAGAAGCGGCTGATTTATATCGGGAAATCCTTGAGAAACAAGGTTGCGATATTTTGAGTGAAAGGAAGAATTTTGTCAAGTTTCAAGTGGCATTTGTTTTTCGCGCTCCCCACAGCGTTGGGCGCGATGACTTGGAGTACTTGTTTATGGATAAGATTCCCGAAGCCGTTATGGGTTCAGTAGACTGGCAGACAAGTTGACTTGCTCCAAGGCTACTCTATGCACATAAATAGTATTATTATTAGTAAGAGTCAAAATGCCCCACGATTTTATTGGATGAAAGAACAATTGGGATTCGTTTTCCCTTCAAATTCGCTAAAAAAATTTTACGTTGAAATCAATAAAATAAAAGATGTGTGCCTAGAGTAGGCTCCAAGGAAGGGAAAAGCCTTGCCCCTTGCCCTGTTTCCCTAATCTTACCTTTACCCACAAGTGTCCAAAATTAATCATTAATCATTAATCATTAATCATTAATCATTAATTATTATATTAAAACAATCACTTAACTAAAAAGTGAGTCGTTCATTAACCACTCACTGACTTATTTTCAATAACATACCTACTTGTGGGTAAAGATTAGTTCCCCTGGTAGATTGGATAATGATGAGCAATGAAATTGAAAAAGCCGCCGAATTACTAAAGCAATCAAAATATGCGATAGTTCTCACCGGCGCTGGTATTTCCGTTGAAAGCGGCATACCGCCCTTTCGAGGTGAAGGCGGACTTTGGAATCAATACGATCCTATCGTTTTGGATTTTAAGTATTTTTTGACACATCCAGACATTTCATGGGCTGTTCTAAAAAAATATTTTATGAGCCTTATGGGCAAGCTAAACCTAACGAAGCGCATTATGCGATTGCCAGATTAGAAAAACAGAACATTATCAAAACAGTTATCACACAAAACATCGACAGTTTGCATCAAAAAGCCGGCAGCCAAAATGTCTATGAATTTCATGGCACGTTGCAAACACTGCTGTGTTTGAATTGTGGCACTGAATATTTGCTCCAAGAAGTCAATCTCAACGAAACCATCCCTCGCTGCAAACAAGATAACGGCCTTTTGAAACCGAATGTCGTTTTATTTGGTGAAGCTATCCCTCATCTGATAACTGTTCAATCTTTTAGCGAAGCCATGAAAGCAGATGTGGTGTTAGTCATAGGCACCAGTGGTGAAGTCATGCCAGCGTGCGCGATTCCTTATCAAGCCAAAGAAAACGGCGCAAAATTGATTGAAATCAATCCCAATAAGTCAAATTACACAGATGATAATATCACGGATGTGTTTTTAAACGGAAAGGCAACGGAAATGATGAAGGCATTGGCGCGTTATCTCGTGAGTTTGTAAATTATTAATGTATAAGCACTATTAGCAGAATTTATCCTTTTTTAAAATCATTATATGAAAGTCTATTGAGATTTTTATTATAATAAAGTTTATGTACATGCCACTATTTGAAATGACACACGTTTTAATTGTTAAGTACTGAACAATAAATTTTCGGGTTTAATAGCCTTAGAATAAATTCTATAGATGTTTAGAAAAATAATTTCAAAAAAGCCAATAGTGAATAGCGCCAACCCCGAAGGGGTTTTCAGGCAAAAGTTTCGCTCCGCGAAACTTTTGCCTGAATATGAAATTTTTCTCTCTTTGGCAAAACCTAGGGCTATTCACGAAAGAAAATAATTATCTGAATATCTATAAGGCTAAAAGCATTAGTCGGTATCAGCCGACTAACCCCGGTTACATTTTCAGTCGGCTTTAGCTCAATACCCGTGAATGAAAATAAAGCTTAATTAAATCATAGTGTTATTATTTTCGATATTTGACAGTCGCAATGAACGGTTAATTGAACGTTTTCTTTCTATTGACTGTTCGCAATATCCTATTTCTTAAAGAAATCGGATATTGTTACTAACTCAGTGATTTTAAATAAAATATTATTTCGTTCACGGGTATTGGGCTTTAGCTGACTTCGGTTTAAATTGAGTCAAAAGCTAAAGCTTTGGATTCCAAGTACGTCGTTTTTATTGAGTCTAAAGCTAAAGCTTTGGACTCCAAGTAAGTACGTCTCAAAAATTGAGTCTAAAGCTAAAGTTTTGGATTCCAAGTACGTCATTTATGATTCGGTACTTAACCATACCAACCACAACAACTGGAAATTTTAAGATGAAATTTAATCACAAATTTCAACTGTCTTGTGTCGCTGTCGCTTGCTTGAGTACACTTTCTCCGTCTTCGGTTGCAGACGAAGCCAGAACAACCTCTGGGGATGGAATCGAATTGAAACAAGGAGATGCCATATTCAAAATTACCGGCAGAATCCTCTTTGATTATGACTACTTTGATGGTGTCCATAACAACGGTAAATCCGGGCGTGGTACGGAACTTCGTCGTGGTCGCGTCCACCTCAAAGGCACCTTTAAAAAATGGGAAGGCAAAATCCAAGTGGAGCTGAATGATCAAACAGAAAGAGCGCAATTTAAAGACGCTTATATCAGATATAAAGGCTGGGATAATGTTTCTTTGACGCTTGGTAAAGCTAAAGAGCCTTTTAGTTTGGAAGTGTCAGAGAGTTCAAAATACCTCGCCACCATTGAACGTGCCATGGCTTCTGAAGCGTTTGGCCCCTCTCGCAGCTATGGTTTGGGGCTTTTTGCTCAACGCGGCAATGCCACCTTTGCCGGTGGTATTTACGCTGAAGGGCAAAACGAAGAAGACAATCAGGAAACTTATGCCTGGACAGGCCGTGTCACATACGCACCTCTCTTAACGAAGGATGCCATCATACACTTAGGTTTAGCCGGCTCATTCCGTGACATGGATGGTAGTGACTATCAAATCAAAGAACGTGCCGAAGTTCACAAAGCTAACAAAATTGTCGAAAGCGGCACAACGGTCGCTGACAACGTGTTCCTTTTGGGGCTTGAAGCGGCTGCCGTTTTTGGGCCTTTCTCACTTCGGACTGAATATATGAGGGCTGACGTTGAAGCCCAATCGGAATCTGGTGACAAGTCAGCCGATTATGATGGTTACTATGTAGAAGCCAGCTATTTCTTAACCGGCGATTCTCGTAAATACAAAGGAGGTCGCTTCAGAAAGTTAAAGCCTCCCAAGGCTAATGGTGCTTGGCAAGTGCTGGCCCGCTTTAGTAACCTAGATGCCCATGACAATAACGAAGGTGTTGAAGCTGACAATATCACTTTAGGTATCAACTATTACGCAAGCCAAAATATCCGCATTTCGGCTAACTATCTTATGACGGATATAGAAGGTTCGGATGTCAATCCAAACGAAAACGACGGTGAAACACTGTCATTTCGCTTCCAATACCTCTTTTAAATTGCCCCAGGTTACACTAAAGGAAAGCCATATCAAAAAGGCCTCAACCCCGATTCTAAAGAAATCCGATTTTTCAAAAAAATCGGATTTCTCATGGATTTCTCATTGTAACTTGATAGACGAGAGGCCAAACAGTTCCTATTTCAATCGGTACGTGAACCACAGCAAGTAGCTTTACACTGGCGTAAAATGCGCCAAGTCAATGATGATAAATATATTTTCATCTATCACGTTAGTCAAGAATGTTTGGAGAATCAAGATGAGAACAAGCTCAATAAGAGACAGGATTAGGAACACAGCGCGTTGGCAAAAGCCAAGAACGGCTTCCTTTATAAAAGACTGTATTATAGGCAATAAAGCGGCAATGGAATGGCGATGCCATTGAACTCTATTTAGCTGATAGACGGAACGTCCCTTAAATCCGTTAAAATTTTGACGGAACCGTTGGTTAAATTTACTGTAAAATTAACGACTTATAAAAAATATCGTGTCATTAGGTTTCATTTTTCATTAGTTGCTTATAAATAATTTGGTAGTTCTGCAATGTGGGTGATGAATCGTAGGGTGGGCAAGCGGGCAGCACCTCATGACTTTTTTTATTTGAGTTTTGCCCACCTTACCAATCACCCATATTTGCAGGACTCCCAATAAATTTTGCCGGTTTCATTTTTCATTAAAAAATCCGTTTATTCCCAAAATATGTTGTACTTTCAGTATAAGACACTTATCACCTATCAGTTCAAAAAAACGTCTGAGTGTACCAAACTGATAGGTGGTGAGGTATAAGACACTTTTCCCTTGAGAGGGTTAGGGTGATGAGGTAGTATAATTAAGTTTGGCAAGTATCTCTTTATTAACAAATCGTTCAATCTCTGTCAACACGGTGGGTTCACTCTGGGCTAAGGGCAGCCTCACAAAAGTCGGAAAGTTGGCAAGACGAGTACGCAGCGCGATTTTAGTGAGAGCAATCTCACCAAGCCGGTTTTGTTTCCGGAACTTGTTCCATACATCCAAAGCGCGTTGCATTGTTTCCGCTGTCTCTAAATCGCCGGCATGGAAAGCACGAGAAATGGAAATTAAGAATTCTGGGAAAGCATTTCCACCCCCGGTGACAGAACCTTCCAAACCGCTTTTCAACGTCTCAAAGGCAAGCCTGTCACCCCCAACAAAGACTTGGAAAGTGCCATCTTTGAGTGCTTTAAACTTGAGAGACGTTTCCAGATTCGCTTCAGAATCCTTAATGCCAACTAAGTTATTATGATCATTCAATAACATTTCCACCATATTAGGTGTAATTGGATTTTGCGTCTGTTTGGGAAAGTGATAAAGATACGTCGGTAAGCGTGATTGAGTTAAGACTTCGGCCAAAAAAGCCAAAATGCCTTTTTCTGAAACACTCGCGTAATAATAAGGTGGAAGCACCACTAAGGCATCGGCATAACTTTCTGAATGGTTAACTAATTTAAAACAATCACCGAGACAACAAGCACTCACATTGTTCAAAATAACGCCATCAAACGCTTTTCGACAATGTTCAACAAGTGCTTTCCTTTCTTCTAGGGAAAGAGAAGGAAATTCTGCTGTCGTACCATTGGTGAGAATCGTTTCTACGCCTTTTGTTTGAAGGAACGATAAATACTCGCTTAGTGCGGTAAAATCTATCTTCCCACTGGCTTCAAAGGGTGTGAGAATAGCAAAAATAGGCCCGGTAATTTTTATCAATTGCTTACTCCTTAATTTGTTTATAGTTTGTAGTTTGAGTTTGAGTTTGAGTTTGAGTTTGAGTTTGAGTTTGAGTTTGAGTTTGTAGTAGGCGATTTATCGCCTGAAACGGTTAAAAGTTTCTAGTTTCTATAGACATTCATAAAAATAATTTCAAAAAAGTCAATAGTGAATAAATAAACATCCAAGATAAATCTTGGACTCAGGAGGACAAAATAGACGTCCAAGATAAATCTTGGACTCCGGACAAAATAGACGTCCAAGATAAATCTTGGACTCCGGAATAAATATAGGGCTATTCACCTTGAAAGTAAGTAATTATATGGCTCAATAACACTTTGAACAAGATAAAAACATAAAAAAAGCCCCAAAGCTTGGGCGCTTTGGGGCCAGTTTGGTGATTGTGAGAGTTGGTGGGTTTAGCAAAGTACACAGAAGGTTCTACCCACCCTACGCTCGCTACGATTCTAATTAGGGCAATTGTTCAACTTCTTGCACCACAAAACTCCGGCCCATCGGTTCCCACGTCATTGTTGCTTTGAAAACGTCTACCTCGTTTTCAAAATTTTTATTACCAACGGTAATACCAGTCGGTATGTCGATATAAGGAATGGACAATGTAGCCGTTTCAAAGGCATAAGTCGCGGGACACGAAGAACTTGAACCATCCGTTATTTGAGCAACGGTTTTAGAAAGGAGTCTGAAGCGATTCGTGGTACCATAAATTTGCTTCAGACTACCCGTCCACAATTCGATTTCACCGGTTGGTTGTCCGCTCAAAAAGTCAACCACTGGCATTTCAACAAAAGGAACAATTAAAGTCCTGTTTTTGAGAGAGTAAGTGGCGTGTTTGCAGTTGGCATCGCCTTGTTGATAAAGGGCTTGGACTTCATCTTCGGATAAGGCGCGGTTGTAGATTCGGACATCGTCAATAATCCCTCTAAAGTACCACATATAGTAAGGTGTTCCACCTATAGGTATATTAGAGGTATAGTGAGTAAACTTTTCATTACTCTCAAATTCATTATCCAAATTACCATTTAGATAATATCTGATGTAATTTCCATCATAAGTTACTGCAATGAAAGTGTATTTTGCATGAGCAAAAGATGTGTTCCCTATTTTGCAGCCAAAATTTGGTTCCACGCAAAATCTGATTTTCGAGTGATTTCCGATTGTTTTTAAACCGACCTGATATTGGGCTCCAGGTGTTATTCCACGATGTTTTGATAAAAGAGTTGGGTACATGGAAGGTTGTTCTTCATACGGTTGAACCCATAAAGCAATAGTAATGTTTCCTGTAATGTCTAAACTGTTGCTCTCCTGTATTTCAATCAAATCATTTCCATCGAACACATAAGCACTATCAGCATTTCCAAACCGATCCTCAGTCAAAGTCGCTCCATTGACTACACCATCATTACCATTCCCAGAGGCATCATTGGCATTACCCTCAAATGGATAATGGGCGACTAACCCATCATTCAAGTCAGCCCAAGCAACTGGAAACCAAGATAACCCCATTACTAGAGCCATCCAAAGTACGGTGCGTAATCCGCACATAAGTTTTACCATCGTATTTCTCCTTTAATTAAAAACATTATCTGCCTAAATAATAATAAAACTAAGCCACTCAATAATTTTGGTAAAGGGTGATAATATTGAATTTCTATCCCTGAGTTTTGCAAGCACATCTTGTGGTGTAAGTAGGTGACGGTTTTGCTGACGGTTTGTAGTAATCGCAAAAGCTACTCACAAGCCGCTCGTTATGTTAAAAGACTTTTGTTTACCCACTTACTTTATTTAGACTTCGCTATGAAAAAAATGTGAGGCTCAATTCACTTAAATTTTTCCACATAGTTTATTTAGACTTCGCTATGAAAAAAATGTGAGGCTCAATTCACCCTAAATTCCGCACACTTTATTGACTAAGACGTAACGGCAAAAAAAAGTGAGGCTCAATTTACTTAATTTTTTCCACATAGTGCCTGAACGAAAACCTCTCGCCTAAGTGTCATTTCGACGAAAGGAGAAATGTCATTTCGACGACTGAAGAAATGTCATTTCGACGACAGGAGAAATCTTAATACGTTGATAACAAAAATATTTATCAAGTTCCCTCCGATCAAAGGGACTCGAAATGACACTGAGGGTTTTCGTTCAAGCACTACTTAAGTCATTTCCGAGGCGAGCATGATAACACAATGCAATCGTATTTGGTGTCAATTTAGTTATAATTGAGTCTCCATTGAGTTAAAGCGAGTCTCGATGTCATCGATAAATCTTGGACTTCAAAAAATATTGGACGAGTGTGTAAGTCATTTCCGAGACGAACATGATAAACACAATGCAATCGTATTTGTATCTATCTGATAGTACAACGAATTACGCGGATAAACGAATGAAAGGCAAAGATAAATCTTGGACTGATGTGTAAGTCAGTTTCGAGGCGAACATGATAAACGCAATGCCATCGTATTTGTATCTGTCTGATAGTACAACGAATTACGTGGATAAACGAATGAAAGGCAAAGATAAATCTTGGACGAGTGTGAGTACAACGACACTTTGGATAAACGAATTAAAAATATTCAAGATGAGAATCCATGCGTACCGAGTGATTTTGACTTAATAAAACCATGCCATGATTTGAGTCTACACCCAGTGTTAATTCGTTTCTCCCAAGTGTCGTTATACTTAATAAATCAAACCATGCCATGATTTGAGTCTACACCCGAAGTTAATTCGTTTATCCCCGTAATTCGTTGTACTTAAGAATAAGGCTCGAAGAACTTTTGAGGGCCATGTTGTCGTTTGAGTGACTTCAATTTTGATGATGGCCTTCGTTCTGCTCTCAATAATAGCTTTTCTTCAGCCGAGCTGAAATCGTTTCGTCAGGTAGACTTACCACCTATCAGTTTGTCCAAACTGACACCACGTTTCATAATACAACGACACTTCGGATAGACGAATTAAAACCTTCAAGATGAGAATCCATGCGTACCGAGTGATTTTGACTTAATAAAACCATGCCATGATTTGAGTCTACACCCGGTGTTAATTCGTTTCTCCCAAGTGTCGTTGTACTTAAGAAATCAAACCATGCCAGGATTTGAGTCTACACCCGGTGTTAATTCGTTTATCCCAAGTGTCGTTATACTTAAGAAATAAATTGTCATGGCTAAACCCCCAAATATGAAAATCCGTTTATTTCGCGTATCCGTTGTACTAGATGCTGTGGGTATTTTCACAGTAAAACCATGCCATGATTTGAGTCTACACTTAGCGTTAATTCGTTTATCCGCGTAATTCGTTGTACTTAATAAATCAAACCATGCCATGATTTGAGTCTACACCCGGTGTTAATTCGTTTATCCGCGTAATTCGTTGTACTTAAGAATAAGGCTCGACGAACTTTTGAGGGCCATGTTGTCATTTGAGTGACTTCAATTTTGATGAAGGCCTTCTTTCGTTCTACTCTCTTCCATAGCTTTTCTTCAGCCGAACTGAAATCGTGTCGTCAGGTAGACTTACCACCTATCAGTTTGTCCAAAGTGATACCACGTCTCATAATACAACGACACTTCGGATAAACGAATTAAAAACCTTCCAGATGAGAATCCATGCGTACCGAGTGATTTTTACTTAATAAAACCATGCCATGATTTGAGTCTACACCCAGTGTTAATTCGTTTATCCCAAGTATTGTTGTACTTAAGAAATAAAACCATGCCATGATTTGAGTCGACACCCGGTGTTAATTCGTTAATCCCCGCTTGTGTCGTTGTACTTAAGAAATAAAACCATGCCATGATTTGAGTCGACACCCGATGTTAATTCGTTAATCCCCGCTTGTGTCGTTGTACTTAAGAAATAAAACCATGCCATGATTTGAGTCGACACCCGATGTTAATTCGTTTATCCGCGTAATTCGTTGTACTTAAGAAATCAAACCATGCCATGATTTGAGTCGACACCCGGTGTTAATTCGTTTATCCGCGTAATTCGTTGTACTTAAGAAATCAAACCATGCCATGATTTGAGTCGACACCCGGTGTTAATTCGTTTATCCACTTTTGAGGGCCATGTTGTCATTTGAGTGACTTCAATTTTGATGAAGGCCTTCGTTCGTTCTGCTCTCAATAATAGCTTTTCTTCAGCCGAGCTGAAACAGTTTCGTCAGGTAGACTTACCACCTATCAGTTTTTCCAAACTGACACCATGTCTCATAATACAACGACACTCCGGATAAACGAATTAAAAATCTTCAAGATGAGAATCCATGCGTACCGAGTGATTTTGACTTAATAAAACCATGCCATGATTTGAGTCTACACCCGGTGTTAATTCGTTTATCCCAAGTGTCGTTGTACTTAAGAAATCAAACCATGCCATGATTTGAGTCTACACCTGGTGTTAATTCGTTTATCCGCGTAATTCGTTGTACTTAAGAAATCAAACCATGCCATGATTTGAGTCTACACCCGATGTTAATTCGTTTCTCCCAAGTGTCGTTGTACTTAATAACGTGAGCTCGACTTTAAATATCAAGGCCGGTTATAAAATAATGAGTTATATCAATTATTTAGTTATAATGACATCATTAAATCAGTTAAAAACAAAACACATAAGCTGTACTGGTTCATTCCAGTTGATGGCCCACAAATAAGGGTTATTCACGTATTAATGCTAAGGGTTTAATATAACAAAATGTCTTTTTAATCAATTAATTGTAATCAACTAATTGATTAACATAAGATTTATATAACTTATTGAAAAATAAAGTCGAACTCACGTTAATAAATCAAACCATGCCATGATTTGAGTCTACACCCGATGTTAATTCGTTTATCCCAAGTATTGTTGTACTTAATAAATCAAACCCTGCCATGATTTGAGTCTACACCCAGTATTAATTCGTTTATCCCCGTAATTCGTTGTACTTAATAAATCAAACCCTGCCATGATTTGAGTCTACACAAGGAGTTAATTCGTTTATCCGCGTAATTCGTTGTACTTAATTAATAACTCAAACCCTGCCATGATTTGAGTCTACACAAGGAGTTAATTCGTTTATCCGCGCAATTCGCTGTACTTAATAACTCAAACCATGCCATGATTTTAATTGACACCCGGTGTTAATTCGTTTATCCGCGTAATTCGTTGTACTTAAGAATGCTAAAGCTTTGGACGGAAATTCAGCACGATCCAATTTCGCGTTCGTTGCCAAGTGGAAAATTAGACTCTCAGACGACTGACGGCTGATTTAATACTTTGCTCCATGATTCCCAAACCGGCTTTGAGCACCTCATCTTCAATGACTAAAGGCGGCAGAAACTTTAAAACATTATCCTTTGCCCCGCACAGTTCAATGATCAACCCTTGATTGAACGCTTCACGAGCAATGGCTTGGGCAATTTCTGGCACCGGAATATCTAACCCATAAATCAAGCCAATGCCTCTTACTTGTGCGTTAAGTTCCGGATAGTGTGCTTGAATGTCCCGCAACGTTTTTTCAAGGAATTGGCTTTTGAGTTTGATAGACTCAGAAAAATTGTCAGTTTCCCAATAATGAAGGGCCTCTGTCGCCGTTACTAGCGCAAGATTATTACCTCGAAAGGTGCCAGTATGCTCGCCGGGTTGCCATTGATCCAATGCTGGTTTTATCAACACCAGAGACAACGGCAAACCAAACCCACCGATAGACTTTGACAGTGTAACAATATCCGGTTGAATACTCGCACGCTCAAAGCTAAAAAACGGCCCGCTTCGTCCGTTGCCAACCTGAATATCATCGACAATCAGTAAGATATCAAACTCTCGACAAAGTTGCTCTAACTGTTGTAGCCACGACACTGTCGCCACATTAACCCCGCCATCGGCTTGGACTGTTTCTAAAATCATAGCGGCGGGTAAATCAACACCACTGCTATTATCCTCAAGAAACCGTTTAATGTAGTCAATCGTATTAACGCCCTTTCCAAAATAGCCATCATAAGGCATAAATGACACGTTTAATCGATTAGTAAATACTTCGTGGCGGTAGAAGGCATTGCTGGTAACGGACAACGCGCCGCTCGACAGACCATGAAAACTTTGGCTAAATGCAATCACATTAGATCGTTTTTTGATCTTACGCGCCAATTTCAGGGCCGCCTCAACAGCATTGGTGCCGGTTGGCCCTGAAAACTGAATTTTATAATCCAAACCACGCGGTTTCAGAATAATAGACTCAAATGTTTCCAGAAACCGTTGCTTGGCTGTCGTTGCCATATCCAAACTATGAACCACACCATCGGCTTGTAAATAGTCGATAATGGCCTGTTTCATCGCCGCATTGTTATGCCCATAATTCACAGTGCCAGCCCCACTGAGAAAATCAATGTACTGTTTGCCCAGCGTATCGTAAAGATAGGCCTCTTTGGCAGTGGTAAAAAGAGTCGGGAAGGTGCGTGAATAAGAACGGACTTCAGATTCACGTTGTTGGAATATCTTTAACATCTTGTCCTTTTAAGCAGTTGGTAGTCGCATTTTGGGGCAGGCAAGAAAAACACTTTGCCCACCCTACTTGAAATTTATTTCAAGGTGGACTTAAGAAATATCAGCTACGTGGGCTTATATTAACCATTAAATATTCTGGAAAATTTTGAACGAGACTTAAATCATTTTCCAGAATGACTCGGTCGTTGATTTTCTCCTTTTCCTTAAAATGAGCGAATTTGTACGTCATATACATCATCCGATTTCTGTCGTTGGAGATGAATTCCGCTTGTAATCGAACACCGTGGTTTCGCGCCTCATTTCTAAGGTGATTGATCATGATACTACCCACACCTCTTGACATAACGCGACAGGACATTAACAAGAGTTTGATTGTCCACACATCCTCATTACATTCTATCAGCGTCAAACCAATTTTGCCGTAGGTTCCATATTTGTCGTCAAGGCTGGCAACCAATAAGATGTGCTGATCAGACTGACGAAAATGATCCAACTCTTCATAAGAATAAGTGTCACCGGTGGTATTCAACTGATGAGTGCGTACGGTTAATTCTTCGGCCCGTTTTAAGTCTTCTTCCTGTGCCAGTGCAATGGTTAATACCATATTGAGGGTGGCAAGGAAGTCTTCCTTCGGGCCGACAAAATTCTCTTCTATCTTGTCACGCTTTATATCGCTGATATACATTAACCGCCGTTTGGAGGAATCGTCGGTGATAAAACGAGGATTCATCTCTGGCATGTCTAGTAATTTATCAATATCCGCCGCATCAATACAAAGCACATCAGGCAGAGAAAAATTCACTTCTTCCCGTTCAAAAGGTTGATCGTCAATAAAGGCAAAGGTGTCAATGCCTATATTGATTTTTTTTGCAATCGTCTCGATATTTTGCGCTTTAGAATTCCAATTAATTTGCGGATATATAAAGTACTCTGACAAACCAAACGCCTTAAGTTGCGTCATGGCATGGTCATATTCATTTTTACTAGCAATTGATTGCAAAATACCACGGCTGTCCAGCGTTTTTATGATGTCCGTAACGAAGTCACGCAACGAAACTTGGTCATTTTCCAACAACACGCCGTTCCATAACGTATTATCCAAATCCCAAACGACGCATTTGATCTTCCGCTCGCTTTGGACTGAATTTTCAGTCGTCATGCTTTCTCCTTTTGTCTAGCTCTTCTTTTCTCTAACGCAAAACTATGATAACCCGATTTGGCGATGATGATTTGTTGCATCTGAGTGCTGCCTTCGATGATTTCCATGATTTTAGCATCTCGCAAATACCGTTGCACCGGGTAGTCACTACTGCAACCATTGGCTCCGTGAATTTGTACCGCATCATCGGCCACTTTGCTGACCATTCGGGAAGCAAAATATTTGGCTATCGAAGTTTCCATAATCAGTGACGGATCACCCTTGTCTTTCAGATAACCGGCATGATAACAAAGCAATCTGGCCGCTTTGATGTTGGTAATCATATCGGCTATCATTTGCTGGATCAACTGGTGTCCTTTTAAGAAAGAACCAAACTGTTTTCGTTCACTGGTGTAACTGAGACAGGCCTCTAAACAGGCCCCTGCGAGCCCGACACATCCCCAACCAACACAATAGCGGCCATGATCCAACGCCGCCCCAGCGACATGGGAAAATCCAAAACCGACTCTACCAACCAGATTGTCCTCTGGGATTTGGCACCCGTTCATATGCACTTTGGCTAACATAGCAGAACGAAAACCCAAAAGGCCATTAATGGGTTCGGTTGAAAAACCCGGAGTGTTTCTTTCAACAAGGAAAGCCGATGGTTTGCCATCACATTGCGCGATAATCAAAAACAGATTGGCAACCTGTCCAAACGAAATCCATTTCTTTTCACCCGTTAAAATGTATGAGTTGTCGGAAAGCACCGCCGTGGTTTCGACATTTTTAGCATCACTACCGATATTGGGTTCGGTTAAGCCAAAAGCACCGAGGGCTTCACCCGTAGCTAATTTAGGGAGCCAATGCGCTTTTTGATCGGAACTGCCCCATTTCAGGATCGCCTGACAAACCATACCATGAACCGTCAGCCAACTGAGCAACGAGGCACTGCCTCGCCCAATTTCCTGACACATTAACCCAAACGTAATGGCATCCATCTCTGTGCCGCCTTGCTCTTTTGGGATGATGGCCCCTAAATAACCGGCATCGGCCAGTTTTTGAATGGTTTCAGGTGGCATGCTTTCTTGTTGATCATATTGTTCAGCGTAAGGAACAATCTCTTTATCAACAAAAGCTCGGAAACCTTCTTGTTCTTGAACCTGTTGAGGTGTTAATTCGATTTCCATCCTTTTTCCTTTTTTTTAGAGAAATCCGATTTTTTGAAAAAATCGGATTTCTTGCTTGATTACCCATTACTTACCCATTACCCAATTTTTCGTTCAATAAAGCTGACAATGGCGTTCAGGGTTCTGAAATTATCATAATCAAGGTCTTCGTTTTCAACCTTGATTGAAAATTCTTTTTCGACAAACAACACCAGTTGCATGGCAAATAGCGAATTGACTAAACCTGATGCAAAGAGGTCTTCATCATCCGCCACGTTGACACTGATAAATTGAGCCAGAAACGACTTCGTTTTTTCCAGAATTTCATCTGTGGTCATGCAATTACCTTTTAAGATCGAATATTTTCAGACAAATGTTATTATTGCAGTTGTAAGGGGGTGCAATTAAAAGTGATGTTGTGTTATAGGGCTTGGCACGGCCATTCGGAAGGAAGGACTCCTGCCTTCCTGACGTTCACTGCCATTAAGTTAAGCAACAAAACACCTACAAAAAGTATCAATAATGAAGCGCGACAGAGGGCCATAACTTAATTTGAAGACATCCAAAGTATTTTATGGCCCTCAAAATCGAGCGTCCAAATAACCCTAAAAAAATAGGTCAATAACTATAAGAAGCCAACAGCATCAGCCGTTGTCTAAAAGCTTAAGTACCCTAAAGGGCACTATAAGAGAGTTAGTAGGCTTTAGCCTCAATGCCATTAAGTTAAGATATAACCTATTGATTTTTAATCATTTTTAGTGTGTATTAGGGTGGGGTACCCGATTTTTTACTTTCAATAAAAACAATGACTTACGACCCCACCCCTAGAGAAAAATATGGCACGACCGGGCGTTTTTTAATAAAAATAGAGCAAAATCAAAGAGTTCCTTAACTTAATGGCATTGAGGCTTTAGCCTACTTTAGCTTTTAGCCAACGGCTTTAGCCGTTGGCGTTGGGGTGGTATGGAAACTTCCGCCTTACTGTACTGCGCGTGAGGCGATTACAAGCCTACTACAAACGGGCCTTTTCCTTAACTTAATGGCATTGAGCGTAACCCACCCTACAACTATCACTTTTAATTACACCCGTTGATAAGTGTAAAAGCCTTGACCGCTTTTACGACCATACAAGCCGGCATCAACCATTTTTGTCAATAACGGAGAACAGCGGAATTTAGAATCCTGATAACTATCATACAAGACTTGCAGAGTCTCGACAACCGTATCAAGTCCGATTAAATCAGCAGTTTCCAAAGGCCCCATTGTATGTCCGTAACATTTTTTGAAAATTTCATCAATGTCTTTCGGATCGGCAATATTTTCCATAACGAGATTTGCAGCTTCGTTCATGAAAAGGTGAGACAATCTATTTGCCACAAAACCGGGAGAATCATTCACAAGAATACAATCCTTACCCATTTGAGCCAGAAACCGTTTTGAGGTTTCAATCGTTTCATCAGAAGTATGGTAGCCGCGAATGGTTTCAACCGTTTTTTTCATCGGCACCGGATTCATAAAGTGCATACCAATCACTTTAGCGGGCCGTTTAGTGGCTGAACCAATACGTGTAATAGAAATCGCCGAGGTATTGGCCGCAAAGATGCAATGTTCTGGACAGATTGCATCATTTTTTGCGTAGACTTCTTTTTTGATGTCCCACTTTTCTACGACATTTTCAACCACAAAATCGGCCTTATTGAGTAATTGGTAGTCGGTGGTAAAGGTAATTTTCTGCAAAGTGTTTTCCGGATCCTCAACACTTTTCTTCATGAAACCTTGAAAACGGATGTTGTTCTTAATTTCTTGTTTGGCATGCGCCAAAATATCCTCCGAAATATCAATGAGGACAACTTGATGCCCTGTTTGAGCCAGATTTTGCGCGACACCAACTCCCATCACGCCGGCTCCGATAACGCCAACGGTTTTGATTTCCATAATATCTCCTTTATTCAGTGATCAATGTTCAGTGATTAATGATTAATGATTAATGATTAATGATTAATGATTAATTAATCATTATTAATTAGTGTCCATCCATAATTTTTGATGTTTCGTTCATTATGGACGAATTCCAGAAACCTTGGTAATGAACGAAACAACCATATTCCTTTCTGAATGGATACTAATCTGAATGGATACTAATTAGTCATTTGTCACGGCTTGTTCAAAACAAACTTTCAATTGTTCGGCAAGCACTTGCACATGGGGAGGATTCAACATAGTAATATGATCGCCCGGGACAACATTAATTATCACCGGCTCGGCCGCAAACAGGCTCCAACCCCACGTTGGCTCTTGCCTCATCTCAGACAGCGCCTCTTCTTCACTCCCTTCCATCGCCTCGCTCGCTCGAAACAGGGCAATTCGAGTTGGAAAAAAGTCTTGTGGTGGTGTATAGCGTATTTGACGATTGGCCTTGAAAATCCCTACCAAACCTCGAATGGGCTCCATATCCACATCAGGCGGGAACACGTTAGCCATGACTAAGCGTTCACGGAAATAGTTCCATTGCTCATCAGCGTCAAGAGGTTGGAGAACCTCAGAAGATACCTCTAAAGGTTGCCCTAACCAATGTTCTATCGTCTCAGCCACATCAACTATCCACTGGGCTTCTTCTTCCCAAATCATGCCCGGTTGGTCAGAGAGGATATGAGGTGCAAACGTGTCGATAATGGCTAGGAGTGCGACTTCATGCCCCTGTTGTTGCAATTGTTGGGACATTTCAAAAGCTACTTGGTTACCAAAGGAATGACCACCTAGCAAATACGGGCCTTCTGGCTGCACGGTTTGTATTTCTTGAATATAGCGAGCGGCCATCTCTTCAATACTGGTATAGGGTTTGGATTGACCATCCAGTCCCACCGCTTGCAGACCGTAAAAAGGTTGGTCTTGACCGAGAGAACGTGCTAACTCATAGAAATAAATGACATTTCCACCTTCTCCCGGCACACAGAAGAAAGGCGGCTTAGAACCATTGGGTTGAAGAGCAACGAGGGGAGACCAAAGTAGGGCATCCGTCTCCTCGTCTTGGCGGAGAAGAGCCGCTAACTGTTCGATAGTTGGCCCTTGGAAAAGTGCCGCTAGGGGCAAATTATTCTTGAACCGCCCTACCGTAACCATCAGGCGAACGGCCAACAGGGAATGCCCCCCCAAGTCAAAGAAATTATCACGTAGTCCAATTGGCCGAACATTCAAAATCTCTTCCCATATTTGTGCTAACTGCAATTCGAGGGCATCGCGGGGTGCCACAAAGGTATCCTCTGATAACTTTAAACGATCCACTGATAACAGAGAAAGTGCCTGGCGGTCTATCTTACCATTTGGCGTGAGCGGCAGTGCTTCTTGAGTCACAAAAACCGGGGGTATCATGTAATCGGGCAGCCGTTCGGTCAAGAAACCGCGTAATTCTGCATTTTCAATGACTTGCCCTTGATGTGGCACGAGATAGGCCACTAAACGTTTGTCGGTTTGGGAATCTTCATGGACGATAACGGCAGTTTCTTTAACGAAGGGATATTGTCCCAGTGCAGCTTCTATTTCGCCCAATTCAATCCGAAAGCCACGAATCTTAACTTGGTTATCTATGCGGCCTAAGTATTCAATGTTGCCGTCCGGGAGATAGCGGGCTAAATCGCCGGTTTTGTAAAGACGGGCGTTGGGGTCATCGCTAAAGGGATTTTTAATGAACTTTTCGGCCGTTAAGTCGGGGCGGTTGAGGTAGCCGCGAGCTAGGCCATCGCCGCCAATATGGAGTTCGCCTGGGACACCGACAGGAACAGGCCTCTGATGCTCATCCAAAATATAGAGTTGTGTATTGGCAATGGGGCGACCTATAGGCACCTCACTTCTCGGTTCTTGAGAAAGACATTTGTAAACACTGCTCCAAACACTCGCCTCGGTCGGCCCATATTCATTATAAAGAGAGAGGTGTTCAAACCGCTCATAATGACGTTTAACCAACTCAGAAGAACAGGCTTCGCCAGCGACAATGACGGTACGCAGCCCAACTAACTGTTGCCGTTCCGCTTGCTCTAATAGCACTGCATAAAAAGAGGGAATCGCCAATAAATGCGACACCTGATGTTGTTTTATCAATTGGGCCAACTGTAAAGTATCTTGGTGGGCATTTTGTGCGGGTAATACCAGATTTCCGCCCGTCACTAAGGTCCAAAAAATGCCCGCCACCGAGCTGTCAAAGGCAAATGATGACAACAATAAAAAGCACTTAGGTTGTTCGCTATAATAACAAAAACGGGCCGAGGTTGAATGTACCAAGTTTTGATGAGTAATTGGTACGCCCTTAGATTTTCCGGTCGAGCCCGAAGTATAAATCACATAGGCCAAATGTTCTGGCCCAACCCCACTTAAGGGATTCTCGGAACGATGCTGTGAAAGAACTTCTGTCTTGTCATCCTGAAAAATCACCGGTGCCGTTGTTTCTGGTAAGCTATCAATAAGACTTGATTGAGTCAACAGCATCCCTACCCCGGCATCCTCCAACATAAACGCCAAACGCGCCGCTGGGTAAGCCGGATCAAGTGGCAAGTATGCGCCCCCTGCCTTGAGAATGCCGAAAAGCCCAATGACCATCTCCAAGGAACGCTCAACGCAAATTCCCACTAATATATCGGGTTTTACACCCATATTTTGTAAATAATGGGCCAATTGATTGGCTTTAGTGTTTAACGCCCGGTAAGTCAGTTGTTGGTCCTCAAAAACGACGGCAATGGCCTCTGGTGTTTTCTCCACCTGGTCTTCAAATAAATCAACTAACGTCTTATCATGCGGATAATCGGTCGCAGTATCGTTCCAAGCGAGCAGTTGCTGCTGCTCCGCTTCGGTGAGCAAAGGTAATTCGTGAATCGGCTGCTGCGGATTAGCCACCAGGCCTGTCAATAAGGTCTTAAAATGCCCCATCAGACGTTCCATGGTCGCCGCCCCAAATAAGTCGGTGCTATATTCGAGTGTTCCGTCCAAACCTTGATCCGTTTCTTCCATTGACAAGGTGAGGTCAAATTGAGCAACAACGCTTTCCGGTTCTAATGGTGTTAAACTCAGTCCGACTAATTCCAAGCTTCCCGTCGGCACATTCTGTAACACGAACATCACTTGGAATAAAGGAGAATGGCTGAAAGAGCGAACCGGTTGCAGTTCTTCAACCAGTTGTTCAAAGGGGATATCTTGGTTGGCATACGCATCAAGGGCGACCCGACGGACACGTTTGAGTAACGCCGTCACATTCGGATCACCCTCTAAATCAATGCGGAAGACCAGGGTATTGACAAAAAAGCCAATCAAGGATTCGGTTTGGCTCTGAGTACGATTAGCGATAGGACTACCTATCACAATATCATTCATGCCACTATAACGGGATAATAGAACCGCAAAGGCCGACAAAAGCGTCATAAACAACGTCGTCCCGGTTTGCTGGCTGAGTTTCTTGAGTTGTTGAGTCAGCTCAGCCGTCAGTTGTATCTCTTGGGTGGCACCTTGGTAGCTTAGGCTTGCGGGTCGCGGGTAGTCAGTGGGTAGTTCCAACAAGGCCGGGACACCCATTAATTGTTGTCGCCAATAGTTGAGTTGGGCTTCTAACACCTCGCCCGTTAGCCATTGCCGCTGCCAGTGGGCAAAGTCCACATATTGGATAGGTAGGGCTGGCAAAGGCGAGGGTTGGCCCTGAGAAAAGGCGTTGTAGAGGCTTGATAATTCTTGAATTATTACCCCGATTGACCAACCATCCGAAATAATATGGTGCATGGTGAACAGTAAAACATGTTCTTCGGCACTTAATTTCAACAAAGTGGCACGTACCAAAGGCCCTTCAGCGAGAGCAAAGGGACGTTGTGCTTCCTCCTGAGCGTTGCTAAGTATTTCGGAGGTTTGTTCGGCCGCGGCTAAAGGTTGTAAATCGACGACTTCTTTTATTGGGTTGAAACTCTGATGAATGACTTGGTGTGGCTTGCCATTGATGGTGGTGAAGGTCGTTCGTAAACTCTCGTGGCGCCGCACTATTTCGGTCAAGCTCTCCTCAAGAGCTGCACGGTGTAACGTACCCACCAGACGCAAGACGGACGGCATGTTGTAGGTCGCATTTGGGCCTTCCAATTGGTTTAAGAACCAGAGCCGTTGTTGACCAAAGGATAAGGGCAACTCGTCAGTGCGAGCAATGGGTTTGATGGTGGAGAGTTGACGCTCATGGCGGCCCACGGCGAGCCGTTCCCCTAAATTCGCTATCGTCGGAAATTCAAACAGATCGCGTAGCGGTAATTCCGTTGCAAACGTGTCACGGAGTCGAGAAATCAATTGCGTCGCGAGTAGCGAGTGCCCACCGAGTTCAAAAAAGTTGTCGTGAATACCGACTTGTTCAACACCCAACACCTCGGCCCACATTCCCGCCAACAGTTCTTCTTCAGGTGTCCTAGGTGCCACCAATTGTTCTTCTGAACTGTCATGGCTTACCGATAACGTCGATAAGGCACGGCGATCTATCTTACCGTTGGGTGTAAGTGGCAAGCTCTCTAATGTCACAAAAGCCGAGGGTACCATATAATCAGGCAGTCGCTCTGTCAGAAAACCGCGTAATTCAGTCTTATCAATCACCTGTTCAGGTTCGGGTACACAAAAGGCCACTAACCGTTTACCGGTTGACTCATCCTCATGGACGACAACCACATTTTCTTTAACGAAGGGAGATTGTCCGAGTGCGGCTTCGATTTCGCCAAGTTCAATCCGAAAACCACGAATCTTGACTTGGTTATCTATGCGGCCTAAGTATTCAATGTTGCCGTCCGGCAAATAGCGGGCTAAGTCGCCGGTTTTGTAAAGACGGGCGTTGGGTTCATCGCTAAAGGGATTTTTAATGAACTTTTCGGCCGTTAAGTCGGGGCGATTGAGGTAGCCTCTGGCAACACCTGCACCACCAATATGCAATTCACCTGGAACCCCGAAGGGAACCTGTTTTTGAGACTGATCCAGGAGATAGATTTGCGTGTTCGCTATGGGACGACCCAAGGATTCAACCGCATCATGGAACTCTTCTGACCTCAAGTGATTCTCGACGGGGTAAATAGTTGACCAGATAGTGGTTTCTGTGGGGCCATATAAATTCCAAACAACAGCCCCTTTATCGAGCAATTGATGAGCTAAAACACAGGGTAAAGCTTCACCGCCTATCAGAATTTTCAATTGAGGATTCTTTTCCCAGCCCGCCGCTAACAATAAACGCCAAGTCGCTGGGGTGGCTTGCATCACCGTAATATCAGATTGGTTCAATATTTTTAACAGCTGTGCGCCGTCAGAAGTCACTTCACGGCTGCTCAAGACGATTTGCGCTCCGACTGTCAATGGCAAATAAAGTTCTAGTGCGGCAATATCAAAAGAGATTGTGGTGACCGCTAGAAGAATATCTTGGTCACTTAAACCCGGCCTCAAACGCATGGTACTTAAGAAGTTAACGAGCGATTGGTGAGAAATCATTACCCCCTTCGGTTTTCCAGTCGAGCCGGAGGTATAAATGATATAGGCTAAATTGGAAGGCATTGCGTCACTGACTGGATTATCTTTACGGAGCCGTGAGTCAAGGTGCCAATCGCTATCTAAGCAAACTACCCGTGCTTGATGCTCAGGTAGGCCCTCAACTAATTTTTTCTGAGTCAATAAGATAGACACGTTAGCATCTTCCAACATAAACGCCAAACGCGCCGCTGGGTAAACGGGATCAAGTGGCAAGTATGCGCCCCCAGCCTTGAGAATGCCGAAAAGCCCAATAACCATTTCCAAGGAACGCTCAACGCAAATTCCCACTAAGACATCGGGTTTTACCCCCATATTTTGTAAATAATGGGCCAGTTGATTGGCTTTAATATTGAGTTCTTGGTAAGTCAACGGTTGCTTTTCAAAGACGACGGCAATGGCCTCTGGCGTTTTCTCAACCTGTTCTTCAAATAGGTCAACCAACGTCTTCTCACGCGGATAATCAGCGGCCGTGTCGTTCCAAGCGATCAGTTGCTGCTGCTCCGCCTCGGTGAGCAAAGGTAATTCGTGAATCGGCTGCCGAGGATTAGCCACCATACCCGTTAATAATATCTTCAAATGCCCCATCAGACGTTCCATGGTCGCGGCCTCAAATAAGTCGGTGCTATATTCGAGTATTCCGTCCAAACCGAGCGAAGTTTCCTCCATTGTCAAGGTGAGGTCAAATTGAGCAACGACGCTTTCCGGTTCAATGGGTGTTAAACTCAGTCCAGCTAATTCCATGCTTCCCATCGGCACATTCTGTAACACGAACATCACTTGGAATAAAGGAGAATGGCTAAGGGAGCGCACCGGTTGCACTTCTTCAACCAGTTGTTCAAAGGGGATATCTTGGTTGGCATACGCATCAAGGGCGACACGACGGACACGTTTGAGTAACGCCGTCACATTTGGATCACCCTCTAAATCAATGCGGAAAACGAGGGTGTTGACAAAAAAGCCAATCAAGGATTCGGTTTGGCTTTGAGTACGATTAGCGATAGGACTACCTATCACAATATCATTCATGCCACTATAACGGGATAATAGAACCGCAAAGGCCGACAAAAGCGTCATAAACAACGTCGTCCCGGTTTGCTGGCTGAGTTTCTTGAGTTGTTGAGTCAGCTCAGCCGTCAGTTGTATCTCTTGGGTGGCACCTTGGTAGCTTTGGCTTGCAGGTCGCGGGTAGTCAGTGGGTAGTTCCAACAAGGCCGGGACACCCGTTAATTGTTGTCGCCAATACTTGAGTTGGGCTTCTAACACCTCGCCCGTTAGCCATTGCCGCTGCCAACTCGCAAAGTCCGCATATTGGATAGGTAAGGCTGGCAACGGTGAGGGTTGGCCCTGAGAAAACGCGTTGTAAAGGCTTGATAATTCTTGAATAGCGACCTCAATTGACCAACCATCCGAAATAATATGGTGCATGGTGAACAGTAAAACATGTTCTTCTGCTCCTAATTTCAGCAAAGTGGCGCGTACTAAAGGCCCTTTAGCCAGCTCAAAGGAATGTTGTGCCTCCTGTTGGGCCAAGCGTTGTACTTCCGTGGCTGGTTTTGCTGGCGGTAAGGCTTGTAAATCGACGACTTCTTTTATTGGGTTGAAACTCTGATGAATGACTTGGTGTGGCTTGCCATTGATGGTGGTGAAGGTCGTTCGTAAACTCTCGTGGCGCCGCACTATCTCGGTCAAGCTCTCCTCAAGCGCTGCACGGTGTAACGTACCCACCAGACGCAAGACGGACGGCATGTTGTAGGTCGCACTTGGGCCTTCCAATTGGTTTAAGAACCAGAGCCGTTGTTGACCAAAGGATAAGGGCAACTCGTCAGTGCGAGCAATGGGTTTGATGGGGGATAGTTGACGCTCATGGCGGCCCACGGCGAGCCGTTCCCCTAAATTCGCTATCGTCGGAAATTCAAACAGATCGCGTAGCGGTAATTCCGTTGCAAACGTGTCACGGAGTCGAGAAATCAGTTGCATCGCGAGTAGCGAGTGCCCACCGAGTTCAAAAAAGTTGTCATGAATACCGACTCGTTCAACACCCAACACATCAGCCCACATTCCTGCCAACAGTTCTTCTTCAGGTGTCCTTGGTGCCACTAATTGTTCTTCTGAACTGTCATGGCTTACCGATAACGTCGATAAGGCACGGCGATCTAACTTACCGTTGGGCGTGAGCGGCATGGCCTCTAACGTGACAAAAGCTGAGGGTATCATATAATCTGGCAATCGCTCTGTCAGAAAACCGCGTAATTCGGTCTTATCAATCACTTGTTCCGGTTCGGGTACACAAAAGGCCACTAACTGCTTACCGGTTGATTCATCCTCATGGACGACAACCGCATTTTCTTTAACGAAGGGAGATTGTCCCAGTGCGGCTTCGATTTCGCCAAGTTCAATCCGAAAACCACGAATCTTGACTTGATGATCAAGCCGCCCAATAAATTCCAACGAGCCATCGGGCAACCAACGACCTAAATCGCCGGTTCGATAAATCACGTTGCTATAGGGGCCATCAGCATAAGGATTATTGACAAAGCTGGCCCTCGTTTTTTCTTCATTGCGCCAATAGCCGGCACCCACGCCGACACCAGCTACGCAGATTTCTCCGTACACCCCAATCGGTAACAACTGTTGTTGCGGCTCCAACACGTAAATGCTCAAATTTGCCAAGGGTTTGCCTATAGGGACATTGATTTGTTCCTTGGGAAGCGGTTTATCGAAAACCGCTTGACAAATATCATCCGCGGCTTCGGTCGGACCATAAGCATTAACCAATTTAATCTTAGGATAAGTAGACAACCATTGATTCACGAGCGGGGCCGAAACCGCCTCACCCGTCACCATTGCCCATTCTAACGCCGGGAGTGCCCGCTCTGAAGGTGGCCATTGTGCAACCTGATCAAGGACACCCTGCATCACAACGGGCACCAATTCAATCAATGTGGCTTGTTGTGACTTAATGATCTTAAATAATTTAACCGAATCACAGACGGTCTCAAAATCAACGATGACAGTGCGTCCACCGATGAGTAGCGGCGCGAGAAATTGCCACACAGAAATATCCGATGACGACGGCGCACTCTGCAAAAATGCCGTGTTTTGATGGAAGGCTAATTCGTCAAATTCTGCATAAATATGATTGACCGCGCCATTATGTCTCACCATCGTCCCTTTGGGTAAACCCGTTGAACCTGAAGTGTATAGCATGTAAGCAATATCTGTCGATTCATTAACGTGAGTTGGGTTGTTTTTGGGTTCATTGGCGAGAGCTGTGCCGTTGTAGAATTGATAAATTTTCCCTAACTCCCCTTTTTCTCCATCAAAACACAACAGATGACGCAAATAGTTGCCTTCTTCTAAATCATTGGCAAGTTTGTCAAATAATGTGCGACGAGTAATCAATATCTGAATTTGGCTATCTGTCACCATATACCGCACCCGTTCATTGGGATAACTTGGGTCAATTGGCAAAAATGCACCGCCCGCTTTCAGGATACCGAGCATAGCTGCAAGGAAATCAATACCACGTTCTTTTAAAATCCCAACAAATTGATTACGTGCTATACCCACGCGACGCAGATAGTATGCGATTTGATTGGCTTTGCTATTTAATTCTCTATAAGTGAGTTGTTGTTCTTCAAAAACGACGGCAATAGCTTCTGGTGTTTGTGTCACTTGTGCCTCAAAAAGCTGATGAAGACACATATCAAGTGGATAATCGGCCTTAGTATTGTTCCAATCCACTACCACTTGCTGGTATTCAGTCTTTGTGAGCAAGGGTAACTCAGAAAGGCGCCGCTGTGGGTGGGTTACTATCCCTTCAAGTAAAGTTTGGACATGACCCAGTAGGCGGGTTATCGTCGTGTCATCAAACACCTCATTATCATACTCGATGCGAATGCAAAATTTGGCATCAGGTTCGGCTGTAACCGTCAGTGGATAGTTGGTCTGATCAATCACACGAAAATCGCTGATTTGAAGCGTGTTATTTGGTTTATTTTCCGATGTGTCTTCCGGATAATTTTCAAATACTAAGATATTGTTAAATAGCGGAATTCCAGCCGGGACATCACTCCATTGTTGTATTTCAACCAGTGGCGTATAAGCGTAAGCTTCTTGTTCAAGATGTAGAGCATGGAGTTGTTGTAACCAAGGCAATAAGAGGGTGTCTGGTTGAACCTCGACGCGCATGGGTAGCGTGTTGATGAACATGCCTAGCATGGTGTCTATGCCATCGAGATCAATCGCACGGCCGGAAACCGTGACCCCAAACACGACATCCGGTTCGCCACTGTAGCGGCTCAACAGCAAAGCCCAAGCACCTTGTACTAGCGTATTCAAAGTGACATGATGCTGTTTGGCAAAGGTTTGCAATTGTGCGGTCGTGGCCACGGATAGTTGCACCTGTTGTTCGGGATGATTTTCGCTTTCCGACTGGGTGTTTTTTTCGACCCGCAAAGCGGTGGGCATCGTGAAGCTTTGCAGCCGTTCTTTCCAGAAATGTTCGGCGGCCGTTTTGTCCTGTTGCTGTAACCACGCAATATAATCTCTATAAGGACGCAGTGGTGGGAGGTGCAGGTGCTGTCCTTGACACAAGGCCGCGTAGAAAGACCACACTTCTTTCAATAAAATCGGTGTACTCCAACCATCCGTCAGCAGGTGATGAAGACTTAAGGTAAATTGGTGTGTATTGTCACTCAACTGAATAAGAGAACAACGCATCAACGGGGCTTGGTTGAGAACAAAGCCTTTTTTTCGGTCTTCTTCAAGGAAGAGTTCCAAACGTTCATCACGCACCGCCGGTGTCAAGTGCTGCCAGTCGTGGGTTGTCCACGGCAACTTAACATTTTTACGCACCACTTGGACCGGTTTTTTACCTTTTTCCCAAATAAATAGAGTTCGTAACACGGCATGCCGGTTCACAACCTGTTGCCACGCCTGTTCAAATGCGTTGGTATTGAGTTCGCCGTGAAGCGTACCACTCAATTGATCGAAATACGCACTAGACTCAGGAGAATAAAGCGTATGAAAAAGCATACCCTCCTGCATGGGAGAAAGGGGGTAGATAGATTCAATGTTTTTGCTGCGTTTTTTCATATACTGTTGTTATATGTCTATAGTTGTTCTTCAGATAATTCATTTCACAAAGGGCGGTGGTCTGCCCCGACGTTGACTTCTGTCGGGGCTCCCTTAAGTGTTCGCCCTGTGAAACTATTTAAGTGAACGGTGATTGTTGTGGGGTGGACAATGCCCTTTGATTGCCTACCCGACACCGGCTTAATCTTCATCCAAGTCGTCAAGAAGTTCATCCAGTTCATCTTGATTGAAATCTATTTCAGGAAAATCTGAAGGCGTATAAACTTGAACGTCTAATGACCGACAGTGAACAATCAAAGCTTTTAATGCCTCAATAAAAGAGTGAGCAACGGGTTCAATGGTCGCCGCATTATGGATATTTTTACTGTAGATCCAATCGAATGTGAGCTTGCCTTCAACGATCATACCGGTAACGTCTAACAAGTAATCACGATGATTTAGTGGACTCTGTTCAGCACCCATCGATTCTTGCGCTAAACCAGAGATTAACTTTTCTGACGGTGACGAACGGTCTGCCATCTGGTCAACTTGTCCTAAGTAATTAAAGCTCACCTCCGCTTGAGGCAACGCTTGCAACCGCTGAGCGGTTTCTGGATTGACATATCTCAGTAAACCGTAGCCAATGCCCCAATTAGGAATTTTGCGCAGTTGTTCTTTGACAGACTTGAGCGCTTCACCCTCACGATTAGAAACTGCCCCGATATCTAATAAAACGGGAAACTCGCTGGTAAACCAACCCAGGGTGCGAGAAATGTCAATGTCTTCAAAAATTTCTTCGCGTCCGTGCCCCTCTAAACCAATGAGGAGAGTCGGTTCGCCAGTCCATCTGGCAAAGCTTTGTACTAAAGCGGTCAACAGGACATCGTTAATCTGAGTCTGATAGGCTTGTGGCACTTCGGTCAGCAAAGCCCCCGTCTGTTCCACACTCAGAGACACCGAGACTTCGGCACTGGATGCCACCGTATTAGCCTGAGTATTTGATGGAAAATCGACCGGCAATGGTGCTACATTCAAGCGAGATTCTATCAACCAATAATCTAACTCGGCCGCGAGTGCCTCGGATTGTGCATATTCAGTTACGCGTTGCGCCCATTGTTTAAATGAGGTGGTTTTAGGTGGCAACTTAATCGCCTCACCACGGCTCAAGTGTTGGTAAGCGGTTGTCACGTCTTCTAATAAAATTCGCCAAGAGACACCATCGATAACGATGTGATGGATGACGAATAGCAAGCGATTGGGTTGTTCGTTGCCCAATTGAAATAAAGCTACACGCAATAAAGGCCCCTCAGATAGGTTAAGGCTGGCTTGCAAATCGGCCGAGGTGGATTCAATCGTCGTGCGTTGTTGGGCAACGGTCAATTCTGACAAATCTTTGACTATTATTTCAGTTATCAGTGAACAGTTATCAGTGATCAGAAGTTCATGGTTCACTGACGCACGTAGCCGGAGCATGTCATGGTGTTGTAGCAGTTGCGGCACAATTTGCTCTAAGTACGCAGGCGTGAGGCTCGGTGAGACTTCAAGTAATACGGATTGGTTGTAGTAATAAGGTTCAAGGAAATTTTGTTCAAAAAACCAGTGCTGACTGGGAGTCAGTGGCACTGCACCCGTCACTAAGCCTTGTTCCGCTTGGTGCGATAAGCCTGTTTCTACAACTGTCGCTAATTCAGCAATTGTTTGATGTTGAAACAAAAGTCTTGGTGTCAGTTGTAAATTGGCTTGATTGGCACGGGAAATAACTTGAATGCTAATAATAGAATCCCCGCCCAGTTCAAAGAAATTGTCATAGACACCGACTCGTTCAACACCCAACACGTCGGCCCAAATATCGGCTAACCCTTTTTCTTCGGGGGTACGAGGCGCAACAAACTGTTCTTCTGATACCTCACGGTTCACTGACAATTGAGACAACGCTCTGCGATCGACTTTACCATTTGGCGTGAGTGGCAGAGCTTCTTCTAATGTCACAAAGGCCGAGGGTATCATGTAATCGGGCAGCCGTTCTTTCAAAAAACCGCGTAATTCCGTATTATCAATCACCTGTTCCGGTTCGGGTACGCAAAAGGCCACTAACCGCTTACCTGTTGAATCATCCTCATGGACGACCACCACATTTTCTTTAACGAAGGGATATTGTCCCAGTGCCGCTTCGATTTCGCCAAGTTCAATCCGAAAGCCACGAATTTTGACTTGATGATCAAGCCGCCCAATAAATTCCAACGAGCCATCGGGCAACCAACGACCTAAATCGCCGGTTCGATAAATCACGTTGCTATAGGGGTCATCGGCATAAGGATTATTGACAAAGCTGGCCCTCGTTTGCTTTTCATTGCGCCAATAGCCGGCACCCACGCCGATACCAGACACGCAGATTTCTCCACACACCCCAATAGGTAACAACTGTTGCTGCCGATCCAACACGTAAATGCTCAAATTTGCCAAGGGTTTGCCTATAGATACATTGATTTGTTCCTTGGGAAGCGGTTTATCGAAGACCGCTTGACAAATATCATCTGCGGCTTCGGTTGGACCATAAGCATTAACCAATTTAATATTAGGATAAGTAGACAACCATTGATTCACGAGCGGGGCCGAAACCGCCTCACCCGTCACCATTGCCCATTCTAACGCCGGTAGTGCCCGATCTGAAGGTGGCAATTGTGCAACCTGTTCAAGGATAGCCTGCATCACAACGGGCACCAATTCAATCAATGTCACTTGTTGTGACTTAATGACCTTAAATAACTTGACCGGATCACAGACGGTCTCAAAATCAACGATGACAGTACGTCCACCGATGAGTAGCGGCGCGAGAAATTGCCACACGGAAATATCCGATGACGACGGAGCGCTCTGCAAAAATGCCGTGTTTTGATGGAAGGCTAATTCGTCAAATTGGGCATAAATATGGTTGACCGCGCCATTATGTCTCACCATCGTCCCTTTGGGTAAACCCGTTGAACCGGAGGTGTATAGCATGTAAGCAATATCTGTCGATTCATTAAGGTGAGTTGGGTTGTTTTTGGGTTCATTGGCGAGAGCAGTGCGGTTGTAGAATTGATAAATTCCCTCTAACTCCCCTTTTTCTCCATCAAAACACAACAGATGACGCAAATGCTTGTCTTTTACTACATCGGTGGCGATTTTGTCAAATAACGTGCGACGAGTAATCAAGGTCTGAATTTGACTATCCGTCACCATATACCGCACCCTATCATCGGGATAATTCGGATCAATCGGCAAAAAGGCACCACCCGCTTTCAGGATACCGAGCATAGCTGCAAGGAAATCAATATTACGCTCTTCTAAAATACCAACAAATTTATTACGTGTTATATCCACGCGACGCAGATAGTGTGCGACTTGATTGGCATTGCTATTTAATTCTCTATAGGTCAATTGTTGGCCTTCAAATACCACCGCAATGGCCTCTGGCGTTTTCTCAACTTGTGCCTCAAATAGATCAACTAATGTCTTATCACGCGGATAATCGGCGGCCGTGTCGTTCCAAGCCAACAATTGTTGTTGTTCAGCCTCGGTGAGCAAAGGTAATTTGTGAATCGGTTGCTGCGGATTGGCTACCATACCTGCTAGTAAGGTCTTAAAATGCCCGAACATGCGCTCTATCGTAGCTGCCTCAAATAAGTCGGTACTATATTCGAGTGTCCCTACCAAACCAAGCGAAGTTTCTTCCATTGACAAAGAGATGTCAAATTGGGTAGTAGCACTTTCCGGTTCTAATGGTGTTAAGCTCAGTCCTGCTAATTCCACGCTCCCAGTAGGCATATTCTGTAACGCGAACATCACTTGGAATAGGGGAGAATGGCTAAGAGAGCGAACAGGTTGTAGTTCTTCAACCAATTGTTCAAAGGGAATATCTTGGTTGGTATACGCATCAAGGGCAACCCGACGAACACGTTTGAGTAAATCCATCACATTCGGATTTCCCTCTAAATCAATGCGGAAGATGAGGGTATTGACAAAAAAGCCGATAATCTTTTCGGTTTGGCTCTGAGTACGATTAGCGATGGGGCTACCTATCACAATGTCATCCATGCCACTATAGCGGGAAAATAGAACCGCAAAGGCTGACAAAAGCGTCATAAACAACGTCGTCCCGGTTTGCTGGCTGAGTTTCTTGAGTTGTTGAATGAGGTCAGCCGTCAATTGTACCGCTTGGGTGGCACCTTGATAGCTTTGGATCGCAGGGCGAGGGTAGTCAGTAGGCATTTCCAACAAGGCCGGGACACCCGTTAATTGTTGCCGCCAATAGTTGATTTGGGCTTCTAACACTTCGCCGGTCAACCATTGTCTTTGCCAGTTCGCAAAGTCCGCATATTGGATAGGCAAGGCCGGCAAAGGTGAAGGTTGGCCCTGATAAAAAGCGTTGTAGAGGCTTGATAATTCTTGAATTGTTACCCCGATTGACCAGCCATCCGAAATAATATGGTGCATGGAGAACAGTAACAGATGTTCTTCGGCATTTAATTTCAACAAAGTGGCACGTACCAAAGGCCCTTTAGCGAGATAAAAGGGACGTTGTGCTTCCTCCTGAGCTAAGCGTTGTATTTCGGAGGATTGTTCGGCCGCGGCTAAAGGTTGTAAATCGACGACTTCTTCTATTGGGTTGAAACCCTGATGAATGACTTGGTGTGGCTTGCCACTGACGGTGGCGAAGGTCGTTCGTAAACTCTCGTGGCGCCGCACCATCTCAGTCAAGCCCTCCTCAAGAGCCGCACGGTGTAACGTGCCAACGAGACGCAAGACGGCCGGTATGTTGTAGGTCGCGCTTGGGCCTTCCAGTTGGTATAAAAACCAGAGTCGTTGTTGCCCAAAGGATAAGGGCAAATCGTCAGTACGAGCAATGGGTTTGATGGGGGGTAGTTGACGCTCATGGCGGGCCACGGCGAGCCGTTCCCCTAAATTCGCTATCGTCGGAAATTCAAATAGATCGCGTAGCGGTAGTTCGATTGAAAACGTGTCACGTACCCGTGAAATCACTTGCGTGGCGAGTAGAGAATGTCCACCCAAATCAAAGAAATTGTCGTAAATACCTACTTGCTTGAGTCCTAAAACCTCCGCCATGATACCCGCCACCATTTCCTCTTCGGGTGTGCGAGGCGCGACAAACTGTTCTTCTGATGACTGTTCATTGATAACGGATAACTGATGAAGCGCATGACGATCTACCTTGCCATTCGGTGTGAGAGGAATAACATCTAATGGCACAAAAAATGAAGGAACCATATAATCAGGCAGTCGCTCTTTGATAAACCGGCGCAATTCACCTGTATTCATTTGCCCTTGCTTTGACACCAGACAAGCTATCAAGCGTTTTTCACCCGCGGACGTTTCATCAAGAACAACCACACTTTCTTTTATACTCGGATGTTGGGTTAACACCGCCTCGATTTCGCCCAATTCAATCCGAAAGCCGCGAACCTTCACCTGATTATCAATGCGACCAATAAATTCAATATTGCCATCGGATAGATAACGGACTAAATCACCTGTTTTGTAGAGACGAACTTCTGGATCATCACTGAAGAAGGGATTAGCAATAAATTTCTCTTGAGTCAGTTCAGGACGGTTGAGATATCCGCGAGCTAAACCAGCACCACCAATATGCAATTCACCGGGCACCCCAATAGGAGTCGGTTGCAATTGAACATCTAAAATAGAAACTTGAGTGTTACCTATAGGACGACCAATGGGAATGGATGACAAACTTTTCCCAAGGAGCGATGGAATCGGATAACAACAAGTGAAGGTGGTATTTTCCGTTGGACCATAACCATTAATCAATTGAGTGTTTGGCAATGTCTCAATAGCGCGACGAATGTGATTCACTGATAATGCTTCCCCACCAACCAGTAGTTGACGAACTCCAGATAATATTTCCGGGCTTTCATCAATGAGAGAATTAAACAGTGCTGCCGTCAGCCAGAGGATATTAACGTGATCTGTTTGCAGAACTTTGTTCAATGCTTGACTCGTCGGAATATCGCCCGGGAAAAGCACACACCGTGCGCCATGTAACAAAGCTCCCCAGATTTCCAATGTGGAAGCATCAAAGGAAACCGGTGCCATTTGTAAAAATATTTGATTGGCATCCAAGTGAACGTAATCCACCCCAAATAATAGACGGATAACGCCACGGTGAAGCACTTCCACGCCTTTAGGCTGCCCCGTTGATCCGGACGTATAGTTGACATAGGCTAGGTTATCAGGTTTAACCTTATTGTCTGGATTGTTTTCACTCTGTTGAAAGAGCGTTTTTTCCCAGTCGGTATCTAAGCAAACAACTTGTGCGTGATGTGACGGTAACTTCTCGACTAACGAGTTTTGAGTCAACAACACAGACACTTGGGCATCTTCCAACATAAAAGCCAAACGGGCGGAAGGATAGCTAATATCCAAAGGTAAGTAAGCCCCCCCGGCTTTGAGAATCCCCAATAATCCTATGACCATTTCCAAGGATCGTCCAATACTTATGCCAACCAAAACCTCGTTTTTCACACCAACTGTTTGTAAATAATGCGCCAATTGATTGGCTTTGCGATTTAATTCTCTATAAGTCAATTGTTGACTCTCAAAAACCACCGCCGTCGCTTCTGGTGTTTTTAATACCTGCGCCTCAAACTGTTGATGGATACATTTATCGTGTGGATAATCGGTGGCAGTGTCATTCCAAGCCAAAAGTTGTTGCTGTTCTGCCTTCGTGAGTAAGGGTAATTTTTGGACAGATTGCGATGGATTGGCGACAATGCCCTCCAGTAAAGTTTGGAAGTGGCTGATCATGCGCCTTATCGTGGCATTTGAAAATAAATCGGTGTTATATTCCACCTCGCCAGAAAATTCATCGCCGCTATCATCTATAAATAAAGTTAAATCAAACTTAGCGATAGTGTTCTCAGGGACAATCGGAGTCAAAGTTAGCCCGGACAGTTCCAAGCTGCCCCTTTGGGCATTCTGCAACGCCAACGCTACCTGAAACAGAGGCATGTAGCTGAGATTTCTCTCCGGCTTAAGTTCCTCCACCAGTTGCTCAAAAGGAAGGTCTTGATGTGCCTGCGCCTCCAAAGCCACCGATTTCACCCGCCCAAGTAACTCATCAAAACGCGGGTTACCCTCAAGATTAAAGCGCAACACTAATGTATTGACAAAAAAACCAATCAACGACTCAATTTCACGACGAGTCCGATTCGCCATTGGATAACCAATAACCAGATCAAGTTGCCCACTGTAGCGGGAAAGTAAAACCGCAAACGCCGACAAAAACACCATAAATGAAGTGGTTTCAGTTTGCTGACTTAGCCTTTTCAACGAACCTGATAGTTCAACATCCAATTGAAAAGATTCACTTTGACCGCGAAAACGTTGAACCGCCGGACGTGGGAAGTCGGTAGGTAGCTCAAGCAAGGCCGGTGCGCCCGCCAGTTGTTTTTTCCAATAATTGATTTGTTTATCAAGCACTTCTCCCGTCAGCCATTGTCGTTGCCAGTGGGCAAAGTCTGTATATTGGATGGGCAAGGGGGGCAACGGAGAAGATTGACCTTGCGAAAAAGCCTCATAAAGTGTCGATAATTCGCGGATAAATACCCCAATCGACCACTCATCAGAGATGATGTGGTGCATGTTCAAAAAGAGAACGTGTGATTGGCTACCTAATTCGAGTAACGTGGTGCGGAATAAAGGGCCCTTAGATAACTCAAAAGAAAGCTGTGCCTCTTTATTAATGAATTTTTGTACTTGTGTCGCTTGTTCTTCAGCCGGGAGTGCTTGATAACTGATAACTGATAACTGATAACTGATAACTGATAACTGATGAATCACCGGCACCGGTTCTCCATTGACCATAGAAAACGTGGTGCGTAGCGTTTCATGGCGCTGCACGATTTCCCGCAGACTTTGTTCAAAGGCCGTGCGATGCAACGGCCCTTCTAAACGCAGGGCGGCTGGCATATTGTAAGTGACATTTTCACCTTCCAGTTGATCTAAAAACCAAAGTCGTTGTTGGGCAAATGACAGAGGCTGTTCCCCCTCTTGAGGCATGGGCTGAATGGGGGGAATATCAAGCTTAGTCCTCTCCTGTAAAAACTGAATAACTTCTGCTTTGCGTTCAGCTAATTCAGCACGTAATTCTGGCGTTAATGCACCTTTAGGCGCATGAATGCGGAGTTTATCACCCTCGACTCTGAGCTTGATATTTTGCTCAATCAGTTCGGATAAAAAAGTTTCTATGGTTTTCATAATTCTGTTTCTTCCCAATCTGTTGAATCAGTGGTGGGTTCGTCTTGAGTCATTTTTATAACTAATTCAATATGTTTAGCCATATCTGCCACCGTGGGTGATTCAAACAATTGACGCAAAGGAAGTTCACAAGAAAAGGTATCACGTATCCGCGACATCACTTGAGTAGCCAATAGGGAATGTCCGCCCAGTTCAAAAAAGTTGTCATAAATGCCCACCCGTTCAACTTCCAAAACGGAACCCCAGATATCTGATAACAATTTTTCATCTTCGGTACGTGGAGCTACAAAGGTTTCTTCTGTCAACTGCCCACTGATATTCAACGCCTTCAGCGCACGGTAGTCTATTTTACCATTTGGGCTTAGCGGCATTGCTTCAATTTGCACAAAAGCAAACGGTATCATGTAGTCAGGGAGTTGGTCTTTGATAAACTGGCGTAGTTCTTGGGTACCCGGTGATTCTTGAGTTGGCACCAGATAGGCTATCAAGCGTTTATCTCCTGACGCGCTTTCCATCACCTGGACGACATTTTCACTCACATTAGGGTGTTGGTTTAAAACCGCTTCGATTTCGCCTAATTCAATCCGAAAACCACGAATTTTCACTTGGTTATCTATGCGGCCCAAATATTCAATATTGCCGTCGGGCAGATAACAGACTCGGTCGCCTGTTTTATAGAGACGGGCATTGGGATCATCACTAAAAGCATTTTTGAGGAATTTTTCGGCCGTTAATTCGGGGCGGTTGAGGTAGCCGCGAGCTAGGCCAACACCGCCGAGATATAATTCACCCGGTACGCCGATGGGAACGGGTTGTAAGTATTTATCCAGTATATACGTTTGGATATTATGAATAGCACGCCCAATCGGGATGTTCCGCCAGTCCCTCTCTAACACGACTGAACTTGGTAATTGGTACATCGTGGCGACTACGGTCGCTTCCGTTGGACCGTATGTGTTTACCAAGCGGGGGGTTGCTCCCACCCACTGTTGCCATAAACCGACCTGTTCTGAAAGTGCGCGTTCTCCTCCAATAATCACGAGACGCAATGAGTCCGGTAGTATGACATTGCCCTTCGCTAATTCAGAAGTCATTTGATGCCAAAAAGTGGTCGGCAAGTCCAACACCGTCAATCCAAAATCTCGGCATTGTTGTAGAAAGAAGGAAACCGAGTTCAGCATCTCATCAAAACGTAGCACTAACCGCCCACCGCATACCAAACAAGGATAGATCTCTTCTGCAGCCGCATCGAAACTAATAGAAGCAAATTGCAATAGGCTGTCATGTCGGGTCAGCCTATATTCAATAATGGCCGTGTTTATGAAATTGACTAAGGACTGATGTTGAATCATCACGCCTTTTGGTTTGCCGGTTGACCCTGAAGTATAAATCACATAAGCCAAACTGGAAGGCACCACCCCACTGGAAGGATTGTTCACACTCAACTGTGACAGTGTCGTAACCTCTGCATCTAAGCAAACGACCTGTGCGGTCGTGTTTGGTAACTCATCAATAAGACTCGTTTGAGTCAACAACACCGAGACTTGAGCATCCTCCAACATAAACGCTAAACGCGCTGCCGGATAAGCCGGGTCAAGTGGCAAGTATGCGCCCCCCGCCTTGAGAATGCCGAAAAGTCCGATGACCATTTCCAAGGAACGCTCAAGACAAATCCCTACTAACACATCAGGTTTAACCCCTATACTTTGTAAGTAATAAGCTAATTGATTGGCTTTGGTGTTTAATGCTTGGTAAGTCAATTGTTGATTTTCAAAGACAACGGCAATGGCTTCCGGCGTTTTTTCTACCTGCGCCTCAAATAACTGATGGACACACTTATCTTTGGGATAATCTGTCTGCGTGTCGTTCCATTCGACCAACAATTGATGCCGTTCTGGCTCGCTCAGCAAAGGCAACTCAAAAACCCCTTGTTCAGGATGAGCCACAATGCCTGCTAACAACGTCTGAAAATGCCCAACGAAACGTTCCATTGTTGTCGTCTCAAACAAGTCAGTGTTGTAATCACACTCCAACACAAACTCGTCGCCTATTTCGATGAGATTAAAGCTGAGATCGAAGTCTGTGAATTGGAGAGTTCGAGGAAGCCACGTCCCTTCCAATTCAAACATCGATGGCACTTCAGAAGGCTGATCTAGATTAAAAACAACAGATACCAACGGAGATTGGCTCCCATCTCGTAAAATATCTAATTTATTGATTAAATTAGAAAAAGGATAATCTGCATGTTGATAGGCTTCTAGCAAAACACGCCTCATGGCTTTCAGATAAGCTAAAAAGCTCTGATGTTCTTCTATTTGGCTGCGGATAGGCAACAAGTGAGTACAATAGCCAACCAGCTTGTCATTGCCCTTAAGAGATCGTCCCGCTGTGGGAAAGCCAATCACGATGTCATCTTGACCCGTTATGCGGTGCATAAAAAGCGTATAGACTGACAAAAAGCTCATAAATGGCGTACAACCTTGCTGTCTACTGAGCCGTTTTAGTTCACTACAAAGGCTGGTAGCAAGCGGCACTGACAGTCGGCTACCTTGATAGGAAGTTAAAGAAGGTGGCGGACGATCAGTCGGTAAATCTATGACCGGAATGGTATCAGAGAACTTATTTAGCCAGTAAGTTTCATGGGCGGCCATTTCCTTTGTGGTGCTTCGCTGCGCTTGCCATTGTACATATTCGCGGAATTGAATAGGTGGTTCAAGTTGGCAATCCTGTTCTTGACATATGCAAGTATAAAAAGCACCGATTTCTTGTATGAGGATATTGATTGAGAGTCCATCAACTAAAATATGATGTGCTGTCAGCACTAATAAGTGCCGTTGTTCTTCCAACTTCAAGATATGAACCCGGAAAAGGGACTCTTGAGAAAAGTCAAAAGGCGTTTGGCTCTCTTTTTTAAACCATGCCTCTACCTCGGCATCACGGTTTTCCACACAGGAAAAATCTACCAAAGGCACTTCAATGACCCGTGAAGGCAAAATATGTTGAAAATCTTCTTTGATAATGGTTCGCAGGGCTTCATGGCGATCCACGACTTGTTGCACGGCTTGACGCATCGCAGTTAGGTGAAAAAGCCCTTCTAATTGAAGGGTAACAGAAGTGTGGTAGGCGATAGAACCCGCACTGGTAATTTGCGCCAAAACCCATAGTTGCTTTTGAGCCTCATTCATAGGTTGAGGCGATATCGGGGCGATTATTTCCTCAGCTTTTTTTTTGGAGTCTTTTGGAAGTTTGAATGTTTCAACACCTGACGATTTTGGGGGCAAAAATTCGCCCTCTCTCATTTCTTCAACGCTTTCCTTCACAGCCTTAATCACATAATCAATGTCTTCATCGGTGTGAGCGGTGGACATAAAATAATTACGCCATTCCCAGATAAAAACGCCTTTTTCCATCAAGTGATAAAACAATAACTCCAGATTACTGGAAAAGGCAAACCGAAACTGCGAGCCAAAATATACAATTTGAATAGGGACTTCTTCTTGCTCAAAATACCTGTTGAGTGTTTTTGCAAGTTGTGTGGTACGCCGATTCAAGTTTTCCTGAAGGGCCGGACTATGGGCTTTGAGATATTTTAGGGTTGCCAAGCTCGTACTCATCGTCAGCGGATGCTGGCAGAAAGTACCGCCAAACGCGACTCGTTCAGTTTGAGGGTAAGAGGCATCCCCATATTGCCACATTCCACCATCAATGCTATCCATATATTCTGCTTTACCCGCCACCACGCCAATGGGTAACCCTCCACCGATAAGTTTGCCATAAGTGGCAATATCCGCCTTCACCCCAAACACAGCCTGGGCACCGCCGGGGTGGACACGAAAGCCGGTAATCATTTCATCAAAAATCAATAAAGTGCCAGCTTCTCTGGTGATTTGCCGTAGCTGTTGGAGAAATTCTTTCGGTTGAAAATCCGGACGGCGACTTTGCACCGGTTCAACCATCACGGCGGCTAATTCGTGGGCGTGGGCGCGAATAAACTCAAGGGATTGCTCGGTACCATATTCAAGCACCCACATATCTGAAACGGCAGAGGGCGGTGTTCCACGAGCAATGGGGACGGCCTGAGGAATGCCTTCTTGCCACTCTGCTCTCACCATGGTGTAGTCCGCATGACCGTGATAGGCGTTTTCAAAAATAACAATTTTGTAGCGGCCGGTTGCCGCGCGTGCAAGGCGTAAGGCCGCCATCACCGCTTCAGTGCCAGAATTGGTAAAGGTGACTCGATCCATGCCGGTCAATTCAGCAATTAACTCGGCCACTTCACCCACCTGTTGGGAACGAGGTGGTTCAGGTTGTATTCGCGCCGATATCGCCGTTTCCAACGCGTTGGTGACAAAAGACGGATTGTGCCCGAACAGATTGACTCCTTGACCCATGCTAATATCTATATATTCATTATCATCGACATCCCAGAGACGTGCGCCCATCGCTCTTTTCCCCACAATGGGATAGAGCATTTCTTTGGTGGTAAAACGAAAACCAACGGTAGCCCGACTATCAGCCAGTACCGAACGAGAGTCTTGGGTCATTTTTTTGGATGTTTTAGTGCGCTCAGTATAACGCGCAATCAAAGCCTCTAAGTGGCGTTGCTGTTTTTCAGTCAGGCCTCGCGCCCGGATTTCGAGCGGCGATAATAGATGCTGTGGTGAAACGGCGGATTTCGGTTTTTTTGCCACCGGTTTTGGTGCGACGGCCGGTTTTGAAGGGGGCGATACCGCAGGGGTGGTTTTAGCCGCCGATGTCGTATCAGCATCACTTAAAGTGCCAGAGGATAGCCCACTCTCACGCAGAAACGCCAATTGCTGAGACACAACTTGAGAAACGGCTTGAGAGGCCGCTTGGAGTTGTTGGGTGAAAATTTGCTCTAGCTCTGACGACGCTTCACCCAAATTGAGTTCTAAATTGGGTACCGCCTTTGCTACCACCTGATGCGACAACGCCGCCACCGGCTCACCCGCCTCGGCAGATACCAACTCACTGTTTACTGATAACGGTTCACTGACTTCTGGTTCACTGACTTCTGCTGGGAGATTTTGATCGATATAAGTTGCCAAAGCATCAATCGTGGTTAATTCTTCAAAAAACTGATTGATGACAATGTTGAGCCCAAAAGTATTTTCAACCGTTCGTTGTATTTCCATGAGGACAAGAGAATTCGCCCCCATTTCAAGGAACGGAACATGAATGTCATCATCAGATTGGACGGCCGGCAGTGCCTCCCTCATAATAGAACGTAGTGAGTCAAGGAGAGACTCTCGCCGTGTTGTGTTATTGGATTCAGTTGGATTCATTTTGGATTCATTTTGATTCAATCGTTTTACCGCCAAGCCAAAGCTTACCTAAACTATTAAGTAAAAACGCCGCATCTGGCTGCCCGTCATACATAGTGCGTAATGATGGCAGTACCATGACGCTATCATGAACATTTTGGAACGCGGGATGCTGGAAAACAAAACTGCCCAAACTTTGCCCGGGGCCCACTTCCAAGAAAATTTGGCCCGGTGTCTGCAATAACTCGCCAATCCCGTCGGAAAAACGCACAGCCGAATAGGTATGTTGTGCCCAAGACTGTGGATCTGTGGCTTGGGTTTTGGTAATCCAGGTTCCCGTGACATTGGATAAATAAGGTATTTGAGGACGATTCAGGGTAAAAGTTCCCACCAATTTGGTCAATGGCTCTTTGAGCGGCTCCATCATTTTAGAGTGGAAAGCATGAGAGGTCTGAAGTCGCCGACAAAGCACTTGTTGTTCTTGAAGTCGGTGTTCTAGTTCGCTGATAGCATTTGGTGGGCCAGCAACCACACATTGCAATGGTGTACTCATGGTGGCGAGGGAGAGTTCATCGCCTAACATGGGGAGAATTTTTTCTTCTGAAACTGGGACTGCGAGCATTGCGCCGGCCGGCAGTTCTTGAATCATCAGCGCTCTTTTAGTCAGTAGTCGTAATGTATCCTCAAGCGAAATCACCTCGGCAAGACATGCGGCCGTGTATTCACCAATGCTATAACCAATCATCGCCTGCGGCCGTATTCCATAACTCATCCATAATTTAGCCAACGCGTATTCTATCACAAAAACGGCCGGCTGCGAGAAAATCGTTTGATTGAGTTTTTGGGTGTGTTCATCGGCCGGTTCTCGCTTAAGCATTTTTCTCAAATCAAAGCGTGGCTTAGCGGTATCAGCCGCCTTAGAGTCGGCCGCTTTGTCGCCCTCATGATAGATTATTTCCCGTAAGTCCTGCCTTAAATAGGGTAAAAGTGTCTCACAACATTCATCAACGTGTTCACGAAAAACGCTCTGAGTTTGATAAAGCCCCCGCGCCATATTTATATAGTGATCGCCAACCCCCGGAAACATAAATGTAATGGGACGATTAACCGGTTCTTGGTATTGAGTAATAACCCGCTTTGGATCAAGTGCTTCCAGTGTCTTTATCGCATCATTGATATTCCGACAAACTAACATCCGGCGGTGGTTAAACGTTTCACTGTTTCGCAAGGCGTGTGCTATCTCAGCCAGTTTGTCAGGAGATTGCTTGAGTTGTTCGATCACTTTTTGGGTTTCGGTTTCAAGTTCTGCCTCGGTTTTGGCGGAAAGTAGTAGCAATTGCCAATCTAATTTATCCTCATCCTTTGCCTTAAGAGAGAGGACGGTGTCGGCCGAGACGCTAACTGTGGCATCGTTTCCTTTATCATTTGTTGGAGTCGAGCCTTTAGACGGTTCATCTCCCGCTAAAGCGTTAACTTCGGCCGTCTTCGGCACCTCGCTTAACGGTCGCGGTGCGTCTTTCGCTTTCACGGCCTCATTCTGAGGCCTCGCCGCCTTGGGCGGTACTTTTCCCGCTTTCAAGGCAATGCCACTACCGCGCAAAAATGCCAATTGTTGAGAGACAACCTGAGACACCGCTTGAGAGGCGGCTTGAAGTTGTTGGTTCATAACTCGCGCCAGCGCGGGTGTGGTGCCCACCGTTTTCGGTGTACCAGTTTGCGCCTCTGTGGCGCTGGCCGCCCGCGGCGGCATAGCTGTCTCTGGAGTGCCCGTCAGATTTCCGGCCTCCTTTGCGACGACGGCCGTCGTGCCGCCGGGCGGTGGCATTTCCGTCTCCGGTGTGCCCGTCAGATTTTTTTGCTCCCCTGTCACTGCTGTCGGGCCGCCGGGTTGCGGTATTTCCGGTTGACGCGGCATTTCCGGCGACCGCTCAGAGGGCGCAAAGGTGGTTTTTTGTAAATCCTCTTTGCTAAGCCAATAACGCTTGCGTTGAAAAGGATAAGTCGGCAGCGGTGTCCGCATACGTGAGTAGTCTTTGTCAAATCCCTCCCAGTTGATCTCAGTGCCTTGCACATACAGATGAGATAAACTGCTCAGCATGACTTGCCATTCATCCTTTCCGGGCGCGAGAGAGGATAGCCAGACGACTTCATTGGTTTGCGAGGAGTACCGCTCGTTTAAAATCGGCTTGGGGCCAATTTCTAAAAAGTGCTTGTAGCCTTTTTCAACTAGCGTATTTATTCCCACTGTCAATGGCTCAGTCTCTTCAAGGGCGCGTCGCCAGTGGTTGGCATCTGGGATAATTTTTGAAGGCCATAATTGGCCCGTCAAGCTAGACATCATGGCAATGCGTGGCGCGATAAATGTCATTTGGTGGGCCATTTGTTCATAAGAATCCACCCTTGACTTTTTCTCGTTGCCTGACAAATGCTCAAAGGATTGCATTAATTGGCCCCGCTCTGCAATGAGTTTGAGGCCCTCTTCCAAACTAAAGACTCCTGCCACACAAGCCGCAACATATTCACCAACACCGTGCCCCATCACGACTGCCGGCTTAATGCCCCAAGATTGCCATAATTCGGCTAAGGCATATTCTAGGGCAAAAAGGGCGGGTTGGGAATTCCCCCCTAGCCCCGAATTCCCCCCGAGCAAACCTTTTTCAAAGGGAGGGATTTCGCGTAAAATTTCATCACAGCGGTCAAGAGTTTTACGGAAAGTTGGCTGAGTTTCATAGAGTTGCTGTCCCATGCCCACATATTGTGACTCATCACCGGTGAACAAAAACGCTATTTTTAGCTGTACTTTGCCACGCGCCGGAAGTTCACCAATAAAAATACTTTCTTTTTCAGTCTGTTGCAAAAAATCGCCTAATTGTTCTTGCAATTGCACCGGGGAATCAGCCACTATTGCAAGACGATGGTTAAAATGCGAGCGCCCGGCATTAGCCGTAAAACAAACATCGGCTAACTCAGCAGCCTTGGGCGATTTTAGATAAGTTTCATAAGCCAGCGCCAGTTCACGCAACGCCTTGTCGCTTTTCGCGGACAGCGTCAACAGATGTTGAGGCCGCTCAACGTCTCCCTCCTCCTTTCCCCTTGTTCCTCTCCCCTTGTCACTTTCACCTTTCTCCTTTCCCCTTACCGGGGCTTCTTCCAAAAGGACATGGGCATTGGTACCACTAATGCCAAACGAACTAACGCCAGCCACTCGCCGCTTGTCGCCACGAAGCCAAGGCAGTAGCGAAGTAGGCACTTTCATAGAACATTTATCCCAATCAATATGTGGATTAGGTTCTTTAAAATGCAAATTAGGCGGAATTTCTTCATGTTGGAATGCCAGAACTGTCTTTATCAATCCGGCCATCCCAGCGGCAGCGTTCAAGTGACCAAGGTTGGTTTTGACAGCGCCTAGAACGAGCGGATCGTCCTTTGGACGCTCACTAAAGACGGCGCTCAACGCGCCAACTTCAATGGGGTCTCCCAAAGTGGTGCCAGTACCATGCGTTTCTACATAATTCACCTCGGCGGGGGCTACCTTGGCCTTATTAATCACTTGACGAATAAGGCCCTCCTCGGCCAGTTCGTTTGGCACAGTAATACCACTGCTCGCCCCACCATGGTTGACACCAGAGGCGAGAATGATTGCTAAAATATTGTCTCTGTTGGCAAGTGCCTCCGAAAGTCGCTTGAGGACAACTACGCCACATCCTTCGCCTAAAATGTATCCATCGGCGGCCGCATCAAAGGTTCTACAACGGTTAGACGGTGAAAGCGATTGTGTTTTGGTTAAAACCAGAAGAAATTCTGGAGATAGCATCAGTTGAACGCCGCCCACGATGGCTAGGTTACATTCTTGTGTCCGCAAACTTTGGCACGCCAAATGTAGAGCGACCAATGAAGACGAACAAGCCGTATCTATCGGCATGTTGGGCCCGTGCAAACCAAGGGTATAAGATAAGCGGCCCGACGCAAAGCAAAAACCATTGCTCGTTGTGCTATAAACATCAAATTTCGCTGGATCACCCGTCAGTTGCCACAAACTATAATCCATTTGGTCAATACCGATAAAAGTGCCCGTTTGACTACCTAAGAGCGCTTTAGGTGACTGTCCTGCATTTTCTAATGCTTCCCAACTGACTTCTAACAATAATCTGTGTTGAGGATCTAATTTAACGGCCTCTCGTGGAGAAATTCCAAAAAAATGAGGATCAAACTGCTCTACCTGCGATTGTGATAAAAACCCGCCACAACGAATACTTATTTTGCCGGGCGCATTGGGATTAGGATCGTAGTAAGTCTCTAGGGGCCAACGTTCCGCGGGAATTTCGGTGACGGCATCTACCCCATCGCGCAACAATTGCCAATATTCGTCTGGGTTATTAGCACCCGGAAAACGACCACTCATGCCAATGATAGCAATAGGCTCGTTTTGAGTACGCTCCATGGCATCCAGTTTGGAGCGCATTTCCTTTAAGGCATAAGCTGCCTTTTGCAAGGGAGATAATTTTTCCCCCCCTTCAACCTTATCCATTTAATTGCCCCCCGGTATCAAAGCCTCAAATTCTTCATCAATGAGTGCCGCTAACGCATCATCCGATAACTCTTTCACTTCGGTCAAGACTTTCTCAGATTCTTGCCCCTCAGTTTTGTCAGACGGTGTTGCTGATTCTAGTCCTAGTACATCATTGGCAAGATAATCCACCAGTTTTTCTATGGTGGTATATTTAAATAGCAACGTTGCTGGCAATGAACATCCCAAACTCTTTTGTAGACGATTTCTCAATTCTACCGACGTGAGCGAGTCCATCCCAAGATCAAAAAATCCTTTTTGAACATCTATCGGTTGATGAGATTCATTTAAGCCCAGCACTTGAGCCACTTGGGATTGAACATGCGCGACTAAATAATCGTGTTGCTCGTCGCTGGGTACCGATTCTAATTGTTTAATAAAATCATCTTGTTGCTTTGCGCCGGCCTTTTGCTTGAAGAGGGAAAAGAAAGGCACTGCCGCCCATTGCGTTAAGAACTGTGACCAATTGATGGGCATTACCCCAACTTGGGTAGCGGATTGCGAGAGCAATTGCTCAAATATCTGCAAACCTTGTTGAGGTGCGATGGTTCCCATACCTTTCGTTTCGACGAGTGAACCGGCTTTTCGCCTGGCCGCATCACCTATTTCAGACCATGCGCCCCAGTTGATACTCATGGCCGCTAATCCTTGTGCTTGACGATAGGCCGCCAAGGCATCCATAAACGTATTTGCTGCTACATGGTTGGCTTGAGCCGGCGAACCGATTAGGGCCGCCACCGACGAAAAGAGTACAAAGAAATCTAAGGATAAATGCTTCGTCAACGTGTGCAAATTCCAAGCACCGAAAGCCTTAGGCGCAAGCACATTTTCAAAACGTTCCCAAGTTTGAGAGGCAATAACACCGTCTGCAAGGAAACCAGCAGCATGGATAACCCCTCGCAAGGGTGGCTGGAATTGTTCAATGTCAGCCAAAATCTGAGCCATTTGCTCTGACTTCGACACATCGGCCTTAGCCACAACGACTGACGCGCCGGCCTCTTCTAACGCCTTTAACTGATTACTGACAGCAGGCTTCGCGCCACTGCGCCCTACTAGGACAAGATGTTTTACCCCGTGTTTTTCTACCATCCATTGGGCTATCAGTAAACCCAAATCACCCAAGCCTCCACTTATCAGATACGTGCCATCGGCACGGAAAAGTCCCTTCTTGAGAGGGGATTTAGGGGGGTGTAACCGGTCTTGAGATTTCGGGGTGTGTGACTGGTCAGTCTCCTCTTTTAGTGAGGATTCTGGCTGACGATAACGTACCAATCTTGCTCCATAGCGGGCGTTGTTACGAAAAACGATTTGGTCTTCTGGGCTATCTGAGCCAATTTCCTCAAAAAGGATTTCCTCAAAAAGGACTTGTGCCTCATTGCCTTTGGTTTCTGGATCTAAATCTATCCGCACACAATTCAATTCGGGATGTTCTGAAACAATGACCCCTCCCATACCCCATAAAGTCGAATGAGCGATATTGGTAATCGGTAATTGGTCATTGGTAATCGCTAATTGGTCATTGGTCATTGGCGCTTGGATGGCGGCTGGGATTGCGCCTTGAGTGACTATAAATAGGGAAGGCGGCTCGGCCAATTCGGCCTTGCCCAACGCTTGGACTAGGTGCAATGTGCTGCCGCAGCCGTAAACTTGAGCTTTTTCTAAGTCTTCAACGGTCATCGTTTCGGCCGAAACCGCTTTCTCCCCTGATGGTGAGAGTTGGGGTGAAGGTGAAACCGCCTTCTCTCCGGAGCCTTGTGAGGCTGAAACAGTATCTATGCCCCAACAGTGTACTACCCCACGCAAGCGGCGTTGTTGGTTGGTGCTCACGGTGCCCAACATTTGCTGAAAGTCTTCTGGACTTGCGGGGTTTACCCGGAAGCTTTGCTCATCTATTTGTTCATACGCTTTGCCTGAGAAGACAAGCGTACAATCCTCACCACTGTCCTTGATAAGCGTGGCTAACTGTTGAGCTATGCCTTGACTATCGGCCAAAATGAGCCAAAGAAAATCCCCCCTAGCCCCCCTTTGAGAAAGCGGCAATTGGGGGGAATTCGCCTTTTGAGCGACAATCACCGCCTGTTGCTCCTCAATCGGAGACAAGGCCTCTATTTGTGCAAAACCTTTTTCTTGCAACAAAGTTTGCCATTGTGCGACTGACAGCAATGGGTAATCAGGCCGCAAATGTTGGTCAGTAAATCGCCACCATCCTTCAGTTAAACCAAAAGTTAAATCGACCCAACGCTGACGCGCCGTGCCTTCTAATAGTATTAGTATACCGCCCGGTGCCAATAAATTATGGACATGCTGTATAGTTTCACCTAAATCTTTGGTAGCGTGTAGCACATTGGCAGCCACAATAATATCGTATTCATGCTCACCAAATCCTTGAGTATTTGGCGCTCGCTCAATGTCTAACACTTGATAACGCACAAAGGGGTAATTAGCAAACTTCTCCTGCGCTTTGGTGGTAAATAAGGAAGAAATATCGGTAAAAACATACTCTGTCTGATGAACCGGTAAGTGCGGCAGAATGTAAGCCGTTGTTCCGCCAGTGCCAGCCCCAATTTCTAACACACGCACGCCACGTCCCTGCGGTAAACGCGCCAACGCGGATGACACCACCTTTTTGACAATGGTATTCATCACCACAGGCCCCGGAGAATCCTGATAGAATTGGGTTAATATGGTTAAATCCCCGTCGGGGAATAATAATTGTAGCGGATCACATTCTCCCCGAAGCACTTCAGCCAATTGGTTGCCACAACGCGCCAGCAAAGTCAATTCGGCACTCACGGCCGAGTATTGCGCTAAGAGCGCATTCATTTGCGCTTGAGTATCGGGTATGTCTGGCACAGAAACCACTTCCCACCCATCCTCTCTTGGCTGGATGATTTGTTCGTCATGCAGCATTTCCAACAAACGCCCTAACAGCCGTTGATGTTGGCTAACCACGCCTAATTGTTCAATTATCGTTGCGGTTGAAAAACGCCGGTTGCGTTCCCATGTCCAGCCTCTCTTTTGAACAGCACTCAAAAGATAGGCCACACTCACTTTATCAAGTTGTGGCAAGAAGGTGTCATAAAACTCAACTTGGGCCCTAAAACTTGCCACTTCCGCCGAAAGACTGTCGCTGATTTCACTGGGAGTCGGTATATAATCGGGTGGCACTCCCAAAAAACGCTTATGGGGTTGCCATTCAACTTCATAAAACCAACTCGAAAAAGACGCTTGCATCATCGCTTGCAAGGCTTCACGAGTGGCTTTTTGAAGTTGCAATCCTTCCACGCTGGCTATCAACTCTCCCTCTGGTGTCAACAGACGCATATCGGCTGATAGACCGCCTTGTGGTCGTAACCCCTTCTCCCCTGATGAAGAGGGCTGGGATGAGGGTGGATTTCGCAAAACCAAAGCACACCACAAGCGGTTTGTGGGACGACGATAAACATGCAGCCGCTCAAAACCCACCGGAAGATAGGCTTCTTTTTGGCCCTCTTCCCTCTCCTTCTGGGTAAGTAAAGGCACCCCTAACATTTGGAAACAGGCATCTAATAGCACCGGATGCAAATAAAAGTCCGTTGCTTTAGCAACTAAAGGCTCTGGTAACTGAATTTGGCCTAAAATTTCTCCGTCGTGCTGCCAAAGTTTTTTAAGGGATTGAAAACTTTCACCATGTTCAATCCCCACCTCTTTACCCAGTTGATAGAAGTCGGCAACGGAGATTTCTTCACGGCAACGGGCCTGTATTTGCGCCAAATCAACCACCTGACTGAGTGGTTGTTTTATTTTAACATGACCAGAAGTATGGGATTTCCAGGTCGGTTCCTCTTCATCTGTTATGGAAAGGCTAAAAATCTGAAAAGAATAGGCCTCTTCTACCTTCACCCCGGCCTTCTCCCTTGAGGGAGAGGGGGATTCGGCCGGGGTTAACACTAACTGGACCGTTTTGACTTCATCTTCGGGCAAAGTCAAAGCTTGATGGATGACGACATCTTCTAATTGTAAATGTTCGGTTTTGAAAACCGCAACCCCCGCAGCTAAAACCATCTCTACATGAGCGGCTGCGGGCAGAACTGTTGTCTGAAAAATGCGATGGTGCGCGAGAAAAGCCGTTGTACTCCCCAAGAAAGACTCAAACACAATCTCTTTATTTTTAAGGGCGGCCGAGTGGAGCCGTTGCCCAAGTAACGGATGAGATTGATTTTGGATTTTGGATTTTGGATTTTGGACTGAGTGAGCAGTTTCCATCCAATAACGCTGCCGCTGGAAGGGATACGTGGGCAATAATTGGACACGCTGGCGGCCGTAATCACGGTCAAAACTCAACCAATCAACTGGCACACCACGCACATATAATTCACCCAAACTTTGCAGTAAAATTTGCCAATCTTCATGCCCAAAACGCAAACTTGGTAGCCAAACACCCACTTCATCGGGCAGGCAATGACGGCCCATGCCCAACAAAGTTGGTTTTGGGCCGATTTCCACAAAGACTTCGACGCCTTGCTGATAAAGCGTCTCTAAGCTTTGGGCAAATTTCACCGGATTACGGACATGACGACACCAATATTCGGGGATTGCTATCTCATCTGTCACTAATTGTCCCGTCAAATTAGAACCTAAACTCATTTTAGGAGACGAATAAGTAATTTCTTTAGCCACCTTTGCAAACGCCGTTAGCATGGGTTCCATTAACGGCGAATGAAACGCATGAGAGACTTTTAGCCGGCGCGTTTCAATACCATCCTGTTCAACAGCCGCTTTAATGGTTTGAATGGCTTCACGCTTTCCAGAAATGACGACATTCTCCGGGCCGTTAATGGCGGCGATGGAGACGTTTTGTGTGTAGGGCTGAATAATTTCCGTGGCCTGTTTTTCATCCACCGACAGTACGAGCATATCGCCCTCTTCACAGAGCGTTTGCATTAAACGCCCTCGCTCGGCAATCAATTTCAGGCCATCTTCTAAGCTAAATACCCCGGCTAGACAAGCCGCGACATATTCACCGACACTATGCCCCATGACGATATCAGGTTTTATACCCCAAGATTGCCATAATTCAGCCAGCGCATATTCTAAGGCAAAAAGTGCAGGTTGCGTGTAGGCGGTCGAATTAAGGAGATCACTTTTGTCTTCGGCATCCTTGGCATATAAAACTTCAAGCAGCGGCGTTTCCAAATAGGGGCGCAAAATTTCACCACAACGTTCAAGCGTTTGACGAAAAATTGGGTGAGTTTCGTACAATTCTCGCCCCATGCCCACATATTGTGAACCTTGCCCCGTGAATAAAAAGGCTATCTTGGGCTGATTTGTCTCTGGTGCCTGCCCTTTGGAGATACCCGTTGCTTCTTCTCCCGCTTGGAATGCAGCGAGTTTTTCACACATTTCCGTTGAAGAGGCCGCCACCACAGTCAGTCGATGATTGAAGTGAGAACGACAAGTATTGGCCGTAAAGCAAATATCGCCCAGTGCCAAGGCGGGATGAGTCGCCAAGTATTTTGCGTATTTTTCTGCTAACTTATTGATTGCAGTTGAATTTTTCGCTGATAGCGTTAAAAGATGCCTAGAGCGTTCTTCCCCCTTTTGTAAAGGGGGGGTGGAGGGAATTTGGGGCGCTTCTTCTACCACCAGATGAGCATTAGTGCCACTAAAGCTAAATGAACTGACACCGGCCATTCGCGGTTGTTCGCCGGCCAGCCAAGGCCTGAGTGAAGTGGGCACCACGACTGGAAACGCTTCCCAATCAATATGGGGATTGGGTTGTTTGAAATGTAAATGGGGAACAATGGCCTCGTGTTGCAGGGATAACACCACTTTAATTAAACCGGCAACGCTCGCGGCCGATTCAAGATGACCCATATTGCTCTTCACAGAACCCACAAAAAGTGGGTTATCTTGAGAACGGCCTTTGCCAAAGACGTTGCCTAAGGCCCCTATCTCGATGGGATCACCTAACGAGGTGCCAGTGCCATGCGCATCGATATAACTCACCTGAGCGGGTTCCACTTTGCCATTGGCTAAAGCTTGACGAATCACTTTCTCTTGAGACGGGCCATTAGGCACAGTCAAACCGCCGCTAGGCCCATCCTGATTGACGGCCGAACCGCGAATTTTGGCTAAAATGTTGTCTCCGTCCGCCAGTGCATCCGACAGGCGCTTGAGAACAAGGACACCGCAACCTTCTCCGCGCCCATAGCCATCGGCGGCCGCATCAAAAGTTTTGCAACGCCCATCGGGTGACAACATCCGTGCTTTAGAAAAATTAATATAAGTCTCCGGCCCAAAAATCAGATTAACGCCACCCACGAGGGCTAAATCACATTCACCAAGGCGCAAGCTTTGACAACCCAAGTGTGCCGTGATCAAAGATGACGAACAGGCGGTATCCACAATAAAACTAGGCCCCGTCAATCCCAACACATAAGACAAGCGTCCGGCCGCTACACCTAATGAAGCGCCCGTGCCATAATAAGCATCAATACGATTCACATCATTAGCCCATAGTGAAAGCGCACCATATTCTATGTTGGTAATGCCTACAAACACGCCGGTTGAACTACCAAATAATTGCTCCGGCACTAGATTGGCGTTTTCCAAGGCCTCCCAACTGACTTCCAGCAGTAAACGCTGCTGTGGATCCATGCTCATCGCTTCTCGCGGCGAGATGCCAAAAAACTGCGGCTCAAATGTATCTATGGGATCTAAAAATCCTCCATAACGTGTGTACATTTTGCCGGGCGCATCGGGTTCTGGGTCATAGTAGGCATCAATATTCCAGCGGTTTTTAGGGACTTCAATGATGACATCTCGCCCATCGCGCAGCAATTGCCAGAATGCCTCTGGATTATCGGCACCGCCCGGAAGCCGGCAACCCATACCAATGATAGCAATCGGTTCAGTTTTAGCGTGTTCCAACGCATTGACTTTGGCCTGCATTTCTTGCAGTGCCAGTAAAGCCTGCTTAGTGGGAGATAGGGTGCTGCTTTTTGGTGAACGGCTCATTTTTCAGTTATCAGTTATTTATCAGTTATCAGTATCAGTTATCAGTTATTAAATTATTTATTTTTTGAATAACTCGTTATAATTTAGGTGAATTCAATGTCACTGAAAGCTAAGTAGTTGTTTTTTAAACTTATGTTAAAAAAACCTATTTGCTTGTCTGTGATTGTTTTATCAAAGATAAAAACGGGATGTTCCTTATTTATTTTTTGAATAACTCGTTATAATTTAGGTGAATTCAATGTCACTGAAAGCTAAGTAGTTGTTTTTTAAACTTATGTTAAAAAAACCTATTTGCTTGTCTGTGATTGTTTTATCAAAGATAAAAACGGGATGTTCCTTATTGACTTAGCCTGACTCTCGGCTGATGAAAAGGAGGTTTACAAAGTCAATCTGGTTGATCCCATTTTTATTCCACTTGACAGCTTACGTCAAAATGACAAATTGATATCTGTGACAAAAACGGTAACCATTTTTGACCGGAAATTGGCCTAAATCTAGCTCATTTTCATCACCCCTGCCAGACTCTGTTTGCAACTGAGTGGGCAACGTTTTTTTTTCGCTAAACAAAGTTCGTAACGTTACGGAGCCGGTTGCAAACCGCCTATGGCAAAAACCGGCTATGGCAAAAAAACATAGTCTCGTTTCGGGAATTTGTCCATCATTCCGGAAACCTCAAAAAGCTACCAATTAACTCTGCGGCATTTTTTCCAATTCCTTGAGCAACAAAGCTTCTGCCTCTGACTCTGACAATTGTTCTAGTTCGGCCAAAGTTGAGTCAGAATTCTCAAACTGCTTGTCCACGTCATCTGCTGATGGTAAATCTAAAACCTCCTGAATCAAATAATCAACCAACGCTTCAAGCGTGGGATAGTCAAACACGAGCGTTGAACGAAGCGGATGTTCCAAACGGGATTTAAGACTATTTCTCAATTCAACCGCCATGAGAGAATCTATTCCTAAATCAAATAACCTTTGACGGGGCTGTATCTTTTCAGGAGAACTCAATTCTAAAACGCGAGCAATTTCTGTGCGAACATGCGACATCAGGAGTGCCCGTCGATCTGTAACAGGCGCCTCCTCTAACTGTTTGAACAACGACGGCTCACGCGCCACTGATGACGGCGGTGCCGTTATTGTTACAGCTTCGAAAAATGGTGGTACGAGCTCTTGATAGAATTGCTGTAATAATATCGACCAATTAATTGGCAGTACCCCAACTTGGGGCATGTCCTGTCCCAACAATTCTTCCATGACTTGTAATCCGTCTTCGCTCGCTATGCTGCCCAATCCTTGCTTGGCAAGGCGACGCTGATCACGACTTCCTAATTCGGCTGCCATGCCCACTTCGGCCCAAGGCCCCCAGTTGATACTCAAGCCGGGTAGTCCCAACGCTCGGCGATGATGGGCGAGTGCATCCATAAAAGCATTAGCGGCCACATAATTTCCCTGAGCCGCTGAGCCAAGTAATGAGGCCATTGAGGAAAAAAAGACAAAAAAGTCCAGCGGAAGTTCTTGAGTCAAAATATGTAGGTTCCAAGCCCCCTCCACTTTGGGTGCCATGACTCGGCTAAAACGCTCCCAAGTCTGTTGTAGCAGTACCCCATCATCCAAAACACCGGCCGTATGAACAATACCCCGTAGTGGTGGCATAGAACTCTTAATGGTTTCCAGCACATTGGCGACATCCTCTTGACGAGACACATCGGCCTTGACAACCAACACCTGAACACCCGCCTGTTCCAATTGAGTGATTGCCGGTTGGGCTTTTTCTGAAGCGCCACGACGTCCCGTTAAGACAAGATGCCGTGCACCCTGTGCTACCAGCCACTGGGCGACTTGAAGCCCCAAGGCACCCAACCCACCCGTAATGAGGTAACTGCTGTCTTGACGTATTTCCTGTGGCTCTAAACCACGCTGGAGTCCAAGGCTTGCCTTGGACAACCTTGGCACATAACGAACCCCCTGCCGCCAAGCGACTTGATCTTCTTTATCGGCTGCAGCCTGTATCTCTTCAAACAGGACTTGGATTTCATTGGTATCACCCGCTGGCGCCAAGTCTAGGCGCACACAATGAATATCGGGATGTTCCAACGCGATGACTTTGCCCAGTCCCCACAACGGAGATTGTTGCACTTGTAAGGGGGACGTTTCAACGGGCTGTCCTCCCCGCGTCACTAACCATAATTGAGGAAAGCATTCCGCTTGGACGATGGCTTGAACCAGATGCAACACACTGCCACTTCCGAGAACTTGCGTATTTTGTAAAGCCGTTAGGCTGGCATCGTTCTCAAGTGTTTCATTGAGACTCCATAAATGGACTATTCCTTGGTAAGCTGATTGACTGTCTCCTAAACTCTCTTGGAACAAACGCTGAAAATCATCTGGTTCTGCGGGGTTAATATGGTAATGCGCCGCATTTTCCCTCACATAACTTGAACCGACAGAGACGAGTACACAACGCGCTCCTTGCGCTTCTAACAGTTCGGCTAATTGAATGCCAATGCCCTCGCTGTCAGCAAAAATCAACCACTGGCCTGATTTCCTAGTCTCTACTTGCTGAGTCAAGGGTTCCCGTTCCTTCGGTTGCCAAGCAATTTGGTACAACCAATGACTGAAATCCTTGGCAAGGCCACGCAACAGGCGTTTTTGATTCGCTTTTCGGCCTTCAATTCCAATGAATTCAGCTAGTATTTGTCCATTATTTTCAAAGAGTTGTATATCTCCAATGGGCTTAGCTTCCTCGCCTTCTTCTGCAGGCCGTAACCGGGCATAGGCCCATAACTGCGTGCTGGTTTCACCCTCACTCTGGCCTTCTCCCTCTAGGGAGAGAAGGTTACTAGGACGACGGTAAAATTTAAATTGTTCTATACTGAAGGGAATAAAGGTTTCCTCAGCCTCCACCTCGACAAGCGTCGCTAAAAATCCGAAGCAAGAATCAATCAGTCCGGGATGAAGTTGATACTCCTCGACTATGCCCGTCAGAACTGATGGCTGTTTTATTTTACAGAGGATTTCATTTTCCCCCCGCCGGATTGACTCCACCCATTGGTAGCTTGGGCCCAATTCAATTTGACGTTGCTGCTGAAGTTGGTAAAGTTCCGCAGCCGTTATTTCTTCTTGACATCGTGCCCAGACTTCTTTGGTAATTGGTAATTGGTCATTGGTAATGGGTAATTGGGTAGTGAGGATTTTCCCAGTGGCATGGGTTGCCCAAGCTTCGCCTTTGTCTAAGCTAATGAGTTTGAAAGATGCACCACCTAACACACCCCTCAATCCTCTCTCAAGATGGGAGTTTTCTTGGTTTGACTCTCCCACTTCATTTTCTGGGGTGATGACTAACTGAACTGTACGTTCTTCGTCATATGGAATGACTAACGCTTGAGGAAAAAATACCTCTTCTAAGACACACTCTCCCGCGCCAAAAGTCAATTCAGCGGCACCCAAGAGCAGAGAAAGATAAGTGGCACCAGACACGACGATCCTGCCAAAAATCCGATGATCCTCCAGAAAAGGCAAAGACTCAGCACTGAACCTAGACTCAAATAAAGTTTCTTTGAGTAGTGGCGACTGCAACTTTTTGTGCAGCAGGGGATGAAGTGCCGTTTCACCCGCGAGAGTGTTTTCAGATGTCCTACGACTTGATGTCAAATCCATCCAATAACGCTGGCGTTGGAATGGATAAGTCGGCAACATCACCTTGCGACGTGAATAATCTCGGTCAAAACTTGACCAGTTTACCGGCACACCGTGCACATACAATGTGCCTAAACTTTGGAGCAACTGTTGCCAATCCTCTTGTCCGGCACGCAAACTGGGGATCCAAATACCTACATCGTCTGGGAGACACAGACGGCCCATGCCCAATAAGGCCGGCTTTGGGCCTATCTCCAAAAACACTTCAATACCTTGCTGATAAAGTGTTTCCATACTGGCCGCAAATCTTACCGGCTGGCGCACATGACGACACCAATACTCAGCGGATTTCATTTCATCCGTGACAAGCTCGCCCGTGAGATTGGAAATAATGCCTATTTTTGGGGATGAATAGGTGATTTGTTGAGCCACTGGCTCAAACGCTGCCAGCATCGGTTCCATCAAGGGAGAGTGGAAAGCGTGGGAAACCTGTAACTTTTTCGTTTTGAAGCCTTGGGACTGCAAAGCCTCAGCGACGGCTTGTACGGCTTGGCTTTCCCCAGAGAAGACGATACTCTCTGGGCCGTTAATCGCGGCAATAGAGACTTTTTCAGTGTAAGGTTGAATGGCGGCCCTGACTCGCGTCTCATCGGCCATCACTGACACCATTTGACCATTTCGCGGCTGTGCTTGCATCAAACGGGCCCGTTCTGCAATCAGCTTGAGGCCATCTTCCAAGCTAAAAACACCCGCAATACAGGCAGCAACATACTCCCCTACACTATGACCCATAACAACAGTGGGTTCAATACCCCACGATTGCCATAATTTAGCAAGTGCATACTCTAGGGCAAAGAGGGCCGGTTGCGTGTAGGCTGTTTCATCCAATTTTGACTTTTTTATTTCGTATTTTGGATTGTCTTTTGGATAAAGTACTTCAAGTAATGGTCGTTTCAGATAATCGCGTAAAATTTCATTACAATGGTCAATGGTTTTCCGAAAAGTAGGCTGTGTTTCGTAGAGTTGCTCTCCCATACCAACAGATTGAGAACCTTGCCCGGTAAATAAAAAAGCTATTTTATTGGCATTCAGATTGTCTGTATTTTGGCTGTTATAAACACTCTCATCAGTATTATCACTAATATTTTTAGCTAATTTTTTCTTAATTTCTTCTTTTGATTTTCCGACAACGGCTAACCGATGTTCAAAATGATGCCGTCCAACATTCGCGGTATAACAAATATCCGCTATATCAGTCGTCTCGTCTGCTGAAAAATAGTCAACGTAGCCGGCCGCCAATTCCATTAAGGCCTTTTCATGCTGAGCCGATAGCGTGAGCATATGAGTAGGCCTGTCTATTTCGGAGGGCGGGTGTGGTGTCACTGGTGCTTCTGCGACGATAACATGTGCATTAGTCCCACTATAGCCAAAGCCGCTAATCCCTGCCATCCGAGGCCGATCAGAACGTTGCCAAGGCGTGGGTTGAGTCGGCACTTTGATCGGCAATTCGTCCCAAGGAATATGGGGATTGGGTTGGTTAAAATGTAAACTAGGCGGTATTTTTTCATGCAGTAGAGACAGAATCACTTTAATTAATCCCGCCATTCCAGCGGCCGGCTCTAAATGGCCTACGTTGGTTTTTGCAGTACCAATCAGTAACAGTTGGTCATCAGAATGCGCCTTTTTCATGAGATTCCCAATGGCTTGAACTTCAATCGGATCACCCAGAGAGGTGCCGGTGCCATGCGCTTCTATATAGTCTATGTCTTTTATGGAGAGATTGGCATTTTCCAGTGCTTGATGGACAACTTTTTGTTGAGCAAGCCCATTGGGAACGGTAAAGCCACTGCTTTTCCCATCTTGATTAACGGCACTGCCCTTCACAACTGCGAGGATGTTATCGGCATCATTGATGGCATCCGTCAGGCGTTTTAGCACCACAAAGCCGCACCCTTCTCCCCTCGCGTAACCGTTCGCTGAGGCATCAAAGGTTTTACATGGACCGTCAGGAGAAATAGCTTGCAGTTTAGAAAAGGCAATATGTATTTCCGGTGTTAGGATTAAATTGACACCCCCAACCAGCGCCAGATTGGATTCTTTCATCCTCAGGCTATGACACGCGACATGAAGGGCTACCAGTGATGAGGAACACGCTGTATCAATCGGCATATTGGGCCCTTCGAGGCCGTATGTAAATGATAGACGACCTGATGCCGTACTGAAATTTGTTCCCGACATAGAGTACGCATTTATTTTACTATGATCGCCCGAATGCCGATGTGCAAGCGCATAATCATCACCTGAGATACCAATAAAAACACCCGTTTGACTCTTTAAGACCGTTGATACCTCTATGCCGGCATTTTCTAGTGCTTCCCAACTGACTTCCAACAGCAGACGTTGTTGCGGATCTAATTGATTTGCTTCTCTTGGTGATATTTTAAAAAAGGTGGCATCAAAACGGTCAACCGGGACATTCAGGAATCCGCCTTTGGCAGTGTACATTTTACCGGGCGCGTCAATATCAGGATCGTAATAGGCTTTCGCATCCCAGCGGCTGTTAGGCACTTCGATAATGGTATCAATCCCGTTTTTCAGGATTTCCCAATATTTTTCAGGGCTGTTGGCACCGCCCGGAAAACGGCACGCCACGCCAATAATCGCTATGGGTTCGCGGTGGGCCGTTTCTAATTGGGATATTTTCGCTTCAGCTTTTTTGAGGGCAATATAAAGTTTTTTTAAGGTATCGGTTTCAGCCATTTATATTCAGTTGCTCAATTTTAAGTTATAAGTTAACAGTTATCAGTTAGCAGTGATTATGGTTTACGCGCTACAACTGCCAACGGATATTTTTTTAAAAATAAATAGGATTTCTTTTCTTTAGTCAGTTTTAGTCAAGTTCTTGGTTAATCAAAGCTTCTATATCTTCGTGGCTCAACTCTTCCAAATAGGCAAATTCCTTATCGTCCTGAGATTTATTTTCATCAAGCGTTGTGGTTTGCTCTTCCACATCGTTAATAGCATCATCACTAAAGGCAAGTACCTCAGTGGCAAGATATTCCACCAGATCCATAATCGTTGGATATGTAAATAGCAGGGTTGAGGGCAGTGAGCATCCTAAACTGGTTTGCAGACGGTTTCTTAATTCTACCGCCGTTAGTGAGTCCATCCCAAGATCGAAAAACCCTTGTTGCGCTTCTATAGGCTGGGAGGCATCTAAACCCAGTATGTTGGCAACTTGGGATTGAATATACGCGATTAAGTGAGTACGCCGCTCTTTGGCCGGTACAGATTTTAATTGTTCAATAAAATCAACGGTTTGCTTAGATACCGTCGAAGCCTTTGCTTGCTTGAAATGAGAGAAGAAAGGCGAGGCGGCCCATGGCGTTAAGATGAATTGTGACCAGTTGATGGGCACAACGCCAACTTGGGTAGCCGATTGTGAAAACAATTGTTCGAGTATCTGCAAACCTTGTTGAGGGGCTATGGTTCCCATGCCCTTCATTTCCATTCGTTCTCCTGCCTTGCGCTTGGCCGCTGCACCTATTTCTGACCAAGCACCCCAATTGATGCTCAATCCAGCGAGTCCCTGTGCCTGACGATAATAGGCTAAGGCATCTAGGAAAGTGTTCGCGGCCGCATGGTTGGCTTGAGCTTGTGAGCCAAGTAGGGAGGCGGCCGACGAAAAGAGTACAAAGAAATCTAGGGAAAGATGCTTTGTTAGCGTGTGTAAATTCCAGGCTGCAAACACCTTGGGTGCCAAGACTTTTTCAAAACGCGCCCAATTTTGAGAAGTAAGAACACCGTCATCCAGTACGCCAGCGGCGTGGATAATCCCTCGCAACGGTGGTTGAGAAGGCTCAATGTCGGCCAAAACTTGAGCGATTTGCTCTGATTGAGAAACATCTGCCTGAGCAACAACCACTGACGCGCCAGCCTCTTCTAACGCTTTTAATTGATTACTGACAGCCGGCTTGGCAGCACTGCGTCCAACCAGTACGAGATGCTTGACTCCATACTTTTCTACCATCCATTGGGCGATGAGTAAACCCAAACCCCCCAAACCACCAGTTATCAGATAAGTGCTATCAGCACGGAAAAGTCCCCCGTTGAAAGGGGAATTAGGGGAGTGTAACTGGTCTGTTTCCTTTTGCAGTGGGGATTCTGGCTGACGATAACGCGCTAGCCTCGGCACATAACGGGCGTTGTCACGGAAGGCGATTTGATCTTCTTTAGTCGGAGACCAAATTTCCTCAAAGAGGGCTTGCGCTTTATCTGCTTTATCTGCTTTTGTATCTGGTTCTAAATCTACTCGCACACAATTGAGTTCTGGGTGTTCTAAAGCAATCACTTTCCCCATGCCCCATAAGGCTGATTGAGTGAGGGTGGTAATTGGTAATTGGTAATCGGTAATGGGTAATGGGTAATTGCTAATGGGTGCTTGGATGGCGACCGGGGTTGCGCCTTGAGTGACTATAAATAGGGCCGGCGGTTCAGAAAAGTCGGCCTTGACTAAAGCTTGGACTAAGTGCAACGTGTTACCACAGCCGTCGAGTTGAGCTTGTTTTAAGTTCTCAACTGTCAGTGATTCTGCCGCCTCCACCGTGTCCAAGCCCCAACAGTGGACTACGCCACGCAAGCTGCGTTGATTGGCGCGAACCGTTTCTAATATCTGTTGATAGTCCTCCGGACGGTTTGAGTCTATCTTGAAGCTTTGCTCGTCTATTTGTTCATACGCTTTGCCTGAGAAGACAAGAGTACAATCCTCACCGTTGCCTCTAATGACTGTAGCCAATTGCTGACCAATACCTTGACTATCTGCGAGAATAAGCCAAAGTAAATCCCCACTAGCCGCCCTTTGAGAAAGGGGGGAAAGTGTTTGAGCCACAATCACCGTCTGGTGCAAAGCTAAAGCTTTGCACTCCATATCGGGGGATATGCTTACGGTTTGGGTAAATCCCTTTTCTTGTAATAATGTCTGCCATTGCTCAGCCGACAACAAGGGGTAGGATGGACGTAAATGTTGGTCAGTAAACTGCCACCAACCTTCAAGTAAACCAAAGGTTAAATCTAACCAACGCTGGCGAGCCGTGCCTTCCATCAGAACTAGCATGCCACCCGGAGCTAATAAATTGTGTATGTGTTGTAAAGTCTCACCTAAATCTTTGGTGGCGTGTAACACATTGGCCGCTACAATCATATCGTATTCATGCTCACCAAACCCTTGCAGCGCGGGTGCCTGTTCAATGTCTAACACTTGATAACGCACAAAGGGGTAATCAATGAATTTCTCCTGCGCCTTGGTTGTAAATAAGGAAGAGACATCGGTAAAAACATATTCAGTCCGGTGAGCCGGCAAATGCGGCAGAATGTGGGCCGTGGTACTACCCGTACCGGCACCAATTTCTAATAGACGCACACCACGTCCTTGAGGTAAACGGGCCAAAGCCGATAAGACCACTTTTTGTGCAATGGTATTCATCACCAGTTGCCCCGGTGAGTCCTGATAAAATTGGGTTAATGTGGTTAAATCCCCTTCGGGGAACAGTAATGGTATAGGATCACATTCTCCCTTAAGTACTTCAGCCAATTGGGCGCCACAACGCCCCAGTAAAGTCAATTCTGCGCTTGATGCGGGATATTGCGCTAACAGCGTTTCCATCAGCACCTGTGGGTATTTTATGTCAGGCACAGAAACGACTTTCCAGCCCGTCCCGTCTTGGGATAGAGCCGTTTCTTTCCCCGGTGGATTGCTTTGGGTTGGGATGGGAATAATGATTTGCTCTTCCGCCAGCATCTCCAATAAACGCCCCAACAGCCGTTGATGTTGACGGACCACACCCAATTGGGAGATTACCCCTCCCGTTGAGACACTCTGGTTAAGTTTCCATGTCCATCCCATATGTTGGAAGGCATTCAAGATAAATTGAACACTCAAAGCATCAAGTTGGGGCTTGAATGTTTCATAAAATGAGATATGGGCAACGGCATTAGCCACATAAGACTTGATTTCTGTACTAATTTCAGTGGGGGTTGGTAAATAATCGGTTGGTAACCCGAAACGCGCTTGGGGCAGCCATTCTACCTCATAAAGCCACTCTTGTAAGGACTCTTGCGTCACAGCCAGTAGCGCATTACGAGTCGCTTTTCTTCCCTCAAAACCCATAAATTCCGCAATAACTTGTCCGGATGTTTTTTCAAATAAACGTATATCCCCTACTAAGCGGTTATCATCCGATTCTGGGCGCAATTGGACATGAGCCTGTAATTGAAAATCACTGGGACGCTTCAGGAAATAAATTTTTTCTATGCTGAAGGGAATAAAGGTATCCGGCACAACCATTTCGACAGCAACGGCCAATAATCCAAAACACGCATCAATCAAGCCCGGCGGCAATTGATATTCTCCAGCGTCAGTCATATCGACTGGTAAGTTAATTTGACAAACCGCCTCCCCTTTTCCCCGCAGAATGGATTCAACCCATTGGTAACGGGGGCCTAAATAAATATGGCGTTCTAGTTGCGTCTGATAAAATTCTGCTGCTGTCACCGTCTGTTCGCAGCGATCCCAAGCGGCTTGAAAGCTGGTAACATGCAATGGTTCATTGGTAGTTGGTAATTGGTTGCTGAGGATTTTTCCGGTGACATGGGTTGTCCAAGCCTCGGTATTCGTGCCAAAACTGATCAAGTTGAAAGAAGCTTCGCCCGCATCATCGTTCTGGGTGATTGCTAATTGAACAGTGCAGCCTTCATCCGGGACCAGCAGCGCGTGTTGGAAGAATATTTCTTCTAATACACAGCCTTTGGTACCAAAAGTGATCTCAGTAGCCCCTAATATCAGAGAAACATGACTCGCACCAGATACCACCACTTTATCATAAACGAGGTGATCCGCTAACAAAGGCAGCTCATCGGTATGGAAATAGCTTTCAAATAAAGTTTCTTTGAGCAGTGGCGATTGTATTTTTTTATTAATTAAAGGATGAAGCTTTGCGTCGTGCGGCAAAAATCCTCTACGCGCATTGGGTATCTCAATGCAATAACGCTTGCGCTGAAAAGGATATGTCGGCAATCTCACCCGCTGCCGCTGGTAATCCTGATCAAAGCCGGCCCAGTTGACTGGGGCACCACGCACATATAATTCACCTAAACTTTGTAGAATTTGCTGCCAATCCTCTTGTCCATAACGCAAACTCGGCAACCAAACGCCCGCATTTTCGGGTAGGCATTGACGACATAAGCCTAACAAAGCCGGTCTCGGGCCTATCTCTACAAATAATACCTCATCACCTTGCTGATAGAGTGTCTCCATACTGGCAGCAAATTTCACCGGTTGACGGATATGACGACACCAATATTCAGGGGTGGTTATCTCCGCCGTGGCAAGTTCACCTGTGAGATTAGAGATTAAATCTATTTGGGGCGGTGAAAAAGTGATTTCTTTCGCAACTCGCTCAAAATCTGACAACATGGGTTCTATCAGCGGAGAATGGAACGCATGGGAGACTTTTAATGGTTTGGTCTTAATACCATCGGCTTCAAACGTACTTACGATGGCGTTGATGGCCTCACGTTGACCTGAAATAACAAGACTTTCAGGCCCATTGAAGGCAGCAATAGAAACCTGTTGGGTGTAGGGTTTTATAGCGGTGGCAACCGAGGTTTCACTGGCAAAGACTGTCACCATCTCACCCTCACGCGGTAAATTGTACATCAAACGGGCACGCTCGGCAATCAGTTTGAGGCCATCTTCCAAACTAAATACCCCGGCGACACACGCCGCAACGTATTCTCCTACACTATGTCCCATGACAACGCTAGGTTCTATACCCCACGATTTCCATAATTGGGCTAGGGCGTATTCCAGCGCAAACAAGGCCGGTTGGGTATAAACCGTTTCGTTGAGTAGAGCGTTATCCGCCCTTGAGTTATTATACAATACTTCAAGCAACGGCTTTTTTAGCCAAGGGCGCAGAATTTCGTCGCAGCGTACAATGCTTTGGCGAAAAGTGGCGTTAGTGTCATACAATGTGCGCCCCATGCCCACATATTGGGAACCTTGCCCGGTGAATAGAAAAGCGATCCTAAATTGGGTTCCCTCTTTCCCTGCAAATATTCCTCCCGTTTCCGTTCCTGCAATGAAGGCCGCTAGTTTTTCACGCATTTGCGCGGACGAACCCGCGACGACACTCAGCCTGTGTTGAAAATGGGAACGACAGGTGTTAGCCGTAAAACATACATCACCCAAATCCCTTTCCTTGTGCTGGACGGGGTTTGCAACAGAATCCGAAAGAGACTTTTCATAACGCCCGGCCAATTCCTTCAGTGCTGCCTCCGATTTTGCCGACAGTGTTAACAAATGCACAGGGCGATTGTCAGCACTTTTTTGTTCTTTATTCGGTGATTTTGGTGCTTCCTCCAATATCACATGCGCGTTAGTACCGCTGAAACCAAAAGAACTTATTCCGGCAATCCGCCGCTTATCTGCGGATGGTAACCAACGGGTCCGTTCGGTTGGCACCTTGACGGGAAATTCCTCCCAAGGAATACGGGGACTGGGCTGTTTGAAATGTAAATGAGGCGGAATTTCTTCGTGCTGTAACGCCAGTACCAGCTTTATCAACCCGGCCATCCCGGCCGCCGCTTCCATATGCCCCACATTGGTTTTTGCGGAGCCAATCAACAAGGGGCGATCTTGAGGGCGATCCTTACCAAATACCGCACTCAAAGCGCCCACTTCAATCGGATCACCCAGCGCGGTGCCGGTGCCATGCGCTTCTATATAATCCACTTGGTTTGGTTCTAAACCCGCTCTGGCTAGGGCTTGCTTGATAACTTGTTCTTGCGAGGGCCCACTAGGCACCGTCAACCCACCGCTGGGGCCATCTTGGTTAAGTGCTGATCCTCGAATCAAGGCTAAAATATTATCCCCATCAGCCAGTGCGTCTGAAAGGCGTTTGAGTACCATAACACCACACCCTTCTGCACGCACGTAGCCGTTGGCTGCGGCATCGAAAGTCTTACAACGCCCGTCTGGCGACAACATGCCGGCAGTCGAAAAATAACTACTCAGTTCCGGTGCCAGTATCAGGTTGACACCGCCGCTCAAGACGAGATCGGATTCTTTATTACGCAGACTCTGGCAACCAAAATGCACTGCCAATAATGACGACGAACAGGCGGTGTCAACAATCGTACTCGGCCCTGTCAACCCTAGCACGTAGGACAACCGTCCAGCGGCCGGACTCAAAAGTGCGCCGGTGCCCACATAAGCGCCAATTTTGGCGGGTTCTTGCATACCCAATTGACGCACAGCATAGTCAACCGTACTAATTCCCATAAATACGCCGGTCGAACTACTAAACAATCGGTCAGGCACAATATTGGCATATTCTAACGCCTCCCAAGCTACCTCTAGCAATAAACGCTGCTGCGGATCCAGTTGCAGAGCTTCCCGTGGCGCAATACCAAAAAACGGCGGATCAAATTCATAGACCTTTGTATTCAGAAAACCGCTGTCGCGGGTATTGATTTTGCCCTGTTTCGTCCAATCCTGATCATAGTAAGCCTCGACATCCCAGCGGTCCGCCGGCACCTCGCTGATGGCATCCACCCCGTCACGCAGCAATTGCCAATACGCATCCGGATTATTTGCACCACCGGGAAACCGGCAACCGATACCGATGATAGCAATAGGCTCAGTTCTGGCGTACTCTAAGGCCTTGAGCTTAGATTGCAATTTTTCTATGGCAACAAACGCACGTTTTAATCTCTGCGTATCGTTGGTTTGTTCTACAGCGTTTTTCTTCATGTTAGGTTTCTTAAGAGGCTGTTTTGGAAAAAATACAACCTGTTGATTTAAAATAATTATCTTTGTAGAGGCGAAATTATTCTCAATAATAAATCAATGAGTTACGATTTTTCCAAAACGGCTTCTAACTCAAAAATGGGTGTGTACCACTTATCCTACAGATTTTGAGTTGTCTTGCCGCTTTTGGTAAGGTTTCTTTGGAAGGCCCTGTTTTCTTTCTAACGTGAGTTCGACTTTAAATATCAGTGACTTATATAATTATTAATTATATAAACTAGTTATTTATAATGACTGTTAAATCAATCAGTTAAAAACTTCCGCCAACAAGCTTTACTGGCTCATTTCACTCTATGGCCCACAATTAAAGAGTTATTAACGTATTAATCTAAGGGTTTCATTGTCAAAAAAACTTTTTTAATCAACTAATGATTTTCAACCAATTGATTAATATCAAATTTATATAACTTATTGAAAAATAAGTCGAACTCACGTTTCTAGGTTAATAGCTTTTGTTAATGGCTTACCATGCCAAGATGTCTCAAACATGGCGGTTTTTTAGGGCCAGGTTGGCGAATTTGATTGAAGGCCCTATCGATAAAAACTTCTAAAAGGACAAGTGGGACACACCCTCAAAAATCCAATTCGGCCAGTTTGTCATCCAGCAATGCGCCTATTTCGTCATTTGACAGTTCTTCCAGTTCTATCGAATCCTCTTCCGGTTCATCAGCAGGTTCAGTTTTACCCCCATGCGATTCTTCGGATAATTCCAAAACGTCATGGAACAGGTAATTAACCAACGCTTCGATGGTGGGATAATCAAATACTAAGGTGGCACGAAGTGTTTGTCCCAAGCTTGCTTGGAGACTGTTTTTCAGTTCAACCGCCATCAGGGAATCCAATCCCAAATCAAATAATCTTTGCCGGGGCTGTATTTGTTCGACGGCACGTAGCCTAGCCACTTTGCCGATTTGAGAACGCACATGCCCAAGCAGTAAATCTCGTTGTTTTGAAGCCGGTGTCGCTTCAAGTTGTTTGAGAAACTGCGATTGTTGTTGCGCCGACGAGGGTTTTTCAGATAGCGGTTTGAAGGCGTCGAAAAACGGCGGCTGGGTGTCCTTTTGGAATTGTCGCAAAAATTTCGACCAGTTGACCGGCAATACAGCCATTTGGGCGGTATTTTGTGTTAGCAACCGTTCTAGTACTTCTACTCCCCGTGTTGGGGCTATATTGCCAATTCCTAAATCTGACCAACGTGCTTGATCGCGGCTATCCAACGCCGCGGCCATACCGATTTCTCCCCAAGGCCCCCAGTTAATGCTTAAGCCCGGTAATCCCAAGTCACGTCTATGCTGTACCAAACCATCCATAAAGGCATTAGCGGCAGCATAGTTCCCTTGGCCCGCAGCTCCCAGCAAAGCGGTGCTTGAAGAAAAACACACAAAAAAGTCTAACGCGATATCCTGCGTCATGTTATGCAAATTCCACGCACCCGCCACTTTCGGTGCCATTACCCGACTGAATTGTGCCCAGTTCTGTCTTTGCAGCAGGGCATCTTCAAGCACCCCGGCCGTGTGAACGACGCCCCGCAAGGGTTGGGCGGATGCCTTGATTGTTGCAAATACTTGGGCTATATCATCTTGTTTGGATACATCCGCCGACATAACGGTCACACGGGTGCCGGCTTTTTCTAACCGGTTAATCCCGTTACGCGCTGTTTCTGATGCGGTGCTGCGTCCAATTAAGATCAGGTGTTTTGCGCCTTGCCCGGCCAGCCAATCGGCAACTTTGAGTCCTAAACCCCCTAAGCCGCCGGTAATTAAGTAACTGCCATTTTCTGGTATTGGCAGTGCTTGCCTACTTTGCTGATTTGTCCGCGCTAGTCTGGCGACATAGCGGGTATTTTGCCGGTAGGCAATCCGATCTTCTGTATCTGTCTGCCAAAGGGTTTCAAATAAGTTTGATATTATATCTGAATTTTCTGAATTATCCAAATCTACCCGCAGACAATGTAAATCAGGATGTTCCAGCGCGAGCGCATGTCCCAATCCCCATAAGCTGGCTTGTTGTGCTTGTAGCGGGTAATAAGACGCGGCGGCGGTGTCTATTGGTGGTTGTGCGCCGCGAGTGATTAAACTTATGCGGGGTGGGTTGTCCCATTCGCTTTGTGCTATAGATTGGACCAAATGCAACACGCTACCACACCCAAGTATTTGGGTGTCTTGCAAATCGTCGGTATTTGTGATTTGGGTAAACGCCGTATCCAGACTCCAGAGATGTACAATGCCACGGCATGGTGGTATGTCAGAGGCAAAAAGACTGTCGCGCAGCAAACGTGTAAAATCTTCGGGCACTGCCGGGTTAATAGAATAGTGTTCCGCTCCCAAGCGTTGGTATGTCTCACCGTGCGAAACGACTACACAGCTTTCCCCTTGCGCTTGCATGCGTTCAGCCAGTTTGGTACCAATACCTTCATGATCAGCAAAAATCAGCCAACTGCCCGGACTATTTTCCGTCTCCGGCTCTTTATCCCCGATCTCTTGTTCCACGGGTTGCCAAGTGATTTCATATAGCAAATCACTGAAATTCTGTTCTAGGCTACGCAGCAAGGCGTTGCGGCTGCCTTTTCTGAATTCCAGCCCAATCGCCTCTGCAAGGACTTGACCGGTTTCGTCGCATAACCGGGTGTCCATAAGCAGTTGTTCTTTGTCCGGCGTTGCTGGTTTCCTGAACGTGGCGTGACACCATAACTGCGCTGCGGGCTCAGGATGCCGGTAATAGGCGAACTTTTCCACACTAAAAGGCACGAAAGTCACGTCTTCTTCTGCGGACACCGTGAGGAAAAAAGGTTGGAAGCAGGAGTCAATGAGGCCAGGATGCAATTGATATTCTTCCACATTTTCCACACTTTCCGGCCATTTCATACGACATAATATCTCGCCGTCTCCTTGCAAGATTGAGTCTACCCACCTGAAATCAGCACCGAGTTGGAACTGATGCTGTTGCATGGTTTGATAAATCGCCGTGCCCGGCATTTGTTGCTGACAGCGGGCTTGCAGTGCCGGTAGGGATACGGGTTCTGGTGGATGTGCTTCGGTCATGATCACGCCGCTCACATGCTCTGTCCAAGCATTGTTTTCGGCTGGATTTTCGGCAAAGCTGATAAGTTTAACCGTGTGCTGGGAAGATTCATTTTCAGGTGTTAACAACACTTGCACTGTGCGTGTTTCTTCAGCCTGAATTATTAGGGCTTGGAGAAAAAGAATATTTTCTAGCACACAACCTTTGTCTCCAAAACTCAGTCCGGCGGCCCCCAGCAACATGGAAATATGACTTGCGCCCGGTACGATGAGTTTTTCAAAAATAACATGATCCGCGATAAAAGACGGATAAGTGGCGCTGAACTGCGTTTCAAACACGGTCTCTTTAAGCAGGGGAGACTGTAGGGATCGATCCCATAAAGGATGCAGGGCTGCACCGGATTCGCGTTGTGCCCGGGGGGGTGTGGTGGTTTTAATCCAATAACGTTGCCGCTGGAAAGGGTAAGTTGGCAGGGGTACCCGCCGGCGCGGATAATCCCGATCGACGCCGGCCCAGTCCACGGGCAGATCATGTAAGTATAATGTCCCTAGACTCTGAAATAATTGTTGCCAGTCCGGTACGCCTTGACGCAAACTGGGAAGCCAAATCTTTTCAGCCTTTTCGGCGGCTTCTGGCAAACAATAACGACCCATGCCTAACAAAATGGGTTTTGGCCCTATTTCCACAAAGATTTGATAACCCAATTGCCGTAGGGTTTCCATGCTAGGGGCAAATCTGACCGGCTGACGTATATGATTAACCCAATATTCTGGATTTGACACTGCGGCCGTCATATCGCCGGTGACATTGGAAATTAAGTCAATCTGTGGGGCGGCATACGTGATTTCACCGGCAATTTGTGCAAACGATTTGAGTATCGGCTCCATCAACGGCGAGTGAAACGCATGGGAAACTTTTAAATAAGTGGTTTTAATACCCTCTTTTTCCAAGCCGGCAACAATCGATTTGACCGCCTGACGCTCCCCAGATATCACGATATTCGTTGGCCCATTCACGGCAGCCATAGAAACCGTTTTAGCGTAAGGCTGAATGGTTGCCTTCACCCGTTCTTCATCCGCACGCACGACCACCATTTCACCGGCCGGTGGCAAAGCTTGCATTAAACGTCCCCGTTCTGCAATCAGTTTCAGGCCATCTTCTAGGCTAAAGACACCCGCGATACAAGCGGCCACGTATTCGCCTACACTATGCCCCATCACCGCATCGGGTTTTATGCCATACGATTGCCATAATTCAGCTAACGCATATTCTATAGCGAATAAGGCCGGTTGGGTGTAAGCGGTTTCATTCAGAGAAGAAGCCTCTGTCGCCGGGGTTTGATAGAGAACTTCAAGCAATGGTTTTTTTAAATAGGGGCGCAGGATTTCATCACAGTCATCTATCGTTTGCCGAAAGCGGGGCTGAGTTTCATACAATTGTTGTCCCATGCCAACATACTGGGAACCTTGGCCGGTAAATAAAAAGGCTATTTTTGGAGCGGAGTGTTCGGGGATTTGCCCATGCATCAATATGGGACTTTCCTCTTGCCCGGCAACAAAACTCTCCAGTTCTTCACGGATTTGTACAGCAGAGTCAGCCACTAAAGCCAACCGGCGATCAAAGTGAGTGCGGCCGGTCTGGGCGGTAAAACATAAGTCTCCAAGCTGCGTGGCGGTATGGGCATTGAGATAAGTCACATAAGCTTGTGCGAGTTCTCGCAAGGCCTCATCTGTCCGGGCAGACAGCGTTAACAGATGGTGGGAACGCTCTGGTATTTGTTCAGGCCGTGAGAATCGAGGTGGCTCCTGCAAAATAATGTGAGCGTTGGTGCCGCTGAAACCAAAAGAACTCACGCCGGCTAGACGTGGCTTATCTGGCTGGCTTTCCCAAGGTATCCCTTCCACAGCAATTCGTGCGGGAATTTTATCCAAGCTCATAAGCGGATTTAGGGCCTTAAAATGCAGATGTGGCGGAATATAATTGTGTTGCATGGCTAACACAATTTTGAGCAACCCCGCTAATCCGGCCGTCGCTTCGGTATGACCAATATTTGTTTTGACCGATCCGATGAAAAGAGGATTATCGTTTGTCCGATCTTCTCCATACACGGCTTCTAGTGCCTTGACTTCCACCGGATCACCCAAGGATGTGCCAGTGCCGTGAGCTTCCACATAAGATATGTCAGCGGGCGGTATCCCAGACAACGCGTTGCGGATAACCGCTTCTTGGGCAAGTCCGTTAGGGGCGGTCAAACCGTTGCTAGTGCCGTCCTGATTAATGGCCGAACCGCGTATGATGGCTAAAATGTTGTTTTTGTCGGCCAGTGCCTGCGGGAGTCGTTTCAGCACGACCGCCGTGCAACCTTCACCGCGCACATAACCGTTTGCTGAAGCATCAAAAGTTTTGCAACGCCCGTCAGGGGCTAACATGCCGGCACGGGAGAAAGTGATACTCAGTTCCGGAGAGAGCAACAGATTCACACCAGAAGCAAGTGCCAAATCGCATTCCCGGTGGCGTAGGCTTTGACACGCGAGGTGTACTGCAACGAGGGAAGACGAGCAAGCGGTGTCTACGGAAATCGCGGGGCCTTTCCAATCGAAAAAGTAGGCGAGGCGACCGGCTGCAATCGACGAAGAATTGCCGGTACCAAAATAAGAATCATAGTCTTTGGCGGCGTTTTGTTTAATTTGCAGCGTCTCGTAGTCGTGCGAAAAAATGCCGGTAAAGATACCAGTCTGGCTACCCTCCAACGCGGCCGGCGATAATCCCGCCTGTTCCAGCGCTTCCCAGTTGACTTCTAGTAAAAACCGCTGTTGTGGATCCATTCCCTCCGCTTCTCTGGGAGAAATTCGAAAAAACGCCGCATCGAACCGGTCAACGTGATCCAGAAACCCACCGGCATTTGTTGATATTTTGCCGGGTTTTTCCGGTTCTGGATCATAATAGCGGGTATTGTCCCAACGATTTTTAGGGACTTCACTAATGGCATCAATTCCATCGCGCAAAAGTGACCAATAAGCCTCTGGATTATTCGCCCCTTTTGGAAAGCGACATGCCATGCCGACAATGGCTATGGCATCGTCTGCATGAGAGATAGTGTCAGCCAATAGCGCATTTGAGTATTCTTGTTCCCAGATTTTCTGGCTTTCCGCCGCCGGCTTATGTTGTTCGTGACTTTGTTCGTGACTTTCTCGTGCCTCTGTGTGTCCCTGAAAATAACGAGCAATGGCTTGCGGTGTCCCATATTGAAAAAAGAAACCTGGTTCCAATTCCACCTCAAAACTGCGGCTGAGCAATGATCTGAGTTCTAATAAATCTAAAGAATCCATGCCCATTTCATTAAGGGGCCATTTGGGTGAATAATTGGTCAAGCGCCGGCTACCCATGATAGAGCGAATGGATTGTTCAATAATACCCAGCAGATTTAAATTTTCTGTCTTTTTATCTCTCTCCGGCTCCCATGTCGGTTTTGATGTGGTACGGGCAACTTGGCGGTGGTGAATATCGTATTCAATCAGAACCCCATTACCCTGATTATCCACATCTTCTGAGCGATAACCGTAGACAATTCCTTTAATTTCAGCACCGTGGGAATGATGAAAACGCAGAATGGGATCGTGGTAGCGCCCCTGTTCATCGCATTGCCGGATGTAAGTTTCCATCGGCATATTCGTCTGCTGCACATAGTTTTTGCAACGTGTCACTCCTGCTACACGCTCTATCCCACCTTTCACAGCACAATATTGCAGCATGAACTCTAGTAATTGATCACCCAATCCCAAGTGCTGCATGTCGGGGAAAATATTGACAGTAATTAACTGAACAACCGGACCATTTGATGTATGTAGCGATGGAACGGCAGAAAAAGTGACCGTTTCCAAATCCTGGGTGGCAGAAATGCGTTGAGAATAAATAACGCCTACGATCAGGCCGTCCATTTCCAACACACATTGCCCTTCTGGAAAACGTTCCAGCCGTTGTAGAATAACTGCCTCGGAAACTTGTAAAGGTGCTTGCCAACAGGCTTTTTCCAGTTTGACCAAGGCGGACAAATCTCTTGGATGGGCATGACGGACGGTATAAGGCCGTTTTTCAAACCAGTTCAAAGTAATCCGGGTGAACGGAAAAGTTTTGGGATAATATCTGGAAAATTCATGTTTTGCAAACAGGCCAGCCTCAGCCGCTGCCATTAGAAAAACATCCGCTTCCACCAAGTTTTGCATGGAAAAAGCTTGGCAAGCATCAAAATGTAAACTTTCACTCTGTTCCAAAAATGCATGCACCGTGGCCGGCTCAAGGCAATGCACTTCCAGAATAATTAGGCCATGTTTGCTTGTTACAGAGGCCCAACGTTTCAAATGTTCTGTAAGGCTTTGCACCATGGCTGCTGGTGGGATCGCTTGGCCGTTTGTGTCTACGTAAACCCCTTGGTACGCCAAGCGTGTGCGATCATGTGTGTTTGAAAGGTTTGCCGGCGGAATATAAGGCCGATCATGGTCAAGAAACGAACGAATATGCAAGATAGTTTCAGGATCATGAATACCATGATCGGCTAAATCAGCTATCATTCGTTCTGGATCGCCAACATCACCGTGGAGTACACGATGGGGTATCTCAAATAGTGTACGTGCTGTTTCCACCAAAGCTTCTTGATTGTAATCCACTCCCAGCATAGTAATGGGGTGTTGATCTAATACCTTTCCTCGTGCAGACTGAGTGCAAATCGTTTTATATATTCTTTTTAATAGGCTCCCATCCCCACAGCCCATATCTGCCACATATTTTGGTTGCTCTTCATAAGGTAGGCGATTAAAAATCGTGAGGATAATTTCATCTACTTGGGTAAAATATTTATCGTGTTGAAATCCGCTGGCTAATACGTTTAGAGTACGATCAATATGGGCTTCTCCCCCAAACTCGCCTCTTTTAAAGACTGTGTGGTGTGAACCAAACAGCAAATCAGGCATCTGCAAGAGCATGGGAGTATAGGATGCTGTAACGCCGGTAATTAGGGCGCGATCCAACATAAATTGCCCCACGCGAGTTAAGGACAACTCACCTTTTTCCGAATGCGCCCAGCCTTTATTGACAAAAAACTCGGACAATGCTTCACGAATCGGCGGATTCAAATTTGAGAATAAGGGTTTTTGTGCCTTCGTTAATACTTCCTGACGTTGGTTAATCGCAAGTAAAATAGGTACAACTAAAACGCCATCCAAAAAATCTGCAACGAGTGGTTTGGAAACCTGCCAGCCTTGACAGGAACGTGCGATCCATTTGCAGAGCAGTTGTTCCCCTTGTTGGCTTTCCAGTAAATGGGCTAGAGGTAGGTGAAACAATTCAAGAATATCTTCAGGAATATCACGGTGACTTTCCGCTTCTTCAGTCAGCATGTATGCACCCGTGGCATCCCGTAACAACCAGCCTAAAGATTGTAGCAACCGCAAGGCGACCTGTAAGTGGCCGCTATTTGCACCCGTGTCAGCAATTATTTGCTCTAGGCTCGTGTTTCCCTGATGTTTCAGTTGCTCAAAAAAACCCTTATTCTTGCAAGCCAAAATAACCGGAATAGCTACAAACCCGTGGGCATAGCGATTAATAACATCTAACATGATTCTATTTTCACTTTACTTGTTATTTAAATTATGATTTTATTTATTACAATATTTAGGATAGTTTTCTGCTCCTAAAAACCTACTCGAAGTTGGCCATTAGGTGATTCGCTCTCCGTTAATGCCTGATTACTCAGTTTGTAACTGGAGTCCTAGTTGAACAGTCCCAACCGTTGGCACTCAATCCGATTGAAGTCGTTTCGTGCAACCAAGTATTGTCATTTTTTCCGGCAGTCCGCTTGGGTCAAATTTCAACCCCAAAGCGAGGCTTGAGACTGAAATTTACCAACCGTCAAAATCAATACCCAGTACGAGAAAACTTTTCTCATCTGAGTCAACATGACCCAAGCTTTTCATTATAGGATCACTTGCTCCCATTTTCAAGTGGCAATTGATTTTTCCAAGAGATTCTATTCATTTGACTATATATATATAGATTTAAATAGAAATTAAGCAACAGTTAATTGCTCTATGCTTTCAGAGAAATAACATAACATTTTAATTACAAGCATTGGGATAAATCCCAAGGCTAAAAGCTTTCTTCACCTAAAGGTGACTAAACCCAGCCTGTTAGTCAATGCCCTTTGACAAAAAACGTGTAGCCACCCAGAACGTAGTGAAACCCACCCTACATGCTCTTAACTTAATGGCATTGAGCCTGTTAAGTCGGCTTCAGCCTCCTAACGCTTTTAGCCTTGGGATTTTTAAAAGGCGTGAGGGCTTAAAAAATTGTTCATAAAGTCTAACCTTTTTTATAGACTTTTGTCTATAAATGTCTATATTTTTATGGACTATAAAGGATGAAAGGGAGGCTTTAATTAATTTCTTTTAAATCAATGATTTGTATAAAAAATGAGTGATTAATATATAAATTCTATAACTGATTAGTATAAAGTCGAACTCTCGTACTAGGTTTTATCTATTTGGGAAGTTTTTCTAATTGTTAATTAAAATGTATCGGCCACAGCGATTTTCACTGATAGACGCCTTGACAAAATAAAGTTATTGAGTATTCAATCAGTTACGTCTAAAAGGCCCAGGCAGTTATTTGGAAAGTTTAAAAAAAACTCAATTGGTTAGTTTGCTGAGTGCGTAAGTCCTATAGACTTATGTGATTAGTGCTTGACATAAAACCCATTTTGATGTCATTAAAAAGGTCTGTCATGAATGAACGAAACGCCTATCGTTGTGAAGGAAATTCGTTCGGAATGAACGAAACAACCGGCAAACATGTTTTCGTTTCGCACCCGTATATTTTTTTTTGCCCTTGGTACTTGATTTTTTAAATTGACACTGTATATTGTATGACATAGTCAATAGCAATTGACTACCTTGTTTAACTTTAACATTTACGGAGACATCTAATGGCAACTGGAACTGAACTTGCTAATCCTACCGTAGCCGCTTCTGCTGGGGGGGTTAAAGGCTTTATTATTGCTCATCCTGTGGGTGTGGCGGTTATTGGTGGTGCGTTGATCGCTGTGGGTACTTATTATATAATGAAGAAATTTTTGGCTAAAAAAGAAGAGCCGGTTCCTGCTGAATCATAAGATAAGTGCATGGACATAATTAATAAAGTACTATCTTAGCACGGGAATCATTTTCTCTGAATCCGTTTTTTATCGATCCAACTTTTGCCACTTTTTAATCGAAAATTTTATGCCTGTTCTCGCGTGGCGATGAACGAAGTTTGTGACAGTGTGCAGTATACATACGCACACTGTCATAAATGATCTCTTGTTTGATATCCGTGACACACCCACCCCTTCTATAACACCAATGCCATATCGTGTCGGGCTTTCCCCTTGGGATTGCCCCTACCAAACCTTAGGCTTAACTTAATGGCATTGTTCTATAGCACTCTCCTACCTCCTCAACTAATCTTTACCCACAAGTAGGACTTTATAATTGTGACGTAAACGAATAATTAATTGTGAATTGTTAATTAAAACAATGGTTTAACGATTAATGATGCCTTCGTTCACAATTAACAACGCTTCGCTGAGGTTCACAATTAACTTTGCCACTTTTTAATCAAAAGGTTATTGGTGGTGCCTTGATCGCTGTGGGTACTTATTATCTGATGAAGAAATTTTTGGCTAAAAAAGAAGAGCCGGTTCCAGCCGAATCATAAGATAAGTGCATGGACATAATTAATAAAGCATTATCTTAGCACGGGAATCATTTTCTCGGAATCCGTTTTTTATCGCTCCAACTTTTGCCACTTTTTAATCGAAAAATTTCTGCCGGTTCTCGCGTGGCGATGAACGAAGTTTGTGACAGTGTGCAGTATACAGATAGCAATTCTATTGACAACTATTGACATGTCAACAAATGAGCCAACACTATTAATAGAAGTGGAGTATCAGCCCTTTATCCCCTCGCCTAATGAAAGCTTAGGGTAACATTAATGCTTGAGAGTCCATTTTTTTGACGTGGAAGGCTAACCACATCAAGCACGTTTATTCTATAACATCCCCCTATCCCCTCAACTAATCTTTATCCACAAATCGGACGGTTCACAATTAACTTCGCTTCGCTGAAGTTCATAATTTTCAATGACTTATCTACTTATGGGTAAAGATAAGACCCCCTCAAGGGCTACTCTATGCACATAACTATTTAAGCAGAATATTTTTCTATCTATTTACGCGCTATTAAGTTGGGCTACGAACGACTTGTGTGCATAGAGTAGCCTCAAGGGGGGACTGCCGGGTGCCGCGACGAAACCTCAAAGAGACTTGGTTTCTAATTATATCCCTTATGCAACTAACTCTTTTTTTAACCCGTCCAAACAAGGCTAAGGCGATTTCTGATAAAAAATCTACCCTAAACTACATGCAGACTGAGACTATTCCTTAAAGGGATAGTCTCAGTGAGAGAAAATTCGGTATATTCTTTTCAAGAAATCACCTAAAGGTTTGGACGGATGCCCCTTTTTATTCATTCTGAAGCTAAAGCTTTGGACATCATACTGAAATAAATTAGTGGCTTTGGCATGTTGTGCCCATGCATTTACATACCCGGCAGTGTGGTCAGATCACTGATATTAATATTCTTTCCAAACTCACCGCCGGCAATGAGTGTGCCCGTTTTAAAACGGAGTTGGGCTATCGCTTTAGCCAACTGTTGCAGACTGTCCACTAATCTGATCTCTGCTTCAGTGAGCCTCTCTTCAATATCTAGCAAACTGAAAATGGTATGGGGATCACTGACCAGACTTTGATGAGCATGCTCAAATTGTTTTAAAGCCGGTGAGTAAGAATCGACTGCTTTTCCGGCTTCCACCGCGACTTTCAGGCGACGCATCAGTACGCCAGCATCTACCTCAACGTTCACCCCAATTTCCCTCACCAAGTTTTTCGTCTGAATAAGGCTCATCTGATGGGCGGCATTTGCTAAGTCACGATTGCCTTGAGCAAAATTGTTACCCAACGGGTAGGTCAATGTGAGTGTGGCCCCCCAATCCGCACCACGAGTCTCACTGGTCAAGGAATCAGTATAACGCTCAAAACCATCGCCCAATTCGATGCCGTTGTAGCCATAACTCAAACCCAAGTCGAGTTGGGGTAGCACATCTCGCCTTGCTTTGGCTAAATTCGTGGCCGAGGCCTCTTGCTTTAATTTGGTTGCTTGTATATCGAAGCGCTTTTCCAAGGCCACCGCTTTCCATTTCTCCTGCATGGGTTGCCGCTCAAGCGTTGCCAAAACCTCGCTCCAATCCAGTGGAAAGTCTTCAGATGGCTCACCAAGGTTAGCTACCTGTCCAGAGGGAATGCCCATGACTATAGCCAGAGCGCCTTTAGTGGTCGTCACCTGTTCAGTCGCCGCGAGCGTGTTTTGCCGCTTGGTGGCCAAATAACCTTTTAGGCGAGAGATTTCGGCAGTATACTTTTGGTAAACCCGCTCCAAACTTCCTTCCCGCCGTTGAAGAGCCGCTCCCGTTTCCGAATACCACTTCTGAACCCGTTGCTCTGCTCTCTTTTGAACTTTGAGCTTTTCTACGGCCGCTTTGTAATCCCAGTAGGCGTTGATAGCGGCCAGCAAAAAGTTTGATATGTCATGGTAAAATTGCAGCTCGCTTGCCTGACTCTCTAGTCGTGCTGCGGTTTCGTCAGCCGCGGCTGAAATGCTGCCCCGGCCCTTGAGTAAGGGAAGAGTGAGATTAAAATTGGCGTGGGCGACATTTAGGGTGTCCGGGGGACCTTCAGGATTAGCGCGATTGTCTGTTCGGGTAATACCAACACTCAAAGTGCTACTAATGCCGGTTCTGAAATTTTTTATCAATACCCCGGTGAGGTCTTGGGTGTCCTGATCAGCACCTAGAACCGCCACGGCGGGTCTATTCTCTTTGATATCAGCAACCACAGAGGTGATGAAGTCAAATGCCCCTCTCTGCATCCGGTAACCTGCCCGAGAAGATTCCACTCCCATCATTCCCATCTGGATATTGGGGGAGTTCTTCAAGGTAATGAGGGCAACTTCATTTAAACTAATTGGTCCCCCGGGAAGTGTGAAGTTGGCATTCAGCTCCCCTGTCGGTTCCGAATAGGGTGTTTGGGCAAGGGCCGAGTGTGAGGGTGTCATCATAAGCCCTAAAACCAATGGGACGGTACGCAAGAATGGCTTTCGCCTCTGGTTATCACTCAAACTATTGTTCATCAAGCAAATTTCCTTTTTTATTTTATTGACTCGAAGCTCTTGCAAAACCTTTTAGCCTCAGAATAAATTCTGAGGCTAACAGCTAAAGTACCCTAAAGGGCACTCAATAACTGATTTAGTAGGCTGATACCGAAAGTAGCTCTTAGCCTTAGAATTTATTCTAAGGCGATAATGAAAGCCAGAGGCTCACTCGTTAAAGACATTGTCACATTCAACGGATTTACAAGTAAGTGGAGTGTGACCTCCATTTGATGTACTTTTCTTCCAAAGCTTTAGCTTTGGACGGAAATTAGACAACTGACTGTCAATAATCACGTAAATTTTATGGCTAAAGCTCGAAGAACTTTTGAGGGCCATGTTGTCATTTGAGTGACTTCAAATTTGATGAAGGCCCTCTTTCGTTCTACTCTCGATTAGAGCTTTTCTTCTATCGATCTGAAATAGTTTCGTCGGGTAGAGCGAGTACATTTGATGTACTTTTCTTATCTGCTTTGGCTTTGGCTGGCTTTCCGAAGCTAAAGCAATTAGACTTAAGTGTCAATAACCACGTATTTTTTATGGCTAAGGCTCGAAGAACTTTTGAGGGCCATGTTGTCATTTGAGTGACTTCAAATTTGATGACGGCCCTCTTTCGTTCTACTCTCGATAATAGCTTTTCTTCTGCTGCACGAACGTCCAATCGTTTCGTCGGGTAGAGCGAGTACATTTGATGTACTATTCTTCCGATGGCCTTCCGAAGCTAAAGCTTTGGACGGAGATTAGACAGTGTCAATAACCCTGTAAATTTTAGGGTTAAAGGTCGAAGAACTTTTGAGGGCCATGTTGTCATTTGAGTGACTTCAAATTTGATGACGGCCCTCTTTCGTTCTACTCTCGATAATAGCTTTCTTCTGCACGAACGAACGTCCAAGAGTTTCGTCGGGTAGAGCGAGTACATTTGATGTACTTTTCTTATCTGCTTTGGCTGGCCTTCCAAAGCTAAAGCTTTGAACGGAAATTAGACAACTGATTGATTTTATAGATATTTAAAGTTTTTCAGTCACATCAAGTCAAGGTCACACTCAGTAAGTGCCCTGACGTGAAAATTGATGTCCAAGCACTTATGTCGCTTTTTATCATCATACCCATCGCAAGATGACCGATTCATTTATATTAACAAAAGTTAACAATAGCACTCATAAGAGTGGGTGAATCTACCACTGAGTACCGAAAATGGGAGATAGCCGCTTTATACAATCTGAATTCGCTTGGGGAAACGCTTAGCAAATAGATTGAGACTTGCGGTAAAACCCGTACAACATTAGACTTGTCCCTAAATAAACGTAACCCATTTCCCTTTCACAGAGACTTAGATTAATAAAAATAATGGATTTAGCTTCACCTACAACTGAAATGAACGTACAGCAACCAGATACTTGCTTTAGAACGGAAGGCAATTTAAAGAACCCTCCCCTAAATGTCAATAATTTTTTTCTGCAATGAGTATCGAGCGATTAATCGCGTCGATTTATTATTAACGCGAGTTCGGCTTTTCTTGCTTGTTATATAAATATTATGTGAATCAATTAGTTGATTGCAATTAATTGATTAAAAAGGTTTTTTTTTAAAACCCTTAGATTAATACGTGAATAATCCTTATTTGTGGGCCATCAACTGGAAGAAGTAAGTACAGCTTAGGTGTTTTTTTTTAACTGATTTAATGAGGTCATTATCACTAAATAATTGATATAACTAACAATTTTATAACCCATTGATATTTAAAGTCTAATTCAGGTTATTAATATTTGTGATTATTTTAGGACTTACGCATTGACATCTGAGCAATTTCATGATCCATTTTAAATACAAGGCATTACAAATTTTGTTTTCGGTCAATTTTGACAAGTTTAATCGTTGGTAACATTTTCATAACCTTATGATATTTATCATGAAAACAAAAAATGGCGTTTGTCAAGGCGTAAGTCCTAAATAAGTTACAAGTCAATTTCGCGTTCTTATTTCACCTCACGGTGAGTTGGGTTTTGCGAGTACCCTAAATAGATATCGGTGTCAAGATAGCAATTCTATTGACAACTATTGACATGTCAACAAATGAGTCAACACTATTAACAGAAGTGAATAAGGGAGTATCAGCCCTTTATCCCCTCGCCTAATGAGAGCTTGGGGTTGCTTATTAAAATAAGCTAAGTTGTTGATCCAAAACAGGAGAAGTACTATCCGTCTGCTTTTTTATGCGTCTAAAGTTGCTTTTCTGAGGGTTTTTTTTATTCAAAAAACTAAATCGCTTGGTCGGGTGTAACCATTCTTTGACTTTTGAACCAACCTTCTTAGCAAGCATAGAAAACGAAAAACTAGCATCCGTCTTTCTCAGGATGTTGTACGCTCCATTTGCATCTGCGTTTAAAAGTGTTCCATTGCCAGTTTTGTACAAGCCTCGCTTGATTCGTTTGCCACTAAAAGTGTGTTTCTTTTTGGTATCCGGGTTGTAGTACCGTTTAGGCATTTTGTCACCATCAACAAAACTCGCTTTGCTCGTATAGCTCTCGTTTGCCACTATCAGTTCGATACCGTGTGACCCAAGTTTGTAACCTAATTTGTCTACAAACTGGCCTAGAGATAAGTTCACGAAGTTCTGATTGGTTTTTTTACCCAAACTGATGTGGTCAAGTGATTTAGCCACATCACCAACAACGACTTTTGAAATACCATTATCAACGCAAGTCTTTACCACTACATGGCTTGCTCGGTGCATGTAATCATTAACAAACGCATTGCGCCAATTAGTCAAACTTTGGAGTTTTTTCGACCACTTTTTACCTCGCTGTTTTTCAAGTTTTGATTGCATTTTAGCCTTACGCTTATTGTAATAAGCGTTGGCTGATTTTAGTCGTCTACCATCAATAATGAAAGGTTTGACAATGCCATTAGTCACACAAGTTGCCAAATTGTTCAGGCCTAAGTCAATGGACATTACCTTATCATTTTGGGGTACTTGTTTAAAATGATTTAGGTCTTCCTCATAAACAAAAACCGCATGAAAAGCTCGTGGTTTGGGAATAATCTCTATTTGTTTAATGAATTGGCCCACCAATTGTTGGGGTAACTTGATTTCCAAGTCTTTTTCCAATGTAACGATGTCACCCTTTATTGAGAAAGCTTGGTAATCATAAACAAGATTATCATGCAGGTTTCGTTTAAAATGAGGTGGTCTTGGCTTACCTTTGTACTTGTTGGGATTCTTTTTAAAATCCGTATTGGCATTAAAAAAAGACTTGAAATTCTTATCAACACGCCTCAAAATTTGTTGAGCCACTTTCGATTTTAGAAGCCGGTAATTAATTTGACCTTCAAGGTTTTCAACCTGCTTCATGGCTTTATCGGCCTTTGTGGGTAGGAAAAATATTTCCCGGTCGCTTCAAAAGCTTCTTTTAAAGTCCACAAAGTCTGGTTGTAGAGATTCTTGGCGTGATGAGTCAGTTCTTTTAGCCGTTTAAATTGAGGCTTTTTTAAGCCCCTAATCTTTACCTTCTGCGCTCGCATCTAACACCTCAATGGCACGCTTTACACGCCTTTTTGAATAATGTTTCATTGAAAAACAATGAATCAGCGTGATGATTAAACTGAGCAAAGCTCCGTTACTTCGTTTCGTTCATTATCTCCTCATTATCTAATTTCTCGTTAGCATGACCATTGGCCACAATGATTTCTGTTCCAAATTTTTAAACCAAGTATTTAAAGAGTCCAAACCCAACACGGCTTTCACTCTCTTTATAATTTATAAAGACCTTTTCAACCTGTCCATTAATTACGTTCATCAAGTAGGGCAAAGAACTGTTTTCGTTTTTCTTGCATTAATGCCACTTATATGTCATAAAAAACCTTTACAATTTTTATGCCTTGTGCTATAAAAATTAAATGTTTCAATTTGGCGTACTAAGTCTGCCTTTTGTTTTGAAGTCGAAAAACGCGCATAAATAACATTCAAATTACGGCGTTTTTTTCCAACATAGCCATAAACATCAGAAGCATTATAAATAGAGTAGCCATTAGGTTGTTTAGTGACATTTGTTTTGCCTTGTTTTACCAGCCTACTTAAGTGGGAACGTGTGATCCCCATATTAAAGAACATCTTTGGTTTTCATGGAAGCGCACGATACCCACACTTTATTGATATGTCAATAGTTATCAATAGTTTTGTGTACTATACCCATTGCGATAATTAACCGGGCAATCGTATCAAGGCTCTATAAATAACAAGGCTTTACGGCTGCTTCAAAAGGCGAGGTTGAGCGTTTATTTCAGTTATCACTGTTCACTGAATCGCAGTTCAAAGCGTTTTTTGAGATGACAACGCCTTGATATTTAGAGATGATTCATGCGATTGCCGGGCGTAACTCCTCATTTAAGCTATGTCAACATTGGTTGTTGTGAAAAAGAATGGTGTCGCCAGTATTGCGGCGGATACGATGACTTGCTTTGGTAGTAATAAGCAACAGGCAAGTTATGATGCCCATCCCACTAAGATACAATGCGTGGGCGATTCTTATCTTGGTTTGGTGGGCAGTGCCGCTCATAATCTCGTCGTGGAAAGTATCTTTTCGCGTGACAAGAAAGTGCCACGATTTCAAAATCGGCTGGAGATTTTTGAATTTTTTCGCAAACTCCATCCGCGCTTGAGAGAGGAATATTTTCTCAATCCAAAAGAAGAAGATGATGATCCCTATGAGTCTAGCCAAATGGATATGTTTATTGCCAATCGTTATGGCATTTTCGGCATATACAGTTTGCGAGAAGTTTTTGAGTATAAAAAATTTTGGGCGCTAGGTTCAGGGGGAGAATATGCCCTTGGTGCGATGTATGCTGTCTATGAACATTTTGATTCTGCCGAAGCCATCGCACGAGTTGGCGTTGAAGCGGGGATTGAGTTTGACGATGGCACGGGCGGACCAATTAACTCTTATTGCGTTGATTTAACGGAAAAAAACTAATACTAACGTTCTCAATGTTTCTTTCTCGTCTAAGGTTTGTCAATTTATAGACTTTTAGAAAATCACTTTGCCTTATCTTGGCAAAATCGGGGGCCGATTACGCTACGCATTGGTACCTGTTGAGAATAAATTATTTTGATGACAATACTATGGAATTGATTGAATGGTAAGGTCTTGAGCGTAGTATTTAGCCGCTTGTAAATCTTTCCTAACTCCAATACCATTCACTTAAGATATACTAGTGCAGGATCGAGCCAATTCCCGTACCACCCCGCCAACGGCTAAAGCCGTTGTCTGAAAGCTAAAGTCCCCTAAAGGGGACTTAGGGCCATACTTTCATTTGAAAACATTCAAAATCTTTTATGGCCCTCAAACAAGATTGTTCAAAATAGCCACAAAAATATACCGTAATTGTGCGCGACAGATGGCTAGATTTAGACGAGTTTATGGCTTTTTTGGTTGAAAACTCTCCGAAATGAATTTTAAGAGATTTTATAAATGATATCATTCACATTCAAGCCTTTCAGGGTTGAGGCCTGATATTGGTTTCCTTTAGTGTAAGCTGGGGCGTCTCGATTGCAACTCCTTCGGGGTTGAGGCCTTTTTGAGATTGCTTTCCTTAGGTGAAACCTCGCTGCCATTCATTAAGTTAAGCAACAAAACACTTACAAAAAGTATAACTAATGAAGCGCGATAGAGGGCCATAACTCAATTTTAAAACATATTTTATGGCCCTCAAACCAAAAACATGCAAAAAATAGGTCAATAACATGGGCCCGTGTATCACTACTCTGCCAAACCCGACGAGTTGTTTGCGTGAGGCGATAAATCGCCTACTACAAACGAAACGGTGAGGCGATAAATCGCCTACTACAAACGGGGGCCTTTTCTTTAATTTAATGATTCAATAAATTATACAATTCAATAATCCCCGTATTGGCCCGAGAAATATATGAAGACAGCACCAACGAATGGTTAGCAAACAAGCCAAACTCCGAGCCGTTTAAAATCAGAGGACTCCACACCGCTTTTTGGGTGGTTTCTAATTGTATGATAACTTGCTGCAAAATCATCGCCGTATTTTTCTGTTTCAACAAGTCTTTAAAATCAATTTCTACCGCACGCAGGAAATGAATTAAGGCCCAACAGGTGCCGCGTGCTTCATAAAACACATTATCCACCTCCATCCATGGCGTTTTTTCTTCGACTTCAATGGGCCGCCCGGCGTGTTCATCCTCGGCTTCGGGAGCAACATTCATGTTCATTCGCTTTTGTCCGACGCTGGCACTTAAGCGTTGAGACAGGCTGCTTAAGCGTTTGATCACGTCTTCTAGCCAATCACGCAAATTATTGGAGCCGACTATAAACTGTGCCGTGTTGTTTTTGGGCGCGGCTAACCGGTGTAGGTACTTCTCAATTAAAGCAATACCCTCTTGATACTCATCCTCGCTTGTCGGCCAAAACCACGAATCATTGTCGGTGTTAAATTTTGGCTCCGCCTTGGCTAAATCTGGATCTTCAGACTGGGTGCTGGAACGACTGATGTCATTGCGTAAGGCCTTGGAAAAATCGCGCACTTGTTGCAAGACTCCCCATTCCCAACTGGGCATGTCGTCGATGAAGACGCTAGGCGGCATGATATCGTTGGTCGAATAGCCACCTGATTTGTTCAGCAATGTGTTTGCGACTTCAATCAATGTGTTAGTCGTGATATAGCCGGGTACCAATTTTTCGTTGTAACGATCGGCCCTCTTTTGGGCGGCCGCTTGTACATCGAAGAGATTGGGGCTACGATTCCACCATAGCCCAGTTAAAAACATCAGTACAAGCACCGTCAGCGCAATCAGGCCGATAGCCCGTGCCAATCCCATATTTTTGAGATTGTCGGAGTGGTAGAGTGCCGCGATTGGTTTTAATAACGAATCATTTATCAAATTGAAAATTTTTCCAACAGGTGTTGGTTTAGTGGATTCATCAGTCATTATTTGTTTCCTTGAAATCCAAGGTGTGTCCCACTTGTCTTTTTAGAAGTCTCGATGGGGCCATTAATCAAATCAACAGAATCAATTCGCCAACATGGCCCTATATTAATGAAAAATGAAGAATGAAGAATGAAAAATGAGTTTATCAATGATAAGTATCTAATTTTTATATAATTTTTTCTAAAAGTACCGGTTGTCATTTTCACCGATTTGAAGTACGTTCCGTCTAAAAAAAAACGCGTTGGAAAAACATCATTTTTCACTTTTCATTTTTCATTATGTATGGTAAGCCATTAACAAAAGTTTACCAAATCAATTTGAATGCCGAGTCCTCAAAAGAAAGCTTACCTTTAAAGCGGCAAGACAATTCAAATTGAAAGGATAAGTGGACACACCCGAAATCCATTACTTTACAGTGATCAGTGTAAAGTGATCAGTGTAAAGTGATCACTGTACAAACTCCGTCAACTTAAGTCGCTAAAGCGACTACAAACTTAAGTCGCTAAAGCGACTACTACAAACTTAAGTCGTTGAAGCGACTACAAACTTAAGTCGCTAAAGCGACTACAAACTTAAGTCGCTAAAGCGACTACTACAAACTTAAGTCGCTAAAGTGACTACTACAAACTTAAGTCGCTAAAGCGACTACTACAAACTTAAGTCGCTAAAGCGACTACTACAAACTGACTACTACAAACTTAAGTCGCTAAAGCGACTACTACAAACTTAAGTCGCTAAAGCGACTACTACAAACTTAAGTCGCTGAAGCGACTACAAACTTAAGTCGCTAAAGCGACTACTACAAACTGACTACTATAAACTTAAGTCGCTAAAGCGACTACTACAAACTGACTACTACAAACTTAAGTCGCTGAAGCGACTACTACAAACTGACTACTACAAACTTAAGTCGCTAAAGCGACTACTACAAACTGACTACTACAAACTTAAGTCGCTAAAGCGACTACTACAAACTGACTACTACAAACTTAAGTCAATTCATCAATCATTATTTGTTTCCTTGAAATCCATCACTGATCACTGAATAACTGATCACTGTATAACTGATAACTGATCATTGAACAAAAAGATGTCTACGCAACTTAAACTTATTAATGATGATATAACCACATTGGCAGTCGATGCTATCGTTAATGCCGCCAATGAATCTTTACTCGGTGGGGGTGGCGTTGATGGCGCGATTCATCGGGCGGCAGGGCCGCAATTATTGGTAGAATGTCGCACACTCGGCGGTTGCCCCACTGGGCAAGCGAAAATTACCAAAGGTTATCAGTTACCTGCCAAACAGGTTATTCATACCGTCGGCCCCGTTTGGCGCGGTGGGCAAAATAATGAGGCGGATTTGTTGGCCTCTTGTTATACCAATAGTTTGAGGTTGGCTTTAGATAATCAGTTGAAAACCGTGGCGTTTCCGGCGATTAGTTGCGGCGTGTTTCGTTATCCTATTTTTGACGCAGCGATCTGTGCGGTACAAACAACGGCCGAGTTTACCACCGCTAACCCCGGCATTGATACGGTTTATTTTGTCGCGTTTGGCAAGGAAATTGATGATGCTTATCGAAAGGCATTGTCTAAACTGAGTTTATGATTAATGATTAATGAGTAATGGGCAATGGCGAATGGAAAATTACCTATTATCTATTACCTATGCGAATTAAGGGTTGAATTGAATCAAAAAAAATCACTGAATTATAAAAACATCTTATTGAGAAGTGATTTAATAAGTCTTTGTTCATTCTTCTTTTTTCATTTTTCATTCTTAATTCGCATTACCTATTACCACTTTTTGGAGTCTGATCTTAATGAGTCAAAAAAAACCTCGTAAACATTCTGCGTCTCGTTATCTTATCACTGGTATTTTGACGGTGATACCCATTTGGCTAACTTGGGTGGTTTTCAATTTTCTGTTCACTCAATTGTCTAAAATCGGTACACCTGTGGTGCAAAAACTGGCGGAAACTTCACCGACACTGTCTGAGTGGCTGGCCCCCGATTCTTGGTTTTTGCAGATTCTTGCCGTGGCATTCACGCTTGTCGCACTCTATTTGTTAGGTTGGATAGCGACGCTTGTGATTGGCAAACGTCTCATCAGCATGTTTGATTCGATTATGAATCGGCTGCCTTTCATACAAACCGTCTATGGTTCTATTAAGAAACTCCTTTCGGTGTTACAACAGAAGCCAGAGGGTGCTCAGCGAGTGGTTCTTATCGATTTTCCTTCACCACAGATGAAGACGGTAGGATTTGTGACGCAGATTTTGACGGATGACGATACGGGGCAGAAACTGGCCGCGGTTTATGTGCCTACCACACCTAATCCTACCTCTGGTTATTTGGAAATTGTGCCTTTGGAGAAAGTGGTTTCGACGGATTGGACAGTGGATGAGGCTATGACTTTTATTATTTCAGGGGGTGCAGTGGCACCCGATCATCTGAATTACGCTAAGGGTGTTGATAACATGGAAAAAGCCGATTAGCCGATAAAGGGGCAAGGGGCAAGAAGCTTGGGGAAATGGCAAAGAAAAAAGGACAATTTTTTGGCTTCAGCCGGGGAGCGATCCAATCCGTTTTTTTGGGTGTGTCTTACTTGTCCAAGTAGCAAGTTTTTATCGATAGGGCCATCAATTAAATCAACAGTTCAGGCTAAAGTTTCGCTCCGCGAAACTTTAGCCTGAACATCAATTTGACAACATGGCCCTCAAAAGAAACCTTAAGGTTTGGGCAGCAAGATAACGATAAGTCTGTAGGACAACTGGGACACATCCTTTGTAACGCTGGCGCTTCGCTTGCCTCAGCCAGGGAGCGATCCAATCCGTAACATTTTCGGCTTCGGCGTGATTTAATAAGACATTTTGGACTTGGTTAAAAACTCCGTCTAGCGAAGCGAAAACCTCCGAGTAAGGCATACTCGGAGGTTTTTAATTCCAAAATTATTTAGATGAAAAACTAGAGTTTTTGCATAAGTCATTTCGAGCGAGAGGGAGAAATCTTATACTGAAAGTACAACTTCTTTTAGGAATAAACGGATTTTTATATTCAACGTGGGCATAAGGCAGGATTTTTATGACGGGTTATTAATATATAAGGCGTATTAATTAAAGCTAGGGGCAACGCCCCTAGAGGTTTTTCAAAAAGTCCAATTTTTTTCCATCTTGAGTATAAGTTTAATATTTGAATTGAAAATATGCTATAGATTTTCAGAAAATTAATTTCAAAACAGCCAACAGCTAAAGCAGTTGTCTGAAAGCGAAAGTCCCCTAAAGGGGACTAAATAATTATCTTAAAATCGATAGCTTGCTAATTCAATCCCTTATTTCATTTTCACCTTTTTCAAGTACGTTCCGTCTATCTGGCACAAAATATTAATATTTCTCCCTATAGGTATGACTTTCATCAAATCGTTTTTGGATAGTGCTGCAATGTGGGTGATAAGCTTATTTCAAGGCTCATAAATAATTAATGATTAATGATTAATGATTAATGATTTATTATTTATGTTTTTAAAATAATAAAACTGAAGCGGAATAAAAATTGGTTCAAGTTTTAGAACCCGTTGGAGCCTCCTTTTCACCTCCCCAGGAGGAGCGTGAAAATAGGTACCCGTGCAGGTATTTTCAATAAATATAACAACGACTTTCGTCTCCAAAGTTCCTTAAAACTCTGGCACGGGTACTTACAAACTTTAAGTCGCTAAAGCGACTACTACAAACTCAAAAATTCTCACAACGACTTTCGTCTCCAAAGTTCCTTAAAACTCTGGCACGGGTACTTACAAACTTTAAGTCGCTAAAGCGACTACTACAAACTCAAAAATTCTCACAACGACTTTCGTCTCCAAAGTTCCTTAAA
>Ga0190315_1000009_pt1 | contig 116487 bp, 126 predicted proteins | sample 48701101_MG_FD_161673 | JGI IMG/M metagenome (GOLD analysis project Ga0190315, IMG submission 161673) | Hydrothermal vent sediment bacterial communities from Southern Trench, Guaymas Basin, Mexico - 4870-11-0-1_MG | ecosystem: Environmental > Aquatic > Marine > Hydrothermal vents > Sediment ...
GAACCGTTGAGCCACCAATCCACTCTTTGAAAAAGTAGTAAGCTTCTTTTTCTGTGGAGGCAAAATCTATTTTCCCGAATTTTTTGAACTGTTTTAGCCTCTCATAGTTGATTTTATTCCAGATTACTGCCGGGGCTTGAGCTAACTCGAATAAACTCTTTTCCTGTTCTTTTGAGGGCTGGAGTTTAACCGTTACGCTCCTTTTCACTCTTCTTCACAGGTTTCTTTGACTTTTTAATCCACATTTTTATGGCTTCGCTTATCGCTATCCCAAGTGCACCCTTTCTAACCCGTACCTCCTTGCAACAGCCATCCGAAATTCTCTCTCAAGCTCATCATCGATAACTATAGTCATCTTTCCCATATACACCCCTCAACATATATATGGCATTAGATAAGTTTTTTGCTTTCCTATTTAGGGACTTGTTGGTAGTTGTCCGTACCCCGTCCTAAAGGGCGAGGTTTGGAAAAGAAAAATAAAGGTAGTCGAGAGGGTTAAGCCTGAAAGAATTTACACAAGATACGGTTATACTAGGGAATTTGCAAGGATTTTGAGAGGATTAGGGTATGAGGCAAGACCTATAGAAGACGTTTTGCTTTCAGGAGAATTAATTTGAAAAGAAGAAATCAGAGTGATTTCAAGTATTCGGCGTAAGCGTTTGCATCCATAAGCTCCTTCAACTCCTCTTCAAGGTTACTTGGTTTTATCTTGGCAATCCACGCTCCATATGGATCTTCGTTAATTTTTTCTGGAGCATCTTCAAGCTCTTTGTTAGCTTCAATTACCTCACCACTAACGGGCGCATAGACTTCGCTTACGGCTTTTACGCTTTCCACTTCACAGAGGACGTCTCCCTTTGTTACTTCTTTTCCAACCTCTGGGAGTTCTACATAAGCAAGATCGCCAAGCTCCTTTTGGGCATAGTCGGTTATTCCCACTAAAACTATACCATCCTCCAGCACTTGAGCCCATTCGTGGTCTTTGGTATAGTACAGTCCTTCTTTAATCTTGTATTCTCCAACCTCGATCATAACAATCACCATAGCGTTTTATGGCTGAAAAACATTATAAAGCTTTTCCTAACTGTGATCACTTTTGAGCAAAATGTATTATTGAATTGACCAGATAAATTAATCTTGGTGGGGGTTAAATGAGGGATAATAGGAACTTCTGGCTTTATGCAATAGGACGTTTTGTTTCTCTTGTAGGGAGTGGAGTTCAAGATGTGGCCTTACCATTGTTTATTCTCGATTTAACAAGCTCTGGTACAATAATGGGAACTTTTATGATAATATCAATGCTTCCAAGGCTGATCCTTTATCCTATTGCTGGAGTAGTGGGAGATAAAATCAACAGAAAGTGGATAATGGTCTGGATGGACTTTGGAAGGGGAGCAGTTATCCTGCTTCTGGCTCTTTTGGCTTCAAGAAATCTGATAACTATCCCTCTTCTCTTTGGGATGCAGTTTGTTGTGTCGATCATGAACGCTTTGTTCGGGCCTGCAACCAGTGCGATGTTGCCAGACATAGTGGACAAAGAAGAGTTAATGAAAGCAAACTCAATTTTAATGAGCCTTAACAGCACAGCTTATATAGTGGGTCCGGCACTTGGTGGGATAATCTATGGGGCTGGGGGCATAATGGCAGCGTTTCTTATCAATGGTGTCTCCTTTATAGCCTCAGGTATTAGTGAGCTTTTTATAAAATATAAACAAAAAGTGGAGAAGATAAAAAACGTTGGTGAAGTTTTTGACAGCTTAAAAGGGGGTTTAAACTACATAAGAGTCCAGAGAGGTATATTAATTTTAATGGGCTTTGCTCTGGTGGTCAACTTTTTTGCAGCCCCGATATTTGCTGTTCTTTATCCTTATGTGATGAGGATAGTTATTAAATTCACTGCAGAACAGTACGGCCTTTTGGAGACGTCATTTATGGGAGGTATACTTCTCGGAAACGTCCTAATTGGTGCATTGTTTGCAAAGAAAAAGGCTGAGAGTCTTTTAATTAAAGGCTTGATATTTGAGACAATCCTCTTGCTTGCTTTTGCCCTTCTCATGTTTCCCCAAAGTATTGCTTTCCTCTTAGGCCCCAGCTGGAGAATGTTTGGAGCCATTGCTCTGGTATCGATTTTAATGGGAATTTCAAATGCCTTTGTGAACACCCCGCTAAACGTGGAATTCCAGCAGCTTGTCCCCACGGAATACAGGGCGAGGGTGTTTTCAGTTTTGGAAGTGATGAGCCAGGGAATAGTTCCTATAGGGTACGGTCTTGTTGGTATACTTCTCGATAAAACCCCAGCTCATGTGATAGCTCTTGCTCTGGCAGTGTTAATACTTATTTCGGTTCTGTTGTTTGTAACAAAATACTCGAAAGCTGTTTTCATGGAGTTTGAAAGTAGAAAGAAGGAGATGGAACTGCCATCCTCCCTACCCTGAAGGGCAAGGCTTTCATGAGGTAATATCTTAGGATCTTCATTATCCAAAAGATTTAAATATCCCAATGTCAAGATAAAGGGAGATGTGCATGAGGGGGGATCGAGTTCTCCACAGCTTGGCATTCCTCTTATGGTGATCAATCTAGTTTTCCCCCTAGCTTTAACTCCGAACTGTTTTCCTTGGTGCAAACTCTTTTAAAAGGTGTCTTTAACAACTTCAAGGAGGTTAGCTTATGGTAGATTTCAAAGCTATTGAAGAAAAGTGGCAGAGTAAATGGCTGGAAGAGGGAGTATTCGAGCCCCAAATAGATGAAAAGAAGCCGAAATTCTACATAACAGTTGCGTTTCCATATTTATCAGGACACTTGCACGTTGGACATGCCAGAACCTATACGATACCTGACGTTATTGCAAGGTTCAAGAGAATGCAGGGGTATAATGTTTTGTTCCCAATGGCTTGGCACATAACAGGCTCTCCAATTGTTGGAATAGCGGAGAGGATAAAGCATAAAGATCCCCAGACAATTTACGTTTACAAAGATGTCTATAAGGTTCCAGAAGATATTCTATGGACATTCGAAGATCCAGTGAACATAGTGAAGTACTTCATGAAAGCCGCAAAGGAGACTTTTATCAGGGCTGGTTTTAGTGTTGATTGGAGCAGAGAGTTCTACACAACGTCCCTGTTTCCACCTTTTAGCAAGTTTATTGAGTGGCAATTCTTAAGGTTAAAAGAAAGGGGACTAATTGTCAAAGGGACTCACTATGTTAGATGGGATCCCATCGTTGGAACTCCATTGGGAGATCACGACTTAATTGAGGGAGAAGACGTACAGATACTGGACTACATTTTGATAAAGTTCGTTCTCGAAGAGAACGGCGAAGTTTACTACCTGCCAGCGGCAACTTTGAGACCTGAAACCGTCTATGGAGTGACGAACATGTGGCTGAATCCAGAGGCGACTTATGTAAAGGCCAGGGTTAGAAGTGGAGATAAGGAAGAGAAGTGGATAATAAGCAAGGAAGCCGCCTATAAGCTAAGCTTCCAAGATAAGGAGATCGAAATTCTGGAAGAATTTAAAGGGGAGAAGCTAATTGGAAAGTGGGTTAAAAATCCCGTAACAGAAGATGATATAATTATCCTGCCTGCCGAGTTCGTTGATCCAGACAATGCTACCGGAGTCGTCATGAGCGTTCCTGCCCATGCACCCTTTGATCATGCCGCTTTGGAAGACATAAAGAAGAACATCGAAGTTCTGCTGAAGTATGACATTGACCCGAGGATTGTTGAGGGAATAAGTTATATCTCCCTGATTAAGCTGGAAGGGTATGGAGAGTTCCCAGCGGTTGAAGAAAGCGAAAGGCTCGGCGTAAGGAGCCAAAAAGATGTAGAAAAGCTTGAACAGGCTACAAAGACCATTTACAAAGCTGAGTACCATAGGGGTGTTTTCAAAATTAAGCCCTATCAAGGAAAACCAGTCAACGAGGTAAAGGAACTGGTAGCTAAGGAAATGCTCGAAAAAGGAATAGCAGATAGGATGTATGAGTTCTCAGACAAAAATGTAATTTCAAGATTTGGAAACAGGGCTGTGATAAAGATAATCCATGACCAGTGGTTCATTGATTATGGAAACCCAGATTGGAAGGCAAAAGCGAGAGAAGCTCTGGAAAATATGATAATCCTGCCAGAGTCAAGGAGAGCACAGTTTAAGGCCATAATCGAGTGGTTGGATAAAAAGGCATGTGCGAGAAAGGTAGGTCTTGGGACTCCCTTGCCATGGGATCCTGAGTGGGTTATTGAAAGTCTGAGTGACTCAACAATTTACATGGCTTACTACACCATAAGTCGGCACATCAATAAGCTAAGGGAAGAGGGCAAGCTTGATCCAGAGAAGTTAACGCCGGAGTTCTTCGATTATCTCTTCCTTGAGGATTTCAACGAAGAAAAAGAGAAAGAACTAAGCAAAAAGACAGAAATCCCTGCTGAAGTTATCCATGAGATGAAGAAGGAGTTCGAGTACTGGTATCCTCTCGACTGGCGGTGCTCGGGTAAAGACCTGATACCAAACCACCTAACGTTCTTCATATTCAACCATGTGGCCATCTTTAGGAAGAAGTACTGGCCAAGAGGCATAGCGGTGAACGGCTTTGGAACCCTCGAAGGGCAAAAAATGAGCAAGAGTAAGGGTAACGTGCTCAATTTCATCGATGCAATAGAAGAGAACGGTGCCGATGTAGTTAGACTTTACATCATGAGCCTTGCAGAGCACGACAGTGACTTTGATTGGAAGAGAAGCGAAGTAGGAAAGCTGAGAAAGCAGATAGAGAGATTTTACGAGCTGATAACTGAATTTGCAACATATGAAGATAAGAACGTCGAGTTAATGGATATTGATAAGTGGCTGCTGCACAGGGTTAACAAAGCCATAAAAGGTGCTACTGAGGCTTTGGAAGAATTTAGAACCAGAACCGCAGTTCAGTGGGCTTTCTACAACATCTTGAATGACCTAAGATGGTACATGAGGAGGACCGAAGGAAGGGAGGATGAAGCAAAGCGCTCAACACTAAGAAAGCTGGCTGATATATGGGTTAGACTAATGGCACCGTTTACACCGCATATATGTGAAGAGTTATGGGAGAGACTTGGAGGAGAGGGCTTCATAAGCTTGGCCAAGTGGCCAGAGCCCGTTGAAGAATGGTGGAATGAAACGATAGAACTTGAGGAAGAGTACATTAAAGCATTGATTGATGACATAAAGGAGATTATTAGCGTTGCAAAGCTTGAGAACGCGAAGAGGGCTTACATTTACACTGCCGAAGATTGGAAATGGAAAGTTGCTCAAGTGGTTGCGGAGAAGAGAGACTTCAAAGCCTCGATGGGTGAGGTTATGAAAGACCCAGAGATGCGCAAGCGCGGTAAGGAGGTCTCAAAGCTAATCCAGAAGCTGATTAAGGACAGAGCTTTTGAAATCAAACGCATTGATGAGGAGAAAGCCCTAAGACAGGCAAAGGATTTCATAGAGCGTGAAACTGGCCTTGAGATTATTATAAATCCTGAGGAAGACAAAGGAGGAAAGAAGAGACAAGCGATGCCTATGAAACCGGCGGTTTATATTGAGTGAGTACTGCCCTTGTTTTTATTCTTTCTCATCATAGCCTTTAGATAACACTAACTATAGCAACAGCCCTTTGCTGGGTCTTTTCTATCTGAGAGAGCTGGGCTTAGTTGACCCACGGGATGCCCTTAACTTTGTTAATGGGTTAGGCTATAGCGGAAAAACCATAATAGAGCTCGCCGTTCTCCTTCAAGAACCTTGGTTAGCTCCAGTCATTGAAAGTCTCGGCAAGAGAGTTTTTTCAACTTTTGGATCAACTTTAAAGGGGAACGTTCCCAGGTTAATCGGCGAGATATTCAGGGAAGAGGAGAGGGAATTAACAATGAGATACTCCGCAATACTTGAGACCGTTGCAGATGGAAAGTCAAGTTCGAGAGAGATAGCTAAGGAGCTGTATTCAAGGGGGCTTATAGAAAAGGAAACCCACAGTGCAGTTGCCCCTTACCTTGAGACACTTGTTAACATGGGAATCCTTGAGAGAATTCCACTCTTCGGAAAGAGGAAGAAGATATTAAGTACAGACATTTGTCCCCTGTGGTGGATTTCGCATATTATCTGAACGCCAAATATGGGTTCTTTGAAACCAGACTTCCAGATGAAACCGTAGAAAGGGTTTTTAGGGAGAAAATGCCGCGCTATGTTGAGAGGCTCTTTGAAAGATTGCTGACAAAACATTACTCCCTCCAACCCGTCAGGATTGAGATGCCCGATTTAGAAGTAGATATTGCATTGTTGAGAAATAAAAAGCTGCACTTGGTTGCCGAAGTTAAGTGGAAGGAGAAGGTTAAAGAGAGGGACATCAGAAAGGTTGAGGAGAAATTTGAAGACCTTAATGCCAAGATGAAGCTCCTTATAGTTCCGGGCAAGGAGGTCTTGCCAAGAGCTTCAGAAAATGTCGAAGTTCTTGACTGCAGGGATGTGATAAGGCTTGGCAAGACATCACTTTAAATGGATTCTTGAAGAGTTGTTATTAAGCATTGAAGTCTTTTAGATCCTCTTAAGACAACCAAACACGAGAGTTCCAGAGCGAAACCCTTAAATTTAATAACATGATATTTAATATCATGATACTAAAATTCATTGATAGGGAAGATGAGCTTGAAGCACTTGAGAAACTCTACACGCAAGACAGAGCCCACCTTATTCTAATATATGGACGCAGGAGGATCGGAAAAACAGAACTAATTAAGCAGTTCATAAAGGACAAGCCAAGCTTCTACTTCTTAGCAAGAAAAGAGCCAATAGAGCTCGAACTCAATCGCCTGGTTCAAAATTTCAACAGGAAGTTCAATGTCTTTATTGAGGCTCAAAGTCTGGAGGAGTTCTTTGAAAAAGTTAAAGATTTTGGAAGGCTCATCTTTGTTATCGACGAGTTCCCATATTGGGTTGAGGAGGACAAATCGATTCCCTCAATTTTTCAACACATCTGGGACGAAATTTTAAAAGACTCCCAGCTTATGCTAATTCTCCTAGGCTCGTCAATCTCAACGATGGAAAGCTTGATGAGCTATAAAAACCCCCTCTACGGAAGAAGAACAGCCCAGTTAAAGCTCTCGTCTATTGGATTCTTCCACTTAAAAGAAGCGTTTCCACGTTACTCATGGGAAGAGCTCGTAAAAGTTTATGGGTGTATAGGCGGGATTCCGGCGTATTTCCAGTATTTTGATGACTCATTGAGCGTTGAAGAGAACATCGAGCGCAGTTTTTACAGCAAAGTCAGCATACTATATGAAGACGCCGAAAGGTTGTTGAAAGACGAGCTCAGAGAGCCAATAGACTACCTGAACATCCTGAAGGCCATTAATGAAGGAAAAACCAAACTTACGGAAATAGCCGGTGAAACACGTATCGCTGTAACTAACATTCCAAAATATATTAAAACTCTTGAAACGCTCGACTTAGTTTACAAAGAGTTCCCTATAACACAGAGAGAGTATAAGAGATTTGGAATCTATCGGATAAAGGATTTCTACTACCGCTTCTGGCTCCGCTTTGTCTATCCTTACAGAGATGATATAGAGATTGGAGCAATAAGTTTTGAAGATTTTAAGGAAGACTTTAACAAATACCTCGGAGAAGTTTTTGAGAGTATTGCAAAGCAGTTTTTAATCAGGCTGAACACCAAAGGAAAGCTTCCTTTCAGGTTCACAAAGATTGGTCGGTGGTGGAATAAGAAGGTGGAAATTGATCTAGTGGCAATAAACAGTATCACCAATGAGGTGGGGTTCTTTGAGGTGAAGTGGAGAGAGCTTCCGTACAGAAAGGCCAAGAAAATTCTAAACCTCCTCAAGGAGAAGAGCACACATGTAAAACTTGAGACAGAAAAGCGACATTACGGTCTAATCGCCAAGGGCGTTGAGGAAAAAGAGAAGCTCAGAGATGAAGGACTCCTTGTCTTCGACCTCAAAGATTTTTGACCTGCTAATAATTTAACACCATCTTATAAATCTTTTTCCCCGAAAAATACTTAAGGGAGACGTTTTTAATGAACAGTGGTGTTTTCGATGTCCATCAATGAAGAAAAGTTTAAGAAAGATGTTCTCTCAAAAATCCCCCTCCGAAACGAGCCGCCACTTCCTCCAAATTGGCTCCATATCGAGATGCTTGAGCGCTTCCGCATCCTCCAGTTTGCACCAATAAAACCCGGTATGAACGTCCTTGAGGTTGGCTGTGGTGCTCACGCTATCACAACGACTCCTTTGGCATATTTAGTCGGAGAAACCGGCCGTGTTGTAGCCATAGACCTCTCAAGGTGGTACTTTTTTGAGGAAATAACATCTTCAGCAGGGCTAAGGCATCGCATAATCCCTTTAAAGGTGGACGCTAGAGAGCTTCCGTTTCCTTTTAAGACCTTTGACCTGGCTGTACTTATCCACGGTGTGAGAAGCCTGAAGAACGAGGAAACAATGATCAAAGTCTTTACCAAGATGCTTCGTGTAGCGGAGAAGGTTTTCATAGCAGAAACTTTACCAATAGCTAAAAACCAAGCACAGGAAGCTCACTTGGAGATGTACAATTTGAGAGAAGAAATTTTCGAGGCACTCTTTGGCGAGAAGGATGATCTCCACTATCTCCCCTTGGAGAGGTTGAAGGGGCTCATTGAAGAGGCAGGAGGGAGGATAATTGAAAGCGGAGTCTTTGAACCTAATCTCCCCCACTACCTCGCATACATTCCAAGGGAGTACGTGGCACAGATAAAGGATGGGAAAAAACGTGTTGAACTCCTGGAGCAGTGGGATAAAGCACATGAAAAGTGGAAGAGAGGAGCGGAGCATCCGCCGGTGGGATGGATTATCGCGAGAAAATAACTTCAAAAGTCATTTTTCTTGAAAACGCTTTACCACAGCAATATAAAAAGGGATCGTCGCAAACACCGATACGAGCTCTGGAATTGCTGCTCCTTTTGGAACTTTATAAGCAAGATGAAGAATCCACGCGATGATAAATATTCCTAAAGCTGGCAGAGGAAGGTAGCTCTTGAAATAAACTGCATAAGCTATTAGAAACAGAGCCAGTGAGAGAAAAAATACTACTGAAACCGTAAAGTGAAGTCCCTTATAAACCTCATCAAACACTGCTACTAAAATCAAGGCAAACCCTACTAAGGAGCTCGTGGAAGAAAAAGAGTTTGCTGGATTTGTAGAGGCATATAGCTGAAAGATATAAGATTAAAGCTCCCCCGAGACTTAGCCCAAAGTTGAATATCGGTGCTACCGGGCTTTTTATAGCATGACCCAAATCACTTAGAGCATTGTTTACTATGTCAAACCACCCTGAGAGGAGTATCGCGATCCCAATTGCCAGTAGGGGTACGGCTATGGAAAGATAAGCTAAAAACAAGCAAAGCTTTACATTTATGCTTCTTTTCATAGTTTTTGATTTAGTTTTCAACTACATAAAGCTTTCCAGAAAATCTAGAGAAACCAAAAGGGCTCAGAACCTCAAAACCCTAGCTAAAACAACCAGTGGATCCCACACTGGGGCAAATGGTGTGCATAGGCCAAATCAGCAAAGAACAAGTCCTTGGTTGTAAAACCTGCCTGCAAAGCAACTGCAAAGGCGTCTATTCTTGGAAGTATCTCCGCTCCTGCCGCTTGCAACCCTAAGAGCCTCCCAGTTTCTTTATCCGCCACAGCTTTAAGCCATATCTTCTTTGCTCCTGGGTAATAGTGGGGTTTTGTTCTAGCTTCTATGAACGCTGTTTTAACATCATAGCCCTCTTTTAATGCTTCTTCTTCTGTTAATCCGGTTTTCCGATCTCCAGATCCATGAATTTAGTTATGGTCGTTCCAAGAACACCCGGAAAGCTTATGTTAACTCCAGCTATGTTGCTTCCCGCTACATAACCCATTTTGTTGCCCGAGGGAGCTAATGGTATCCATACTCTTCTACCGGTGATTAAATGCTTTGTCTCTGCAACATCTCCAGCTGCATAAACATTTTCAATGCTTGTTTGCATTCTCTCGTTTGTCCATATTGCTCCAGTCTCTCCAATCCTAATTCCAAGCTGGCGTGCGAGCGTCGTGTTTGGCTTGATTCCGGTAGCTATGATGACTAGATCCGCTTTATATTCTCCTGCATCAGTGATTACTTTCTCCACTTTATCTTTTCCTTCTATCCTTAGCGTCACTTCCTCCAGACGAAGATTTAAATGTTCTCTGAGTTTTGCTTCTACTATGTCGGTGATGTCTTTGTCAAAGGTCTTTCTTAGGACTCTCTGGCTTCTTCCAATTAGAGTTACGTTCTTCCTCTGAACTACAAAAGCTTCGGCCATTTCAAGTGCTATATAACCGGTTCCAATAACTATAACATTCCTTACATCGTTCTTTTCCATATACTCTTTTATCGTGACTGCATCTGGCGGCAAATCTGCCGTGAAAACCCCTTTCAATTCCACACCATCTATGGGCGGGATCTGAGGAGAAGCACCGTTTGCAAAGACCAGGTAGTCCCATTCATACGCTTTCTCTCCATCTTTCTCTCTTACTCTAACGCTTCCCTGTTCAACATCTATGACTTCTGCGTTCAAATGCAAATCGATCCCTCTCTTTTTGATGAAAAATTCGGGCGGGTAATGCATGAGCTTCTCCTTTGGAGAGATTCCTTCAACGACGTAAGGCACTCCACATGGAGCATGACTAACCCATTCAGTCGCTTCAAATACTTTAACGTCCCATTCGGGTTTTAACCTCTTCACCCTTGATGCAGTACTCATTCCAGCAGCTTCGCCACCTATGATAACCACTTTTTTCATAAACACCACCAAAGAAAGGTTGTAAACCTAAGGTTAAAAAGTTAATGAAAGGTCAAACATTCAAAGGAAGCTTCACATAATCGAGGACACTTCCATAGCTCTTCTTTATCTCGACGTGTTCAACAAGCTCCTTAAATTCTCCTCCAGCCAAGCCATCGCCAATTATTGCACTTCCCTGGGCCGCTTCTTTTGCTTTTCCTTCTAACCCTCTCTGCTTAACCACTGGAAGATCAAAGTGATCCTCAAAGAGATCTTTAACGTCTTTTCTAAGTTCTTCAATACGCATAAGTCTGCCTGAGAGTATTATCTCTTTAGCATCTCCCACAACGGCAAGTTCGCTGGCAACAGCTTTGATAAAGCCGTCTTTCATAGCATCCCAGGCTTTTGCAAAAGGCTCTTCATCCAAACGCTTTGCAAATTCCTCTGGTGGCAATATTTTCTCGGCAGCTATTATGGAAGCACCTCCCCAGAAGAGATGCCATTTCTTGAGCCTTCCCATTAGGTATGCCACTTCTCCATCCAATGCTCCGCTGTTGACATAGGCAGGCCCTGGGAATATTGTGCCCCCAATTCCGTCTACTATCTTCCCGTTCTTAACGGCTCCAGCGTAGTTGTAGCCAAAGCCAACCTCCAGCAGGACAAACGAAACGTTATTGTATTCTATTCCGAGTCTCTTAGCCTGATCGTAGATACCAAGAACCGTTATAGCCATTTTATCCGCTGTTCCCATATCGATTTTGTTATATTTCCTCCACTCAGGAACCGTGGGAAGGTGTATAACACCGGGAATGAACCATACGTTCATGTTCTTTTCGGCCATCTCGCCTATCATCTTTTGTAGCCCGATGAGGACGGGGATTTCTTTCATCTCTTCTTCTCTAACAAGTGTCATCTCAAAGCGGTCTTTCTCAGTCAGCTCTTTTATATGCTTAAGTGGAACACCGTATCCTGAGGGACCAACGATTAGGTCTGCATTGAAGTCTTCTATTGCTTTAACGATTTTGCTTGGCTCTTCTGCAACTACTTCACTCGGAAAGCTGAGGTCGAGTTTTATCTTTCCGTTCTCAAGGCCGATAATGTCAAAACTCTTTGTCCCAGGATCGACACCTATAACTCTCATTTTATCACCAAGAGAAAAAAATAAAAGGGTTTTAAAAAGAAAACGCTCACTTTTTCTCTTCAATATAATATCTCCCCTTAACCTTAACGAGCTTGTAAACTTCTCCTTCCCTTACTTCAAACCTCGGTTTTTCGAGTTCAAAGATCTCGTAGCTCTTCATATCCATAAACTGGATTTCTCTTGGAGTTGAACTCGTTGCCATCGCCTCAATTCTCTCGTGCTCTATTGTGTCTATCTCATCCCGTTTTGCACTCTTCCAGTCTCTGTGCTCACTTTCATGTGTAGAGAGGTTCTTTAAGAGCAAGCCCTTTCCATTAATCTCTTCAACTCGGTATACATTGCCTTTTTTGTCACCAACTATGTCACCTTTTCTGAACTTTGGAATTCTAATCCTAACGCTCGTCCGGTAGACTTCTTTGCTTGTCATTCTATCCTGTCCAACCAGCTGATAGGCTTCGCTTATACTCCCCCCATACCTCTCTCTTATCGCTTGGGCGAGTTTTCTGGCCGCTGAAGTCGATCCCATGTAAAAGTCTAAGCCTTCTTCTTTTTCCACAGTGTCTTGAATGAAGCCCATTCTATCACGCTTCATTATTTCGTCAACTTTCTCCTCAACAAGCTTTGAGATTTCATCTTTTTCTCCCTTTGTTAGTGTTCTGTCTTCAGCCCTAACCTGTAAAATTGCCTCGAAGTATCCTCCAAGGAATTTTTGGCATCTTGGGCAAACTGTCTGCCTCACATAAACCCTTACTTTCTTCTTTTCGTAGTGAAGTTCCTTCTGCATTTCATGAATTCTCGCTTTAATTTTCACCTCATAGTTGATTATTGCTGGGAAGTAATCTACATGCCACTCCAAGGGTTCAAAGCTTACATATGCACTCCCTACGGACACTTCTTCAATTTCCTCCAACTCCTCTTTTGGAACAATCTTTACTTCTTTAACCCTCTCATCTAGAAGAAGGTTCTCAATGAGGGCATTATCTGCCACCTCAAAGATAAGCTCCTCAAGATTGTAAGTCTTTGGGTCGACCCAAGTGCCTTTAACCTTATAGCTTCCACAGTTTTGACATAGCTCGGTATTTATTTCGCCCTCTATGAGAAGCACGGGGTTTTCTTTTCTAAAACAAACCTGGCAGAGGCCATCTATCAATGGGCCTCCTTCATTCTCGCTAATCCCACATCTATAACAAAATCTCTCGCTCATTCTTCTCACCACTACCAGCTGAGATTCAATGATTAAAAACTTAACTTTTGGTAAAATTCTTATGGAAGTTTATCATAAGAATGGGGAAATCATGGATAAAAAGAAGTTTGTGATCTTTGTATTAATCGTTGTCTTTGTATCGCTTTGTTTCTGGTGCATTGCTGGAAATATTCGTCTTCCAAAACCGAGTCTTCATTAGAACGCTATAACTATTACACAGGAGAAATGCCCCCGAGGAAGGAGATTCCACTCATAGAGCTTCACCCTCTGGATTATGAGAAGATCAAGGTTTATACCCTGACCTCCTCCCCGCCCTGAAGAGCGAGGCTTTCACGAGGTAAAGACATTAGAAGCTAATCGGAGTATTTCATGTGCAAAAGGCGAATTCATTAAGGTTCATTTTGGAAACAAGACAGAAGTAGAGTTTGCATGCCTTAGTGGCGTTTTTGGAGAAGTTGTGGATGTTCCTATTGAGGAGCTTTGGAATCTCTCGAAAAACTCAACGGTTTATTACTCCCCTCTGGTAATTGTGAGGACTCCTCCACCAATTGAAATTAATGGAACAGAATACGTTATCGGGCTTAATGCTTTGTACTACTGTGATCCTGCCAAAAAAGAGACAAAAGTTTAGGAAATGGTCTTTTGTTATCCTGCATCTGATAAAATTTTGCGTTTTGTAATTCCAGTTAATTCATCTGTTATTGGGGAATTTAGGAGGAGAGAAGTGTTCTATGTCCCGAATGTTATGGATATAGAAAATAGAACTCTGGTTGCAAGGTACTCTCCGTGGTGCGTCTCTTCATAGCAACTTTGCCATCTGTGCATGGGGAACCCCCTGAATGTAAAGGATCCTCTCTTTATCAACATAGCCCAGCTCAATAGCCTTTTTTACACACCTCTCTCCAGCAAGGTTTGCTATTGTTGCTTCCTCAAGAAGCTCCTCAAGCTTTTCTTCCTCCACGAGTTCTCCTTTGTAGAATCTCTCCTTTACCTCCAACTTAAGCTCTCCCTCTCTGAACGTTTTTCCCAAGATCTCTTCATCGCAAGCTGCCACTAAAACTTCCCCTTGGACACGATAGACTTTGACGTAGATCTTCATGCTCTCACGGAATAAAAAGAAGAAAGAGGGTTTAAAAATTTAAGGGAAAAGATGGAAACACTATGAGCTTTTGAGCTCTTCAACTATCTCCTTTAGAACCTCATATGCCAGTTTGATGTCTAGATATGCTCTTCTTATGTATGGAATTCCTTGGAGTCTGGGCTGTAACGGCACGCCATACTTCTCCATTATTATATTGTAATTCTCTTCTGCAAGTTCTTTGTACATGAGGGCTTCCTTCAATGTTTCGTTATCCACCCCTAATTCGAGAGCCTTTTCATAGAGCTCGTCGAACTTTCTGGAATAGCTGTTGTAGAGGAGATACCATGTCGTATACATCGTTCTCATTATGTCATAGCTCGTCTTGTAAGTAACTTCAATGTTGACTTCGGACGCAAACCTTACGGTGACAAAGAGATATTGAGCATATTGACCTTTTACTATATAATAGCTCACAATATGATCTCCAGTAACTTCGATGTAGTATGCATCCAATGGCAGCGTTATCCTAATTATAGATGTGGTACCGGTCTCTCCGCTCACAGTTACTGAGACCTTTCCATGAACTGTTTGGAAGCTTGTAATCTCTCCCGGCCCACTGAGAACTGCTGTGCTTATATCATTTTCAGTTGCAAATTTCGTAAACGGCTCTTTGACGGGAACTTTGAATTGTCCTTCGAAGTCCTTATACTCGTCGCTGATTACTTTAACATTAAAGATGACATCGTTTAGTGACATTGCTGTATGTGTGAATTTAAGCTCGCCATCAACGGCGTAGTAAACCTGATTATTTATTACTACCTTTGCTTCTCCTTGGATTGGCTCAAGTGTTGCTATGTCAAGTATCTTGAGGGTTAAGGTGGAAGGTTCCCCAATTATGGCTGTTCCCATTAATGCCACATACATCTCAGGCTGTCCAACTTGAAGTATCATTGGAGCGTATGTTAGGGTGGCGCCACTCTCGGAATCTCTTATTCCAAGCACTCCCAAATAAGTTCCTTCCTCTGAGAGGTTGACATTAGCCGTTATTGTCTTGGTATCACCGCTCTTGAACTCAAAAGGTGTTGTATTGACGCTGACATCCCTATTATCATTCAGGATTTGCTCGTAATAGATGAAGTGTATTGGGTTAAGCCCTGCGGTGTCGTATCCAAATACCCATATGTCGTAGTATCCCTTATCCGGGAATAGCTTCTCAAACTTTTCTTCTGACGTTCCTCCTATTATCTCATAAAATGTAGTTATATACGTACCATTTTTGTCATAGTAATCAATGTATAAGTCCAAATCTGCCTCAGGAACCTCCGGTTGAGTAATCCCGACTTTTATGTAATATGTATCTTCGTCTACGTAGATTGTTCCTATATGCCTCCATCCTCCCTGGGATACATTCTCTATGTAGAGATTGGGTGTTAAATTGGCTGGTCCTAACATGCTGAAAACACTACCATTAAGGTCTGCATAAGAGTTTTCTGCTTTGGCATTTATGTTATACACTCCAGCCGTTTCAAAGTCCTTTATTATTGGATTCGGCTCAATGTTAATGGAGTATGCTGTGAAGGTTAGGTTATAGCTGATGTCCATAAATCCGAAGTCTGTATCCGTCCAACCGAAATTTACATAGGGCTTTGCGTTGAAGTTGTTCCATACTACAAACTCCCATACTCCAGGTGTTGGGTTATTTACTGTGATCGTCCTCTTTCTAAACGAATAGACATAATACGGAGGTAGTGTGCTCTTTCCGGTTGGACTGTGCACCCTAGCGAATGCAACCAATCCTGATTCTGGTAGATCTGCACCATCTATCTTTATTTCCAGCATTTGAGTTCCGCTCGGAACATTAACGAAATAGCTCTTTGGCTTGTTCTCTTTTCCTACTATGCTATCCTCAACAGTTACTTGATATGAATTCTTTTTCAAATCATAGGGTATTATGACAGTGACAGGCACGTATCCTTCAAGCTGCTTTGTAGAGGGATCATCTATGTAGATTATTCCTTCATAAACCCCCGGTTTCTTTAGCTTAGAGTAGTCGAAACTTACATAGAACACTGTTCCGTTCTCATTAACACTTATTTCGTCTGTACTCGAGATGATCCAATTAACATTGGTACTAACTTTATAGGTACCTCCCGCTATTTCCATCTTGCCACCAGTAGCATTGTATTTGAGGGCGTATACGTATATCGGAACGCCATTTGGAAGCTCATTCCTTAGGTATATTCCCCTATAAAGATATGGTAAGTTATATGTTGTGGAGATATAATCGAGATAGGGTACGCTTGGTAGTGTCTTTGAGTTGAATATACCCTTGAAGCTTGTGAATGTTGTTCCAGCATATAATAGTGTGGTCTGTTCATCACTTAGCTCTTTAAGTTTTTCTATGGCTTTGTCAACCTGAATCAAACCAAAACCCTGTTCATAGTTGGGAATACCGTCTATCTTCTTTGCAGATAGTTCAAACGCTTCTTTTATTTTGAATGGATCATAGCTTAAATCATGTTGCTTTGCATAGCTTATGAGCAATGCTGCTGCACCTGCGACATGTGGGGTAGCCATTGATGTTCCTGACCAGTAGGCTGCATATGCATACCAAAGAGGAAGTGGTGATAGTATATAAACTCCCGGTGCAATTACATCTGGATCAAGCATTCCATCCATTCTAGGTCCTCTGGATGAGAAATCGGCAATACCATCGCTTATGTTTTCGTATCCTGCAAACTCAAGCTCAAACCTTTCTCCTTCTGCATATGCACCAACGGTTATGGCATAGTCTGAATCTCCGGGGGAACCTACCGAGTTCATACTTGGTCCATCATTTCCTGCAGCAATTGAAAATACCACGCCCGTCATTTCAGTGAGGTAATTTACATAAAAGTTTTCGAGATCTTCAGTACCATCGTTATATTCCTCCAATCCTCCAAGGCTCATGCTTATAATATCGGCTTCATCCCCACTAAATGGAATCCAGTCTGGCCCGTATATTGAGGCGTAGATCATTCCATTAACTATCATAGAAGTCCATCCAGCTCCAAATGACATTAGTACCCTTATCTCCATCAATTGTGCATTGGGTGCAACTCCGGTAATACCATCAAAAACAGGATCACCGGGTAATCCATATCCGGCAATTGTCCCGGAAACATGGGTTCCGTGTCCATAGCCATCCCATACAAAACTTACAAAGTTTCCTGTAGTTGTGGCAATGTCTCCAAGAGTAAATGCTACCATACTTGGGAAGACCCCGTGTTCCCCGGTCTCAGTGAATATGTGGATTGGAGTTTCGTCTGTTAGATTGAAGTCTCCATCTGTATCTATGTACACTGTGTCGTAATATTCAGATGAGTTTACCACGAGCACAAAATAGTAATCGTTTATATCACCATCTTGATTTAGGTCGAAATATCTTTCGGGCAACAGTCCAAAGTGATATATTCCATTTGCTGAGGTTATGTTCCCTATCGTAATGTTATCAATATAGACGCTAGTATACTGGGCTGACCTGTCAACTGCCCAATAATAATCACCCCAGTCGATAGTTAAAGTGGATTTTATTTTTAGAACTCCATTGGTTATGTTGGCTGAAGTTGCGGTGTATGATGTGTCAACATCTCCTTCTCCGGTCATATCCTTCGTATCAATTATTTTTCTCTTTCCATCCATAGTTTGTTGCAAAAATGGATGGCTTGGGTCTATTCCGGTATCCAAAACCGCCACAGTAACGTTGTCTCCATAAGCCCCATAATCCATCCAAGCATCGTATGCATTTATCGTATAAACGCTCATAAACATGTTTGGCTTCACAGGTTTTGTAACCTCGAGAACTTCATCTTCAATGGGTTTTGGTAGTTTAACCTGCTTATCCAGCCATATTTTTAAAATTCCATCCATATTCCGTAGCTCATTGATTTTGTCCGTGGGTATTGTGACGACTATGAATTTGTACTGAGGTTTGCTCATCGGGTCGACTTTGCCCACCTTTTTTAGCTCTTCATAAACTTTCATTTCGTAACCATCTTTTGGTGCAATTATTAATCTAACCTCTTTTTTGCCGCTTTCCAGGGCTTTTTGCAGTTCTTTCTCTACAGATGGCGTGATTGGATGTATATCCTTCTCCATCTGGGTATTGGTGTTAATCTCTGAATTATTGGCACCATATGCAAAAGTCACTGGCACTGCTGAGAGCATCATTAAGAGTGCTATAAAAACACTCAGCGTCTTTTTACTCATCTGCACACCTCCGACAAAGTAGTTCATATTATTATTTATGATGAGCATCGATATAAGGATTTCGGCATTACTGGATTAACATGTGTTATATAGCACAGCTAATTCTTGTAATGCTAAGAAACTTTCATGAATGGATGAGTTAGGGAAAGACAAAAGCATGAGACAGAACATTCTAAATCCTTTCAAAAACCAACCCAACTTTCAGAGCCGTTCCGAAGGGAAGCACGTCTTCATCAACGTTGAACTTCGGATGGTGGTGAGGGTAGATTATTCCCTTCTCTTTGTTTTTTATTCCAAGGGCTATAAACACCCCCGGTACTTTTTGGAGGTAGAATGCAAAGTCCTCAGCTCCCATGGTTTTTGGGACTTCTTCTACTTTCAGTCCAAGAGTTTGGGCAACTTTCCTAGCGAGAGATGCCATTTTAGGGTCGTTTATCGTAGGAGGCCCAACTTCTTCTATTTTCAGCTTATATGATGCGTTGTTGGCTAGTGTTATGCCCTTTAAAATCTCTTCAATTCTCTTTTCAATAAGATTTTTTGTTTCTTGTGTGAAGAACCTGTAAGTGCCATTCATATAAATTCTTTCTGGAATGATGTTAAAGGCTTCTCCAGCTTTTATTGACCCCACAGTCACGACTCCACTTTCCAAGGGATTTAGATTCCTGCTTATGATTGTCTGGAATGCAAGGATCACTTGAGCCGCTATGGGAACTGGATCTGTTGTTTCATGTGGCGAGGCTCCATGACCACCTTTCCCTTCTATCTCTACATTGAATCTTCCGACTCCACCCATGAAGGGCCCTTCTCTAATCCCAACAACGCCACTTGGCAGCTCCATCCATACGTGGAGACCGAAGATAGCATCGACACCTTCCAAAGCTCCGCCTTCGATCATTTTTAGTGCTCCGTTTCCTCCCTCCTCTGCCGGCTGGAAAATTAACCTCACTTTGTTGGGGAGTTCTTCTTTGTGTTCTGCAATTATCTTTGCAGCTCCAAGGAGCATTGCGGTGTGAGCATCATGACCGCAGGCATGCATTTTTCCTGGGATTCTGGACTTGTAAGGAACATCATTCTCTTCCTGAACAGGCAAGGCGTCCATATCTGCTCTCAAAGCTACAGTTTTTCCTTCTTTTCCAATATCGGCTATTATCCCTGTCCCAACGCGCTTAATCTTGTACCCCCACTCTCTTAGATGTTCTTCAACGATTTTTGAAGTTCTCTCTTCCTCATAACCAAGCTCGGGATACATGTGAAAGTCTCTGCGCCAGGCAATTATCTGATTTTTAATCCTAAGGGCTTCTTCAAGGGGATTCATATGGACTCACCAACTTAGTTAATTTAAATTTTTATTTTAACCTTTCGATGTATACTTGGAATAAATCCCACCAAAGAGCAACAGTACAGAAAGGACAAAGCCATCGATTCCGCTCTCAAGGGCGTATATCAGCGTCGCCAGAACTACACTTGCAGTTCTCTCATCGGCCTCCGATAATTTGAGCAGACTTCCTATGAGATACGCTTCAATTACTCCCAAAACTCCAAAATCCGCTATTGGCTGGCCGAAGAGGAAATATGTATACCTGCCGTTGAGGGTAAACATAAATGCAACTCTCCACCTTGGATCACTGTGGAACAGCAATTTGCCATGGAAAAAACCAAATGGGAGAGAAACTGAGACTATATTGTGAAAAATTAGAAATGTAAAACCAACTCTGGTTAAAAGGGTCTCAAGACTTCCGCTTAAATATAAAATAAGTAAAAATACTGGGACTGCAGCAAGAGCGTATTTAAATGCCAATTTATTCTTATAGTAATAGGGGAGAACGTAGAAGAAGAATATCAAAAGCATTAGGGATCTAAAAGTACCTAAAAAGAAAAGAATCTCAAGTACCAAAAGGGTAAGCGTTTTAATCTTCCAATCTAATTTGCAGTATGTTAGGCATACTCCAGACAAAAACGCAAAAAGCACTAGAGGTTTAACAAGCCTAAATCTCAGCCCCCACTGGAAAAATGGGACGCCTACAAGCAAATAAAGGATAACTATGGAGAGGATGGATCCCAAGAGGGCAAATTTTGCATATTTTTCGAAAACTTTATACTTCCTGGAAATAAGAAATACAATTAAAGCAGCCAACTGGCCATAGATTGGGAGTGCAAAGGATAAAATAAATATGAGAAGCCAGTAAGTCCACTCTGGGAACCTCATCGTCTTTAAATAACCAAGAACTAAAACCCCCCAAAATATTATGGCAACAACGAGAGCAGTCGTGATTCTATGAAAAGGGAGAGTGGTGGCATATAGCTTCTCTTTGAGAAAGATATTTGCACAAACCATTAAAAATAAATACGTAAAAAATGCAAGGGTGAAAAGCTTTAGGCCTTTCATTGAACCACCAAACTTAATAAAGTTAAAAGGAGATTAAAAGGCTTAGGGGGGTAGAGGATGAAGAGAGTTAAGTTTGCATTGTTCATTGTTATTTCATTCCTTGTCAGACTTATACCTCACAGGACTTTGCTGCTGGCAGTTTATGACGAGTATCTCCATAGGGATTTGACATTGAGAATTGTTAACAATGGAATAGGAGTTCTTTCCAGAGATATAGGGTCGCTTTTAGGTCTTAAAGCCTATAGCTATCCTCCTCTGTTTCATGTAATTGGGGCATTTTTCTATGGAATTTTAAAAAGTGATTACGTCTTTTTCATACTTCCCATTGTTTATGGAACTCTTTCAATTGTGGCTTTCTATTACCTTTCGGGAGAGATTTTAGAAGATGAAAGAAAAGCCTTCTTGGCAACTTTGTTGGTTGGATTCGCTCCAAATTTCCTTTACAGAACAAGTTTGTACATTCCTGAGAACCTTGGTATTTTGTTCTTTATAATTGGAATGTGGCTTTTAGTGAGATTCCTGAAGACTCAGCGGCCGAATTACTTGTTTTCCCTGTTGATTTTGCTCCCCATCTATATGGTTACTCACAGGGGGTGGGTATTTTTTGTTGGAGTTGCTACTTTGATGGGCTTTATTTACTTCGTTCCTTGGGTCAAGAGACATCTTCACTACCTTGTTGCCCTAGGTGTGATTGGGCTGGCACTTTATTATGCTCCCGTAAGTGGGGAATTCATAAGAGGCCTTATATCCAGAATGCCAAGGGAAGAGGTTACTGCTTTAGGATATTTAAAGTGGATAGGGATTGTGCAGTTGATTTTTGGAGTTATGGCAACTAAGAGATATCTTAAAGGGGATCCAATTAGGCGGGGATTGACTTTATGGGCCTGGTCATTCATGATTCTTGGAAGCGTTGCCTTTAGGTTTAGGGATCCCTATGCCTCCCTTCCCCTTTCGATAATGGCGGCAGAATACTTAGCAGACGAGATATTTCCAAAGCTCTGCCTGATTCTTGAAAAAATAAGTGCGGACATAAGTGGATTGGGTGCGAACGTGTTTAGGGAGATCTTGTTGAGCAAAAAAACTGTTTCCATTTTGGTAGCTTTGCTCATTGTTATTCCTGTTGTCCAGGGAGCTTACTCTTCGTATGCCTATATAACCCCTCCAACCGTAAAGGACAAGGAAGCCTTCGAGTGGATAAAAGAAAACACTCCAAAAGATGCCGTGTTTTTGGTATGGTGGGATTTGGGGTATCTTTTAATAGGCAACACTCATAGAAAAGACGTTGTAATGTGGAAAAAAGTCTACCAAGGATTTTTTGAGGAAGCTCCAGATCCACAAGAAGCCATCAAAGCATATGCAGATCATGTAGTAATGTTCAGTTCAACCCAAAAGGAGAGAGTCTATCATTTAATGAAGATTTACAATGTCACCTATATCTACGTGGATAGATATCGGAGGACTTATGGCCTCATAAAGTACGGCCTTATGGAGTACGCTCCTTATGATACACACTTTAAAACGCTCTTTGTAAATGGAAACTCCGAGTTATACCGGTTTATACCAAATCCCTCCCTCCTGCCAAAGGATCAGGGTAAATTGGAGCACTCTGGGAGCTATGAAGTATTGGTGAACTTTTTGGAAAAATTCTGGACCGGCTACAATTATGCAGACTTTGACGATGGATATAAGGGAGATTACTTCCTTAATGCGAGGATAGCAAAGCTTTATGCTTACCTTTACCAAAAAACAGGAGAAGAGAAATTTAAAGAGCGCTATGAGTGGCTACTAAATTGGCTTGCATACAAACAGCTTGAAAATGGTGGCTTCCCTGAGGGAGTTCCTCCAAATGATTTTACACTCTATACTGCTTTCACTTTGGAACCTCTCAAGGAGATGTTCTTTAAAGGAAAGGAGACTGGGGTAGAATATCTCAAAGAGAGGATTAAGAACGATTACATAATGACCACGCCAAAAGATAGAAAAGGAGATCTTTTTGCCGAAGCTCAGATGCTACCAATACTCTATGAGTATGGCTTGCTTAATGAGACCGTGCTGAACAACTTAATAACAAAAATCCTTAAGGAACAAAGGAAAGACGGAAGCTGGAAGAAGAGCTTAGGAGGAACTATAGTTACGGCCTTTGGTTTAGCTAGATATTACCAGCTGAGTAGGGATGAAAGAGTCATACCTGCACTCGAAAAAGCGGCAGAATGGATTAAGGATCAGCAAGAAGAAAATGGCCACTTCAAAGGGGAAAAAGGATATGGGTATTCCAGAGCGACCTATGCAAATGCCCTCTTTGTGTATCATGTTGTTGGGATGACGAAAGAAGAGGAGCAGATGCTGAGCATTATTAAGAACACTTATGATCTCAATAAAGAACCGCGACCTCTTCAAGCCGCGTTGGATATTTTCAGAGCTTTGGAATACGCATATGGTATAGAAAATGCTATCAAAATCCTCAGTGATATTTTGGCGTTGCAAAACTTTTAATTTTTTTAACTTCGTTGTGCATATAAGCAAGATTATTTTATGGGCTCAAAAGCCATTTTTGGACAGTTAATTTTAAATAGGCTCTCTCTATATCACCCACGGTTATTCTAAAAAGGAGGGATCGAGATGGCATACAAATTCATAAAATGGTTTGAGGAATTGAGGAAAGAAGACGTCCCTCTCGTGGGTGGAAAAGGTGCAAACCTTGGAGAAATGACAAGTGCCGGAATTCCAGTTCCGCCAGGATTCTGTGTTACAGCTGAGGCATACAAGTATTTTGTTGAAAACGTTAGGGTTGAAGATGGAAGGACTCTCCAAGAGTGGATTATGGACTTGATAAGCAAGACCAATGTCGATGACAGCAAGCAGCTCCAAGAGAACACCGCCAAGATTAGAGAGAAGATAATCTCAATGGAAATGCCTGAAGAGATTGCTAAGGAGATTGAGCAGGCTTATAAGGAGCTCAGCCAGAGATTTGGTAAAGATGAAGTCTATGTGGCTGTTAGGAGCTCAGCCACAGCGGAAGACCTTCCAGAGGCTTCATTCGCTGGGCAGCAGGAGACATACTTGGATGTTCTTGGTGTGGATGACGTTAAAGATAAAGTAAAGAGATGCTGGGCTTCACTCTGGACTGCAAGGGCTACCTTCTACAGGGCAAAGCAAGGGTTTGATCACTCAAGAGTTTACCTAAGTGCTGTTGTCCAAAAGATGGTTAACAGTGAGACAAGCGGTGTTATGTTCACCGCAAACCCAGTTACAAACGATAGAAATGAGATAATGATTAACGCAAGCTGGGGACTTGGTGAGGCAGTTGTTAGCGGCGCGGTTACACCTGATGAGTACATCGTTGAGAAGGGTACATGGAAGATTAAAGAGAAGGTTATTGCCAAGAAAGAAATAATGATCATTAGGAACCCAGAAACAGGTAAGGGAACCGTTAAAGTCCCAGTTGCCGAGTATCTTGGTCCGGAATACGTTGAAAAGCAGGCTCTCACTGATGAACAGATAATCGAAGTGGCAAAGATAGGTGCTAAGATCGAGGAGCACTATGGATGGCCTCAAGATATCGAGTGGGCTTATGACAAGGACGACGGCAAGCTCTACATCGTCCAGAGCAGGCCCGTCACCACCCTCAAGGAGGAGGTTAAGACCGAGGAGGCTGAGATGACCGAGGAGATGAAGGTTCTTCTTAAGGGTCTTGGAGCATCGCCTGGCGTTGGCGCCGGTAAGGTCGTCATCATATTTGAGGCGAGTGAGATAGACAAGGTCAAGGAAGGAGATGTTCTCGTTACCACCATGACCAACCCGGACATGGTTCCAGCCATGAAGAGAGCCTCCGCTATCGTCACCGACGAGGGTGGAAGAACCTGCCACGCCGCCATCGTCAGCAGGGAGCTTGGAATTCCATGTGTTGTTGGTACCAAAGAGGCCACCAAGAAGCTCAAAGACGGCATGCTCATTACCGTTGATGGAACAAGAGGTGTCGTCTATGAGGGCATAGTGAAGAGCCTTGTTAAGAAGGAGGAGGAAGAAAAGGCCGAGGGTAAGGTGGTCGTTGCAGGAGCACCACTCATCACTGCCACTGAGATTAAGGTGAACGTTTCAATGCCGGAAGTAGCTGAGCGCGCTGCAGCCACCGGTGCCGATGGTGTTGGTCTCCTCAGAGCTGAGCACATGATCCTCGGCATAGGCGCCCACCCGATCAAGTTCATAAGGGAGGGCAAGGAGGAGGAGCTCGTTGACAGGCTCGTCGAGGGCATCAGGACCGTTGTCGAGGCCTTCTACCCAAGACGTGTCTGGTACAGGACCCTCGACGCTCCAACCAATGAGTTCCGTGAACTTCCAGGTGGAGAAGAGGAGCCTGAAGAGAGGAACCCGATGCTCGGCTGGAGAGGAATCAGGCGCGGTCTTGACCAGCCGGAGCTCCTCAGGGCCGAGTTCAAGGCCATTAAGAGGCTCGTTGATGAGGGTTACGACAACATCGGTGTCATGCTTCCGCTTGTCAGCCACCCTGAGCAGGTCAGGAGGGCCAAGGAGATAGCCCTTGAGGTTGGCCTTGTCCCACACAAGGACGTTGAGTGGGGCGTCATGATCGAGACTCCAGCGAGTGCCCTCATCATCGAGGATCTCATCAAGGAAGGCATTGACTTTATCAGCTTCGGTACCAATGACCTCACCCAGTACACTCTCGCAATCGACAGGGACAACGAGCAAGTCTCCAAGCTCTACGACGAGACGCACCCAGCAGTTCTCAAGCTCATTAAGCATGTTATCGAGGTCTGTAAGAAGCACGGAGTTGAAACCAGCATCTGTGGACAAGCCGGAAGCGATCCAAAGATGGCCAGACTCCTCGTCAGGCTTGGAATTGACAGTCTTTCAGCCAACCCAGATGCGGTCGAGCTCATCAGAAAGACCGTCGCTCAGGAAGAGCAGAAGATCCTCCTTGAGGCAGCTAAGAAGAAGCTCTCTGAAGAAAGGGAGCTCGAGTTCTGAGCTCTTTAACTTCTTTTCTTCTTAACCAAGTTTTTTATTTCTAAGTTTTTTCTAGCTAAGGATAATTTATCCATAATAAGCTTTTTATAGTAACGTTTCGATTCTCATTTAATCACAAAGCAATCACTTTTGAGCAGAAGCAGTATATGCTGAGTACTGAATAATCAGCGGGGATATGAATGGACGGAGAAAGAATTCAAATAATGAGGCAAGAGATAGTTGAGGGAAATATAGAGAAAACTATACTTAAGTTAGCTTATCCATTGATTATTAATAATATGGTTCAAGTTCTTTATAATTTAACAGATACATTTTGGCTTGGTAGACTTGGTACAGAGGAGCTTTCCGCTCCAGGAACTGCATGGCCCCTTGTGTGGTTTTTCATGAGTATTGGGATGGGATTTGCAACTGCTGGATTTGCCTTTGTGAGTCAATATATTGGAGCGAAGGATTATGAGAAAGCTAACAAGGCTGCGGGGGCGTTGTATTCTTTAATGATATTTTTTGCTCTTCTTGTAGCTCTTTTTGGACTTTTGATAGCACCTTTTGCCCTTAAGTTCATGAAAGTTACACCTGAAGTTTACCCTTATGCCCTTGGTTATATTAGAGTAATATTTATTGGAATTCCATTTTCATTTACGTTATTTGCATTTAATTTCCTTCTTAGAGCAGTTGGAGACACTAAGACCCCAGTAAAAATCAATATGTTCACTGTCTTCCTCAACATTGTTCTGGATCCACTCTTAATTTTTGGCTGGTCGGGGTTTCCAAGGCTTGGGGTCATAGGGGCTGCTGTGGCAACCATGTTTTCAAATAGCGTTGGTTCTTTGATCGGAGGATATATGTTGTTTAAAGAGAAGGTGGGCATTCATCTAACTTTGGAGAACCTCAGGCCACAATGGGATTTTTATGCTAAAATTTTTAGGGTGGGATTGCCTTCGAGTGTAGGTTTTTCCACGGATGCCTTTGGCTTTGTTGTGCTTACGAGGATAATTTACATTTATGGAACCGCTGCCTTTGCTACATATACAATAGGAAACAGACTTACGAATTTTATGTTCGCTATAGCAAATGGAATAAGTCAGGCAATGGGAACCATGGTGGGTCAGAACGTTGGTGCTGAGAAGTATGAGAGGGCAAAGAAGATTGCTGAAAAAACAATGCTGACCAATTTAATTATCCTCACTATTGGAACTGCCATAGTGGTTGTATTCAGAGCTCAGATATTTGGATTTTTCATAAAAGATGAAAGAGTTTTAGCTGAGAGTATTAAGTTTGTTAGATATTTTGCATTTTCTTTACCATTCTTTGGTATTTTTTCCGCTGTAAACAATGTTTTCCAGAGTTCAGGTCATACAAAGAAGAGCATGTTACTGGGCATAATAAGATTATGGGTGCTTAGAATACCACTTGCATACAACCTCGGGAGACTTATGGCGGACACAACTGGGGTATGGCTTGGGATGGGTTTAAGCAACTTTTTGGCGGCATTAATTGGCTTTATCTGGTTCCTGAAGGGCTCGTGGATGAAGAGGATTATAGACCATTAAGTTTATATATTAACGCTTCGATAAGTATTTAATATGCCAAAGATAGACCAGATGCGGGCAGAAATTCTAGAGGGCAACATAGAAAAGACACTTTTCAGACTAGCTTATCCCTTAATACTCAACAATCTTATTCATGTGCTCTATAACATAACTGATACTTTTTGGCTTGGGAAAATTGGGAGAGAGGCATTATCAGCTCCAGGAGTGTCTTGGCCTCTTATTGGAACTCTTATGAACTTAGGACAGGGGTTTGCTGTTGCAGGATTTGCTTTTGTAGGGCAGTATATAGGGGCAAAAGAGTATCAAAAAGCAAATAAGGCTGCTGGGGCATTATATTCTCTGGTTCTATTTTTTGCTTCTCTAACTGCTGTTGTAGGGTTTCTTATCACACCTAAGGCTTTGGAATTCATGAAGGTTACGCCCAATGTCTATCCTTATGCCTTAACTTATGTTAGGATAATCTTTTTGGGTTTACCGTTTTCATTCATGGGCTTTGTGTTTAGTGCCCTTATGAGGGCTACAGGAGACACAAAAACTCCAGTTGAGATCAATATATTCACAGTGTTTATGAACGTAATTCTTGATCCTATTTTGATATTTGGCCTTTTTGAACTTCCTAAGCTTGGCGTTGCTGGGGCTGCTGTAGCAACGGTTTTTTCAAATACTCTAGGGTCGATGATTGGGGCTTATCTCATCTTTACCGGAAAAGCTCCCATACACTTAACACTAAGGGAACTTAAGCCGGATTTTGAGTTCTACAAGCGTATTTTTAAGGTGGGACTGCCTTCGGGAATCGGACAATCTGCAAACAGTTTTGGTTTTGTTATGCTCACGAGAATAATATTTGGGTTTGGTGATGTTACTTATGCGGCTTATATTATTACAACACGTCTCGTGAATTTTCTTACCAGTATCTCTAGGGGGATAAGTATGGCAATGGGAACAATGATAGCCCAGAATGTTGGTGCTGAGAAGTATGAGAGGGCAAAGAAGATCGCGGAGAGAACTATGGTGCTTAATCTCCTAATAGCCACGAGTGCTGTTGTAATTATAGGGGTTTTACGGGTTCCAATATTTAGGGTTTTTCTTAATGATGAGGCGGTGATAAAGGAAAGTGCCATTGTTTGGAAGTATTTTCTCACATCTGTTCCCTTCTTCAATGGCATTTTTGTTGTGGTGAACAATGTTTTTAGGGCATCAGGGCATACAAAGAAGAGTATGAGTCTGGGAATTTTGCGGCTTTGGGGGTTAAGGATTCCACTTAGCTATCTTTTGGGATATATACTGCTTGGGTCTTCAGTAGGAGTTTTTTTGGGCATGGGTCTTAGTAACATCATGGCAGGATTATTTGCTTTTGCATGGTTCTTAAAGGGAAGCTGGATGAAAAGAATTATAGATCAAGATTGAGGTTCCAAAATATTTATATCTTGAGTGAGTTTCTATATAGATCAGGTGTTCAGTATGGAGTTTAGAAAGATACAGTTCACTGGAAGGAGCTCATACATAATTTCACTTCCAAAGAAGTGGGTTAAGGAAAATAACCTGAGGCAAGGAGATGTTGTTCCGATAGTGGTTAATCCCGATGGATCCCTGCTGATACTTCCCAAAGAACCCAAAGAGATTAGCGAAAGTAAAGAGCTCGTAATTTCTAAAGATATTTCACCAGATATGGCAGTTAGGTTGCTAATTTCCGCCTACATACAGGGATACGACGTCATTGATGTAAAGTTTACGGAGGATATGCCACTCTATAAGGTAAAGATAAGAGGAACAATTCAAAATCTTCCGGGATTGGAAATAATCTTGGAAGAACCGCTTAGGATTACAAGCAAAAGCCTACTGGCGGACGAAGAAGTCAACCTAAGAGAGATAATAGAAAGGCTAACTTCTATTCTGATTTCGATGATAGAGGATTTAATGCTTATAAGGGAGTTTGAAAAGAAAGAGGTTCTCAGAGATATCAATGGGCTTGAAAACGAGCTAGATCGCTTTTATTTCCTAACTCTAAGGGCAGTAAACAAAATCCTCTCAGGGGGTAGCATAGTAAAGGATGGCGGATTCATTAAGAGGAACTTTGATCTTCTGGGAGTTCTGTTTATAGTGCGCAATATTGAAAGAATAGGAGACCACATGGTTAGAATTGCCGAAAACTTCGATCCGGATTTGGATATTGCGTACTTAAGGGAGATACTGCAGAAAGTTATGGCTCAGATAACCCAGAAAGACCTAAAAAAGATTGATGAGATAATGCTTGAACTAAAAGCGCACATAAAGTCCATAGACTACAGAAAATCCGTTGCCATGGACAGCTATCGTAGAATACTGGAATATCTTGAGAACATAGGTGAGACTATAATAAACATGAGCCTAAGCTAATGAAACCTTTCTCTTTTCGTTTCCATAATGCTTTTAACCATTCGAAGACATTAACTGATGGTGGTTCTAATGGTCGCGATTATTGTTCATGGTGGCGCGGGTACAATAAGGAATGAGGACAGGATCCCCAGAGTTCTTGAGGGAGTCAGAGAGGCTGTCTTAGTTGGATGGAAAGAATTAAAACGAGGTTCTGCCTTGGATGCTGTTGAAGAAGCCATTAAAGTATTAGAGGATAACCCAATATTCAATGCCGGGACGGGTAGTGTTCTTACCTTGGATGGAAAAGTTGAGATGGATGCCGCTATTATGCGCTCCAACCTTGAAGCAGGTGCCGTTGCGAGCATATGGGGAGTTAAAAACCCCATAAGCGTTGCGAGAAAAGTTATGGAGAAAACTGATCACGTTCTCCTTGCTGGAGAGGGAGCCCTTAAGTTTGCCCGTTTGATGGGATTTGAAGAGTACAATCCGATAACTGAAGAAAGAATTGAACAGTGGAAGAAACTTAGACAAAAACTCCTTGAAGATGGAGTCCCTCACTGGAAAAAGATTAGTGAGCTGATAAAGGAATGCCCGGAGGTTTTGAGGAGTACCGTTGGGGCAGTGGCGTTTGATGGAGAAGAGATAGTAGCCGGCACTTCCACAGGTGGAGTCTTTTTGAAAATGTTTGGAAGGGTTGGAGATACTCCAATAATTGGAGCAGGAACTTATGCAAATGAATTCGCTGGAGCTTCATGTACTGGTCTTGGAGAGGTTGCCATAAAGCTCTCTCTTGCAAAAACTGCCACAGATCTTGTTAGATTTGGATTAAACGCACAAAAGGCTAGTGAAGCTGCTATAGAGTTTGCAACGAAATATTTTGGAGAAGACAACATGGGAATAATTATGGTTGATAAAGAGGGAAATGTAGGATTTGCAAAAAACACCAAGCATATGAGTGTGGCATATATAAAAGATGACATGGAAAGTCCGCTGGTAGAGATTTAGAGGGGCAAAGAATGAAAAGAAAGGATTTGTGGCTTCTTCATTTTTCGGCGCTTTTCTTCTTCCTAGGCTATATCCTAGTGGCGCCTCTAATCTCTCCCCTTGCTATAACCTTTGGTGCTAACCCATTCTTGGTTGGCATTGTAGCTTCTGTGTCATCAATATTTGCCTTCGTACTGAAACCCGTGGGAGGCATCTTGGGAGACAAGGGGAAAAGTTTTGAAGTAATGATGATAGGCACGGTTCTTGGGGCTGTTGCAGGTGGATTCTACCTTCTCTCCTTTTTCATGCGAAGCTTGGTTATCTTTGCCGTAGGAAGGGCAGTACATGGGATTGCATCAGCATTTTTCTTCCCATCTTCCCTCTCGATGGCAATAAACTTGGCCCCTAAGGGAAGAGTTGGAGAGAGTTTAGGATGGAGGGGGACCATGTTTTCCATAAGCCAGCTCATTGGACCAGCTGTAGGGGGATTAATTGCGGATTACTTTGGATTTCATTCTGCATTTATCCTAGCAATCCTGCTCTCTTTGGTAGGCTTTTTGTTCGTTTCAACTGCATACAGAGAGGTTAGAGCTAGGGTGCAGTTCAGAGAAAGCGAGGAAAAGAAGGGCTCTTATAGGGATCTAATTAACTTGTCTTTTGTAGGGGCTTCGATTTCACTCTTCTTTATGGTCTTTGCCTATAGTGGAATGTACACATTTCTTCCAGCATACTACAAAATTGTTGGGTTAGGCACGAGTGTCTTTGGAATATATGCAAGCATTATGGGGGGCTTTAGCATTCTCACAAGGGTTTTTGGCGGAAGGGAGGCAGATAAAAAGGGGCCAATTCCAGTGGCTTCCTTAGGATTGTTGCTAATTACATCCGCATATGTTCTCTTAGCTTTTTACCTTTTACCTCCAAGAGCGTATCTAAGTGCAATTGTTTTGGGAATGGGATTTGGGTTAAGCATTCCCGCTCTTCAAATGCTGGCTTTGGCAGGTCTTCCCAAAAATATAAGAGGAGTAGGCTCGAGTGTCTATACGATGTTTTTTGATTTAGGTTATCTTTCTGGGCCTTTAGCCTTTGGATATCTAGCTGAGATTGAAGGTTATAAGTCTATATTTCTCTTCCTTCCTATGCTAACATTTTTATCTCTGCTTAACCTCATATTGCTCAGGGGATTTGGGAGGAAGAAACTATGAAGATCAGGGTTTCATATGGAACCGCAGTTGTCTTGGGACTTAAGAAGGGAAAAATGCTTGCAAAACCCACAACAGCATATTTCATGACGTATTATAAAGGAAGATGTTTAAACAATTGTGCTTTTTGTGTTCAGGCCAGGGAGAGCAAATCCAATTTGGAAAAGCTTTCAAGGATAACCTGGCCCGCATTCGACTTGGGAGAGGTTTTGGAAAGGTTAAAGACCTCAAAATTTGCAAGAATATGCTTGCAAACTGTGGATTATCCAAATTTAAGGGAGGACGTCTTGAAGATTCTAAAGGCATTTTATCCTCTGGGTTTTCCAGTTTCCCTCTCGATAACTCCCGTAGATGAAAAATCTCTCAGAAAGTTTCGAAGATTAGGGGTGGATTACATTGGTGTTGGAATAGATGCGGCAACTGAAGGAGTGTATAATCAAGTAAAGGACTCCATGTACTCTTGGGAGGAAATGTGGAGGTTTGTTGATGCGGTTGTTGATGTTTTTGGTGAGGGAAAGGCATTTGTTCATTTGATCTTTGGGCTGGGAGAGAGTGAAGAAGAGTTTTTACAGGCGGTTCAGAGGGCGTATGATTCAAAAGCTAAAGTTTCGATTTTTGCATTTACTCCAATTAAAGGGACTAGATTAGAAAACAAAGCTCCTCCAGATTTGAACAGATACAGATTGATGCAGATTGGAGTTTATTTGATTGAAAACAAAATAGCAAGGGTGGAAGAGTTTAAGTTTGAGAATGGAAGACTTGTAGACTTCGGGCTTTCCAGAGAGGAGCTTCTAGAAGTTCTTGATGAGAGTGTCTTCATGACTCACGGTTGCCCCGGATGCAATCGGCCCTATTACAACGAGAAGCCCAGCAAAGAACCATATAATTTTCCAGTAAGGCCTGAAAAAAAGCAGTTTGAAAGAGTGTTGAGCAGGTTATTCCATGAGTGATTCTACAATTTCTTTGAGCTTCTCTGATCTTATATTTCTGGTCAGAAGCTGGGCCTCTTTGAGATTACCCTTTGTAAGAGCATCTAGCGCCATTACAAACGTTTGGAGATCTTTATTAGCGGATGTTTGTGAGATCAGGACCTCCAGCCTATTTTTGAGTAACTCAATTTTATTATTCTTCTTGATTATTGCGAGAACATTTTTTAGTCTTTCAACTCCAAGTGAAAACATTTCTTCATCCGAAGCATCCAGAAGTGCCCTAATTGAACATTTTACAGCACCACTATAGTTGCCCTCCTCTATAAAAGCATCTACCAAACCAAAACAGGCTTCAAAATAAATCCATGGATAAGAACCTTTCGAGATATGCATTACCTCGTCGAATTTCTTTTTTGCAATCTCAATTTTTCGTTCATTTAATGCTCTTTGGGCTTCTTTTAGGAGGGTTGCGATGATTTCCTCTCTTCTTGTCATGTTCTACGCCTCTTTTAAGCTTTTTTCAAGAGCCCCTTCAAATTCTTTCCATATCTCATTCCAGTCTTTTTCTACCCGCCATTTTCGTTTAAACGAGTTCAGGAGCACTCTGAGGTCTCTCTCCAAGTAATATCTGGCATCTGGAAAGGTGGTTGTTAGGTATTGGGGCCAATCTATTATTAATATATCTCCATCCTTTTTAAGAACTATGTTGTAGAGGCTCATATCAGAATGGATTATTCCGAACTCAACTATCTTCTTATACTCCTCTAGAACTTTGTCCAATATCTCTGATGCCTCTTCTTTCGTTAAATCAGTATCTGCGAGCTCTATCAATTCAACACCTTCTATAAATTCCATAACAATCACATGTCTGTTCCATGCAAGGGGCTTTGGAACCTTGGCTATTGGACTCAAAAGTTGCAATGCTTCATACTCTCTTTGGGCAACAAGCCTTGAAATGTAAAGCCATGATATGTGTCTTTTATCGATAAAATCGGGCCTATAAAGTTTTATTCTTGTGAAGCTTGTTCTTCCTATCCGATTAAATTTGACGGCTACTTTCTCTTCATTCGAAGTTATCCCGACATATACATCGGCTTCTTTTCCTACTCCGATCTGTGTTTGGCTTATTGCCTTAATTATCCCCTTTTGAGCGAATGCCCTTATTGCCAAGGCATCATACCCATGTATTGTGAGCTGGTAGCCTATGTAGCCTATGTCACTTCTTCTCCTCACGAGTCCCCAGTTGTCGAGCTTTCCTAGGCGGTAGGATGCAGTTTCAATGTCCATCCGGGCAAACTTGGCTATTACCTCGAGGGGCACCCATTCGTAGTGGCGCATATTAAGCTCTACCCCTCTGAGTATTCTAAAATCGAGATCCTTGAGATTTGAATAAACCTCCAGTGCAAGAAGTTTGCTTACCATGGCTCTCACTCAGCTCTACGTTCTCTCCTTTTTATATTTAATTCTTCAATAAATTTTTAAGCGTTCAAGTTCTCACTTCAAAATATGAAGAAAATATTTAACTACGCCCATAAAATGCCTCTCCCTTCTCTTATTCCAACAATCAAAAAGAACTGGCTATAACAAATGCCCAAGCTGGACTGCCTATGACCCCTCTTCCCTATGCCCAGTTTCTCATATGCTTTTTGTACATCTAAGATTGAAACATATACATTAGTGTGATTTGTTTGAACTTTGATGTGGGTTTCTGTTGTTTGAAGAATAGACAAACAAAGTGTTTTGGGCAAATTTAGTGTGTTAAACCTTTGGTTAAAAATCTAAGGGTTTAGAAAGGCTTTTTTATACACAAAACAAGCTTTCAATGAGGATGAATAAAAATGTTCACTGGAGCTATTTGTGTACATCAGTGAGGTGGTGGAGTTGAGGTATGTTAAGTTGCCGAAGGAAAATACTTATGAGTTCCTAGAGCGATTAAAAGACTGGGGAACACTTTACGCTCCAATAAAAATCTCAGAGAAGTTCTATGACTTCAGAGAAGTTGAAGATGTGAGACAAATAGAGTTTAAATACAACAGAACGATAATGCCTCCGAAGAAGTTCTTCTTCCTTCCAAGGGAGAAAATGTTTGAGTTCAGCATTTCAAAGGCGGAATACAAGGAGGTAATTGAAAACGTTGAACCATTTGTAGTTTTTGGAGTGCACGCATGTGACATCTTCGGGCTTAAGATAATGGACAGCATATATTTGGATGAGCTTCCAGACAAATATTACAAGGTTAGAAGGGAAAAAGGCATAATAATAGGCATTAGCTGTGTTCCAGATGAGTACTGTTTCTGTAATTTAAGGGAGACGGATTTTGCAGACGATGGGTTCGACTTATTCCTTCATGAGCTCCCTGACGGATGGCTGGTAAGGGTTGGCACTCCAAAAGGACATAGAATAGTTGATAAAAACATAAAGCTCTTTGAAAAGGTAACGAGCCAGGATGTATGCAATTTCAGAAAGTTTGAAAACAAAAGGCACCAAATGTTCAAATACCATGAGGATTGGGGTAACCTTAGATATTTGCTTGAGATGGAAATGGAGCATCCCATGTGGGATGAGCAGAGCAAGCTTTGCTTAGCATGCGGAAACTGCAATATGGTTTGTCCAACATGCAGATGTTATGAAGTTCAAGACATCCCGAATCTTGATGGAGATACTGGAGTTAGAATTAGAAGATGGGATTCATGTCAGCTGAGGAGTCATGGTCTTGTTGCTGGCAATCACAACTTCAGGCCGACTAAAAAGAGTCGTTTCATGAACCGCTATCTCTGTAAAAACTCCTACAATGAGAAGCTTGGCATAAGCTACTGTGTGGGTTGCGGAAGGTGCACATACTTCTGTCCAGCGGAAATAAGTTTTGTGAAGAACCTAATGACCATTATGGGAGTTGAAGATAAGTCATGTCCACCTGAAGTTGCAGAGGAAATTCCGAAAAGAGGATTTGCATATGGCACTTCTGCCGGAGGTGAGGAGTTATGAAAGCTCTTGAAGTGTCCAAAGACATTATGATGCCGAATGAGAACCCATATGCTCTTCACAAGGCAAAGGTACTCAAAGTTTACAAGCTCACAGACACCGAAAAGCTGTTCCTATTTCGTTTTGAGGATCCAGAGCTAGCCGAGAAATGGACTTTTAAGCCAGGTCAGTTTGTCCAGCTTACTATTCCTGGTGTAGGTGAGGTTCCAATTAGCATATGTTCCTCTGCTATGAGGAGAGGTTTCTTTGAGCTTTGTATAAGAAAAGCAGGTAGAGTAACAACGGTAGTTCACAAGCTCAAGCCTGGAGACACAGTTTTAGTTAGAGGGCCCTACGGAAATGGATTTCCTGTTGATGAATGGGAGGGAATGGATTTACTCCTTATAGGAGCTGGTCTTGGAACGGCTCCCCTTAGAAGTGTCTTTCTATATGCAATGGACAACAGATGGAAGTATGGAAACATTACCTTCATAAACACGGCCAGATATGGAAAGGATTTGCTCTTCTACAAGGAGCTTGAGGCAATGAAAGATCTAGCAGAGGCAGAGAACGTTAAAATAATCCAAAGCGTCACAAGAGACCCCGGTTGGCCCGGATTAAAGGGAAGACCACAGCAATTTATAGTTGAGGCCAACACAAATCCTAAGAATACAGCAGTTGCAGTTTGTGGTCCCCCAAGAATGTATAAGGCTGTCTTTGAGTCCCTCATAAACTATGGGTACAGACCTGAGAACATTTACGTAACGCTTGAAAGAAAAATGAAGTGTGGAATAGGGAAATGCGGTCACTGCAATGTTGGAACAAGCACCTCATGGAAGTACATATGTAAAGATGGGCCAGTATTTGGCTACTTCGACATAATATCAACCCCTGGACTGCTGGACTGAGGTGAGAAGAATGAGCGAGAAAGTTAGAATTGGGTTTTATGCCTTAACTTCATGTTATGGTTGTCAGCTCCAAATGGCCATGATGGATGAAATACTCCGCCTCTTAGACAGGGTGGAGATAGAGTGTTGGTTCATGGTGGACAGGGACAGTGATGAGGACAGAGAGGTTGACATAGCCTTTATCGAAGGGAGCGTTTCTACTCAAGAGGAAGTGGAGCTCGTAAAGAAGATTCGAGAGAAGGCCAAAATAGTCGTAGCGGTAGGCTCATGCGCGGTTCATGGTGGAGTGCAGAGCTGGGCTAAGGATAAGGAACTTAGTGAACTCTGGAAAACTGTTTATGGAGATGCCCATGTTAAATTTGAACCAAAAATGGCTGAGCCAGTGGAAAAGTACATTAAGGTTGACTACAAGCTTTACGGTTGCCCACCAGAAAAGAAGGACTTCCTTTATGCATTGGGGACATTCTTGGTGGGTTCATGGCCAGAGGACATAGACTATCCGGTATGTGTTGAATGCAGACTCAGAGGAAATCCCTGTATTCTTATAGAGAAGGGAGAACCGTGCCTTGGTCCTGTGACAGTTGCTGGATGTGATGCTAGGTGTCCTGCCTATGGCATAGCGTGCATCGGTTGCAGGGGTGCTATAGGCTACGACGTTGCATGGTTTGACTCACTGGCATTAGAATTCAAGAAGAAAGGCCTTAAAAAGGAGGAAATACTTGAGAGAATGAAGATTTTCAACGCCCACAATCCAAAGCTTGAAGAAATGGTTAACAAGATATTTGAGGAGGGAGAATAATGTATATTCCAATTACAGTTGATCACATAGCCCGTGTTGAGGGCAAAGGCGGGATAGAAATAATTACAGGTGATGAAGGCGTTAAAGAGGTCAAGCTTAACATAATAGAGGGTCCAAGGTTTTTTGAGGCCATCACACTAGGCAAAAAACTTGACGAAGCATTAGCGATCTATCCACGGGTTTGTTCATTCTGTTCAGCAGCTCATAAGCTCACGGCATTGGAAGCAGCTGAAAAGGCTATAGGCTTTACTCCAAGGCCTGAAATTCAAGACTTGAGAGAGTTGCTCTATATAGGTGATATGATAGAGAGCCATGTCCTGCATCTCTATCTCTTGGTTCTTCCGGATTACCTAGGCTACTCGAATCCGTTGGCAATGGTGGATAAATACAGAAAAGAGATCGAGTATGCGATGGCCCTTAAGAACATCGGCTCAAAGATAATGGACTATCTCGGCTCAAGGGCGATTCATCAAGAGAATGCCATACTTGGAGGCTTTGGAAAGCTTCCAACAAAAGCCCAGTTTGAGGAACTAAAGAGAGAACTGAAAGAAGTCTTGCCTTTGGCTGAATATACAGTAGAGCTTTTCTCAAAGCTCGAACAGTATGAGGAGGTAACCGACAATGAAATGGTTCATATGGCAGTAAAGCCAAGAAACGAGGTTTATGGAATTTATGGAGATTACATTAAAGTTAGCGACGGCTTTGAGTTTCCGGTTGAAGATTACAAAAAACACATAATTGAGAAAGTAGTTGAACACAGCTTTGCAAAGCACTCGTTCTACAAAGGAAAGCCCTTTATGGTAGGTGCAATTTCGAGAATAGTGAACAACGCTGGTCTTCTCTATGGAAAAGCGAAGGAGATCTATAATCAACACAAAGACCTCCTTAGGTATAACAATTGCTTTGCAAACAACTTTGCTCAGGCACTTGAGCTTGTCTACTTTGCGGAAAGGGCGATAGACATAATTAATGACACCCTTGCAAAGTGGCCGATAAAAGAAAGGGACGAGGTTGAAATAAGGAACGGATTCGGCGTGAGCATAACCGAAGCTCCAAGAGGATTGCTCGTTTATGCTCTTGAAGTCAAAGACGGGAAAGTCAACTATGCGGACATAATAACACCAACGGCAATGAACCTTGCAATTATAGAGCGTCATGTTAGAATGATGGCGGAAAACCACTGGCAGGATGATCCAGAAAGGCTTAAATTCCTTGCCGAAATGACCGTAAGAGCGTATGATCCATGCATCTCCTGTTCAGTTCACGTTGTTAGGCTTTAATCTTTTTAACTTCGTCTTCTCAATTTTTGTTGGTGGGAGTATGGGCACTTTGATCCTGGCTCTTGGTAATGAACTAATGAGAGATGATGGCGTAGGGCTGAAGATTGGTAGAATCCTAGCAAAAAAAGGCTACAATGTCCTTGAAATTGGGACGGATATATTCAAGCTTCACCGCTATTATAACGGAGAAGAAAAGATAATAATAGTTGATGCAATACTGACGGACAAGTATAAACCCGGAGAAATGATTCATCTAAAAGGAGAGGAAGTTTTTGAAAAACTTAAGGCGGAAATAAGAAGCGCGCATTTTATGGGGGCTATTGACGGACTCAAGCTTTTGATGGCCATTGATGCCCGATTAGCCAAAGCAGAGATTCATTTTGTTGGAATTGTGGCTAAAGAGGTTGAATTGGGAATCGGGCTTAGTGAAGAAGTTAAAAGCAGTATTCATAATATTATAAATGCTATAGAGGATATTGTGAAATAATCTTTGCAAAAATTTTTCACACTTTTGAAGATGCAGAAGGGTGGAATGGTTCGAAAGCCTTTTAAATACTTTCTTTTTACCCCACTACAGCTTTAGGGTATAGAAATGTAAAGGCTGACTGAAATGGCGTGGCATATCTTTATTCCAGATTCGCTCCTTGAGGATACATCTGATCCAAAAATAAGGACGTACAAAGTCGGACAAATTGGCAGGGCTGCAGCGGTCTTCGGTGTTGAGCACATATGGATTTATAAGGCAGGCGGAAAAGACGGGAAATTCATTAAACTTGTGTTGGAATATATGGAAACACCGCAGTATCTGAGAAAGGCCCTAATACCCCTCAGCAAGGAGCTCAAATATGTTGGGGTCTTACCACCCCTAAGAACCCCGCATCACAAGCTCAAAGGAAAACCCAAACTCGGTGAAGTCAGGGAGGGCATTGTAATCAGAAAGGGGAAGAAGGTGTATGCAGACATTGGCCTTGATGAGCTTGCCCTCATGGAGGGAAGTGGAGAAGGAAGGATGACATTCAAAATCGTGTCTCTGAAGCCACTCAAGGTAGTACCCTCAAAACCGGAGGAATATTGGGGATACCGAGTGCATCTTACTAGAAAGTCATTGGCAAAAACACTTAAAAAGGCAAAACTCAACCTTGCAATCGCGACCTCACGAAAAGGTGAGGATGTGAGAAAAGTGAACCTTCCCCCTCTGGAGGGGGAAGTGGGATTCGTGTTTGGATCTCCCAGAAAAGGGATAATGGAGATCCTGAGAGAGTTTAATGAGGATTATCCCTTTGATCTAATCCTCAATACGATTCCAAATCAAAAGACAAAGACCGTTAGAACGGAGGAAGCCGTGTTGGCGACATTGGCGATATTTAATTTCATAAGGAGGGATTAAAATGGGAAAAATTAGCAAACCAAGAAGAGGTTCATTGGCATATTCCCCAAGAAAAAGAGCCAAGAGCATAGTCCCAAGAATTAGAAAGTGGCCGCAGGAACAGGAGGTTAGAATGCTTGGATTTGCAGGATACAAGGCTGGAATGACTCATGTACTTATGATAGACGATGCTCCGGGGCTTACAAAGGGCAAGGAAATATTCATGCCAGCAACGATAGTTGAAGCCCCACCATTGATAGTCTATGGACTCAGGGCTTATAAGCAGGGTTACCTAGGACTTGAAACTGCGACTGAGCTCATGATTCCAGATTTCAAGCTCGAAAATTATCCATCAAAGAAAGCAAAGAACGTTACATTCTACAAACTCCTTGGGAGAAGAATTAAAACCCTTCCAAAGAACTATAACGAGGAAACCTTTCAGCAAAAGCTTGGGGAGCTTGAAGACCTTGTTAAGTCCGGAGAAATAGTTGAAGTTAGAGCCCTTGTGGCAACTCAGCCGTGGCTCGCAAGAATAAAGAAGAAGCCCGAAGTTATGGAGTACGCTGTTGGGGGAAGAAACGTTGAGGAGAAATTCGCCTACATCAAGGAGAAGCTTGGAAAGGAACTTAGAGCAAGTGAAGTGCTTAGGGAAGGGGAGCTTCTTGACGTCATAGCCGTCACAAAGGGCAAGGGTACCCAAGGCCCAGTTAAGAGATGGGGTATCAAGATCCAGTTCCACAAGGCTCAGAGGGCTGGAAAGGCAAGACATGTCGGTAACCTCGGTCCGTGGCATCCGGCAAGAGTTATGTGGACGGTTCCACAAGCTGGACAGATGGGCTTCCATCACAGAACTGAATTCAACAAGAGACTCTTAAGAATAGGAGAAAACGGGAAATTGAAGCTTGATGGAGAAGAAATCGAGATCACTCCAAAGGGAGGATTCCCACACTACGGAATAGTGAGAAATGATTTCCTAATGATCGCTGGAACTGTTCCTGGTGCTATAAAGAGAATAATCAGAGTGAGACCGGCAATAAGACCTCCAGCAAAGAAACCTCCTGTTGAGGCTCCACAAATCACATACGTTAGTAGAGAATCAAAACAATGAGGTGAGGGTTTATGAAAGTTAAGGTATTTTCACTCGATGGCGAGCCAATTGAAGAAATTGAACTTCCAAGGGTATTCCAAACACCTTTCAGACCAGACCTCATTAGAAGGGCTGTCATCGCCTCATGGACACATCGCATACAGCCTCAGGGGAGAGATCCCTTGGCAGGTAAGAGGAGAGTTACAGAAAATATTGGAAAAGGTCACGGCATGGCAAGAGTTGAAAGGATAAAGACCTCCCCAAGGTTTGCAGCGTTTGTTCCCTTTGCCAGAGGTGGAAGGAGAACACACCCACCAAAAGTTGAGAAGACAATATGGGAAGATATAAACAAGAAGGAAAGAAAACTTGCTTTGATGAGCGCCATAGCTGCCACTGCAAACTATGATTTGGTTAGAGCAAGGGGTCATATAATTGATAACCTACCTCAAGTTCCCCTTGTAGTGGAAGACGAATTGGAGAAGATTTACAAGACGGCAAAAACTAGAGAGGTCTTCAAGAAGCTCGGCGTTTGGAACGACATTGAAAGGGCGAAGAAAAACACCAAAGTGAGAGCCGGAAAGGGTAAGATGAGGGGTAGAAGGTACAAGAAAGCAAAAGGCCCACTTATCGTAGTTGCCAAAAATGAGGGAATAGTTCAGGGTGCAAGGAACCACCCAGGTGTTGACGTGGTTTTAGTAGACAATTTGGGTGTAGAGCTGTTGGCCCCAGGTGCACATCCTGGAAGGCTCACGATATGGACAAAGGGAGCAATAGAGAGATTAAGGGAGATTTATGGGTGATGAGTGATGGATCCATATAAGGTTATTATACGGCCTGTGGTTACAGAAAAGGCAATATCCATGGTTGAGAGAGAAAACAAGCTCACCTTTATAGTCGATAGGAGAGCCACGAAGCAAGATATAAAGAGAGCCGTCGAGGAAATATACAACGTCAAAGTTGAGAAAGTTAACACGCTTATAACAATGAAAGGTGAAAAGAAGGCTTATGTGAAATTGAAGCCTGAATATAGCGCAAGTGAGGTTGCTGCTAGAATAGGATTGTTCTGAGGTGAGTGAGAATGGGTAAGAGTTTAATTCAACAGAGGAGAGGAAAAGGGACAACAACTTTCAGAGCACCGTCTCATAGATATAGGGGAGCAGTTAAGTATATTCCTCTGAATTTCACCCAAGAAAAGACCCTTGTTGGCAGAGTAGTTGAGATACTTCACGACCCGGGAAGAACTGCACCGGTTGCTAAGGTCAAGTTTGAGAGCGGTCTTGAGAAACTCATCCTCGCCCCAGAGGGACTTTTGGTTGACCAGGAAGTTTATATTGGTCCCGAGGCCCCGATAGCAATTGGAAACACACTTCCCCTTGCAAAGATTCCGGAGGGTACATACGTTTACAATATTGAGGGCGCTCCAGGTGATGGTGGAAAGTACGTGAGGGCCGGAGGAAGCTATGCTCTAGTTGTTTCAAAAGAGAAGAACAGGGTAATTGTTCAGTTACCAAGTGGTGAGCTTAAGGCATTCAACCCAATGTGCAGGGCAACAATTGGCGTGGTTGCTGGTGGAGGAAGGCTTGAAAAGCCAATAGTCAAGGCAGGTAAGGCATACTACATAATGAAGGCAAGAAACAGGTTCTGGCCCAAGCCAAGAGGTGTGAAGATGAATGCGGTTAACCACCCGCACGGTGGTAAAGAGCACCACATTGGTAAGCCAAGTACAGTTTCAAGGAGAGCTCCGCCGGGAAGAAAAGTCGGTCATATAGCTGCGAGAAGAACTGGAAGGAGAAAGTGAGGTGGTATAAATGGCAAGAAAAGAATTTAGATATCGTGGTTACACTCTCGAGGAACTCATGAACATGTCTCTTGAAGATTTGGCTAGGCTTTTCCCTTCAAGACAAAGGAGAAGCCTTAAACGCGGTCTAACACCTGAACAGAAAAAGCTTCTCAGAAAGATCAGACTAGCCAAGAGAGGTAAATACAAGAAGCCCATAAGGACCCACAGCAGGGACATGATCATCCTTCCAGAAATGGTCGGAATCACGATTTACGTCCACAATGGTAAGGAGTTTGTTCCAATAGAGATTAAAGAAGAGATGATTGGTCATTACCTTGGAGAATTTGCCCTAACGAGAAAGAGAGTCCAGCACGGAGCACCTGGTGTTGGTGCTACAAGATCATCAATGTTCGTTGCAATCAAGTGAGGTGATTGGGAATGGCAAAGTTTTCCTACTCTTTCCAAAATTTTGATCCAGAGAGAATGGCAAAAGCAAGCGGGAGAGACTTGAGAATGTCTCCGAAGCTTTCGGTAGAAGTTTGCAGGGAAATTAAGGGAATGATGCTCAACGATGCTATAAAGCTCCTTGATGATGTGATAGCCAAAAGAAAGCCTATCCCCCTTAGAAGGTTTAATGACTCTCAAGGGCACAAGAAAGGAAAAGGCTTTGGCCCAGGAAGATATCCAGTAAAAGTTGCCAAAGAAATCAAAAAGATTCTTCTCAATGCCAGAAACAACGCGGAACAGAAGGGTCTTGACCCAGATAGATTGAAGATAATCCACGCTGCAGCCCACAAGGGTCCAGTGCTTAGGGGATACATTCCAAGGGCTTTTGGAAGAGCCACACCATTCAACGAGCAGACAACACATATCGAGATAGTTGTTGAGGAAATTAGGAGGTGAGCTCATGGCAATCGAGAGATATTTCATAAAAGAAAGCATTAAGGAGATGCTCATTGACGAATACCTTGAGAAAGAACTTAGAAGAGCAGGCTATGGTGGACTTGACATCAAGAAGACCCCCCTTGGGACAAAGGTTGTTATATTTGCCGAGAGACCAGGTTTCGTTATCGGAAGAGGCGGAAGAAAAATAAGGGAGCTCACAAGGATACTAGAGAGGCAATTTGGTTTGGAAAACCCCCAGATAGAAGTTGAAGAAATTAAGAACTCCTACTTTAACGCTAAGGTTCAAGCAACAAGACTAGCCCAAGCATTAGAGAGGGGAGTCCACTTTAGAAGAGCTGCATACGCTGCAATAAGGGCAATTATGAACAATGGCGCAAGAGGAGTGGAGATCAGAATAAGCGGCAAACTTACAGGAGAAAGAGCTAAAAGTGTTAGATTCTATCAAGGATATATTGCAAAAGTTGGAAATCCCGCTGAAACTTTGGTTTCAAGAGGCTATGCACAGGCATTACTCAAACTCGGCGTCCTCGGAGTTAAGGTCTCAATTATGCCACCAGATGCAAGACTTCCAGATGAGATTGAAATTGCAGAAAAACCAATCGAAGAAGAGGTGAGCGAAGAATGAAGCCAAGCGAGATTAGAGAGATGAGCGTGGAAGAGATTGAAGCCAAAATCAGGGAGTTAAGGCTTGAGCTTGCAAAAGAAAGAGGGATGCTCACAATGGGAACCTCTTTAGAAAACCCGATGGTTATTAGGAACCTTAGGCGGGATATTGCTCGTCTCTTAACAATAAAAAAAGAAAAGTTGAGGAGTAAAAGGTGATGGTTGGTGCCTAGGATTGTGAACCCCCTGGATGAAATGTTGTTTAAAGAGGTGTTAAAGGAACAGCAAAGGATTAGAGTTTACATTGAGAAGGCTCGTTATGGAAAGCTCAAGACCATAATAGAGGGAATCGATGAGAAGGAGTTTAACCTTGAAGAAATTGCAAAAAAGCTTAAGGCGAAACTGGCATGCGGAGGAACGGCAAAAAACGGAAGAATAGAGCTTCAAGGAGACCACAGAGAAAAGGCGAAGCGCTTATTGGCAGAACTTGGATTTTCAGAGGAATTGATAGAGGTCGAGTGACAAGAAGAACAATAGCAATGCACGAGCTCATAGGCTTAAAAGTTAAGGTCATCAAAAGCTCTCATCCAGGGTTGATAGGTATTGAGGGATACGTGATTGACGAGACGAGAACCACCCTCACAATCCTTGGAGAGAAGGTATGGGTAGTTCCCAAGAATGTTGCTGAATTTGAGTTTGAAATTGACGATAGAAAAATACGAATAAAGGGCGAAGAATTAATTGGAAGACCTGAGATGAGATTGAAAAAGAGGTGAAAAAGATGAGAGACATTGGATTGAGGATACAACCTCCCGCAGAGAAGTGTAATGATCCAAAGTGTCCATGGCACGGACACATTAAAATACACGGTAGAGTTTTTGAGGGAGTTGTTATTAGCGACAAGCCAAGACGTACGGTTACCGTAGAGAGGCAACACTATCACTACTTAAAGAAATACGAGCGTTACGAGCTTAGAAGGAGCAGAATACATGCCCACAACCCACCATGCATAAACGCAAAGCCGGGGGACAAAGTTATCATAGCCGAAACCAGACCACTTAGCAAGACAAAAAGCTTTGTAGTTATTGCAGTTACTCAAAAAGCTGAGGAGAGGTGAAGATAATGGCAAAGAAAGGTGCTGGTGCTACAAGGGGTATTTCTCCAGTTAGACCTACAAGAGCACTGCCAATCGGTGCTTATCTCAAGGTGGCAGATAACTCGGGGGCAAAGATAATCCAGATAATTGGAGTGGTAGGCTACAGAGGTGTTAGGAGGAGACTTGCTTCAGCGGGTGTTGGTGACATGGTAGTTGCAACGGTAAAGAAGGGAAGGCCAGACATGAGACACCAAGTTGTTAGAGCAGTTATCGTGAGGCAGAGGAAAGAGTACAAGAGGCTCGATGGGATGAGAGTGAAATTTGAAGACAACGCAGCAGTCATTACAACACCTGAAGGTGTTCCAAGAGGGACTGAGGTTAGAGGACCCGTTGCGAGAGAAGCCGCTGAAAAATGGGTTAGAGTAGGAAGCATTGCGAGCATAGTATTGTGAGGTGAGGGAAATGAGATTAAAGAGCAAACAACCAAGAAAGCAAAGGAAGTTTTTGTACAATGCTCCCCTTCATCTCAGACACAAGATAGTCAGTGCTACCCTTTCAAAAGAGCTCAGACAGAAGTATGGCATTAGAGCTCTTCCAATTAGGTCTGGAGACAAAGTGAAAATAATGAGAGGGGACTTTAAGGGGCATGAAGGAAAGGTTGTGGAAGTTGATCTCAAAAGATACAGAATTCACGTTGAGGGAGCAACCCTTAGGAAGGTTAACGGTACTGAGGTGTTTTACCCAATACACCCATCAAACGTTATGATTGTTGAGCTGAATCTTGAGGATGAGAGAAGGAAAAAGATAATTGAGAGGAGGGCTTGAAGATGGCGAGGAAAGGTGCTAAGAAGCACTTGAAAAGGCTTGCTGCTCCGACTCAGTGGTATATTGAGAGAAAAACATACAAGTGGGCTGTAAGACCCTCTCCAGGTCCGCACAACATGAAAACATCAATTCCCCTCATCTACATAATTAGGGATTACCTCGGATACGCAAAGACAGGCAGAGAAGCAAGAAAAATCCTCAACGAAGGAAAGATATTGGTAGATGGAAGGGTCAGAAAAGACTACAAGTTCCCGGTTGGTATTATGGATGTCGTATCAATTCCGGAAACTGAGGAGCACTATAGAGTCTTTCCAAATAGAATTGGAAAGCTTATTCTCCATCCAATAAGCGAAGAAGAGGCAAAAATAAAGCCTCTAAGGGTAAACAACAAGAGAATGGTAAAGGGGGGAAACCTGCAGCTTAACTTCCATGATGGAACAAACCACCTGGTCAAGCTCAGCTCACTCACAGATGATACCAAAGACAAGTTCAAGACTTCAGACACCGTCTTAATGAAAGTCCCGGAGAGAGAAATAATTGAAGTGCTTCCATTTGAAATTGGAGCTTATGTGTTCGTTGTTCAGGGTAAGAACGTTGCAAGAGTAGGAAAAATCGTTGAAGTCCGACACTTCCCAGGTGGATGGCCGGACGTAGTTACCATTGAGGACAAGGAAGGAGAGCTCTTTGATACCTTAAAGGATTATGCGTTTGTGTTGGGTAAGGAAGAACCAAAGATCTCATTACCGTGAGGTGAAAAGGAATGATAGCTAACAGAGAGGCAATCTTGGCCGATTGGGAAGCTCACCCTATGAGAAGACCTAGGATAGCTAAGGTCACCATAAACATTGGTGTCGGTGAGAGTGGTGAGAGACTTACAAAGGCTGAGAGAATGCTAGAATCACTTGTTGGTCAAAAGCCAATAAGAAGGAAGGCAAAGAAAACAAACAGGGACTTTGGAATTAGAAGAGGCGAGCCGATAGCGGTTAAGGTAACCCTAAGAGGGCAAAAAGCCTATGATATGCTCAAAAGGTTATTAGCCGCTGTTGACAATAGGGTCAAGAAGTCCAGCTTTGACGAACACGGAAACGTTTGCTTTGGTATTGACGAACACATTAATATCCCGGGAGTGGAGTATGATCCAGAGATCGGTATATTCGGTATGGATGTTTGTGTAACGCTTGAAAGGCCTGGGTACAGAATTGCAAGAAGAAAAAGAAAAAGGCGCCATATCCCTACAAGGCACAAGCTTACGAAGGAAGAGGGGATGGTTTTCATGGAGGAAGAGTTTAAAGTCCAGATTGTGGAGGGATGATTATGGCGAAGGCTGATTATAACAAGAGAAAGCCAAGAAAGTTTGGTAAGGGCGCGAGAAGGTGCATTAGGTGTGGACAGTTTGGACCAATAGTTAGAATACATGGACTAATGCTGTGCAGGCACTGCTTTAGAGAGGTAGCTCCAAAATTGGGATTTAAGAAATACGAGTGAGGTGAGATGATATGACTCTGTTGGATCCTTTGGCAAATGCTTTATCTCACATTACAAACAGCGAGAGAGTTGGAAAGAAAGAGATTTACATAAAACCAGCTTCAAAGCTTATTGGAGAGGTACTTAGGGTTATGCAAGAGAACGGATACATAGGTGAGTTTGAGTTTATCGATGATGGAAGGGCCGGCATATACAGGGTTCAGCTCTTAGGAAAGATAAACAAAGCCGGGGCAATAAAACCGAGGTTCTCAGTAAAAGCCAGGGAGTATGAAAAGTGGGAAAAGAGGTTCCTTCCAGCATTCGAGTTTGGTATTCTAATAGTTTCCACATCCCAAGGGATTATGACACACAAAGAGGCCCTTGAGAAGGGCATTGGTGGAAGGTTAATAGCCTACGTCTACTGAGGTGAGAGAGATGCCAATTGATGCATGGGTGAGGGAAGAAGTTGAGATTCCAGAAGGGGTCACGGTCGAGATAACTGGTAGTCTTGTCAAGGTAAAGGGGCCAAAAGGAGAAGTTGAGAGGGAGCTCAGCTATCCTGGGATCAAGATATTTACTGAAGACGGCAAGGTAGTTGTCTACAAGGACTTTCCAAGGAGGAAGGACATAGCTATTGCAAGAACTTTCAAGTCTCACATAGCAAGCATGATCAAAGGCGTTACGGAAGGGTTCACTTACAAGCTTAAGGTCGTTTACAGTCACTTCCCGGTAACAGTCAAAGTTCAAGGAAACAAGGTGTATATAGAGAACTTCCTCGGTGAAAAAGCACCTAGAATAGCTGAGATACTCCCGGGGGTTACAGTAAAGGTCATGGGTAGCGAAATAATAGTGGAAGGTATTGACAAAGAAAAAGTTGGACAGACTGCAGCAAACATCGAACAGGCGACAAGAATTACCGGTAGAGATAGGAGAGTTTTCCAAGATGGTATTTACATTATTGAAAAGGCTGGTAAACCTATAAGGTTCTGAGGTGAGACTGATGGAAAAAGCGAGACTCTTAAGAATAAGGGCTAAACTCAAAAGGAAAAAACCCAAGTTTCTTAGACAGGAATGGTGGAGGTTTCCCAAGTTTAAGAATGATCCCAAGTGGAGAAGACCAAAGGGAATTGACAGTAAAATGAGACTAAAGCTTAAAGGAAAAGCTAGATCACCCGGCATTGGATGGGGCTCACCCAGAGCAGTTAGGGGCCTTCATCCAAGCGGTTACGAGGAAGTTCTTGTACACAACGTTAAGGAGCTGGAGACGATAGACCCAACAAGACAAGCCGCTAGGATAGCCAGGACAGTCGGAAAGAGGAAAAGACTCGTGATAATTGAGAGAGCTAAGGAACTGGGTATTAAGGTGCTCAACGCGAGGTGAAGATTATGCTCAAGATGCAGAGAAGGATTGCCGCTGAACTTTTGAAATGTGGCGAGAATAGGGTTTGGATAGATCCCGAAAGAATTGATGATGTTAAGTCCGCTATCACTAGGGAGGATATTAAAAGACTTATAAACGAGGGTGTCATCAAGAAAAAGCCAATTAAAGGACAAAGCAGATACAGGGCAAAGCTTAGGCAAGAAGCAAGGAAGAAGGGAAGGCACAGGGGACATGGAAGCAGAAAGGGCAAAAAGACGGCAAGAATGGGCAAGAAGGAGAGATGGATGATGACAATTAGGGCCCTTAGAAAGGAGCTTAGAAAGCTCAAGGCAGAGAAGAAGATTGACGAACACACCTACCGCAACCTTTACATAAGAGCTAAGGGTGGGCAATTCAAGAGTAAACACCAGCTTTACCTGTTCATGGAAGAAAAAGGCATATTGAAGAGGTGATATAAATGGCACATGGACCAAGATATAGGGTTCCATTCAGAAGGAGAAGAGAGGGCAAAACTAACTATCACAAGAGACTTGCTCTCCTCAAATCAGGCAAGCCAAGGCTAGTTGTGAGAAAAACTCTCAACCATCATATAGCCCAGATAGTGCTTTACGATTCAAAAGGAGATAAGACAGTTGTTTCAGCTCACACAAGAGAACTCATGAGAGACTTTGGATGGAAGGGGCACGGTGGGAATACCCCAAGCGCTTATCTCCTTGGACTGCTCATTGGATACAAAGCTCTTAAAAAGGGTATAGAGGAGGCTATCCTTGACATTGGTCTTCATCCACCCACTAGAGGATCAAGTATCTTTGCAGTCCTCAAGGGAGCTGTAGATGCAGGTTTAGATGTTCCACACAGCGAGGAAATCTATCCAGGAGAAGACAGAATTAAAGGAGAACACATTGCTGAGTATGCGAAGATGCTTAAAGAGGAAGACGAAGAGAAGTACAGAAGACAGTTTGGAGGGTATCTTGTGAGGGGACTTGAACCTGAAAGACTTCCCGAGCACTTTGAAGAGGTTAAGGCGAGAATCATTGAGAAATTTGAGAAGGTGAGAGCATGAGCCAGGATTGGAAGGAATACGCTCAAAGAGTATTAGAAGAATGGCAACCCAAGACAAAGCTTGGCATGCTCGTTAAGGAAGGGCAGATAACTGACATTCACGAGATCTTTAGAAAGGGTTACCAGATAAAGGAACCAGAAATAGTTGATGTACTTCTCCCTGAGGTCAACGCAAGAGAAAACCAAGAAGTGCTTGACATAGCCTTAACGGTGAGAATGACAGACAGCGGTAGAAGAGTTAGGTTTAGGGTGCTGGCAGCAGTAGGAAATAGAGATGGCTACGTAGGACTTGGCATTGGCCACGGAAGGGAAGTTGGAACAGCCATTAGAAAGGCAATCAACTATGCAAAGATGAACATAATTGAGATCAAAAGAGGCTGTGGTTCATGGGAGTGCAGGTGTAGGAGACCGCACTCAATCCCATTCGCCGTTGAAGGTAAAAGCGGTAGCGTGAAAGTAAAACTCATGCCAGGACCTAGAGGACTTGGCCTTGTCATTGGTGATGTTGGTAAAAAGATACTCAGCTTGGCAGGAGTTAAGGACGTATGGTCACAAACATTAGGTGAAACAAGAACTACAGTTAACTTTGCGAAGGCAGTTTTTGAGGCACTCTACAACACCAACAGTATCGCTGTAAAGCCCGAGATGATCGAGCGCTATGGTATAGTGGTTGGTAGAGAAATGCCCCAGAACTTTGAACTGTGAGGTGATCGAGGATGGCAAAACTTGCTTTGATTAGGATAAGAGGCAGAGTAAATGTCAAGAGGCCCGTAAAGGACACCCTTGCAATGCTAAGACTTCACAAGGTAAACCATCTTGTGATCGTTGATGATACTCCGAGCTATAAGGGCATGATACAGAAGGTGAAGGATTACATCACTTGGGGAGAGATAAACGCTGAAACCTTAGCAAAGCTCATAGAGAAGAGAGGAAGACTTCAAGGAAACAAGAGGGTTACAGAGGATTATGTTCAAGAAAAACTTGGTATGAGTATTAAAGAATTCGCCGAAAAGGTCATCAACGGAGAAATGAAGCTCAGCGACTTACCAGGGCTTAAGCCTGTTTTTAGACTTCATCCAGCAAGGGGTGGCATCAGGAGCAAGAAGAGAACTTTCAAAGAGGGCGGAACTTTGGGATATAGAGGAGAGGCGGTTAATGAGCTTATAGAGAGAATGCTGTGAGGTGCGAGAAATGATTAGAAGGAAAAAGAAGGTGAGAAAACTTCGCGGTTCCCACACTCATGGATGGGGATGCAAAAAGAAGCACCGTGGTGGAGGACACAAGGGCGGTAGAGGTATGGCTGGAACAGGAAAAAGGAAGAAGACAAAATGGACATGGGTTATCAAATATGCTCCTGATCACCTAGGCAAAAGAGGTTTCAAGAGGCCCATAGAAGCTCAAAGGGAGATAACTGCAGTAAACCTCAAATTCATTGATGAACACCTTGATGAACTTATGCAGCTTGGCATTGCCTATGAAGAAGAGGGAAGAATCATTGTTGATACCACTCAATTTGCCGATAAAGTTCTTGGAGCCGGGAAACTTACAAAGCCACTCGTAATTAAGGCTAGGGCGTTCTCCCCCAAGGCTGAAGAGAAAATAACTAAAGCTGGAGGAGAGGCTCTCCTTGCCTGATTTTTCTTTTTGAATAAATTGTCTTTGAGGTGTAATCCATGGGAGCAAGGGAAATAGTTTACAAGATAGAGCATGTATTTCCAGAGATTGAAAGGCCAAAGAGGCACGTGCCTCTAAAGGAAAAATTCGCGTGGACAGGAGTTGCATTGCTGTTGTATTTTATCATGGCACAGATACCTCTTTTTGGGATTCCTGGCCAAATACAGGACTATTTCCAGACTTTAAGAGTAGTGCTTGCTGGTAGAAACGGTAGTCTATTAACCTTGGGAATAGGTCCTATAGTTACTGCTGGAATTATCATGCAACTCTTAGTGGGTTCAGAAATAATAAAGCTCGATCTCTCAAACCCTGAGGACAGAAGGTTTTATCAAGCTCTGCAGAAGGTGTTTGCAGTATTTATGTGCTTCTTCGAGGCAGCTGTTTACGTATTTGCAGGTGCATTTGGAAATCCCACATTAACAATCAAGGTACTCCTCATGCTCCAGCTTGCTTTTGGTGGAATAATAGTAATGATTATGGATGAGCTCGTAAGCAAGTGGGGAATTGGTAGCGGTATAAGTCTTTTCATCGCTGCAGGAGTTTCACAGACAATTATTACGAGGGCACTTAACCCATTAACAACAAATCAAGCTATAGATCCACTAACAGGCGGTCCTGCCATAATAGGTGCCATTCCGGCGTTTATTCAGCACATAATTAAAGGTGACGTTACAGGAGCTCTTTACAGAAGGGGACTTCCGGATATGTTAAGTGTCTTAGCAACAATAGTTATCTTCTTGATAGTTGTCTACCTAGAAAGCATGCGCGTGGAGATTCCTCTCAGTTATGGAAGGGTAACTGTTAGAGGGAGATATCCAATAAGATTCATGTATGTCAGCAATATCCCGATCATTTTGACTTTTGCCCTCTATGCGAATATTCAGCTCTGGGCTAGGCTTTTACAAAGACTTGGCCATCCAATCCTTGGAACCTTTGACGAAACTGGAGTAGCAGTTTCTGGATTTGTAAGATACGTTCTACCGCCTAGAGACATATTCAGCGTTACAGCCGACCCCCTGAGGGCTTTGGTTTATGCCATACTCACCATAACGTTCTCCCTTATCTTTGGATTCCTCTGGGTTGAGCTCACTGGGCTTGACGCAAGAAGTATTGCACGGCAACTACAAAGAGCAGGGTTGCAGATACCAGGCTTTAGAAGGGATCCAAGAATATTGGAAAGGGTCTTGCAGAGATATATCCCCTACGTTACATTCTGGGGAGCATTTACCCTAGCTATTGTTGCAGTATTGGCGGACTTTCTTGGAGCGCTAGGAACTGGAACTGGAATACTGCTTACAGTAGGTATACTCTACAGGTTTTATGAAGAAATAGCAAGGGAACAAGCCACTGAGATGTTCCCAGCACTGCGCAGGTTCTTTAGTTGAGTTTCTCTTTTTGTCTTCATTTTCCAAAAAACCTTATAAACCAATTTTTCTTTGTATTCTCTGGAGTGCGAGTTTTGATCAAGGTGGTAGGGGATGTCATTTGTGGTGGTCATTACGGGAATTCCTGGGGTAGGAAAGAGCACAATCACAAAACTGGCCTTGAAAAGAACCCGAGCAAAATTCAGGGTAGTTAACTTTGGAGATATAATGTTCGAGGAAGCCCTCAAGGCCAAGCTAGTTACTCATAGAGACGAAATGAGAAAACTAAGCTTAAAGGTGCAGAGGGAACTGCAACTCAAAGCTGCTCAAAGAATTCTTGAGATATCTAGAGAAGAGCCAGTACTGCTTGATACTCATGCCACAATAAAAACACCTTTGGGATACATGCTTGGCTTTCCTAAGGAGGTAATTGAGGTTATAAACCCGCGATTTGTTGTTATAATAGAGGCAACACCCAATGAAATACTGGGAAGAAGGCTAAGAGACCTCAAGAGAGACAGAGACGTCGAGACTGAAGAGCAAATTCAGAGACATCAAGATTTAAATAGGGCTGCTGCGATAAGCTATGCAATGCATTCCAATGCACTTATAAAGATAATTGAAAATCATGAGGATAAAGGTTTAGAAGAGGCCGTTAATGAGTTGGTAAAAATACTTGATCTGGCGGTGAGTGAAGATGCTTGAAGGAGTATATCTTGCACTTGATAAAGTATTTGGGCCTTTGGTAACAAATGCTCACCCCATGTGGGTGGTAACAATTTCTGGAATTATACTTGGGGGCTTTTTCACACTAGTCAATCACCTGCTGATAGACCAGGAAAAAATGAAAAAACTGCAAAAAATGAGCAGGGAATTCCAGAAGGAGTGGAAAGAGGCCCAAAAGGCTAAGGACGAGAAAAAATTGAGAAAGCTTCAACAAAAACAATTAGAGCTTTTAAAGCTTCAAAATGAAGTTATGAAGGACTCAATGTTTAAGCCAATGCTCTTTACAATGCCGATATTCCTCATATTCTTCGGATGGATGAGAAGGTGGTATGTTGAAACGGCAATCGTGAAATCACCGTTTAACTTTTTCCTCTTTGACTGGTTCCACAAATTTTACCACTCCTCCCTCCAAGCCAACGAGCTAGGGTATATTGGATGGTACATCTTGACATCAATGATTGTCGGACAGGTTTTAAGGAAGCTCTTGGAGTCATATTAGTTAAATTTAAAAACGCTTGACAAAAAAGCTAAGCGGGGTGAGAAGCATGAAGCCAATGTACAGGTCAAGATCATGGAGAAGAAAGTACGTTAGAACTCCTGGTGGAAGGACTGTGATACACTTTGAAAGGAAGAAGCCGAAGATTGCCCACTGTGCAATGTGCGGGAAACCATTAAACGGCATCCCAAGGGGCAGGGCAAGTGAGTTAAGAAAGCTTCCCAAGACCAAGAAGAGACCAGAAAGGCCTTATCCACATCTCTGCCCCAGCTGTATGAGAAAGGCTATGAAGGCTCAGGTAAGGGCTACCATCTAATCTTGACAAAAGGGATGCACCATGCCTAAAGGATGCCTAGTGATCACAGTGAGCGGATTAGCAGGGAGCGGTACTACAACTCTCTGCAAGAATCTGGCTAGGTGCTATGGGTTTAAGCACGTCTACGCTGGTTTGATATTTAGACAAATGGCAAAAGAGATGGGCATGTCCCTCCAGGAGTTTCAAGAATATGCAGAAATGCATCCAGAAATAGATAGGGAAGTTGATAGAAGACAAGTAGAGGCGGCAAAAGAATGCAACGTGGTTATAGAAGGTCGTTTGGCTGGATGGATGGTAAAAGAGGCTGATTTAAAGATATGGCTTGACGCACCGATTCAGGTAAGGGCTCAACGTGTAGCAAAGAGAGAGGGCATAAGTGTTGAAGAAGCATTTATGCAAATTGCCAAGAGAGAAATGCAGAATAGGAAAAGGTATTTAAACCTATATGGGATTGACATTAACGACCTTTCAGTTTATGATTTAGTTATTAACACTGCCAATTGGGGTCCCGATGGCGTCTTCGCGATTGTGAAGGCCGCCATCGACCACCTGTACCCCGATGGCGACACGGGGAAATAAAAAAGATGGAGGTGGGATGAATGCCAGCAATTGATGTTGGAAGGTTGGCTGTGGTTATTGCCGGAAGAAGAGCTGGACAAAAGGTAGTTGTTGTTGACATAATTGATAAGAACTTCGTCCTCGTTACAGGTGCTGGATTAAACAAGGTTAAAAGGAGAAGGATGAACATAAAGCACCTTGAACCTCTTCCAGAGAAGATTAACATCGAGCGCGGTGCCGACGACGAGGCTGTCAAGGCCGCTCTTGAACAGGCTGGAATAAGTCTTGAGTGATTTTGAGCAATTTGCTCCTTGTCTTTCACTTTGCACTTTCTTTTCTTAAGTCTCTCATTTTGATGGGGAAAGTCGTTTAATGCCTTTCTGGCATATTATATGTTGATGTGTTTGTATGCCTAAGGCTGTTTAGCACTGTAAAGGTTTATAACCTCCTTTCTCAATTTTTTGTAGGTGGGCAGAATGGGTAGAAAAAAAGGAAAGCGAGAGGTAATACTTCCCGCTGATCTCAAGAGGGAAATTATTATCAAGGACGAGAAAGCTGAGAGCAATCCGAAATGGGGATTTCCTCCAGATAAAAGGCCTATTGAAATGCATATGCAGTTTGGAGTGATAAATCTTGACAAGCCTCCTGGTCCTACAAGTCACGAGGTTGTTGCATGGGTTAAAAAGCTTTTAAACCTTCAGAAAGCTGGTCATGGAGGAACTTTAGATCCAAAAGTTACTGGAGTTTTGCCTGTAGCTTTAGAAAGGGCCACAAGGGTTGTTCAGGCACTTTTACCGGCAGGTAAGGAGTATGTGGCTTTGATGCATCTTCATGGTGAAGTTCCAGAGGATAAAATCTATGCCATTATGAAGGAGTTTGAAGGTGAGATAATCCAAAGACCCCCCCTAAGGAGTGCCGTTAAGAGAAGACTTAGAACGAGAAAGGTTTACTATATCGATATAATTGAGATAGAGGGGAAGGACGTTCTCTTTAGGGTGGGAGTTGAGGCAGGGACATACATCCGTTCACTTATCCACCATATTGGTTTGGCTTTGGGAGTTGGAGCGCACATGGCCGAGCTGAGGAGAACAAGAAGCGGACCGTTTAAGGAAGATGAAACCCTTGTTACCTTGCATGATCTAATAGATGCCTATTATTTTTGGAAAGAAGATGGCATTGAAGAGTATTTTAGGAGAGCAATCCAGCCGATGGAAAAAGCTGTGGAGCATCTTCCGAAGGTGTGGATAAGGGATTCCGCGGTTGCTGCTGTGACTTATGGAGCTGATTTAGCAGTTCCCGGGATAGTAAAGCTCCATAAAGGCATAAAACCTGGTGACCTTGTTGCAATAATGACCCTCAAGGATGAGCTTGTCGCTTTGGGTAAGGCAAAGATGAACACGCAGGAGATGTTTACTAAAATCAAAGGCATTGCAGTTGACGTTGAGAAAGTTTTTATGCCAAGGGAGTGGTATCCTAAGATGTGGTGAGCTTCTCATTCCCCACCTTAGATTTATAAACCCCTTCTCTAACTTTCGAGCATGGGCCACTACTATTCCCGAGAGCCGAACACTCCGTTAAAGACCAAAATAATTGAGGTAGTCATTAGAGGAGAGCGTTTTAGATTCATAACTTCCAGCGGTGTCTTCTCCTTTGGAAAGCTTGATAGGGGAACGAAGTTGCTTATAGAGAATATGGTACTTGAAAAAAACTGGCGAATTTTAGACTTAGGGTGCGGCTATGGAGCGATTGGAATAGTGGCTTCGCGCTTTGTGAATTATGTTGTAATGACCGATATAAACAAAAGGGCCGTGAGCATAGCAAAGAAAAACTTAAAAATCAACAACGTTAAGAATGCCGAGATAAGATGGGGCCATCTCTATGAACCCGTGAAGGGAGAAAGGTTCCACAGCATAATAACGAATCCTCCAGTGCATGCTGGGAAGGATGTATTGAGGGAAATAGTTATAAATGCACCCCTTCATCTCTACGATGGAGGATTGCTTCAAATTGTCATTCGCACTAATCAAGGCGCAAAGTATATTAAGGGGCTCATGGAGGAGAATTTCAACGAAGTAAGAGAAATTGCGAAAGGATCGGGCTTTAGGGTGTATGCCGGGATCGCCTAGCCTGGGATGGCGCGGGCCTTGAGAGCCCGTGGGCGTTTGCCCGCCGGGGTTCAAATCCCCGTCCCGGCGCCAAAATCCTCTTTGAAGGATTAACTTGTGGAGGTGTGCTTATAATGGCTGACTTTAGACATATCGTGCGTGTAGCAAATGTTGATATAGACGGGCACAAGCAACTTAGATGGGCTCTCACTGGAATTAGGGGTATAGGGATAAACTTTGCAACAATGGTATGCAGGGTTATAGGCTTAGATCCAAAAATGAAAGCAGGTTACCTTACCGATGAACAGGTGAAAGCCATTGAGGCTGTGCTTGAAGATCCAGTAAGGCATGGTATTCCTGCATGGGCAGTTAACAGACCAAAAGACTACGAGAGTGGAAGGGATATGCATCTCACGGGAGCAAAACTCGTTATGGCATGGCGTGAGGACGTTAACAGACTCAGGAGAATTAGAGCTTATAGGGGTATCAGACATGAGCTTGGCCTTCCATTGAGAGGGCAGAGGACTAGGTCAAACTTCAGAAGGGGAACAACAGTTGGGGTTAGCAGAAGGAAGAAGTGAGGTGGTATAAATGGGAGATCCAAAAAGGCAAAGGAAAAGATATGAAACTCCCTCTCACCCTTGGATTAAGGAGAGACTTGATAGAGAGAGAGTTTTAGTGCAGAGATATGCTCTCAAGAACAAGAAAGAGCTTTGGAAGCACGAAACCCAACTTAAGAACTTTAGAAGAAGGGCAAGAAGATTACTCGCTGCTAGAGGTAAGCAGGCCGAAATTGAGAGGGCTCAGCTTCTCCAAAGATTGGTTAGGTTGGGATTGCTCCAAGAAGGAGCTCACCTTGATGATGTTCTTTCCCTTACAATAGAGGACATCCTCGAGAGAAGACTACAAACCATGGTATTTAAGAAGGGACTCTCAAGGACAATAAAGCAGGCTAGACAGCTAATTGTTCACGGACACATTGAAGTAAACGGACAGATAATAAGATCACCAAGCTATTTGGTACTCAAGGAAGAGGAAGATGGCATAACATACGCAAAGACTTCTCCATTTGCGAACTCACACCACCCTGAGAGAATGGTTATTGAAGAGGCTCAAAAGGGTGAGGCGCAATGAGTGAAGAAGTCAACATTAAGAAGAAAGAAAAATGGGGAGTTGCTCACATATATGCCTCTTACAACAACACAATCATTCACATTACTGACCTCACTGGAGCTGAAACAATCTCAAGATGGAGCGGTGGAATGGTAGTTAAGGCAGATAGAGATGAGTCATCTCCATATGCTGCTATGATTGCCGCTAAAAGGGCAGCGGAAGAAGCCCTCGAAAAGGGCATTGTGGGTGTCCACATAAAGGTCAGAGCACCTGGTGGAAGTAAAAGCAAGAACCCTGGGCCTGGGGCACAGGCAGCTATTAGAGCTCTCGCAAGAGCGGGGCTTAGAATAGGCAGAGTGGAAGATGTCACACCAATTCCACACGATGGTACAAGACCAAAGGGTGGCAGAAGGGGAAGGAGAGTTTGACTTCCCTTTACAATCCTTTTTTGGTGAGAAAAATGCAAATAAAAATTCTTGAAAAAAGGGACGATGCAATCCGCTTCATTTTAGAGGGGGTTGATGTTGCATTTGCAAATGCGCTCAGGAGAGCAATAATAGGGGAAGTTCCAACTTTTGCCGTTGATGAGGTGAAATTCTACGAGAATGATTCTGCTCTTTTTGATGAGATAATCGCTCACAGATTGGCGTTAATCCCTTTGACGACACCTTCAGACAGATTTGAACTGGATGCTTTGGAGTTGGATGACTACACCGCTACATTGAGTCTGGAAGCAGAAGGTCCTGCCATAATATACTCTGGGGATTTAAAAAGTGACGATCCGGATATAAGACCCGTGACTCCGGATATTCCAATAGTCAAGCTAGCTGAGGGTCAGAGGCTTGTTTTTAACGCATATGCAAGACTTGGTAGAGGAAAAGACCATGCAAAATGGCAACCAGGGTTTGCTTACTACAAATACCTTACAAAAGTGCATGTAAGCAAAGAGGTTCCTAACTGGGAGAAGGTCAAAGAGCTCGCAGCTAGAAAGAAGCTCCTCATTGAAGAAAACGAGAACGAACTTATTGTAACCACTGTAACGAGCTTTTATCTGCCAAGGGAATTTGATCAGTATTTAGGAGATAAAATTAAGGAAGAAGTAGTGCCAAATACATTCGTCTTTACAGTAGAAAGCAATGGAGAGCTCCCCGTTGAGGAAATAGTAAGCTTAGCACTTAAAATTTTAATGAGAAAGAGCGATAAATTTATAAACGAGCTCCATAAATTAGCCGAATAGCGCGGGGGTTGCCGAGCCTGGTCAAAGGCGCGGGATTTAGGGTCCCGTCCCGTAGGGGTTCCGGGGTTCAAATCCCCGCCCCCGCACCATAATGATCACCCCGTCCCTCGGTGCGAGAATTAAAAGGAGGAATGCTCATGAAGAGGACTGGTCCAACTGATATTAATCTGAGAAGGCTCATTCGCTATCTGAGAAAGAAATCAAACGAAGAAAACGTTAAGATATGGAAGGACATAGCTTGGCGCTTAGAAAGACCAAGAAGACAGAGGGCTGAAGTAAACATTAGCAGGATAAACAGGTACACCAAGGAAGGAGACATGGTAGTAGTTCCAGGGAGCGTTCTTGGAGCCGGAAACTTAGATCATAAGGTTATAGTTGCTGCATGGAAGTTCAGCGAAAAGGCGAAGGAGAAGATCATTCAAGCAGGCGGAGAGGCAATAACGATCGAAGAACTTATGGAGAGAAACCCAAAGGGTAGTGGAGTAATCATAATGGAGTGATGGGCCATGAGGATTATTAATGCTGATGGTTTAATACTTGGAAGACTTGCCTCAAGAGTTGCCAAGATGCTCCTCGAAGGCGAGGAGGTAATTATCGTTAATGCTGAAAAGGCTATCATCACTGGGAACAGAGAGTTCATTTTCGAAAAGTATAAGCAGAGAACCGAGCTAAGAACAAGAACAAATCCAAGAAAAGGACCCTTCTATCCAAAGAGAAGCGACGAAATAGTTAGAAGGACCGTTAGGGGCATGCTCCCATGGAAAACCGACAGGGGAAGAAAAGCCTTTAAGAGACTGAAAGTATATGCCGGAATTCCAAAAGAGTTTGAAGACAAAGAGTTGGAGACAATAGCTGAGGCTCACATGTCAAGGCTTAAAACTCCCAAATATGTAACTGTTGAAGAGGTTGCCAAATTCCTTGGTGGAAAGTTCTGAGGTGATGATAATGAGGATAATCCAAACTGCAGGAAAGAGAAAAACTGCTATTGCGAGGGCTACTATAAGAGAAGGCAAAGGGAGGGTTAGGATTAACAGCAAGCCTGTTGAGATTATTGAACCGGAAATGGCTCGTTTTACAATAATGGAGCCACTAGTCCTTGCAGGCGAGGAAATAGTTAGCAAAGTCGACATCGATGTCAAAGTTGAAGGCGGAGGGTTCATGGGACAGGCTGAGGCTGCAAGGGTTGCAATAGCGAGGGGGTTGATAGAATGGACTGGGGACATGAACCTTAAAGAAAAGTTCATGAAATATGACAGAACCATGCTCGTTGGCGACTCAAGAAGAACAGAGCCACATAAGCCAAACCGCTCTACAAAGGGTCCAAGAGCAAAGAGACAAAAGAGCTATCGTTGACTTCCTTCAAACTTTCCTTAAAATTTAAAAACAAAAAAGGTGATTCGCTTGATAGTTCCCGTGAGATGTTTCACATGTGGAAAGGTGATTGGAGATAAATACTACATATTCAAAGAGCGTGTTGAAAAAGGGGAAGACCCCGAAAAAGTGCTTGATGATCTCGGGCTTGAGAGGTACTGCTGCAGGAGAATGCTCCTCAGCCATGTTGAATTAATAGATGAGATAATGCACTACAGGGTATATTAAAAACCACACTTCTTTAGGAGGGGCCGTGGGGTAGCTTGGTCTATCCTCCCGGCTTGGGGTGCCGGAGACCCGGGTTCAAATCCCGGCGGCCCCACCAAAATTTGCATGGGTGAGAGAAAATGTTTAGATACACGAGATTTGAGAAGGCTCGCATAATAGGAGCAAGGGCATTACAAATAGCTATGGGGGCTCCTGTACTAATTGACATACTCGAAGGCGCTACACCTTTAGAGGCCGCGGTAATGGAGTTTGAAAAGGGTATAATCCCAATAACCGTCATAAGACCGAGTTGATGTGGGATGACAATAATAGAGAACATAGTGGGCAGAATTTCAATACTCAAGGGTGGAAAGTATTCAATTGAGGTTGACGTTATAACAACTTCTGGCTTTGGTAGGTTTGCCGCTCCTGTGGATGAGAATCCATCCCTTTACATAGTAGAAGCTCACAGGGCGGTTAGTGAAGTTGATGAAATAATAGGTCCGGAACTTATTGGATTCGATTCCCAAGAGCAAGAACTCATAGACAGTTATCTCTGGGAAATAGACGGAACTGAAAATCTAAGTCACATAGGGGCGAACACTGCCTTGGCCGTTTCAGTTGCTGTGGCAAAAGCGGCTTCAAATGCCAAAAACATTTCCCTGTACAGCTATATAGGAGGAACCTTCACTACAGAGCTTCCAGTTCCAATACTAAGGTTTGCAGAGGATGAAGCCTTTGAGTACCTTGTCTTGGTTAAGGATTTAATGGAGATCTCTGATGTAGTAGATGCAATGACAAAGATAAAGGAACATGCAAAGAACATTACTCTCCAGGATCTCTCAAAAGCTTCGGAAATAGCCGGAGACGAACTTGGTCTTGAGGTGTCTCTTGGAATAGTACAAAAGAAAGAGATGGATATCGAAGAAGTCCTGCAAAAAGTCGAGGACCACAACATCTCCTACATCAAGCCCTTAGGCGATGAAGAGCTCTTCCTTGAATTAATAGCGGGAACAGAGGGGGTATTTGTTGATGGAGAATATCTTTTCAGAACAAAGGACATTCTGGATAGGAGATATTACAATGCACTTTCGATTAAACCAATCAACTTGGGCACTCTCACAGATCTTTACAACCTGGTTAATGATGTGAAATCGGAAAGAATAACTCCAATTTTGGCGGAAGCAAAGTACGAATCCGCTGATGATGCTCTACCCCACTTGGCGGTGGGGCTTAAGTGTCCCGCTATAATGCTCCATGAGAGCTCCACTGTTAAAATAAATGAGCTTATTAGGATAGCGGAGGATTTGGGCGAAAGAGGAAGAATAATAACATTTGAGGGGTGAAGAAAATGGAAGAGTATTTGGTTCCACTCGATCAATATCTGGCTGCAGGTGTTCACATTGGAACACAGCAAAAAACAAAGGATATGAAGCGCTTTATATATAGGGTCAGGCAAGATGGTTTATATGTGCTTGATGTAAGAAAAACCGACGAAAGACTCAGGGCTGCTGGAAAGTTCCTAGCAAAGTTCGATCCAGACAGAATATTGGCGGTAAGCGTAAGGCTCTATGGGCAAAAGCCAGTCAAGAAGTTTGGAGAGATTACCGGGGCTAGGGCAATACCGGGTAGATTTTTACCCGGAACAATGACAAATCCCCAAGTTAAGAACTTCTTTGAGCCCGATGTTCTCATAGTGACAGATCCAAGGGCAGATCACCAAGCAATGAAAGAGGCAATAGAAATTGGAATCCCCATAGTGGCCTTAGTTGACACAGAGAACCTTTTGAGCTATGTTGACTTGGCAATCCCGACAAACAATAAGGGAAGAAAGGCCTTGGCTTTAATTTACTGGATACTTGCAAGGGAAGTCCTCTTTAACAGGGGAGATATCAACAGCAGGGAAGACTTTAAAATCCCTGTAGAAGAATTCGAAATGAAAATAATCAGGGGATGAAGTTCCTTCTTTAGATTTCTTCTCTTTTCTCCTTAAAGTATATTAACCCAAATAAACAAAGAGCTTTTTGGTGATTTGTGTGGAACTAGATGAGGCGATCTTTAACAGAATGTCTGTGAGGTATTACGAAGAGAGAAGCATTGAAGAAGAAAAGCTCAAAGAGCTAATAAATTCTGCTATGAGAGCACCTACTGCAAGTGGTCTTGAAAACTGGTTGTTTGTAGCTTATAGAGATGAGAACCTCAGAAGGCGGATTCACGAGATAATGTATGAGGCTCATGCAGAGTATTACCGTGCATACGGTTTGCCTGAGAGAAAAATAGAAAAACTGAAAACGAAGATATTTGAAAAAGGAATGTATAAAGCTCCGGTTTACATTGGGGTTTTTGTCGATAAAGAAACGCGCTTCCTAAAAGAGGAGGAGTACAAGGAAATTGAATTTCTGTGGAGCGTTGAAAGTGCTGCAATGGCGATAGAAAACCTTATGCTGAAGGCAGTAGAGCTTGGGCTAGGGACATGCTACATAGGAGTCACAAGCTTGGAGAAATACCAAAGAGAGCTTAGGAAAATGGCTGGACTTGATGGGAATTGGTACCTCATCGGGTTAATCCCTGTGGGATATCCTGCTGAGAAGATAATCCCAAGACCAAGAAGAAAATCTCTGGAAAAAGTTCTTAAAATAATTTGAACTTGGTGGATGATAATGCTAAATGCCATAATAGTCAGATACGGTGAGATAGGCACAAAGTCTCCAAAAACGAGAAGGTGGTTTGAAAGCATTTTACTCAACAACATAAAGGAGGCCCTCTTAAGTGAGGGCATAGAATACAAGAACGTCTTTGCAAAGCATGGCAGGATTATTGTAAAGACTAACAAAGCGGAAAAAAGCGTAGAAGTTCTCAAGCGGGTTTTCGGCATAGTATCGCTTTCACCTGCTGCTGAGGTAGATGCAGAGCTGGACAAAATATATAAAACCTCCTTAAAGCTGTTTAGAAGAAAAATGAGGGCACTTGAATTGGAAAGGCCAAGATTCAGAGTAACTGCAAGGAGAATAACTAAAGAATTTCCCCTTAAAAGCCAAGAGCTGGCCGCTAAAGTTGGCGAGTACATATTAAAAAACGAAGAATGCATGGTAGATTTGAAAAACTATGATATTGAGGTGGGAATTGAGCTAATGGAAGGAAAGGCATACATCTATGTTGATAAATTCTGGGGATTTGGCGGTCTTCCAGTAGGAACTCAAGGGAAGATCGTGGCTCTTTTAAGCGGGGGCATAGATTCTCCGGTTGCGGCTTTTCTGATGATGAAGAGGGGATGTGAAGTAATCCCCGTCCATATTTATGTTGGAGAGAAGACTCTTGAGAAGGTTCGGAGAATCTGGAATCAGCTCAAAAAGTATCACTATGGAGGTAAGAGTGACCTAATAGTTATTAAGCCACAAGAAAGAGAAAAGGTCATTCAAACGCTAAAACAGCTTAAAAAAGAGAATTATACATGCGTTTTCTGCAAGTATATGATGGTTAAAAAAGCTGACAAGATTGCGAGGGAATTTGGGGCAAAGGGTATTGTCATGGGAAATTCTTTGGGTCAAGTAGCTTCTCAAACGCTGGAAAACATGTATATAATAAGTCAAGCAAGTGATCTGCCAATTTATAGGCCGTTAGTGGGTATGGATAAGGAAGAGATAGTAGCAATTGCAAAGACCATTGGAACTTTTAAACTTTCTACACTACCTGAGGATGAGGTACCATTTATTCCAAAGCATCCAGTAATAAGGGGTTCTTGGGAGGAGTTCAAAAAGCTTTACAAAGCAGTCTTTGGCGAAGAGCCGAGGAAAAGGGGATGTCAATGAAAAAGTGGGTTAGAGGTTTGGGACTCTTCTTTCCGTTTCTTACTTTTGGTGGCATCTTTATTGCCATCCACTTGAATCCTTGGTTTTCTCTAACAGAGAATGCCCTTAGTGATATGGGTTCTATTAAAAATCCTATTGGATATGTTTTCAATTCCTTCCTGGTTTTTCTTGGCTTTCTCGGAATGGTATTTGGTATTGAAATGTTAAAGGAGAAAAGAGTCACTATCCTCTTCCCCCTTGGCATGTTCTCTTTGTTGCTCGTGGGAATATTTCCCGAAGAGTATAAACCTCATTCATTTTTTGCGCTATCCTTTTACATCTTGCTCTTTGCGGATACCTTTGTCTATGGTTTGAGGGCAAGGAGAAAAAAGAGGTTTGCTGTCATATGGCTTCTTGGTAGCCCAATAGTATTCATGATGATGCTTTACCTTACTACACTATTTGACGGACTTGCCATCCCGGAACTTGTAGGGACTCTCTTTATAAACGCTTGGATAATATACCTAACCCTGGAGGTGGAAGGGTGAAAGCTGTTGCACTCTTGAGCTCTGGGATAGATTCGCCTGTGGCGATACACCTCATGCTCAAAAAAGGTTTTACGATTTATCCGATTCACTTCATGCAGAGCGAGATTAATTATCAAAAAGTTAGGAGAATCTGGCTTAGGCTTAAAGAACTTTATCCCGATAGACTAGAAGAGTTAATTGTTGTTAATGCCTTTGAATATCAAAAGCCTATCTTCGATAGGCTGATAGAGCTGAAAAAAGAAAAGTGGATATGCATTTTTTGCAAACTCAGCATGTTTATGAAAGCCACAGAGATAGCAAAAGAAAAAGGTGCCATGGCGATAATTACTGGGGACTCTCTTGGCCAAGTTGCCTCTCAAACCCTTGATAACCTTCTAATAATAAGTCTTGCAACTGATTTACCAATACTTAGACCGCTTATAGCAATGGACAAAATAGAGATCGAGAGAATTGCAAAAGATATAGGTACGTTTGAGATAAGTATAGAGCCCGAAGAAAGCTGTAATTTCGTGCCGAGGCATCCCATAATAAGAGGAGCCCTCGGCGAGTTTAAAAAGATTTACAGAGAAGTCTTTGGAAAAGAGTGTTGAATAGACATTTTTGTACCAGACGGGCGCGGTGGTTAAAGCCTTTGAGAAAATCCGTGATAAATACCCTGGAACTGCAGTTTTGATATTTCCAGACGATGGGTTTAAATACGTTGATGCATTTGAGAGATATTTGAGTGAGGGTCAATGAAGATTGCTGTATATTTGCTGTTTCTCCAATCACTTTTCCTTTTGTATTATTCAGCCGGTGCTTTTGGAGGCGAAAGGTATATGTTGCTTATTTTTGGTCTTTTGAACCTCCTTCTCGCTTGGGAAATAGTTAGAGGCGAAAGAAGGGCTATAAAAATAACCATTGCATACAAAGGAGTAGACTTTTTCTTTGCACTCTTAATGCTGATGGCAGGGGATCTTTTTCAATCATTAAACGTTGCCATAGATTTGGCAATACTCCACGATTTAATTGGGCTTTTTGGTAAAAAAGAAGAACCTATGGAAGGAAGCTGAATCTTCTATACTTCAAAATTTCATCTAAGTTTGGCACACTCCATGCTCCCCGTTTTGTAGTTGAGAGTGCAGCCACTAGGTTTGCAAAACTCCCAAGTTCCTTCAGTTGTTCTTTGGAGAACTCTAATTTATTCAGTTTACCCATATATGAAAGAGAAGCCAAGAGGGCTGCCATAAAGGCATCTCCAGCCCCGGTGGTATCTACAGGCTTAACCTTAAACGAGGGGACATCAACGCTTATATCCTTGTGAATAATTGTACTCCCTTTGGCACCTTTTGTTATTGCCATGAGCTCAAAGCTGAAGTCTTCAAGTGTTATTCCGTTCTTGTCGAGGCATCTTAATTCCTCATCTCCGATTTTTATTATATCTGCAAGCCTGAGGGCCTCTTCTATATCCCTGAGCATTTCTTCCTCTTTTTCTCTCCACAGGTCAAGTCTGATGTTGACATCGTAGCTAAGGGGAATTTTTCCTTTAACTTTTCTAAGTGCATCAAAGACGGTTGATCTGCTTGGTTCCCTCGCAAAGAGAACGCTTCCAAAATGTAGAAGCTCAGCATCTTTTATAAAATGCCACTCTATTTCTTCTTTCTTTAAGTTAAAGTATGCCACACCATCGTACAATATAAATTCGGGCTTTGCTCCTATAAGCTGGACAAAAACTATTCCCGTGTGTTTGTTTACGTCCTTTATTATATATTTTGTTTCAACCCCTTCTTTTTTGAGTGCTTCTATGAGAAATTCACCAAAAGGATCATCACCGACTTTGCTTATCAATCCGCTTTTTATCCCGAGCTTCCTCAAGCCAACAACAACATTCGCTGGAGCACCACCAGGATGCTTTTCAAACTCTTTAACGTTTTTTAATTTTCCTTCTTCTTTTGCAATAAAGTCTATTAGGATCTCTCCTATTGCGTAGATCATTGCAACCCCCTAGTGACTAGTGTGAGGAGGACTTAAAGTTTTGCTCTAAGAATGCTTATACTCAAAGTAAACAACTAACATAGCCATAGTTTTCTATAGGTTTGGATTAAAAAGGGACAATCAACATTCTGCTTGGGCTTAATAAAGTATTATAATTATCGAAAAATCCAGCCTTTTCATCCGTAAAATATATATACTTTTAGTATACACAATGAATTGAGGTGTCTCTATGGACGTCAAGAAGGTATTGGTTGGTTTGTTTTTAGTTGGAGTTTTGGGTATTGCAGTAGTGGCAAGTGGATGCATTGGAGGTCAACAGACCGCTACTCCGACAACGGTCACACAAAAAGAGACAATCACTCAAACAAAAACACAAAAAGAGACCATTACGGAGACAAAGCCTGTAGAGCAGATTACTTTGAAGGTAATAGGCCCATGGTCCGGGGCAGAGCTTGATGCTTTTATGGAAGTTATCAAGGCCTTTGAGGCTCAACATCCAAACATAAAGGTGGAATACAAAACATACAGAGCTGAAGACCTTTCGACGATTCTGCCTCTCCAGTTTGAGTCGGGGGACACTCCAGCCGATGTCATAGCAATGTGGGGCTGGTTCATAGCGGAGATGGGCAAAAAAGGTCATTTAATGGAATTCAACGGGGTAATAAACCCTGACGAATACGTTCCTGGGATTCTGGACACAGTTACCGTGGATGGAAAGATTTATGGTGTTCCATTTACAGCAGCGGCCAAGCCTGGATTCTGGTACAGGAAGTCGTTCTTCAAGAAGCACGGATTAAAGCCACCCGAAACTTGGGATGAGTTCGTGGCGTTGCTCGATCAGATTAAGCAAATACCGGGAGTTAAAGCTCCAATCGTTAGCGGCGATAGTGTGGGATGGCCACTTTCTGATGTAACTGAACACTTCATTCTGACTTTTGGAGGAAAAGACCTCCAGCTCAAGCTTATAAAGGGCGAAGTCAAGTGGGAAGATCCACAGGTGAGAAGCATATTTGAGCAAAGGCTTGTACCACTTCTAAAAGCTGGCTACTTCAGCGATCCAATAGAATGGACATCTGCGGTGGATCTATGGTGGAAGGGAGACTATGCATTGTACTTCATGGGTACCTGGATAACCGGAATGGTTGATGATCCCACAGATCTAGGCTTAATTTCACTACCGGGAGTCAAAGCAATGGTTCTTGCTCCAGACTACTTTATGGTGCCCAAGTACACGAGTCATCCAAAAGAAGCCATAGAGCTTGCCAAATTCTTAGCAACAGAAGGACAGAGGATTCACGTGGGCACTAAGTCAGGAAAGCTGGCAACATGGAAGAAGGTTTCCATTGACGACTACTGGGAACCCATGAAGGATGTTGCAAAAGTTGTAGCCAATGTAGAGTCAGCACCAGACCTCGATGACAGCGTTGGAGGAGAATGGCAGAAGACCTTCTGGGATCAATTAAAGCTCTTGTGGGTACAGCCTGATAGATTAGACGATGTTTTGAGCACGCTGGATGCCAAGTTTCCAAAGAAGTGAAGGAGGGTCTTAATGAGGAGGCCTAAATCTTTAACTCCCCTTTTTTTCCTTTTACCAGCGCTTGTCTTAATGGTTCCCTTTGTAATATATCCAGTGTTCAAAACAATATACTTGAGCTTCTTCCTTGATGGAAAGTTTGTTGGTTTGGAAAATTACAAGAATGTTCTGTTGAGCTCTGATATAATAAACCTCGACAGATTTCCAACTAAATCTCCCCCATGGGGAGCTTTAATTCATAACATAGTATGGATAGCCATTCATCTTCCTGCTACTGTGTTTTTAGGCTTGGGAATTGCCCTTCTTTTAAGACGGGAGGAAGTTAAGGGGAGTTCTATAGTCAAGTCTATAATCTTTTTGGGTATGGTAATCCCGATGATCGTTGGAGGTTTGATAATTCGCTTTCTTTTTGAAGAAGGAGCAGGGGTAATCCCTGCAATTTTTAAGTTGCTTGGCATTGAGAGGCTCACGATTACTTGGACAGCATATCCAGAAACTGCACTCTTTGCCGCAATTTTGGGATCAATTTGGATATGGACGGGCTTCAGCATGCTTATGTATTCAGCAGGCTTGGCTTCTATACCCAAGGACTATTACGAGGCTGCTTTGATAGACGGTGCCAACAAGTTTCAGATCTTCAAAAATGTGACCTGGCCCCTCTTGAAACCAATTACCGTTGTTGTAGTGGCAATGACCCTGCTCTGGGATCTCAAAATCTTCGATGTTGTATATGTAGCAACCGGCGGTGGTCCAGGAGGGGCTTCAATGGTTCTTGCGCTTCAAATGTGGGACTACTTTGCAAGAGCCCTCAACTACAACTACGCTGCTGTAGTGGCCGTGCTTTTGACTACATTGACCCTCATACCTGCCCTGTGGTTAATTAGGAGGAGGGAGTGATAATGGCTATACCAAGGTATAAACTTAGAAAGTACATTGTTTCAAACATACTTGCATGGATTATAGGAATAATATGGCTAATACCTTTTATAGGAGTCCTTATGGCCTCAATAAGACCGTATGAAGAGATCGTAAGTGGATGGTGGCATTTTCATCCCTTTACAATAACTTTGAAAAACTACATAAATGCCTTTAATCATCCCATGTTCCCCATAAGTCAGGGATTAAAGAACTCCTTAATAATCGCAATCCCCTCCACAATTATTCCTTTGATAGTCGCCGCATTAGCTGCCTATGCCTTTGCCAGATATAGTTTTCCAATAAGGCACTATCTCTTTGCGTTTATAGTGTTCCTAATGGCTCTCCCACAGCAGATGACAGTAGTTCCTCTGTACTTTCTTTTGAGAAATCTTCATATGTTAAACACATTCAGGGGTCTAATAACGGTTCATTCGGCATGGGGTTTAGCGTGGATCATCTTCTTTATGCGGAACTATTTCTCAATGCTCCCAACGGACGTCGAGGAAGCCGCAAGAATAGACGGAGCCACTGATTTCCAGATATTCTACAAGATCGTCTTACCAATGGCACTACCGGGCTTAATCTCAGCTGCAATACTTCAGTTTACCTGGGTGTGGAGTGACTTCTTCCTAGCATTGGTATTTCTGCAAAATCCTGAGAAATACGTTGCTACCCAAAGACTTCCTTTGCTTAGGGGGCAATATTTTGTTGATTGGGGCATACTAACTGCAGCTTCTATCATGGTAATGATTGTTCCTCTGCTTGTCTATGCCCTCTTCCAGAAGTACTACATAAGTGGTATGATAGGCTGGTCAACCGAGAAATAATGGGAGGTATGAAGATGTATGAGGTAACGAAGTTTGGTGGGGAAGGTAAAAAGCTTGAAGACTACAGAAAAATAATAGGGGAAGAAGCCTTAGAAATTATTAAAGAAAAAGCAGAGAATCTAAAAGGCAAAAGCTTTATCCATGTAAACTCTACCTCCTTTGGCGGAGGCGTTGCCGAAATTTTACACAACCTTGTCCCTCTGATGAGGGACGTTGGAGTAGACACAAGGTGGTTTGTGATTGAGGGGACAAATGAATTTTTCAATGTTACAAAGAGCTTCCACAACGCTCTTCAGGGAAACAAGGAGCTTAGATTAACTGAAGAAATGAAAGAACTGTATTTGGAGACAAACAAGAAGAATGCTGAGGACTTTGATTTGAGCTCGTTTGATTACGTCTTGATACACGATCCTCAACCAGCACCCCTTATAGAGTTTTATGAGAAAAAGCAGCCTTGGATTTGGAGATGTCACATTGACCTAAGCGATCCAAATTTGGAGTTCTGGAAGTTTCTGAGGCAGTTTGTCGAGAAATATGATGGATATATTTTCCATATGGAGGAGTATGTGCAGAATGACCTTAATAAAAGCAAAGTGGTTATAATGCCCCCTTCCATTGACCCTCTTAGTGAAAAGAACAGAGAACTGAGTGAGAGCGAAATTTTAAAAATCCTAGAAAGGTTTGACGTAGATCCAGAAAGACCAATAATAACCCAAGTGTCTCGTTTTGATCCATGGAAAGGGATTTTTGATGTCATAGACGTCTATAGAAAAGTCAAGGAGAGAATACCAGAGGTTCAACTCTTGCTAGTTGGTGTAATGGCCCATGATGATCCTGAAGGCTGGATATACTTCGAGAAAACCCTAAGAAAAATCGGAGAGGATTATGACGTTAAAGTGCTCACAAATCTCACCGGGGTTCATGCAAGAGAGGTAAACGCCTTCCAAAGGGCAAGTGACATAATCCTTCAGATGTCCATTAGGGAGGGGTTTGGATTAACCGTTACCGAAGCAATGTGGAAAGAAAAGCCAGTAGTAGGAAGAGCCGTAGGAGGAATAAGACTTCAGATAGTAGACGGAAAAACAGGATTCTTAGTGAAAGATGTTAGTGATGCTGTTGAGAAAACTCTATATCTCCTTGAGCACAGAGACATAGCGCAGAAAATGGGTAAAAATGCCAAAGAAAGGGTTAAAGAGAATTTCATAATAACAAAACATCTTGAGAGGTACCTCGATTTGCTGAATTCTTTTTAAACCCCCTCTTCAATATATTTTAGGTGACAATAATGGAGATTCCTCCGGAAATTTTACATGCTTTGAGTGAGATTGGATTTACAAAGTATGAAATTCTTACTTACTGGACCCTCTTAGTTTACGGCCCTAGCACTGCTAAGGAGATCTCCACAAAAAGCGGAATTCCATACAACAGGGTCTATGATACAATATCATCCTTAAAACTTAGGGGGTTTGTAACTGAGATTGATGGAACACCGAAGGTATATGCTGCTTACTCGCCAAGGATAGCATTTTTCAGGTTCAAAAGAGAACTTGAGGACATAATGAACAAGCTCGAAATTGAGCTTAGGAATGTAAAAAGAGAAGAGCAGAGACCTGCAATATGGAGAAGCAGGAATTTTGACGAAGCTCTTGAGATGTTCAGGGAGTCGCTGTATTCCGCTAAAAACGAAGTGATAGTAGTTACCCCAAGCGAATTTTTCGAAGCGATAAAAAAAGATTTAATAAAAACTCTTCAGAGAGGCGTGACGGTATCTCTTTACATCGACAAAATTCCAGATCTATCGGAGTTTAGGAGAAAAGGAAATTTCTTTGTCAGGCAGTTCTACAAGTTGAATCACTTAATAGGCATGACTGACGGAAAGGAGATCGTTACAATTCAGAACGTAAGCTTTAGGCCATCTTCTCCACCCAGTTTCAAAGCAACGTATCCTGAGATAATATTCTCGCAATACAGTCTTATAATAGAGATATTCAAAGAATCTTCTTTGGAGGTGGAGGACATAACAAATCCACAGAACATCAGATTTTTCGCTATGTTTCATGCAGCAGACTTCGTAAAGAGGCATATCAATAATGGGACACTCATAGCAGAGGTTGTTGGAAGGAACCTCAAAACTAGCGAAATCGAGAAACTCTATGGCAATGTGGTGGGATATACCCTCTCATTTAAGGAAGCTGTTAATAATATCCATCTCGAAACGGAAAAAGGAGTTGTAAAAATTGGAGGTATGTTTGCGGTTATTGAGGATTATGAAAGCACTGAAATAAAGTTTGTTATGAGGTGATTTGTATGGCTGGTGTTAGGCTTGAGGGTGTTTGGAAGGAGTTTGGAGATGTTGTTGCGGTTAAGGATATGAATTTGGAAGTCGAGGATGGAGAATTCATGATTTTGCTTGGGCCTAGTGGTTGTGGAAAAACGACTACTCTAAGAATGATCTCAGGCCTGGAAGAACCAACAAAGGGCCGGATTTATATTGGTGATAAGCTCGTTGCCGATCCGGGAAAAGGTGTCTTCATCCCGCCGAAGGACAGAGACATAGCAATGGTCTTCCAGAGTTATGCTCTATATCCGCATATGACTGTTTATGATAACATTGCCTTCCCATTGAAGCTCAGAAAAGTGCCGAAGCAAGAAATCGACCAGAGGGTTAGGGAGGTTGCGGAGTTACTTGGTTTGACAGAGTTGCTCAAGAGGAAACCCAGAGAGCTCTCTGGTGGGCAGAGGCAGCGTGTCGCCCTCGGCAGGGCAATCATCAGGAAGCCTCAAGTCTTCCTTATGGATGAGCCGTTGAGTAATTTAGATGCCAAACTTAGGGTTAGGATGCGTGCTGAGCTTAAGAAACTGCAGAGGCAGTTGGGGGTTACTACGATTTATGTGACGCATGATCAGGTTGAAGCTATGACGATGGGTGATAGGATTGCTGTAATTAATGCTGGTGTGCTTCAGCAGGTTGGTTCGCCAGATGAGGTCTATGATAAGCCTGCGAATATGTTTGTTGCTGGTTTTATTGGTTCGCCGCCGATGAATTTTTTGGATGCGACTATAACGGAGGATGGTTTTGTGGATTTTGGAGAGTTTAGGCTTAAGCTTTTGCAGGATCAGTTTGAGGTGTTGAGGGAAGAGAACTTGATTGGAAGGGAGGTTGTTTTTGGTATTAGGCCGGAGGACATTTACGATGCTATGTTTGCTCGGGTGAGGGTCCCGGGGGAGAATATGACTCGCGCTGTGGTTGAGATTGTTGAGAATCTTGGCAGTGAGAGGATTGTACATTTGAGGGTTGGTGGTGTTACTTTTGTTGGAGCTTTTAAGGCTGAGTCGAAGGTTAAGGAGGGGCAAGAAATTGAAGTTGTTTTTGACATGAAGAAAATCCACATCTTCGACAAAAACACCGAAAAAGCAATATTCTAGCTCTTTTCTCTTCCTTAAATTTTAAAAGTAATTCATACGTAACGAAGGTCAAGGTGATGTAATGTGCTAGCTCTTATAACTTTTACAGATCCTAGAAAAACCGCTCTCTCAATAGAGAGGGAAAGAGCCCTTTTGGAAAAGCATAAAAGACTTCTACAGGAACTGGAATCATCTAAATTAAAAGTTTTTGACATCAATGGGGCCCTTGGAAAATATGAAGCCCTTGAAAAAGGAGGAAACTTTGGAGTGGATGATAAGGAGGAAGTTATCAAAGCATCCAGATTGATTGGATCCAGAGACGTAAGTGGGATTATTCTTGGCCTGTGGCACTGGACGGAAAGTAATCTTGTAACGTTATTGGCAAAAGAAACCAATAAACCGCTACTTCTTTACGCCGATGATGATCCTGCATGGGCAGGTAGTACATGTATAACTTCTGTTGGCGCTTCTCTTTGGGAAAGCTCTGTAAACTATCATGCCTTGCATCATGTGAGGCTTAAGGGAGACCTTGAGAAAGTAAAAGCGTGGGCAAGGGCTGCAGAGGCAGTGTCAAAGCTTTCCAAAAAATCCCTGCTCCTATGGGGGGCTCCCTATACGCTTGGAATGGAGCATTTGATGGATGATCTTCCGAGACTAAAGAGGTTTATAGGAGATCTCCTGATACTCGATCAGTATGCCATAATAAAGAAAGCAGATTTCATGATTAGTGATGAAAAAGAGCGTATCCGCGTTGAAGAATTCTTTGACTGGTTGAAAGAGAAGACTAAAATTAATTATGACAATAGCATGCTCACTCCGGAAGTTTTAAGGAGGCAGATTGCCATATACCTTGCTGCAAAGGATATCTGGAAGAAATATGAAAAAGAAACAGCGGCCGTTTCAATTAAATGCCAGCCGGAGCTTAGTGAAATCTATGGGGTAACGGCATGTCTGATTCCAGCTCTCTTTCCATTTAACGCCGATGCAAAAGGAGAAAAGCCCATTGTGCCAGCGACTTGTGAAGGAGACGTAAAGGGAACGATAAGCTCCGCCTTACTCTTTTATTTAAGCGGAAAACCTCCACTTTTTGGTGACATAAAATACGTTGACGATGAACTTATACTGATAGCAAATTGTGGTGCTTCCTCCCTTTACTATGCAAAACTTAGTGAAAATCCAGAGGAAAACCTCAAAGAAACAACCATCCAAGGACAATGTCAAGGAAAGAGCGGAGGGGCGTTAACATATAGAACCCCACAAACTGAGCTCACTATTGCAAGGCTTATAAGAAGAGGAGGAGAGTATTATCTCATATATTTCCTTGCAGAGGGGGTTGAGATCACTGAAGATATTGAATTCAAGCTAAAATGGGGCAAACAATGGCCTCACACAGCAATAAAGAATCCTCTTGATAAGGAGAGGTTCCTTAATATAATGGGAGCAAACCATCTCTCAGCAGTTCCTGGCGATTTCACAGAGGAGGTTAAATTCGTAGCAAGAATGTGGGGAGTTAAGGCAATAAATCTAAGAAAAAAAGAAGAAGTTGATGAATTTCTGGATTCTCTTTAATTTCAACTCTTTGGAGGTAGGGAGATGGTAGTTATCCTCTCTTATAACGGAGCTTTTGCAGTTACAAGACAGAATGGAGACATGAAGGACAATTACGATGGGTTTTATATCTTTGACACGCGCTTTCTGAAAGGAGTGAAGCTTAAGTTAGATAAGGACTGCATTCTCATAGGAAGCTCTCAAGATGGTCCAAGAAGGGCGTATTCTCATTTTTCCATAGGTGATGATGTAGTTCTGCTGAGAAAGCGAGAAATAAAAAACAACTGGGCATACCGAGAAGAGCTTCAATTCTACAACACCTCAAGAAGAAAAATGAACCTTAGAGTGGAGTACATCTTTAAAGTTCCTATTGAGGATATTTTTGAAGTTAGAAAGTTCGGAGGGCAAAGGATTAGACGTAGGATCAAAAGCTCCATTGGAGAGGGAGGCGAGTATTCCTATACCGGAAAAGATAAGATCAAGAGAAATTTGAGAATCAAAACAAACATGAGAATTGAGAAGGGGTTGGCATTTGCTGAGATCACTTTGGAACCCCTTGAGAAAGAGGTTCTTTATCTTGAATTCATTCCTCAGATTTCGAAAGAGGGACTTAAGATATTTTTGACAGAAAGACCTCTTGTACTCCCAAACGTTGTCTCAACAAACTTAACATGGCTTGATAGGGTTTTTGAGAGGGCAATTGAAGATCTAACTGCTTTAACAGCATATACCAACTATGGAATGGTTTCATTCGCTGGCATTCCTTATTATGCATGTCCTTTTGGAAGAGATAGCATCATCACCTCTTGGTTCTTGCTTCCATGTTATCCTCAGTACGCTGAGGGCACACTAAAGTTCTTTGCTAAGATTCAGGGAAGACAATTCAACCCAATTAACGAAGAAGAACCTGGCAAGATCCCCCACGAATTTAGATTTGGTGAGTTGTCTCATTCAAGAAAGATGCCCTTTGCCCCTTACTACGGAACTGTGGATGCAACTCCCCTTTACGTTATTTTAGCCGCGGAATACCTTCGATGGACGGGTGATAGGAGATTAATAGAGGAGCTCAAGCCCAATCTAACTGCTGCTGTAGAATGGATTTTGAGAAGGCTCAGGGAAGGAGGGGGATACATAAGGTATGAAGGGGGTCTCTTGGCCAATCAAGGGTGGAAGGACTCAAAGGAAGGTATTCCAACCGAAGAGGGCACTCCCACAAAGCCTCCCGTTGCCCTAGTGGAAGTACAGGGATATGCTTATAAGGCCCTTGTGGATGCCGCTTCACTTAACTTAACTTCACTGAATCCAAAAATGCTTGAAAAAGAGGCAAAGGCACTGAAGAGGCGTTTTAACAAGGATTTCTGGTGTAATGGCTTTTATGCGCTTGCCTTGGATGGAGATAATGTTCCTTCTAAGGTAGTCTCTTCCAACATGGGACATCTTTTATTTACAGGGATAGCTGAACATCAAAAAGAAATAGCAGAGAGATTGTTTGAGGAGGATATGTTCTCTGGATGGGGAATTAGAACACTTAGCTCAAATGAAAAAGCCTACAACCCCTTTAGCTATCACAATGGCAGCATATGGCCCCATGACAATGCAGTAATAGCCCTTGGACTTGCATCAATTGGAGAAAGAGAAAAGGCAAAAGCACTTTCAGAGGCGATATTCAAAGCTGCAAAGTTTCTTCCAAATTCTCAGCTTCCTGAACTCTACAGTGGGCTTGAAAGCGAGTATCCACTCTTATGCCCCAGGGCAAATGCCCCGCAAGCTTGGAGTGCCGCAAGTGTATTTGCATTTCTCACGACTTTACTAGGTCTTAAAGCTGAAAAAGAATTAGCCCTTTCTCCACTATTGCCTGAAAATCTTAAATTTTCTGTGTTGATTAGGTTTAAAGGAAAGCCATACTTAGTTGAATCTCAAAACGGGGAGATTGTTAGGCTTAAGGAGCAAAATATTTGAGAAGATGATTGAAATATAAGGTATTAAGAACAAACTGAGTCAGATATCCGCTGTTAGGCAAAGCTCGCAAACGCTGATAATTTTTGCAACCTAACAAGCTACCGCTTTGGTAAAACATAAAAAATTGTCTGTTCCACACACTTAACATTCAATCCTTTTAATACCACTTGATAGTGCCCTGGCTTAAGAAGGCTATCATCGTTCAGTCTTTGATCCCAAGTCCACGTTAGCGTTTCATTTAGATGAATTAACACGGTAGTTTGCTCTACCTTAGGCTTGTAGATAAGAGCATTACGATATATTATACATATCAGGTCAGGATAGATTTTCGGGAGTTTGGCGTATGTACTCTCTTCTGGACTGCAGTGTAATCTGCTTTCAATTTCCGCGTCAATCATTGGCAATACTATTATTTCCCAAGGGGCTGGGTTGGGAAGGATTATCGTCTTGTTACCGATGTTTTCAAGAAAAATTCTGATTTCTTCACTCTGAACAAATTCTTCTTTATTGTTGTTCAGACACAATCGTAGCTTTGGCGCTTGTAAAGAGTTTTGTGGTGGTGTAGGAAGAGAAATTGGAGGTATGTTAAACTCTTTGATTTTTACTACTTTTTTCGTTTCCATGTCAATTACACAAAGAATACCATATAATTCTTCTTTTCTTTCCTTATGTTGATTAAACTCTGGAGTAAATCTTACTTCAACTGTGCCATCCGCTTCACTTATCACAGTAGCGGATATATTTCCAAATCTCTTCTCCAGAGCTCCCATCTTCTCTCTTACTTTAAGATCTGCTAAAGCTATGCCAACTGCTTTATTTAACTCACCACTAAGTTTTGAATTAAATTTAATTGTGAAATTTTTACTATCATTATTATCAACATTTGTCCACTGGTTGACCAAAACCGCAGATGATAATGCCACAATTACAATGCAGGAAATTATCAGGATTTTTCTCATTTCTATCCCATCTCGTTTCTTTTTTGCCTACCATATATTTTAAACTTTCTTTTTTAACTGCCCATATTGAATTTCACCTAACGTATTGCGGATAAAAGAAGTTGCCTAAGGCGATTTGGGGAAATCTTTGATTTCTCTTTTATCCGCTGTTATATAACCCGAAGGGCAAAGCTGCAAAGCAACCGCAAAGTGCAAAGCCCACCAAAAGATTCTCTACTCAATATCATCCCTCTTTAAATTTACTCTTGCTCATTTGATCAGGCTTTCTGAAGTTCGCAGTGTAATTCTTTTTCTTGCCGTAACTTTCGACGAATTCAAAGCCCTGCTTTTCAGCCAAAGAGCGGACAACCGGCAAAGGTAAAAAGTCGGGATCTCCTGGTTGCTCCGTAATGAATAATAGACCCGAGGGTTTTAAGACTTTGTATATAGCACCTAAACACCTTTCTTTATTTGAAACTTCGCCTAAAGCTGCAACGAGAAAAACAACGTCGAATTCATTCTCATCAAACGGAAGATCAACAGCATCTCCCGGAGTAAATCCAACATTGTATAGCCCAGCTGACTCAATCTTATGACGTGCTTTTTCAAGCATCTCTTTTTGCAAGTCAAATAATTCCAGATGTCCTTGCGGGATGCGCCGGGCAACCTCAACGCTGAAGTAACCGGGACCAGGACCTATCTCGAGTACCTTGAAATCTTCTTTGAGATGAAGCCTATCAGCCAGTTTCTGGGGAGAAAGAATAAGTCTCCGTAAAGGAAAATCCAACCAGAAGGATAATTGAGATGGATAAGTCCCCTTACCAAAAAACCGCCTTAGGGTCCCTTTCTCTGCTGATTCTATTGGGCAACCTCTTCTATTCCGGGTCAAAGTTTTCGATCCAAAAATGAGAGTTATTCCTATTGATAAGATAATAATCAAAATCAGACTATATACCCTGCCCTGCTCTGTTAATGGAATGAGATTTCCACTGAAATTGCACATGAAATGGAAGAGAATTGCTGATAAAGTGCTGCGGTTGGTGTTGTAAATCCAGGTGAATAGAATTGAAAGAAAGATTGGGCTGAAAATAAATGTCCAGAAATCCAGTGTGCCAAATTTTAACACGTCGTGCTGCCATTGTCCTTCTTCTTTTTAAAGTTAAATTAGTCTAATTTCCATCGAGTCGTCAGAATCAATGAGTACTTAAACTTTTTGATTAGTCATGAAGCTTCAGGAAGAAATCTTGTTTAGTTAGCTTGACAATCTTTCTATGGACAAACCTCTGTGTATAGAATCTCAAAAAGGTGAGTAATATCGCCGTAATAAGGCTGATCTCTTTCCTTAAATCTTTTTTGGGTTTGAGAAAATTGCTCAAACCCATCCCGTAAATATTAGTTTGAGTAATTATAAATTGGGTGAGACCATGAATACCAAAGTTATTGGCTCGGGGGTTCTCGTTGCACTGCTTGCGTTTTCCGTAATAGGTTATATTGGAGCATTTGGAGAGAAGGGAGAAGGCAAGCTTGAGTATAAAGTTTATGCAAAAGAACAGATAATGTCTGGAGCATACAAGGTCTACGGTAACCCAAGGCTTGGCTTTTGGGTTGCAAAAGTTGTTCTTTACAACTCAGGAAACGGGGCAATAAAAAACATAAAGATAAAGTATTCAATTGATAACTATGCTTCAGAGACTGAGAAAAGCTACCCAATTCTTGTGCCCAACGGGACGATAGTTGATCTCTATTATCCGATTCTCTCAAGTGAAGTCACCAAGCTTTCAGCCTCAACGCCCTCGAACATAAGAATAACCATAACCTACGAAGTGAACGGAGAGAAGAAAGAGGAGAGTATAACAAAGCCTTTGAACATATTGGGAGTTAACGACTTTGTATTTTCTTCACTCAGTCCGGAGGAAAGCACCGGTAGCTTTTACGACACCTTCAGCAACGCTCCGCTTTTAGCGGCTTGGATCACCCCAAGTGACCCAGTTGTCAGAGAGTTCGCTGATATGGGCAACAAGTTGGCTGGAGGAGCTGGAGCAAGTTTGAGCGATGAAGAAGCCATTAAAAGTCTCAGCGGCATGTGGGCTCTGGCTGTGATGAACGGCTTCTCGTACAAAACTGAAGGTGAAGGCTACTGGACTGGCAAGTTCTCCGAGCATATAATGTTTCCACGTGACGTAATCAGAGATAAGAGTGGAACCTGTGTTGACTTGGCTTTGTGGTTTGCTTCTTTGGCAATGTCTCAGGGTCTTAAATCGTATATCGTTTTGATGCCGGAGCATGCCTTCCCCCTGATAGAGTTGCCCAGCGGAGCAATAATTCCCGTTGAAGCAACGGCGATAAATGCGGGTGTTTCATTCCAGCAAGCTGTTCAAGTTGGCATAGAAAAGACTTGGCAGGAAGCCATGAGCGGACCGCATATAATCATCAACATTGCGGAAATGCACAGTGAAGGAATAGTTCCTCCCGAATTGCCCCAGCTTCCTGCTGACATACTGAGCAAATGGGGAATAACACTGCAGCCTCATGGTGGTGGAGGAGCCACAGGGGGTACAACCGGTGGTGTAACCGGGGGAACAGGAGAAACAGGAGGAGAAACTGGTGGAGATGAGCAAACCCAATGGAACACCTATCTCGGGAACTACTTCTCCTTCGACTATCCTGCCGACTGGAATGCTCCCGAAGATTACGGAGGCTATGTCTACTTACTGAGCCCTGATGGAGAATTCGAGTTTATGATCATTTATTCCCAGGGTGCAAGTGTTCAGGATATAGTTAGTGCCTTTGAGCAGAGCCTAACCGAGGCGGGGATAACGATAAAAGATAGACAGGAAACTCAGGCAAGCATGGCCGGTCAAACAGTTTACACTGTTTTCTACACCCTTGACACGGGTTATGGAGACTATTCTGCAGTTGCACGGTATTTCACGGCAAATGGAATTGGATTTGCAGTTGTTTACGACTTCCCGGCTGGCAATGATGAGTATAACCAGCTGGGTGAATATATTGTGGGCACCTTCAAGTTGAGGTGATGGGAGATGAAGAAGTTCTTGGTTTTATTCTTCCTTCTGCTCCTTCCTTTGGCTGTGGCTCAGGAGATAAAGATCGTTGAGTACAAGATCGACGGCACCATGAAGGTTACAATTGATGAAGTAGGTAATGCTTATGTTACTGAAGTATGGAAGTTTACCCCAAATCTTTACCTCCAGATGAAGCAGGCCTATCCAACGACATACATGATTAAGAGGGAATTTGAGAACAAGAGGAGCGATACGGAGTACAAGAACATGAAGATTGAGTGGGATGACTCCAACAATCAGATTAAAGCCACATACATAATGCTTGGAGCTGCTGTAAATAAGGGTTCCTACTGGGAATTCAAGCTTGGGGAAAATGACTTAACCCTTTCGACACAGACAGGAAATACGGTTGTTCTCACGTCAGTTCAGCCTCTCTTCGGGGGACAGGGTAGATTGGTCGAGACAATCACAGTTGTCCTGCCTGAAGATGCAAAGAACATTCGCTTTGAAAACGCTCTTATTAAGTACGAACTTCCATACAAAGAGAGCGGCAGAAATCCTATCTTTTTAGCCCTCGCAGGAATCGCGGTAATAGGTCTTGTGCTCCTAAATATTCCTCTGAAGAGGGAAAAACCATGATCAGGGAGATAAAGAAGGAGCTCGTGGATTACATAAACAAAACTACAGGGATTGACAAAAAAACCGTCATTGAGGTGCTGAGAGCTGAAGAGTCCTTTTTCATGATGCAGATTCAAAAAGCTCTTGAAAAAGAAAAAATGTAGGGAAATAGAAGACGTGTAGCTTTCGATGTCATGCTCCTACTTCTCCTTTTAACCTTCTCCATTCTTTATTGCTGAAGCTTGCTGAAGCCGGAAATTAATCTTAATACCCCCATATAGGTATTCTAGCTGATGTTATGTTATAGGTAGATATAATATTGTTTGCTCACTCAGGAGCTTAAAACAATTCAGTTACAACATGTAGATGGGTCTTTTTTCTTTTGAAGGCATTGGCTTTTGAAGTTGAGGGGAAGTGATTGAAGGATTTGGTTATTATTGAACTGTTTCTCCTGAAGGGGGTCTGTCCGTCGTGAGTTTTTAGGGAGGAACGTGAGCGAACGTCCTCCCGTTCAAGTCTACCCTCACGACGGACTTGGGACTCATCAGCCTCAACTCCCCTCCGGGTTCATTGGGGAGCAAATCACCGGCCTCACCCCCGCTCAGGGGAACCCCAACTCCCCGCACGAAAACATTAAACGCACCAAGGAACTGCCTATCCGATTTGAACTCACAGTTAGGACACTCCACCAGCCCATTTCGGGACTCTAACCTACTCCCACATTTTGGGCAGGTGGAGGAAGTGTAAGCAGGATTGACAAACTCAACTGGAACACGATAAGAGAGTTTCTGGACGATTTTACTCCACGTGAAGCGGGACAGTTTACGGTTAAACTTCCTTGAACCATTCTCCAGCATTTTAGACTTGTTCAAATCCTCAAAGACAAAAACAGTATCGGGAAACTCTCTTGAGAGCTGGACGGCTAACTTGTTTAGATAATCCTCAATCCTGTTCCTTCTCCTCGCATAATACTTCTTGAGTAGCCTGCCAATTCTCTTTGGAGCCTTCCGTTGAACACTCTTGAGTTTGTCAATGATTCTATCGTAGGTCTCCGCAATTCGGTGGAGTTCACTCAAGTCCACCTTAATCCAGCCCTTCACGGGGTGATAAACGTCGAGGCTCATAAGGTTGCTGTCAATCCCAATTTTAATCCTGCCTGTGAATTCCACTTCTTTGGAGAAAGTCAGAAGAACGTCATTCTCCCTGATTATCAGTTCTCCAACCTTCCAGTCTTTAATCCTCTCGTAAAACCACTCTCCAGAATAGTCGAGTTCAAGGTATTCTTCACGTGGTTTAACGGTTATTCTTATCCTTGAACCTTCGACCTTCATCAGGGTGGTTTTCACCCGAACGAACTTCCTCTTCACGATTGGTTTCTTTCTCTTCCGCCTTCCCTTGAGGTAGTTCTGTCGCCAGCTCTCAAGGATTGAGTATGCCGTTTTTATTGCCGAATCAACGTAGTGTTTGGCAAAAGACCAGTCTTCGAGGAGTTCGCTCCTCAGTTCTCTCTTGAACTCATTGGATTTTGGGAAATAGGGGATTAGTCGGGTGGTCTCGTAATACTTGTATTTCCCGTTTCCGAGGGAGTAGTAGTGTTCTACCTTCTTCTCCTTCCAAGTAATATTATCCCAGATTTTGTCGATTACCCGCTGGAGGAGTTTCTGATACTGGGCAAGGAGTTCCTGAACGTTCCAGTCGTGACTCATCCTGTAAGTGAGGACGACCTTCACTCGGCCTCGACCTCCTCAATGAGTTTTTTCACGCTTTCCTTGAGTTTTTTGTATTTGTGGGAACGAGCTCCGTAGAGTTTTCCAGCGAAGTGGCTGATTATGGTTATCAAATCCTCGATAAGTTCTTCTCTTGGAGTCTTGTCCTTCTCGTGGATTGTGATTATCTCAGCACCGTGTTGCTGGAAGAAGAATTCGAGGGTTTTGAAGCCGAAGCGGGTTAGCCTGTCCGGATAAGTGATGATAACTTTCGAGACTTCTCCTTTCACAACCAGTTCGAGGAGTTTCCGGTAGTTCTTCCTGTTCTCGTTCAATCCAGAACCGATGTCCTTGAGGATTTGGACTTGCCAGCCCCGTTCTTTTGCGTATTCCCTTATCGCCTCGATTTGCCGTTCTAAATCGTCTTTCTGAGTGTGGCTGGAGACTCTTGCGTAACCGATTATTGTACCGTTCTCTTCCTGTATTCCGAGGAGGCGTTTTATCTCGCTCTCGGGAATTCTCCTTCGCCCGCCGGGTGTTCGGACTACCCTGATTTTTCCCTCTCTGTCCCACTTCTGGATTGTTTTCGGGTGGACACCGAGTATCTCGCTTGCCTGCTTGAGGGTGTAGAGTTTTTCCTTCACTACCATACACTCACTTTTAATCACAAAAACTTTTAAACTTTCGCTCAAACAGAACAGTTAGCAAAGGCTCATTATTAGACAGTTGCCTTTTTCTACAAAAGTGCCTGAAGATGCGATGAATATAAAAATGCAAAATGCGTATTAAATACCAAAGGTGGGAGTATGGATATCCCAAAGCTAATGAAAGCGCTTTCTAATGAGGTGAATCTTCAGATCTTATCCATTCTCAGCTCTGGATCATTTAACCCCAGAGAGCTTGCGAGAATTCTCCAAAGGGATGAGACTGATATTTCAAGACGTTTAAAGATGCTGGAAAGACTAGGATTGGTCAAAGGAAGATGGGTGAGAGTTAGAAAGAAGAATATCAGGGTTTATTCTTTAAAAGTTGGAGAAGTTAAGATCAGCTTTGAGCCTGGGAAGGTTATAATCAAGACTTCAGAAGATAGGAATTATGAGGTTCCTCTCCTTGAAAGCAGGATACCAAAAGTAGAGGCATTCTTTGGAAGAGAAACTGAGATAAACACATTATCCTTATCAAAAAAGCCTGTGATAGTGATTTATGGAATAGCTGGAATTGGAAAAACTGCTTTGGCGGCAAAGGTCTTTGGAGACGCCTTCTGGTATCAGATGAGCGAAGTTGATAGCTTTGATTATTTTGTTTGGCAAATTGGGCTGTTTTTAAATACTCTCAATTATTCCCTGCTTTTGGAATACTTAAGGAGTGGAGGTAAGGAGGAAAGGGACATATTTGAACTGATACTGGAGGGGGTGGAAGACACAAAAGCCAAAATTGTCGTTGATGATGTGCATAAGTGCCCTGATGAGAAGATACTTAAACTGCTTTCATTTTTAGCCCTAAGGATAAGAAAGGGAAGACTTGTTTTGATATCCAGAGAAAGGTTACATCTTGGCGCTAATGAAAATATTTTGTATTTCCAACTAAAAGGTCTCAGTCTTACGGATGCATACACCCTTCTAAGGGCAAAGGGTATCTATCTCGATGCATCTGATTTTGTCGAGGTTTACAGCTTAACAAAGGGTCATCCTTTAGCTTTAACTCTCTTTGCAGAGGCATATAAGAAAGATCGAAAAATAAAGACGGAGAACTTTTTTAGCTTCCTCTTCAGTGAGGTTTATCAACACTTAAGTTCTGATGAAAAACTGATGGTTCAGATAATTTCTCTATTCGACGAACCCCTTGAATACGATGCAATTAAGGTTCTGTATGGGAAGAAAAATTCCTTTGTTGTTCTGTACTCATTATTAAATAAAGGGATAGTGGAAAAAAGAGGGGAAGTTTACTTTCTCCATGACCTGCTCAAGGGCTTTGCAAAGGAAGTGAGAGAAATTGAGGGGAGAGAATATTATTTAAGGTATTTGGATTATCTGTTGAAAAAGAGAACTGCCAAAAGCTTCTTAACGGCATTCAGGTATGCAGTTAAGCTTGGCGATGAGGAAAAAATTAAATACCTTCTTGAACTGAGAATGAGGAAATTCAAACGGGTAGTTCAGGATTTTCCAGATGCATACATGAGAATCCTCCTCCAGATAAAAGACAATCCCTATGCAAAGAAAGAATTGGGCCATATATATTTCCATAAAGGTTTCTTTGAGAAATCTCTTGAGCTGTGGCTTGAAGTTAAAGAAGAAGTAGAAGGTATTCATGCAACGGATGTTATTAGTTCTTTAGTGGATGTTTATGTAGAACTCAACGAGTTTGAAAAAGCCGAAAAATACTTGAAGGAGCTTAAAAGCATTGTAGAAAGGACTAATGATGTGGAAATTAAGTTCTGGTACTACGTTGAGCTGACGAAGTTCTATCATTACACGGAAAAACCAGAAAATGCGCTTAAGAGCGCTTTAAAAGAACTTGAAGTCTTAAAGAAAATGGAACCATACCCAGAGCTTGAAAGTCTTGTTCTCCTCCACGTTGGAGACGTATATGCTGGGATGGAGAAATCTAAAAATGCCATTAGGTACTACCTCCAAGCTTTAGAAATTGCAAGTGCCTATAACTTGTCATTTATGGAGCATCTCTCTTGCATGGAACTTACAAAGGCATATTACAACATGGGCGACTATAAAACAGCAGTTGAATATGCAAACAGAGCTGTAAACTACTTTCTGAGAGTAAGAAACTATAGAAGAGCAGTTGACACTCTTTCCTACAGGTGTCTTTCTTTTATAGGACTTAAAAACCTGGATAAAGCTGAAGAGGACGCTGAGGAGATGATAAAAATTGGTCAAAGTACAAATTATCCTCTAGCATTAGCAGGTTATATCTTCCTAGGAGCTGTGAAAAACCTTAGAGGGGAGAATGGGGAAGAATACTTGAAGCTGGGAGAAGAGAAGATGAAAGAATACCCCTGGCTTTGTGAAGCTGTTTTAGAGGAGCTTGGTAGGGTTTACAATATCCAGCAGACGTTTTAACTATAACTCTAGTCAAGAAAAATACAGAAAATTCAAAAAGCCTTAATGACAAACTTATAGAGCTGATCAGAGAGCATAGTGCTAGGTTCGATGAATTACCTTCCGAAGAGACATTTGCCTTCAAACCTATTAAGCTAACTCCTCGATTGAACATCAAGCGCGAAGAAAGACCATATACTCTACTGCTTATCCTGACAGTCTCGACATCCTCATCGCAAACTTTATAAATCCAAATCCACTCATGTTAAAACAGCTACATGCGGTGGTAGTCTAGCCTGGTCTAGGACACCGGCCTTCCAAGCCGGTGACCCGGGTTCAAATCCCGGCCACCGCACCACAATTTGTTTTTGGAGCTTTTCTGTTCTCTAAATTCTTACAATATTAGTAGTTCACTTTCTTCTTGATGAGAGCGATGTGCAATCTCACAGAAGAAAAGCTTATTCAACTTCTAAAAGAAGCCGAAATGACATATGCTGAATATGAAAAGAAGCTTGGAAAGAAAGACGAAAAGACTCAAAAGGAAAAATTAACCAAAAAGATCTCCTATGACCTCCACGAGCCTATACACTTTTGTAACTATTTTCACAGCAAACATCTTTAAAGTTCTCCTAAACCCGACGCCACTGTATCTTATCTCTCCCATTTTTAGAGCATTTACTCCAGTACTTATAGGGTCTTCTGAGTTTATGATCCTTCTTACAATATCTTCACTTGTCCAGACCCTTATTGTTGGCTCTGAAATTTTGCCTTTTGAAAATTCCACTATGCGACCCTTTTCCGTCACAACGCCTATGTTGAGGATGCTGTTGTTTTCAAGCGTTATCTCGAGGTGTATTCTCTCATTTCCGGCTATTCTTTTGATAAATCCTGGCAGATTATCGATATTTTCATTGTATATGGGCACATATTCTCTCAGAAGCTCAAAGAGAGTTCGTTCCTCAACAACTTCAATGGGTTCGGGTTCAAGCTCATTTATGCCCCCAGTGCTTATCATGAGTCCAAGTATAGTGTATTCAACGAACATTTCAGGGTCTCCTGCCCATTCAACCTCAATGAGGTTTTCTTCTCTCAGAATCCTCTCATCCACAAGATACACAAGTTCATAGGCATCTAAATCTGGTTCCTCGTCATATGCCACAATGGGCTCGATTAGCCCTAACTCCAACTCGTTCTCATTTACGTAGAGTTTTATATTCTCAAGGAAGTACTCTCCATATTCAATAACCACAGGAGTTGCTTCAACGAGTATGCTTACATAGGGTTGGTTGTTCGGATCGACCTTTATCACTTTTAAAAACTCCTCATCCAAATCCCAAGAAATCTGTCCCGGTCTTTTAGCTGTTCGTTTTGGAGGCACCGTCTGCTTTACGGGATCTTTTATTGCTTTATCAAGGGCTGTTTCTGTCCTTTCTCTATTCCCATGGTCAGACACCCAGAATATAAGCTGTTCATTTTTGTTCATTTTTTTGCTCATGTTTATAATAGCCTCAAAAAGAGCCTTTTTTGTTCCTGGCCCGTCCACATAACTCGGCACATTCGTACCATTGGGTAGCGTTTTTCCATTTCCAGCCAGAGCTATTATGTTGGCATCTGTAAATCCATGTTTTTTAAGTGCTTTATATGCTCTATCGAGGTTGTTCCAGTGCCTCTTGCTATCCGCGTCTCCAGCAAAAAGGATAGCATGCTTGCTTGCAACATCTGAACCATCAGCTTTTTTTCCTATCTTAATATTGTCTCCATTTCCCACCGAAGTGTACTGAGGAGTTTCCTTGAACCCTAGCCCATAGGGGCCGCGAGCATCTTGTTGCTCGGCTCTTTTGGCAATCTCTTTTATTGTTGGGGCATCCTTACCCGTCTTCGCTAACTCCTCCCCAACTTCTTTCGGGTAGTAGCCTTCGGGCCGGGTGAATCCCCTTTTCACCATTTCGGGCCAGCTGGCTGGTGTGTACCCATCAGCAAGGCCCCACGCAGGTTCATCATGTTTAGATGCGCTCAAAAAGGCCGCATCGCCTGTGCCTTTAAGCTTTTCTTTAAGGTCATCAATCATTCCTCCGCCAAAGCACTGGTTGAAGATGAAGATCATATTCGCGTAGCCCGTTCTGTTAGCTATCCACATTCTAATCATATTTGCCAGCTGCCAGTCGTAAACATACCCCCCAGAGCTCGTCACAATGCTGCTTGCATAGTCATTTGGTTGGTCATAGAAATATGAGCACTCATCGGAATAAAGAACTGCTGGAGTAGTTTTAACTTCTATTAATACCTTTCCTTTTCCGGAATTTATTGTGTATTTCCCCGGCTTGGTTATCTTTATGGAGCCAGACCCTATTGCACTATTAGATAAAATATCATTGTATTCCTCCAAATTTACTTCAATAGTTATCTCATTTAGTGGAGAACACTCTTTATGCCTGTAGAGTAGTCTCTTGCGGATGTAACCTATTTTTCCTTTTAGAGTGTCCCAATCATAGTATATCATTTCAATGTTACCGTTCTTAGTTTCGTGGCCCTTATGAACTATTTTATAATTTCCTACGATATCGGCATAGCCATTCCACCCATCGTCCATATCTTCACTAAGGGAAACTCCGAGAAGATAAACGTCTACTTGGATCGCAGGAGAACCCGGAGGGTCGAAGTGTGCAGTAACTGAAGATAATATCAAGCTTAGACTGATGATTAAGCTCAATAATATCCAACTTTTTTTCATTATCAATACCTCCTTTGTTCGTGCACCAAAACCGGAAGATTGAAAGGGCCTCTCATCGAGCTATTAGTTTGGATTTAGAAGAGAGACTTTTATAAGTAATATCCCATTACCTTCTGAAAGTCTTCCTTAAGATGGGGGCGTTTTCATTAGCTGGTATATTGAAACCGAGCATTAGCCCAGATAGAAAGTTGAGAGCAGGGAGAATATCTCAAAGATTTTTCCGAAGTCTTGTCGCTAGCTCAACAATTTTTCTTGCTCGTTCTGGGTCAATATCGTTTTTGACATTTCCATCTCTCTTGATCCATGTCCCAATAATAAATCCATCTGCATATTTCCACAGTTTTGGAAGATTCTTATAAGTTGTTCCCGAACCTACTAAAACGGGAACGCTTGAAAGCTCTTTGGCAAGTTTTAATTTCTCTAGTTCCACTTCACTGCCCGTTCTTTTTCCACTGATTATGAGGGCATCTGCCAATCCCCTTTCAGCAGTGTCCCTCAAGGCCTCTTCAAAATCTCCAAAATGGTAGGCATGCTTAACATGAACATCCGCAAAAACCTTAATTTTCGAGGGAAGGAGTTTTCTAAGCCTCGCCAGTTGATGTGCTACTCCTTCGATTATTCCTTGGTCAGTATATGCAACTCCGCTTAGAACATTCACTCTAATAAAATCTGCTTTAACAGTGTAGGCTATAGAATAAGCCGCTATTGCATCATTTCTTAAGACGTTTATGCCAAGTGGGAGAGAGACTTCTTCCTTTATAGCCTTTGCAATGGAAGTCATGGAGGCAACAGTTATGGGCTCGACAGTTTTTGGAAAAGGTACATCGTTAAAGTTTTCGATCATTAGGGCATCGAATCCTACTTTTTCCAATTTTTTTGCTTCTCTTAGTGCATGTTCGATGACTTCCTCAAAGTTATCCTGGTAGAGGCATGAACCTGGCAAAGGCTTGAGATGAACCATCCCAATGAGGGGTTTTTCTCCAAACTTCATGAAATCACCAAGAAGAAAACGGTGGCATGGATAATAAGTTTTTCTTCGAGGAGTGCATTCTTTGAATTTTGGATAGAGGAAGAGGGAATAAGGCAAGCTTTTTTTACTTTATCTTTTCCACGAGCTCGTCCAGAACTTCCTTGAATCTTGCCGCATCTATCCATTTGATTCCCATCTTTTGGGCCCACGTTAAAATTCCAATGTCTGCAGAAACAATTGTGGCATCAAGCTCCTTAGCTAGGAGAATGAGCTCAAAGTCTTCTTTACTGTCAACGATACCCTCTCTTAGAGCCCTTCTATAGTTTCTTCTTAGTCTTTGGATTATTGCATCTACGTTCTGTGTGTCTATTACACTCTCTCTCACGGCCTTTTCAGCAACTCTAAGACCTTTATCTATCCTTCTTCTAATATCCTCAATGAGTTCATAAACAACAAAAGCTGGTATTTTAATGTCATGCACGTTGGGAGGTTTTTTAACCATATAAAGCTCAATATCAGGAGAAACCTCTTCAAGTTCAACAAAATGGGTTATCTCTTTGTAGATACCAGGAGGAACATAGAACTCGACTCTTCCAAAAAGCTTCTCTGCGTACTCTAGGAACTTTTTCATAGCTTCAGTCGGGCTTTCTCCAAACTTATTTCTAATATCGGGGTTGACAAAGATGCTCGTGTCAAGTACAAAGCGAATCATTTTCACCACAATTTATTATTGCCTGTTGGCTTTAAAACGGTAACCTTAAATTTCGATGTTCTTGACCTTTATTTGGAGGTTGTAAAATGAAAGTGGGAGTAGCATTTGGAATTAGCGAACTGGCAAATCCAAAAGTCTTTGAGAAGAAAGCTTCCGAATTTTTAATGAAGCTTGCCAATGAGTTTGAAATTGAGGGAGGAGTGTTTGTATCATCAAAGTCAGAAACGAGGGAAGTAGACTTCAGAGATGTTGACGTTATAGTTTTGTATCCCCTAACCGGAGGTACCGAGAACCCTCTCAAAGAGTTCGCTTACTATAGAAAGCCGATAATTCTCTTTGGGGATCCCTTCAATAACTCAATTGCTGCGGCAATAGAGCTTAGAGAGTATTTCAGAGACAGATTGATTCCAGCGTCGCTAGTGAAAACCTTTGATGAGCTTAAAGCCGCTATTCTGGGGTATGAAGATATGGGAGAGATACTGGACAAGTTTCTGGGCTTCAGACTAGGATTAATTGGAAGAACTTCTGTATGGCTCATAAACGAGAAGTTTGAACTTCCCTATGTTCACATAAGTTTGAAGAAGTTCTATGAATACTACGAATCAATAACGGAAGCTGAAGGATGGAAAGCTATCGAAAAAATAATCGCAAAAGCCAAGGAAATTAAGGAACCCCAGAGGGAAGATCTTGTAAGAGCGGGCAGGATATATGTGACCCTTAAGAAAATAATTGAAGACTATAACTTGGATGGGCTTGCAATAGGATGCTTTGAAATGTTAAACAAACTTAAAGCCACTCCATGCTTAGCTTTGGCAATGCTCAACGCTGAAGGAATTCCTGTTGCATGTGAGGGAGAACTGAACTCTCTACTGGGAATGATGCTAATAAAGAAATTCTTTGACAAACCGGCTTTTATGGGCAATATAACAGGCTACGGTGAAAGTCATATCATACTGGCTCATTGCACTGCACCTTTGATAAGCGACTACATTCTTAGATCTCACTTTGAAAGTGAAAAAGGTGTTGGAGTGGCTGTAAGTCTTCCTAAGGGAAAGGCATCGCTCTTGAAGATTAGGGGCAGAAAGGCTGTGGTAGCTGGTGTTGAGGTGGTCGAGCAAGAAAGGAGCGAACACAGGTGCAGGACTCAAATGAAGCTCAAAATCGAGGAGGCAAAAGACTTTATTGATGGAACTATTGGAAATCATCATCTCCTAGCTTATGTGGACAGTGAGGAACTTGCTGACCTGTTGAGTGAGCTCGGGTTTGAAGTCATGCTTTACTAATTTCCTTGGCTAAAGATTTATTAGTCTTTGTTCATTATTTTAAAAGCGGTGATTGCATGGGATTCAATGAAAGAGAAAAAAAGGTGCTTATGTATATTTTAGACAAAATAATCGAATTTGTGGTAATAACCTCTGCGGTTGCAGTTGGCTTTATAATAGCCTCAGGTTTCGTTGCTAAGCAGATAGCCCAGGCTCTTGGAGGATGAAATAATGAGAAGGAATGCTCAGGCGGCTATAGAGTACTTGATGATGATAGCCATTGTCATTATTATAGTGTTTTTTGTAGTCCAACTTGTTAGAAAAATCCTCCTAAATGCCGCTCAGGATATCCAAAACCTAACCCAATCAATAATTAAGGAACTGCAAAAAACAAAAGAAGAAGTCAACCCATAAGCTTTTTCCCAAAAAGCCTAAGCCCTATGAGAGCTATTACTCCAACTGCAACTGGAACTATATGAAGGCTTGCTGCAGCAATGCCTATTGCTCCAATAACTGCTCTTATTTCTTTTCTAAGGTTTTTCTGGAACCAACCAGTGAGTGAGATTGCCAAGAGATACATGACCAAAAGTGTAGCCCCAAACTCGTAAAGTACTTGAAGGGCTGTTGTTGCCGTCCAGTTCTCTACGGTTATTAAGAACATCTCCGGATGAGTGAAATAAATATATGGTCCGATATATCCAGCTAGAGCGTATTTAACTGAGTTCGTTGCTGTCTTCCAGAAGTCTCCTCCAGCCAATGCTGAACCTGCATATGCCGCCAACGCAACGGGTGGTGTTAGGTCTGCAAGTATACCAAAGTAGAACACGAAGAAGTGAGCTGCTAGAAGGGCTATTGGCGCTGTATAGCCTGGAACTGATGCAGAATAAACCGGATTGTTTGCTACAGCGTTAAAGACTGCTGGGGCTGCAACTAATGATGTAATGACATAGTTTGCGGTTGTTGGCACGCCCATACCAAGAATGAGGCTGAATACCATTGCCATAAGGAGGAGTAGCAGTAAGTGTCCTCCAGCCAAGTCAACAAGCTTGTATCCAAGAGATGTGACGAGTCCGGTCATTGTTAGAACACCTTGGATTAAACCAGCACTTGCTGCTGCAAGCATAACCGTTGTGCTTGTTTTACCAGCGCTTATCATAGATTCATAGGTTGCTGAATACATTGCCTTACCGCCTTCTGTCTTAGATATGTAGCCGACTATGAGGGAGAATATTATTCCAAAAACACCGCTCATTAAGAGGATTTCCTCTTTTCTCATGTAAAGGAACTTCCCAAGTGCTACAAGAAAGATAAATAGAATGCTTATGTAAAACTTTTCGTTAAATTGAACCTTATCAGTTGCAACTGCCATGACTACAAGTGTCAAACCAAGTACCAGCAGTACTATGCCAACAGGTTTTGCAATTTCTCTACCTGTAAACATCAAGAGGGTCGTGATAAGAAGTGTTGCAACATAAAGTTGCTCATGTCCTGGAATCTCATCTTTTGAAATCCATGCAACCCAGATTGCAATGCCTAATGAGGAAACTGCTGCAATGTGTGGTGCAATACCCCATACTAACGCAACAGTAATCACAACAATTGGTAGCAGTATGTACAGCTTTCTTAGAAAGTATCTAATGGGCTTAAACTGCTCCCTTGGTATCCCTTTTAGGCCTAAACGCTTGGTCTCGAGGTCAATGAATAGGTAGACACCCGAGTAGTAAATCAACGCTGGCAACACTGCTGCAATGATGAGCTTGTTATATGGAACCCCAAGAAACTGGGCCATAATGAACGCAGCAGCTCCCATTACTGGTGGCATTAGCTGCCCCCCTGTTGAAGCTACAGGTTCAACGGCACCGGCTATTTCTGGTGGATAACCAGCTTTTTTCATAAGTGGTATTGTAAAGGTTCCTGTTGTTAAAACATTAGCAACTGAGCTACCACTGACCGTTCCCATTAGACCACTTGAAATTACTGCTGACTTTGCTGGACCACCTGGTCTTGGTCCAAAGATGGATATCATAAACTCTGTAATATAGTCGCTAACTCCAATTTTCAGCAGGAATGCACCAAAGAACACGAACGCAAAGACATAAATTGTCATAACGTAAAATGGGATACCGAAAATACCTTGATCAAGGTAAAGATACTGGGCTATGCGAGTCCAGTTATAGCCTGCATCTCTTATACCATATAAAATGAACACAGCGACGATTGTTGGTAGAATCCATCCTATTGCTCTTCTTGTGGCTTCTAAGACCAAGATTATGGCGAGAAAACCAAATATAACATCAGTCTGGTTAACATCATAGTATACCATGTAAGTTGGCCATCTCCAGAATTTGTATAGTGCGGCTGCTAATCCAAGAAGTATTAGGATGTAATCTATCAGTTGCACTTTTTTGAGGTATTTGTCCTTCTTTATTATTGGATATCTAAGGAACGCTATAACGAATATCATACCCAAGACGAATGCCATCACTTGCTGATCTTGGAAGTCAAACTTCAGTATCCCGATTCTTATACCCAATTTATCAAAGAGGGAATATACCGTAAAAGTGAAGTTGAATATGAATAGAATTTCAAAGATACCAATGAGTATTGCTGCTGCCTTTACTATATTCTCCAGTTTTGGGGAGAGCGTTCTTGTTTTTTCAATCACTATCTTCTTTTCGATTTTTTCGAGGTTTTCTCCCATAACTAACACCTCCTGCTTATTATCAATAGAATGGGGACTTTCTTAACCTCAATTTTCATGACTCCTTCTTCTTTAGGTTGAACAAACACAACTTTTTCATCAATTTTTACGGTGACATTGTTAACTGGAATGAACCAATATTCCCATGATTTTCCAAGAAATGTGTTTAAGTTCTTTACATAGAATTTACCTGCTCTATAATCGAAGTTTGTAGGTTGTCCTGCAAGAAATTCCTGCCATTTTTCTTGAAAAGCATAAATGCCATCTTTTGAAACTCGATATATATCTACAACCTTGGTTAGAGAGACGCTGTGAGTGTAATCAATTTCAAGTGTGGAATTTGAGCTAAGAAAATAGTAACATCGGTTATCATTAAACTCTATCCCAATCACAGAGACCGGAAAAAAGAGCATGATTATAATCAAAAGCAAGAAAAAAAGAAAAAATTTCTTCAAAAGTTCCACCCCATCATCCCTTGAGATCTTCAGGCACTGTTATTCCGTGCTCTTCATAATACTTGACGGCTCCTGGGTGGAGTGGTATCATCAGACCATCAAATGCGTGGTTTATGTCAATCTGCTTTGCTACCTGGTGGGCTTTAGCCAGTTCCTCAATGTTCTCATAAAGAATCTTGGTAATCTCGTAAACGACTTCATCTGGAACGTCTTTGTGAACAACAAGGGTGGACTTAACAGCTATTGTTTGTGTATCCTCGGTCATTCCTTTATATGTTCCCTTTGGAATAATTACCTTAACATAGAATGGATATCCTTGATCATGGAGTTTCTTTATAACATCATCTGGAACTGGAATTAATCTGACTGGAACTTTGACTGCAATCTGATTAATTGCTGGTGCTGGGTAAGCAATAACTGTGAACTCTGCATCAACCTGTCCGAGAACTAAGCTCTGTGCTGCCTCTTCGAAAGTCTGATAAACTGGCTCGATTTTGTCCCAGACCCCAGCGGCCTTAAGAACCCTCTCAGCTGTTGCAGCACATCCACTTCCAGCGGCACCAACGACAACCTTCTTACCAGCTAAGTCTTGGAGGGTCTTAATGTCACTGTCAGCTCTTACAACAATTTGAATTGGCTCTGGATAAAGGGTACCAATACCTCTAAGAACTTTAATTGGATTACCTTCAAACTGGTACTTCCCTTCCCAGGCGTACCAGGTTACATCGTTTTGTATAATGGCAACTTGGGCTTCTCCCTTTCCAATAGCCTTGGCATTAGCAACACTTGCACCGCTTGTAACTGCTTTAGCTGCAATTAATTTGCTCTTCTTGTTTGTAACTTTTGCAAGCATGGAACCGATGGCAAAATATACGCTACCGGGCCCAGAACCGGTATAAATTGTTATTTCATACTTTCCTTCTTCAGTCTTTGGAACTATCGGAGTTTGGGTTGAGGTTTGTGTACCGGTTGTGGTTGTTTTTTGGGTACATCCGGCAGCGACCAAAGCCAATACCAAAACAAAAACCAAACCAAGGGCTTTCCACTTTCTCATTTTTATTCACCTCATGTAAGGAGGGGGACTATGTCCCCGACATCTTAAATATTTACAAACTTGAACATTATATATTTTTTGTTTCTTCTTTTATTTAATAATGAAGGTAGAGAGGCGAAAATTTTTCAGTAGTAATACCAGATTGTCCAGTAGTCATTAGGGTCTTCTCCTATGCTCTCAAGGTACTCGAGGTACTCTTTGATTGGGACATCTGGATATGTATAGAGCTTGGTCTCGCTGATACCCTTCTCCCATGGATGCATAAGATAGATTCTGCTTCCATCTGGTCTGATTCCAACTAATTCTCTGTCCTGCCATGCTCTCAGATGATTCTTACCCATTCTTGGGACATTGAAGATGGGTTCGTCTGTTCTGAATATTCCGGGGAGTAATCTTGCTTCCTCTTTTCTCTCTTGGACAACTCTTGCAATTGGCACGAGATAGTCTTTTTGCTCAATTTTGCCCTTTGGATAGAACGTGTAGTATGGATCGATACCAACTTTCTTCAATGCGATTCTTAGTGCAACGTTTTCAAACCTTCTGCTAACATTTCTTTGGTAAACAAGCTGGTTATAGAGGTAAATCCCTTGCCTTCTTAGTTTATACACTGCATCCCCCATCTCAGGAGTGACTTCATAAGCGGTCTCAACATGTGTTACAACATGGACGTTTCTCCTTCCTGGCTCAATATAACTTCCAAGAATTTCTGCTAACTCGTCAGTGATTCTCATTGGAACCGTGACAGGTAGTCTACTGCCCCATCTGATATTAACAACATGATCAAATTCTGAAAGCCTACTCATTATCTTCTCGATTATCTTGTCACTTAGAGCTAAGGGATCTCCACCGGTAATGAGGACGTCGATCATAGACTCATGCTCGCCAAACCACTCTATTGCTGCTTCAATCTTATCCCATCCTGGGAATGCGCCTGCCATGAATGGCTCAAGAACTTCCCAGTTTCTCTGACAGTAGACACATATCTGTGGGCATGTATCGTAAGCTTTGAGAATCGCTATCGTAACATACCTTCTTGTAATAAGGTCAAGTGGTGACGTGTCGTGCTCACCCATGAAGTCGAAGTAATATTCCCTATCTTCCCTGTGCTGAAGCATATTTGAGACATACCATGCAGGTGGCATTACTTGTCTTCTTACATGTCTGTCTTCTTTATATGGATTTTCAAAGTCCCAGAGGTGGAGATAGTACGGTGTAATTCCCCAAGGTATGCTATATTTTACAGCAATTTCTACTTGTTTTAGGTCTTCTTCTGGAACTTTTACTATTCCCAGCTCATTTAGCTCTCTAAGTGTTTCAAGGCCTTTTTCCCTCTTTAGCACGTGGGAGAACTGCCATCTATAGTCGAACCACTCGTCTTCGGTTATACCCCAGTATTCCATAAGTTTTTCTCTCTGCTTCTTTCTCTTTTCGATAATATGCCTGTCAAGACCGCTTGGATACTTTTTAAGGTATCCTTTGATGTATTCCCACACCTTGTCGAGGTATTCCGATCTCATGAGGGCAGCTTTTCTTCCTTTAATTTTGCTAAAATCAACAAATTTGACACCAGCAACTTCAAGCTTTGGTCCAAGCCATCCTTTTGAATATCCACTCACTCCAGCCATAGCTTTGAAGAGATGCTTAAACTCCTCCACAAATCCTTCTGTGATTATGCTTAGAACCCTTTTATCTCCTTTTGTGGCTTTCCAGAGGTATTCAAGGGTTGAAAATCCAGCAACTTTTTCTCCATATTCGGAAATTATGTTTAGAAACACGTTGATAGCTTCAACTGCAAGCCACCTGTCCATTGCATCAACCTCAATCTCTCCATTCTTGCACTTCCATAGCAAATCTTCAGCAAACTTCCTTAGCTTGTCTCTTGCCTCCTCAACGTTTCCGCTGGTGAGCAGGATTTCTTTAATTTCAGGGAGAGGTTCAAAAATTTTCAAAAAATCTTCATAGTTAATTCCCTGCTTTAAACCCCAGGGGGATTCTTCAACATTAAATGTGGAAATTGCACTTTCCATTTGTTTTTCCATATCAATCACCTCGTATACATATATGGCCATTGATACCCCTCAGATCATCATTGTACATATCCCATCATTGGGGTGGTTTTACAGATATTAGTGAATATGTGTGTGGTGTTATATATTTTGCGTTTACAAGCTTGTAAAACATTACAAAGTTCAATTTATCTGGTTAATATAATGAAAAATTTTTACATATTGGCATATTTGTTTCTAAAATTTTATTGAATATTTCAAAAGATCTAGGTTATAAGCCAGATTAACTTTATAAATGTAAACTCTGGAAATGGTGTAGAGGATATATGGTGTCATAACAACTTTTATTAATAGCTAATCTAATCATGTTTTGGGCTTTTGGGGGTGTTTAGATGAAGATCATAACGACAACCAGCGTTGATCTAGCGTCAATGAACATTAGGCATAAGTTGATTGAGCATTTTGGATTTAAGGAGACAGAGCAGGAATTCGATGGAACTCAAGTTTATCGTTGGAAAGATATTATTCTATTGACAACAGATAGGGAGATGATATACTACGATAACTTAGACAGAGAGATAGAAAAACAGCTCAATATAACTCCAGAGATAATAATCTTTGCATCCAGGCATTCAAGTGAGCAAAAGCTCCCAGCATTGACTACCCATGTAACTGGAAACTGGGGAAAGGCAATGTATGGAGGAAGAAATGAGAGCTTGGCTATCGCGGAACCTAGGGCAATGAAGCTTGCACTTCTAAAGTTATATGAGTTAAATACGCTAGACTGGATAGTATGTTACGAAGCAACACATCACGGTCCGAGTGAGCTTGAAGTGCCTTCTCTTTTTATAGAAATTGGTTCCAGCAAAGAGGAATGGAGAAACGATAAAGCCGGGGAAATAGTTGCAGAGACAATTGTATATGTGCTGGAGAATTATCAAAAAAGTAAGTTTAAAACAGCAATCGGGATTGGTGGGGGTCATTATGCTCCCAAACAAACAAAAATGGCATTGAATTCAGATGTTGCCTTTTCTCACATAGCTGCAAAATACGCCCATCCTCTGTCTAGGGAGATGGTTGTTAAGGCCATAAAAAGAACTTCAGGAAGAGTTGATTCAATTTATGTCGACTGGAAGGGGAGCAAAGGAGAAACAAGACAGCTTGCAAGGGATTTAGCTAAGGAGTTAAGCTTGGAGTTTATCAAAGAGTAACAAAAGAAGCGAAATGCTTAAAGCTTTAAAAGTACACATTTAAATATCGGCTTAACTAATTTGGCTAAGGTTTATATATGTAGAGAATGTGAAAAAACATTTAGAATTGTTATTGATTGGGAGGGTGAAACGATGCTGAAACTAATTGAGAATGCAATAGAAAGAACATCTGCTGAGGCAAATGTCCCAGTCGAAGTACAAGCTCCAGCTTCTGATATTGATGAAGAACTTAAGAGAATACTGGAGCAAGTGCAGGCGAAGATATATGTCATCGGTATTGGTGGTGCAGGCTGTAACACCGTTAATAGAATGATGGAAGTTGGAGTTCAAGGAGCCAAGATAATTGGAGTTAACACTGATGCTCAGGATCTTTTAAAGATAAAAGCTCACAGAAAGATACTCATTGGTAAAGAGCTTACAAGAGGACTTGGCGCTGGAAACAACCCAAAAGTTGGTGAAGAGGCCGCAAAGGAAAGCGAGAGAGACATTAGAGACGCTCTTGAAGGAGCGGACATGATCTTCATAACATGCGGTCTTGGAGGAGGAACTGGAACCGGTGCCGCTCCGATAGTTGCTGAACTGGCAAAGAAGATGGGGGCTCTAACTGTTTCCGTAGTAACGCTTCCATTTACCGTTGAGGGCATAAGGAGAATTAAAAACGCCGAATATGGCCTTGAAAGGCTTAGAAAGAACAGTGACACTGTAATCGTTATTCCAAATGACAAGCTTATGGAAGTTGCTCCCAACTTGCCAATTCACATGGCATTTAAAGTTGCGGATGAGATTCTCGTTCAAGCCGTTAAGGGTATTACAGAACTCATTACAAAGCCGGGCCTAATTAATCTCGACTTTGCAGATGTTAAGGCAGTCATGAAAGACGGCGGTGTTGCAATGATTGGCATCGGTGAAAGCGATAGTGAAAAGAGAGCTCTCGAAGCTGCCCAGCAAGCACTCAACAGCCCGTTACTTGATGTTGACATAAGCGGTGCCAAAGGAGCTCTGATAAGCATCGCGGGAAGTGATGTTAAGCTTGAGGAGGCACAACAGATAATTGAGCTTGTCACCAGCAAGCTTGACCCAGAAGCACAGGTAATATGGGGAATACAGCTTGATCCAGATCTTGAAAAGACCATTAGGGTAATGGTAGTTGTAACAGGGGTCAGCTCTCCATATGCTGTCGTTGAAGAATCTGAGATTTCATACCCCCCTGAGGAAGAAAAGAAAGTTATTAAGCTTGATTTGGCCGAGCTTTAATTTTGTTTTATAACTTTTTTAGCTTTTTGTCCTCCCTTAACTTTATAAATAAACTGAAAAGATATAAGCATAACTTTTAAATAGTCAGGGAATAGTCAACTCTGAGAGTCGTGAGGGGTGTTAAGGATGGCAGAGAGCTATACGGAAAAATTTAAAAACTTCATATCTGAGTCAAAGAGGGTTTTCCTTGTAACCAAAAAGCCAAGCTGGAAAGAGTATAAGCTTGCTGCTAAGATAACGGGCATTGGGATTATTTTAATAGGTCTTATTGGCATGCTTATCCACATTATTGGTGCATTAATGGAAGGTGGAGCATAAACCCTTTGGTGGTAGAGATGGAGTCGAAGATATTTGCAGTAAGGGTAACAGTTGGGCAGGAAGAAAACACTGCTAAGCTCATCTACAGTAAGGCAAAGACCTACAACATCCCTATTAGGGCAGTTTTGGCTCCTTCTAAGGTTAGAGGGTACATCTTTGTTGAAGCCGTGGAGAAAGCCGCAGTGGACGAGGCAATCAGAGGCATCAGACATGCAAAAGGAGCTCTGCCCGGTGAGATAGCCTTTAGTGAGATAGAGCACTTCCTTGAGGAGAAGCCCGCGGTAAGTGGATTTGAACCTGGAGACATTGTCGAGCTTATTGCCGGCCCGTTTAAGGGAGAAAAGGCCAAGGTTGTCAGAGTTGATGAGGCAAAGGATGAAATTGTTGTCGAGCTCATTGGAGCTATAGTGCCAATCCCTGTTACAGTTAGGGGAGAATACGTTAGGCTTATAAGCAAACGCTCAGAGGGGTAGAGGGGTGAAGAGGATGGCAAAAAAGCAAATTGTTGAAGTATTGGTTGAGGGTGGTAAAGCTACTCCTGGTCCTCCATTGGGTCCAGCCATTGGTCCACTAGGACTGAACGTTAAGCAAGTGGTTGATAGGATAAACGAAGCAACAAAAGATTTTGCCGGACTGCAAGTTCCAGTCAAGATCATTGTAGATCCAGTGACAAGACAATTTGAGATAGAAGTTGGTACTCCCCCAGTAAGCCAGCTTATAAAGAGGGAGCTTGGGCTTGAAAAGGGCTCAAGCGAGGCAACAAGGAATATTGTGGGGAACTTAACAATGGAGCAGGTGCTCAAGATTGCAAAGGCAAAGAAGCAACAAATGCTTGCTGCCGATCTAAAAGCCGCTGCTAAAGAGGTTATAGGGACGGCACTAAGTATGGGAGTTACAGTGGAAGGTAAGGACCCAAGGGAAGTGCAGAAGGAAATAGACGAAGGAATTTATGATGAAGTATTTGCAAAGGCGGAGTGAGGGAAAAGTTTAAAAATATCTCCTTTTACGAACTTTTGATTTTTCCTTCCGGCTTAAATAAAAAAGAGGGAGGTCAGAAAAATGGCCTTTGACAGGCAAAAAATCGTGGAAGCGGTGAAGGAGGCAAAGGCCCGGGCTAAGCCGCGTAACTTCACACAGACCGTCGAAGTGGCAGTAAACCTCAAGGATATAGACCTTAGAAAGCCTGAAAACAGGTTTAAGCTTGAGGTTGTTCTGCCGCACGGTCGGGGGAAGGAGCCCAAAATCGCGGTCATCGCTGATGGTGCCGTTGCTGAGGCGGCTAAAAAGCTCGGGCTTGATGTGATTAGTGGTGAGGAATTGGAGGAATTGGGGAGCAATCCAAGAGCTACGAGAAAAATAGCCAAAAAGTATGACTTTTTCATAGCGGCTGCTCCACTAATGCCAAAGATTGGTAGATACCTCGGTAGATATCTAGGTCCAAGGAATAAGATGCCCGTGGTAGTTCCACCTACAGTAACCGATCTTACCCCCTTTGTTGAAAGACTCAAAAAGACTGTAAGGATACAGCTCAAGAATAACCCGGTAGTGCATGCTCCAGTTGGCACAGAGGAAATGGACGATGAAAAGCTCGCAGAGAACATTGAAACAGTGCTCAACGCAATAATAGGAAAGCTCGAAAGGGGAGAGAACCAAGTTAAGTCAGCATATGTCAAAACAACAATGGGCCCAGCTGTAAAAATAGAGGGGTGATATAAATGGCTCATGTCGCTGAGTGGAAGAAGAAAGAAGTTGAAGAACTCGCCAAGCTTCTCAAAAGCTATCCAGTAATTGCTCTTGTAGATGTAGCAGACGTTCCAGCTTACCCCTTGTCAAAGATGAGAGAAAGCCTTAGAGGCAAAGCTGTGCTTAGGGTTTCAAGAAATACCTTGATCGAGCTTGCGATTAAAAAAGCTGCTCAAGAACTCAACAATCCGGAGCTTGAAAAACTAGTGGAGTATATTCAGGGTGGAGCAGGCATTCTTGTTACGGAAATGAACCCATTCAAGCTTTACAAATTCTTGGAAGAAAGTAAAAAACCAGCTCCAGCTAAGCCTGGAGTCCCAGCTCCAAGAGATATTGTAGTCCCAGCGGGGCCGACGCCTCTCTCACCAGGACCTCTCGTGGGTGAGATGCAAGCTTTGGGAATTCCCGCAAGAATTGAGAGGGGTAAGGTTTCGATTCAAAAAGACACTGTCGTGCTTAAAGCTGGTGAGATTATAACTCCTCAACTTGCTAACATCCTCAACCAGCTAGGAATTGAACCTTTGGAAGTGGGACTTAAGTTACTCGCCGCTTACGAGGATGGCATTGTTTATACGCCTGAAGTACTTGCAATTGACGAGGAACAGTACATCAGCATGCTTCAGCAGGCTTATATGCATGCATTCAATCTCTCTGTTAACACTGCATATCCAACAAAGCAAACAATTGAAGCAATCATTCAAAAGGCATTCCTTGGTGCAAAGAACGTTGCCGTGGAAGCGGGGTACATTACCAAAGAAACCGCCGGAGACATACTTGGCAGGGCCTTCAGAGTTGCATTGTTCATAGCCCAAGAGCTACCGGAGGAGTTGCTTGACGAGAAGACCAAAGAACTTTTAAACCAACAAGCACAAGTTATAGCGGCTCAACCTCAGCCAACTGAAAAGGCTGAGGAGAAGGTTGAAGAAGAGGAGGAAGAAGAGGAGAAAGAGGAAGAGGAAGCTCTCGCTGGATTGGGAGCTTTGTTTGGTTGATGCGCATCAAATAACAAAAAATAAAGATAACTCGGAGGTGTAAGGAGATGGAATATGTATATGCTGCTTTATTGTTACACGCCGCTGGTAAGGAAATGAGCGAAGAGAACATAAAGGCCGTGCTCCAAGCTGCTGGAGTAGAGGTTGACGAAGCAAGAGTAAAGGCTCTCGTTGCAGCCCTTGAGGGACTCAACATCGATGAGGTTATAGAGAAAGCCGCAATGCCAGTTGCAGTTGCAGCCGCCCCAGCTGCAGCCCCAGCTGCCGAGGCTCCTGCAGAGGAAGCTCCAGCAGAAGAGGAAGAGGAAGAAGAGGAGAAAGAGGAAGAGGCCCTTGCTGGCCTTGGAGCTCTCTTTGGCTGAACTCCTTTTCTATCCCTTTATATTTCGTTTTCCTAAATTTAATATTACAAACCTGTTTTGCTACACAAGATAAAGAAATTATCTTCTGGATTTCCTCTTGGATAAAACTAGATGTTGACTTCCTTGATAACAACCTCTATCGGGTTTACTTGATGGCTCTTCGAGTCTTATAAAAGCTATCTGCACAAACCTTTCTCCATAGTGAAGGACTACTTCCTCCTCTGAGCTGTTGAACAATGCCAGGGTAAGGTTTCCATCCCATCCTGGGTCAACCCATGCAAAGCTCCCCAAAAGACCTTCCCTTGCAAAAGTGCTTCTTAGTCTCATATCCCCCATAACGTCATCTGGGAGTTTTACTCTTTCTAGGGTCAGAACCAAAGCATGGCCTTTGGGAGGGATAATGACTTTTCCTTCCCTTTCAATATCTATAAACTTCCCGTTAACCATAGCCTCTTTTCCAACTCTCAAATCATAGCCCGCTGGCTGGAGAGACTTCTCGTTAAACGGTTCTATCAATATTTCCTTCCTAATTTTATGGTCTGGCAGTATCATTTTATCACCGCAACTTTTATTTATGCTCCTTGTTATAACTTTTTTGAGGGCCCGTGGCCTAGGGGATTGGGCGTCGGCCTTCGGAGCCGAAGGTCCCGGGTTCAAATCCCGGCGGGCCCGCCAAATAAGGTTTCTAACTGTTCTTTAGGGGAGATAGTTGCTGTGGAGTATTTTTGTTCCGATAGAGTCAGAGAACCTTCCTAAGTAGGGGATAAAAACTTTTACTCAAGCAAAAATGCATGCTAAACTCCTTTATAGGTCTTTGCTGGATTTGGATTCTAAAAAGGAGTGACTTGCTATTAAAAGAGAAGTGGTGGGCCCGGGGGGCTTTGAACCCCCGACCACGCGGTTATGAGCCGCGCGCTCTGACCAGGCTGAGCTACGGGCCCACAAAGGCTGGCGCCGCCGGCCCGACTTGAACGGGCGACCACCGGATTAACAGTCCGGCGCTCTACCGACTAAGCTACGGCGGCACGAACCCAATCATAGGGAGTATAAGGGAATTTATAAAGCTTACGGTGGCTCTGGGCGAAAAGTTTATATACTAACTTAAGCCTTTCTTCATTCGGTGCCCCGGTAGCCTAGCCTGGTGGGGCGGCGGACTTGTAATCCGCAGGCCGCGGGTTCAAATCCCGCCCGGGGCTCCATTATAATGGGGCCGTGGGGTAGCTTGGTCTATCCTGCGGGCTTTGGGAGCCCGTGACCCGAGTTCAAATCTCGGCGGCCCCACCATACTAATGATCATATAAGTACACTAACGGAATGTTAAGGCTTTCAAAAGAGTTCTTAAATTTTACGCAAACAATATAAACCCTCTTTCAGACTAAACTCACGAAAAGCTTATATACTCCAATTGAAAGCTGGAGGTAGTGAGAGGGTGTACCTTCTAAAAATTTTAAAGGGGGCAATTCTCTGTGACGGCGAAAAAAACCTTTACAATATTTGATCACGAGTTAGTTCCAGAGCATAGACTCCTCAGCGAAGAGGAAAAGGAGGAACTCCTTAAGAGGTACAGAGTTAAGCTTTCTCAGTTGCCTCAAATCAAAGCAAGCGACCCAGCAGTCCAGGCTCTTGGAGCCAAGCCTGGTGATGTTATAGAAATAAAGAGGAAAAGTCCTACTGCGGGGGTTTATTACTATTACAGGATTGTTGTGGAAGATTAAAGTTTTTGAGGTGAGAAAATGAGAGGCCCTACTGTTGTTGAGGTTACTCCGGATGATCTTTGGGAAGTTATGAAAAGTTACTGGGACGAAAAAGGGCTTGTAAGGCAACATCTCGATTCTTACAACGCTTTCATTGATCATGGAATGCAGGAGGTAGTTGACGAATTCGGTGGGGTCAAGCCGGACATTCCAGACTTTGAAGTCAAATTTGGAAGAATAAGGCTAGGTGAGCCAGAGTTTCAAGAAGCTCACGGGCAGAGAAAGCCGCTCTATCCAATAGATGCGAGGATTAGGAACCTTACCTACTCAGCGCCAATCTTCTTGGAGATGATACCTGTTGTCAAGGGCATTGAACAAGAGTCCGTTGAGGTCAGAATTGGGGAACTACCTGTAATGCTCAAGTCTAAGGTATGCAGACTTTACGGCTTGAACGATGAGGAGTTGATTGCCCATGGAGAAGACCCTAAAGACCCAGGAGGATATTTCATTATCAACGGCTCTGAAAGGGTTATTGTGTCTATAGAGGATTTAGCACCAAATAGAACACTCGTAGAGATTGACGAAAGACAGAACAGGTACATAGCGAAGTGTTTCTCCTACAGGCACGGTTATAGAGCTTTGGTAACAGTGGAAAGAAGAAAGGATGGTCTGCTTTACGTTTCTATTCCAAATGTGCCTGGTGTTATAAAGTTCGTTTATGTCATGAGGGCTCTTGGGCTTGAGAGTGATAAAGAAATTGTCGATGCTGTGAGCAACAACCCTGAGATTCAGCAGGTTCTCTTTGACAATCTGGAGGATGCTAGTGACATACAAACTCAAGAGGAGGCTTTAGACTATATAGGAAAGAAGGCCATGCCAGGACAGCCAAAGGAGTATAGGCTGAGAAGAGCTCAATCTATAATTGACAACAATCTTCTCCCACACATGGGTGTTTCTCCAGAAGAGAGAATAAGAAAGGCCTATTACCTTGGAATGATGGCTCTTAAGGTTATTGAACTTTCCCTTGGGCTTAGAGGGGAGGATGATAAAGATCACTATGCAAACAAGAGGCTCAAGCTTGCTGGTGACCTCTTGAGAGATCTCTTTAGAGTTGCCTTTGGCCAGCTTGTTAAGGACATGCAGTATCAACTTACCAAAACCTACCAGAGAAAGGGCGAGAAATACACTTTCCATGACATCCAGAGGTTTGTAAGAAATTCCGTAAGGCCGGATGTACTAACAGAGAGAATTGAGCACGCTCTTGCAACCGGTGCATGGCCTGGAGGAAGAACTGGTGTAAGCCAACTCCTCGATAGGACTAACTTTATGTCCACTCTTTCTCACTTGAGAAGAGTTACTTCCCCATTGAGCAGAGAACAGCCTCACTTCGAGGCAAGAGACCTTCACGGCACTCACTGGGGAAGAATATGTCCAACAGAAACCCCAGAGGGTCCCAACTGTGGTCTGGTCAAGAATCTTGCACTGATGTCTCAAATAACAACTGCAATCCCAGAGGAAGAAGTTTTAGAATATCTGGAAACCCTTGGTATAGTGCACATTGAGGAGAAGAGACCAGAACCAGACGACTGGAGAATCTATCTGAATGGAGTTCTCATTGGAACTTACAAAGACGGCATTGGTTTGGTAAACAAGATAAAAGACGATAGAAGAGCAGGAAGAATCAGCGATGTAATAAACGTTGCTTATTATGAAGACGTTAGGGAGGTTTATATCAACAGCGATGACGGTAGAGTTAGAAGACCTCTCATAGTTGTTGAAAACGGCATTCCGAAGCTTACAAGAGAGCACGTTGAGGCCATAAAGAAAGGAACTCTTAAGTGGAGCGATCTTGTGAAGATGGGTGTGATTGAGTACCTTGATGCCGAGGAGGAGGAAAACGCCTATGTGGCAACCTGGCCTTGGGAAGTTACAGAAGAACACACTCACTTAGAAATAATGCCTGCCGCAATACTTGGTCTGCCAGCTTCTCTCGTTCCCTATCCGGAGCATAACGCTGCTCCAAGAAACACCTATGGAGCTGGCATGGCAAAGCAGAGCCTTGGTTTGGGTTGGGCTAACTTTAGAATAAGGGTGGATACAAGAGGTCATTTAATGCACTATCCACAGATCCCGCTCGTTAATTCAAGGATTATGGAGGCGGTAGGTTTCGAGCAGAGACCAGCAGGTCAAAACTTTGTAGTTGCAGTTCTCAGCTACGGTGGATACAACATGGAGGATGCTGTTATCATGAACAAGGCCTCCATCGAGAGAGGACTTGCTAGATCGACGTTCTTTAGAACTTACGAGGCTGAAGAAAAGAAATACATGGGTGGACAGACGGATAAGTTCGAAATTCCTGATCCAACTGTTAGGGGTTTCCTTGGTGAGAAATACTACAGAAACCTTGATGAAGATGGTATAATCTTCCCAGAATCGAAAGTGGAAGGAAAGGACGTTTTAGTTGCGAGAACTTCTCCACCAAGGTTCCTTGAAGAGCAGGCAGGATTGGGTGCTGGTATACTTCAAGGAAGGAGAGAAACGAGCATAACTATGAGGCCCAGCGAGAAGGGAATAGTAGACAAGGTCATATTAACTGAAACCGGGGATGGCACAAAGCTTGTTAAAGTAACGGTTAGAGATCTCAGGATTCCAGAATTTGGTGACAAATTTGCTTCAAGGCATGGACAGAAGGGTGTTGTAGGCCTTATAGTGCCTCAAGAAGACATGCCGTGGACAGAGAGCGGAATAGTTCCAGACTTGATAGTTAACCCACATGGTATCCCAAGCCGTATGACCGTCGGACAGCTCATCGAAGCAATAGGTGGGAAGGTAGCATCACTTAAGGGGAGAAGAATAGATGGAACTGCCTTCATTGGAGAACCAGAAGAAAAGCTTAGAAAAGAACTTGAAGAGCTTGGCTTCAGGCACAACGGAAGAGAGGTCATGTATGATGGAATCACCGGAAGAAGGCTTGAGGCAGACATATTCATTGGCGTTATATACTATCAGAGGCTCCATCACATGGTGGCAGATAAGCTCCATGCGCGTTCAAGAGGTCCGGTGCAAGTTCTTACCAAGCAGCCGACCGAAGGTAGGGCAAGGGAAGGTGGTCTTAGGTTTGGTGAAATGGAGCGTGATGTTCTCATTGGCCACGGTGCATCAATGCTCTTAGTAGAGAGATTGCTAGAGGAGAGCGATAAGACAGAGGTCTTGGTATGCGAGAGCTGTGGACATCTGGCAATCGAAGACAAGCGTAGGGATAAGGTTTACTGTCCGGTCTGTGGAGAAGAGGAGAAGATAAGCAAGGTAGAGATGAGTTACGCTTTTAAGTTGTTGTTGGATGAGATAAAGGCCATGGTTATTAGACCATCGTTAAAACTCAAGGAGAGGGTGTAGAGCTATGCACTCAATGAAAAAGGTTATCGGGAGCATTGAATTTGGTATACTATCTCCTCAAGAGATTAGGAAAATGAGCGCTGCTGAGATAACTGTACCGGACACTTATTCAGAGGACGGTTATCCAATTGATGGTGGATTAATGGATAGGAGACTTGGTGTTATAGATCCAAACCTTAGATGTGAAACCTGTGGAGCAAACTACAAAGAATGCCCTGGACATTTCGGACATATAGAACTTGCGAGGCCCGTTATTCATGTAGGATTTGCAAAGACAATATACAGAATCCTTGAAAGCACCTGTAGGGAATGTGGAAGAATCAAGCTGACTGATGAGGAAATAGAAGAGTACATGGCAAAGTTCAGTGTAAATGAAGCCAGGAGGGGTGAGATAGATGCCTTAGTAACAGAGATATACAAGAAGGCTAGGGAAAGGATGGTCTGCCCACACTGTGGTGCTCCCCAGTATCAGATAAAGTTCGAAAGGCCCACAATATACTGGGAAATAAGAAGGGATGAGGAAGGAAAGGAGTATAGGCATAGAATGATGCCAAGTGAAATTAGAGACAGGCTCGAAAAAATCCCGGATAAGGATCTCCCTCTTCTTGGTCTTGATCCTGAGAAATCAAGGCCGGAATGGATGGTTTTGACAGTTTTACCTGTTCCTCCAGTTACGGTAAGGCCATCAATTACTCTTGAAAGCGGTATAAGGGCTGAAGATGATTTAACCCACAAGCTTGTTGACATAATAAGAATTAACGCTCGTTTGAAGCAGAACATAGAAGCTGGAGCTCCACAGCTCATTATTGAAGACTTATGGGATCTCCTCCAATATCACGTAACTACATACTTCGACAATGAAACGTCCGGAATACCTCCAGCGAAGCACAAAAGCGGAAGGCCTTTAAAGACACTTGCTCAGAGGCTCAAGGGTAAAGAGGGGAGATTCAGGAAGAATCTTAGCGGTAAGCGTGTTAACTTCTCTGCAAGAACTGTTATCAGTCCAGATCCGATGATAAGCATAAACGAGGTAGGAGTCCCATTGGTCGTTGCAATGGAACTCACCGTTCCAGAAAAGGTGACTGAGTTCAACATTGAAAAGCTGAGAAAAATGATCCTCAATGGCCCAGAGAAGTACCCAGGGGCTAACTATGTGATAGACCCGCAAGGAAGAAGAATCCGCCTCATGGAGAGCAACAAAGAGAACATAGCGAACATGCTCGACATAGGGTGGACTGTTGAGAGACACCTCCTCGATGGGGATATAGTCCTCTTCAACAGACAGCCATCCCTTCACAGGATGAGCATCATGGCCCACAGAGTTAGGGTAATGCCCTACAAGACCTTTAGACTTAACTTAGCAGTCTGTCCTCCATATAACGCTGATTTTGACGGAGATGAAATGAATCTTCACGTTCCACAAACTGAGGAAGCACAAGCTGAGGCTAAGATATTAATGGAGGTTCAGAATCATATATTGTCACCAAGATACGGTGGTCCAATTATAGGTGGAATCCAAGACCACATATCAGGGGGTTATTTACTAACGAGAGAAGGGGCGTATTTCACAAAATACGAAGTTGAGCAGATGTTGATGTTTGCAGGTGTTGATGTGAAGGAGCTCCCAAAACCGGATAAGGTTGAAAATGGCATTGAATATTGGAGTGGAAAGACTATATTCTCCCTCTTACTGCCAAAAGACTTGACAATCTGGTATCGCAATAAGCTGTGCGATGATCCATCTCAGTGTGAGCCAATTGAAAAACTCATTGAAGAAAAGCTAGTGCCGAGTGAAGAAGAAATTAGAAAGGTTGCCACGGATGGGTTTGTTTACATCCGCAACGGCAAGCTTCTAAGCGGTGCAATAGACAAGAAGGCTTATGGTAGAGAGGACGGAAAGATTCTTGACGTTATAGTTAGGGAGTACGGTGTCGAAAGGGCCAGACAGTTCTTAGATCAAGTTACAAAGCTTGCAATATGGGTAATTACCCACAAAGGATTCACAACTGGAATAGATGACGAAGACCTCCCTGACGAGGCAAAGGCAAGGATTAGAGAGATAATAATGGAAGCGGAGGATAAGGTTCAGAGGCTAATAGAGGCATATAAGAACGGTGAGCTTGAGCCATTACCAGGTAAAACTCTCGAGGAGACTCTTGAGAGCAAGATAATGGCCGTGCTATCCGAGGCGAGAGACAATGCAGGTAAGGTTGCCGAGAAGTACTTGGGTATGAACAACCACACAGTTATAATGGCCAAAACCGGAGCTAGAGGTAAGATCCTCAATATTACCCAAATGGCCGCTATGCTTGGACAGCAGTCGATTAGAGGTAAGAGACTCTATAGAGGGTATAGAAACAGAGTGCTGAGCCACTTCAAACCTGGAGATCTTGGGGCTAGGGCAAAGGGCTTTATTGTGAATTCCTACAAAAGTGGATTGAGCCCTCAAGAGTACTTCTTCCATGCAATGGGTGGTAGAGAAGGTCTTGTTGATACAGCTGTTAGAACAGCACAGAGCGGTTACATGCAGCGCAGATTGATAAACGCTCTCCAAGACCTCAAAGTTGACTATGATGGAACGGTAAGAGATCCAACTGGAATTATAGTGCAGTTCCGCTATGGTGAGGACGGAGTAGATCCAATGAAGAGCTGGGGTGGAAAAACAGTGGACGTTGATAGAGTAATAATGAGGACTTTAATAAAACTCAGAGAGAAGGGGTGAGATGTTATGGTATCAAGCTCAACTATTAAAAAGCTTGTAGAGAGTAAAGCCTCCAATCTGCCAGAGAGACTTAAAGAAGAACTCTTGGATAAGCTCCTTACCTACAATGAAAAGTACAAGCTGAAGAAAGCAGAGATTGAAGCAATAATTGATGAGGTTGTTGACGAATATAAAAAAGCATTAATAGAGCCCGGAGAGGCTGTAGGAACCGTTACCGCCCAGTCAATTGGGGAACCCTCTACGCAGATGACTCTTAATACCTTCCACTATGCAGGTGTTGCTGAGATTAATGTTACTCTTGGTCTCCCCAGAATCATTGAGATTGTTGACGCTAGGAAGAACCCATCAACGCCAATTATGACCGTTTACCTTGACGAGGAGCATAGATATGACCCAGAAAAGGCCCGAGAAGTTGCGAGGAGAATTGAAGGGACAACCTTAGAAAGTCTCGCCAGAAGTATGACGCTTGATATACTCAATATGGAATTTGTGGTCGATGTTGATCCAGAGCGCCTTGAGAAAAGCGGTTTAACAATGGAAAAGATTCAGGCAAAGCTTGAGCGCTCATTCAAGTCAGCAGAAATCGAAGTTGATGGAAATACATTAATAATCAGAATGAAAAAGGCCAAGGGTGTTTCAACATTGAGAAGACTCGCCGATAAAGTTAAAAAGCATCGTCTAAAAGGACTGTCAGGCGTAGGAAAAACAATTATCAGGAAAGAGGGGGATGAGTACGTTATCTACACAGAGGGATCAAACTTTAAGCAGGTCTTAAAAGTTCCCGGCGTTGATCCGACAAGAACGAGGACGAACAATATCCATGAAATAGCAGAAGTGCTTGGCATTGAAGCAGCAAGAAACGCCATTATTGAGGAGATAACAAGAACAATGCAGGAGCAGGGTCTTGAGGTCGATGTTAGACACGTCATGCTCGTTGCTGATATGATGACCCTTGATGGTGTTGTGAGACCTATTGGAAGGCATGGCGTAGTTGGTACAAAGGCAAGTGTGCTCGCCAGAGCTGCATTCGAGATTACCGTCCAACACTTACTTCAAGCTGCCGAAAGAGGAGAAGTAGATCCCCTCAACGGTGTGGTCGAAAACGTATTAATCGGTCAGCCCGTTCCAGTTGGAACGGGAGTCGTTAGACTGGCAATGAAGTTACCAATTAAAAAATCCATAGAAGAGTAGGGAGGTGTAAGTAATGGATTTGGCATTTGAGCTTAGAAAAGCCCTTGAAACTGGAAAGGTTATCATTGGTTCAAACGAAACAGTTAGGCTTGCCAAGGTTGGGAGAGCAAAGCTTATTATCATAGCTAAAAACGCGCCAAAAGATCTTAAGGATGACATCAACTACTATGCAAAGCTCAGCAACATTCCCGTTTATGAGTTCGAGGGAACAAGCGTCGAACTAGGCACAATGCTTGGTAAGCCCTTTGTAATAGCGTCACTGGCTATAGTCGAGCCGGGGGAGAGCAAAATACTTGCACTGGCTGGAGGTAAGTGAGCATGCCACTCAAGCTAAATACAGACCAGATAAAGTACATAGCACTCTTTGAGAGCTTCACAGGAGCAACAGTACTCGATTGTTTAATTGATTCACCAAGGAATCGCTTAATATTTGTAATCAAGAAGGGAGAAATGGGTCTAGCATTGGGTAAAAGAGGCAGCAACGTTAAAAGGATACAGGGGATGCTAGGGAAGGATATTGAGCTGATAGAACACTCAGAAAATCCTGAAGAATTTCTCAAGAATATTTATAAAACAATGGGCGTAAGGATTAAAAAAGTCCACATAACTGAAAAGAAAGATGGGAAGAAAGTTGCCCTCCTTGATGTGAATCAGAGGGACAAGCCTAGGGCGATAGGTAGAGGGGGGCAAAATATAAATCTCGTTAAAGAATTAATGGAGAGGCACCACGGTATTGAGGAAGTTGTGGTAATTTGAGGTGATGATCATGGCTGGAAAGAAAGCCCCTTACGGTGAATTTGCTGGAAGAAAGCTCAAGCTTAAGAGAAAGAAGTTTAGGTGGAGTGACATAACCTACAAGAGAAGAGTACTCAGACTCAAGGAAAAGAGCGATCCTCTTGAAGGTGCCCCACAAGCGAGAGGAATTGTCCTTGAGAAGATTGCGGTTGAAGCCAAGCAGCCAAACTCAGGTATGAGAAAAGCCGTCAGGGTTCAACTCATCAAGAATGGTAAGGTAGTTACCGCATTCACGCCTGGTGACGGTGCTATCAAACACATTGACGAGCACGATGAAGTCATCATAGAGGGAATTGGAGGTCCAAAAGGTGGATCTATGGGTGACATTCCAGGAATTAGATACAAGGTTGTCATCGTTAACAGAACGTCCCTCAAGGAAATAGTTAAGGGTAAGAAAGAAAAGCCAAGAAGGTGATGTTCATGGCCAAACCGCTAGAAGAGAGATTTTTTGTCCCAAGGGATCTCAAGGTCTTTGGAAGATGGAGCGTTGAGGAAGTAGTGGTTGAAGATCCATCATTGAGGCCTTACATTAATCTTGAACCAAGAATCCTCCCACATACTCATGGAAGACACGCTAAGAAGCAGTTTGGTAAAGCAAACGTTCATATTGTAGAGAGGCTAATAAACAAGGTAATGAGAAGCGGTGCCTCAAGCTACAAGATTGGCGGTCACTTCATGAGAAGAGAGCACCGCTCATTGATGAGCAAGAAAATGAAGGCTTATGAAGTCGTAAAGGAAGCCTTCAAGATTATTGAGCAAAGAACAAAGCAGAATCCAATCCAGGTTCTCATTAAGGCGATTGAAAACTCCGCTCCAAGAGAAGACACCACAACTGTCATGTTCGGTGGAGTTAGGTACCACCTTGCAGTTGATATTTCTCCAATGAGAAGGCTTGATGTTGCTTTAAGAAACATTGCCCTCGGTGCATCAGCGAAGTGCTATCGCAACAAGATTAGCTATGCCGAAGCTTTGGCTGAAGAAATCATAGCTGCAGCAAACAAGGACACAAAGAGCTTCGCATACAGCAAGAAAGAGGAAATCGAGAGGATCGCACAATCCTCAAGGTGAGCTCTTTTATTTCTTTTTCAGTTGTATATCTGTGACACTCTCTCCTCTATATCTTTTAAACTCTTCAGAGAGCTCAAGCTCTGCTTTTAAGGTAATTAAAATTATGTTTGTTCTTTCTAAGTGCTCCCTACTCCTTGGAAGCCGAGATCTGGGATTTCTAATACAACGGAATTTGGATCATCCTTACTTCTCTGCAATTTTAGAGGATTCCAAGGATACCCATCAGGGGTCTTTAAATAAACTTCTGCACTGACATTTGGTGTTATCACGAGTCTCAAGCTCCTGAGCTTTCCTCCTTCTCTATGCCACACATGAACGCGAAAAGAAATTACATTCTCTGAGTAATATCCTCTCTCCATAATGGAAAGAGTTGCAACTCTCTCATCTTTTGAATTATAAAAGAGAGAATAAACTTCATCAGGTTCTCTGACTTCTTCACTTCTGAGATCTTCGACTGAAAGAGCCTTAACGCCCAATGTG
>Ga0190315_1000010_pt1 | contig 115404 bp, 77 predicted proteins | sample 48701101_MG_FD_161673 | JGI IMG/M metagenome (GOLD analysis project Ga0190315, IMG submission 161673) | Hydrothermal vent sediment bacterial communities from Southern Trench, Guaymas Basin, Mexico - 4870-11-0-1_MG | ecosystem: Environmental > Aquatic > Marine > Hydrothermal vents > Sediment ...
AGCGGCAAAACCGGATTTACCTCTTTTGAAAGCAAATCGGCCTCGACTCTGGCTAAAAGCGGCAAAACCGGATTTACCCCTTTTGAAAGAAAACCGGCCTCGACTCTGGCTAAAAGCGGCAAAACCAGATTTACCTCTTTTGAAAGAAAACCGGCCTCGACTCTGGCTAAAAGCGGCAAAACCAGATTTACCTCTTTTGAAAGAAAACCGGCCTCGACTTCCGCTGGAAGATTCTTCCTCATCGACCTCAGCAACAACAGGCCCCGCCTCTCTTCTCATTTTTTTTGAGATGTCTGGTATTGGTATAACCGATTGACTGTGATACTGTCCCGTTGCCCTTTCAGAAAAGTCGGCCGCAATCACAGTGGTTGTAGTCAACAAAGCGAAGGCCAAAATACAACGGCCTAAAAGTATTGTTAGCGTTTTCATTAGTATCACCCTATAAATTACACTTTGCACAAATTGCGCTTTTGGTAAGGGATCATGTTACCCCTTTTTCCTTTCCCCTTGCTATTTTTTCCTCGCCTCTAACAAGCTCAATTTATGAGATGACGAAGTATACTGCAAACTAGGCAGGCGTCCAAACTTGAGTTTGGAGTCCAAACCTTTAGGTTTGGCAGGAGCCCAAACTTGAGTTTGGAGTCCAAACCTTTAGGTTTGGCAGGTGTCCAAACTAACGTTTGGCCGTGCCCAATAGAACATTGACAGAGTACTAACTTCTGAACAAAAGTTTTCTCAAAGCCGAAAATTTTGCCGAGCATTTTTCATTTTTCATCTCAAAGGAAAGGGCCGATAAAGGCCTTACAATCAATAAGTTAAATACCTGCCTTTTATACGGAACGGACTTTAAAGCTGTAAAAATGAGAGTGTGTCCCACTTGTCCAAGTAGGAAGTTTTTAGGAAAAAGGGCCTGCAATCAAATCAAGTTAATCAATTTGACAACATGGCCCTCAAAAAATGAAAAATGAAGAATGAAGAATGAACAAAGACTTATAAAAAATTTTAAGTCCAAACTTTAGCAGGAGTCCAAAGTTTGACAGTCGTCCAAACTAACTAATGGCCGTGCCCAATAGAACATTGACAGAGTACTAACTTCTGAGCAAATGTTTTTTTCAGCAAAAATATTGCCGAGAATTCATTTTTTAGTTTTCATCTCAAAGGAAAGGGCCGATAAAGGCCTTACAATCAATAAGTTTATACTCCTGCCTTTCGTTTGGACGGATTTAAGGGCACTGCCAAACTCAAGTTTGGACTCCATACCGAAGCCAAACCTTTCCGTTTGGACTCCATACTGCCAAACCTTTCCGTTTGGACTCCAATTTAAACTTGGGGGGTTTGGATTCTAAGCTTTGTCCAAACCTTTCCGTTTGGACTCCATCTCATCGGCCATTTGGGCGTACTTCGTATTGGTACTTAAATTTTTGTCATGATTTTGTTTGTAAAACAAGATGTTAGTTATTATAAAATAATCACTCGAAAATAATATAACCCCCGTAAATTTTCTAACAAATGCCTTAGTAATCTGATTAAAATGACTCGCTATTATATATAATTAATTGAAAGTGTTATTTTTATAATAATATGACCAAAAAACGTCGTGAACGGCCTTCTTTATCGCCGCGTATTTTGGTTTTAACCCTACTTTAAGTCTGGTTTAGTAGAATGACGACTATTCGTTAAAATATTCATAGAGGCACGTTTTTTTAAATCGACTTAAATTAACGCTTATAATACAATCACTTATATGTTATGAGTACACAAAATTTGTTGTGAAGTTGTGGTCTCCATTGGAACGGAGACCCGTCAAAAAGTGATCTAATTATTATCGTGAGTATTGCGTCTGTTTGGCGACCGCCTCTTATTATGACTAATCATCAAGTTGAATAGACTGATATAGGCTGGTACTGTGCTGTTTATTTTTTACAAAATAGTCCAAAAAATAGCGTGCCAAACACTGAAGAATCAAGTCGGCATTTTATTGAGATTTCATTTTTACAAAAAAAAGTCACTTTATGAGTGTCAATTCAAACCTCAAAAGCCTTATCTTGAGCCAGCTAAAAAACTTACTCACATAAAAGGTTTTTTTAGAATTGAGTTGTCCCTAAATCAGTCAAACATAAGGGGCCTTGTAGGCACGCACTGGCACAAATTGCGTTTATTCAATGTCTTACGCTCGCGATAAATTTGGGGCCTTTGAGTCAGATTTCTCTTATGCTCGTGTCTGACTTTAACTTCAGTTTCTAGCGCTGCTCACTATAATATAAGGAACGTGGCAACTTTAAACTGACGCAATAGTCGTTTTGAGACCGGTGTTGCTAACAAATTTAGTCGGTATTAAAAAGTTAAAGCTTTGAGAGTTTTTTTAAGGGACATGCGTCTATGACTTTCGGCCTCATCCCTAAGAGTATGTTTTAAAAGTTTTGGCTTGGAGGCCTTCATAAGTCTGGCTGATGGGTGATTTTCTGAAATCTTAATAATGTGATCTCGACTGGTTGGCGAGGTGAGTTATAGATTTCTTAATTCTATCAATTCGTTATTTATAATGACTTTTAAATCAATCAGTTAAAAAATATTGACTGACTCCGAAAAGTCTATGGCCCACAATTTGTAAGTTTTGGCGTATTGATGTTAAGGGTTTACTTGTCAAAAAATCTCTTTTATTTAGCTGATTATTTTCAATCAATTGATATCGATCATTTTAATTAACTGATTATTTTCAAGCAATTGATAGCGATCATTTTAATCAACTGATTATTTTCAACCAATTGATATTGCTCAAATTTCTATAACTGCTCAGAAAAATCTGTCGAACTCACGTTATAAAAACACGCCAATGGTTTTGTTGGGTGGATGACGCGCTATGTTCCACCCGATGTGGCTAGACTTCAAACGGACAAAATTTCTGATTTTCGAGAGTCCCGACAAATTGGGCGACCACAACGGATTAGCCCTACATGCGAGAGACGGTTTTTAGGGCCATATCCCCGCGCAAGCGGGTTGCAAAACGAAAAGTTGACCGTGTGCCGCAAGCAACGCTAATGGTTTTGTTGGGTGGATGACGCGCTATGTTCTACCCGATGTGGCGCAAAATATTTATAATGACGAAAGAAATCAATCAGTTAAAAAACATTGACTGACTTATTTCAGTCTATGGCCCACAATTTTCCCGTTTTGGCGTATTGATGTTAAGGGTTTACTTGTCAAAAAATCTCTTTTAATTAGCTGATTATTTTCAATCAATTGATATCGATAAAATTCTCGCCGACGAAGAACCGGCCCACTAAAGGCAATCTTTCGCCGACGAAGAACTGGCCCACTAAAGGCAATCTCTCGCCGACGAAGAACTGGCCCACTAAATAAAGGCTCTCGCCGATGATGAACCGGCCCACTAAAGGCAATCTCTCGCCTTTGATGAAGCGGCCCACTAAGAGCAGGTTTTAAAAGTCCAATAATCAATCACTTATAAAATCGTGTCTGGCTTATAAAACAAGGAGTTAAGTTGAGTTTAAAAACACGTTCTAAAGGTAATCTCTCGCCTTTGATGAACCGGCCCACTAAAGGCAATCTCTCGCCGATGATGAACCGGCCCGCTAGACTTTATAGCGTCACAATTTGCGTGTGTTTGTCATTTCGACAAACGCAAGGCGCTAAAGCGCCTACTACAAACGCAAGGCGCTAAAGCGCCTACTACAAACGCACGCAAAAAAGCTGCTACTACAAACTAAGGCGCTAAAGCACCTACTACAAACTCAGGCGCTAAAGCACCTACTACAAACTCAGGCGCTAAAGCGCCTACTACAAACGCAAGGCGCTAAAGCACCTACTACAAACGCAGGCGCTAAAGCGCCTACTACAAACGCAAGGCGCTAAAGCACCTACTACAAACGCAGGCGCTAAAGCACCTACTACAAACTCAGGCGCTAAAGCACCTACTACAAACTCAGGCGCTAAAGCGCCTACTACAAACGCAAGCAAAAATGCGCTACTACAAACGCAAGGCGCTAAAGCACCTACTACAAACGCAAGCAAAAATGCGCTACTACAAACTCAGGCGCTAAAGCGCCTACTACAAACGCAAGCAAAAATGCGCTACTACAAACGCAAGGCGTTGAAGCGCCTACTACAAACGCAAGCAAAAATGCGCTACTACAAACGCAAGGCGTTGAAGCGTCTACTACAAACTCAGGCGCTAAAGCGCCTACTACAAACGCAAGGCACTACAAACGCAAGGCGCTAAAGCACCTACTACAAACTCAGGCGCTAAAGCACCTACTACAAACTAAGGCGTTAAAGCGCCTACTACAAACTAAGGCGCTAAAGCGCCTACTAAGTACTGAAGCAAAAATAAACAGGTATTTTCATTGAATATCCCCCTTTAACTTCGGTTAGCATCATTCTCAACGACTGAAACTATAACTTGTTGTAAATAGTCTATTTTTTATATTAAAGTTTGGATTCCTGCCAAACCTTTCCGTTTGGACTCCATACTCAAGTTTGGACTCCGGTGGCGGTATTTGTCAAAACAATTGTTCTGGAATCATCTGACTTTCCTGGGTGTCAGGTTCATATCCACGCGCTTTATTAGCGGCTTTTGAATTTGGCCGGCATCCCGTCAACAGGGCCAGTCTCAGAGGGCGGTGCGCTTGAGTCCCTTGGCGTTTTTGGGAAGAAGCCACGGGCTTGTCTATCTGCACCAATAACGGCCCACTGGCGAATAAATCGCCGGCGGCGTTGGTGGAGCCTTCGCTTGTAATTAATACCAAACTACTGAGATTTTCGGCCAGTCGTTGATCACAGGGTGTGTCAATTAACTGGCTGGCATCCACAAAAGTCGCCGGCAGTGCAAATAACCCTTCTACCGCGTTGCCATCGGGGGTGCTAATAGTCACTTCACCATCAACACCCAATTCTGAGGAGGCATTGATGATTTGTCCTATCGGTTCACCGGTAAAGTTATAAACCCCGGTTGTGGTGATGTTGATGTTGCCACCGGCCCCTTTTTTGGCTTTGGCGAAAATTTGACTGCCATCAAGGACGATAAAGTTGGGTTTCAGCGTGATATTGCCACCGCCACCGAACTCTTCACTGACACTGCTGGTGATTTGGCTATTGATGAGATAAACGTAACCTGAAGCGGTGATAGCCAGGTTACCGCCATCGGCACTTTCGGCTGAGGTTTCCACCGTGCTATCACGCATATGGAGCCGATCCCCGATGGTCAGTGTTATTTGCCCGGCATCACCCTTAGCTTTACTGTGTGCCGTGATTCGACCCGATGAAGCTAAGGTGATAGTTTGAGCCTGAATGTCGATATTTCCACCTTTCCCATCTCCCCAAGTCTCGGCGTAGATTTCAGCTTTATCGGTTAGCTGTAAATCACCGACTTTCAACACCAGGGTGCCACCATTACCGGGATTGTCAGCCGTACTCTGTGAAGACGTAAACAGGCCACTACTCAAACCTTCGTCATCTTGACCTGAGAAGGTGGCCTCTTTTGCCACTTCTACATAGAGCTTGCCACCTTGACCGGGGCCAAAGGTAATCGAGCCTATCTGGGCCCCGTCAGCCAGTTGTAAGCGTCCCGCTATCAATTCAATTGTGCCAGCGTCGCCAGCCTCGGCCATTTCGCCTTGACTGTTTGCTTGCACATAACCACCGACACCGTAACTGTCTAAACCTTCGAGCTTGACTAAATCACTGACCAAGATTTTGATATTGCCGCCTCGACCGGTTCCCTCGCTATTGGCTACTAGACGAGTACCTTCTTTGAGAATTAATTGATTAGCTTCCAATACAACGGAACCTCCCTCACCCGAACCCAGTGTACTTGCTTCTATGCCGCTGGTTTGAGCCTCGTTTTCACCAGATAAGGTAACATTTTCGGCGATCTTGAGGCTTATGTTGCCCCCTTGACCACTCCCTTCGGTGATTGTGCCTATCAGGGCACCGTCCGTGAGATGTAATTGTCTGGCTTCTAAGGTCACCGTGCCACCGTGACCAGCATTTTCCATTTGACCATAAGCATTCGCGTCAATAGCACTGCTATATCCATCACGACTTAATCCTGAGAGCGTGATGGCCTCTGTTGCTCGAATGTTGAGATTGCCACCCTGGCCCAGCCCTTCTGTGGCCGCTGTTATAAATGCCCCTTCTTTGAGGTTAAAGGTACCTGTTTCTAATTCTAGGTTCCCTCCGTCACCGCCACCTTCACGCGAAATGACCTTAATCCCGCTATTTTGTACCTGATCCTCATCATCAACTATCTCACCTGAAAACTCAGTCAATCCTGTGACTTTGATTTTTATATTGCCACCTCGTCCGGCACCATAAGTGTCGCTGATAAACAGTCCGCCATGGGTTGCTATTAAATTCTCAGCTTGCACAGAGATTCCCCCGCCGTCTGTCGCACCCAGTGTATCGGCTACTATGAAGGTGTTATCCACCAAAAACTGTCCGCCGCGAATAAAAATACTGCCTCCACCTTCACCACTCGTTTTCACGGTTGAATCTCGCAAAGTGATATCGCCTGCTTGGGCAGATAACACTAAGTCTTGTGGCAGCAGCGTGACATCGCCTTGGTTTGCCACGCCCGCTAGGTTAATACGTCCCGCCGCCGCCTCTAAAAAGGCCTCGGTGATCTGTAGGGTACCTCCAACGAGAGATAAAGTTTTGCCCTCTTTAGATGTGAGTTGACTGCCCTCAATACTCAAAGGTTGCGGGTTTTGTGTGATAAAACCAAATGCTGACACGGGTGCAACTGTCAACAAACTCTTGGAGGGGGTTGAGGCGTTAAATTCGCTACCATCGCTAAAACGCAACGTGTCGGCGCTGCTGGCGTGAAAAGAACCTTGCACATCTAGGGTGGCATTTGGCCCAAACATCAGGCCGGCCGGGTTAATTAAGTAAACATCAGCCTCTGGAATAAGGCTCCTGATGGCACCATCAATACTGGAGGGCGTTCCGCCCGTCACGCGGCTAATGACATTGCTGATGCTGTCAGGCCCCGAGAAAGTGGCACTTTCGTTGCTGTTGAGATTTAATTTCCCAAAGCTGTGAAATAGGTTGCTGCCGTGCTGTTGTCCCAACTCAGCGCCAATGGCATAGTCGGGGCCGTCAAGGGCCAGACGGGAGCCTAAGGTGCCGTCTAGTGTTACTTCAGCGTGAAGGGTGGCACTACTTAAGAAGCTTACTAAAGATAATGGAATAAAAACTTTCATGGGTAGTTATCCTGTCATGGGGAATGAGTTATAACAAATTCATAATTATCAGTTTGCCATGATCCATTAAGGTACATCCAAAAAATAAATTATACCAAAAATACCGGCGTTTGTTGAAAAAACGATTCCAATTAGTGTCTGGGAGAGTTAATTTTTTTGGATCCCCTAAGTCAACCAAATTTCTTCCCTTGGTGCGGTTAAACTGTCGGGGGCCGATTAGCCGCTAGGCGTAATCTGGGATGAAAATGATTAGCTCTCTATGCCCCACCGATTTTGGACGAAAGAATTGGAAATTTTGGATTAAATATTATGTCATTCAAATACTTACCTGAAAAAGCACCCAAAACGGGATCAAACTTATCTCGCTCCGCGAAGAACGAAGTTGATCTGCTCCGCGAAGAACGAAAGTTGATCTGCTCCGCGAAAAACGAAAAGTTCGAAGTTGTGCGAGATAACGAAGGTACCCAAACAGCGATATTTTCAAAACGAAAGCTTTTAGCCAAACTTTGTTCTCTCGCACAGCGAATGACTGCGGATCGAAGTGACGCTAGTTCATTGCTTTAGCTGTTGGCGAGCGAGGCGTTTTGCAAGTCCCTCATCAAAAAATGAGTTGCAATTATAGTTATTAAAGTTTGGACTCCTGCCAAATTTAAAACGACTCCAGAGCCGGTTGCAAACCGGCTTTGGCAAATAAAATTTGAACTTTGAGTTTTAGTGCCTTCGATAATTCCCAGAACTCCGCCCTCTTCTTCCGCCTCTACCACGATGAGTTCTTCTAATCTGTTCTTCCGGTTCTTCTATCACAACCGTGTATGTCAGGATACCGTTAGAGGGGGCAATGCTCGCTTCAACCGCTTCGCCTTCGGCAAAATTTCCGATCTGCAACCCAAAGTGGGATTCCACAAGGTAGGGTTGACCCTTGTATGTGAAGGAGTAGGTACCATCGGCCTTGAACACGATATCTTTGACTCCCTGAAATTCGTAGCCTTCCTCAGTAAAAGTATCAGGGGAGAGCATGGTTGGCGTGAAGGTTTGCATCGTGCCATCTGGATACACCACTTTGGCTGGCTCCGAACTGGTACGGCTTTCCGGCAGATAAAGTCCGGGTGACAGGCCCTCGGGGGCAGGTTTGATAAGCGGATCAAATATTCCTACCTGATGGGCAGTGTGGCCGGGTTGCGTTTGGCCGTTATCTTCCATCATGACATCACCGCGTTTGCCTAAAACGACTTCACCATCGCCCAGTGCTTTGGATAATTCTACTGGGTTTTGAGGGGCAGGAATGACTTTAAATTGTTGTCCATATGGTGTCGTTATCGTATAAAAACCACCGTCATCCTCCGACAGTCCTATCGGGATTTCGTCCGTGTCAACTTGAATCACATTGTCGGCATCCGGGATAAAGCTGAAGTTGATACCGGCTGAGTTCCCGGTGCCTTTGACGAGCAAAACTCCCCCCTTCTCCTTCGGCTGTGACAGAACAAACTCGGCCAGATTGGCTTCTGCGAGGGAAAGAGTCACATTTGTTGTCAAGGGGGTTCCTCTACCGCCGATACCAAAGCCGGCACTGAAATCGGGCACACTCGGTAACGCCACTTGAGCGGGCAAATCCGCTGGGGGTAACAATGTCCGAAGTGTTACTTTGGCACCCACCGGGGCCGTTAAAGCGCCGTCTGGAGCAACTTGCCAACCCGGCGGTATCAGTTGTTCCACATCTTGGGGGATGACATTCTCCGCATCAAGGTTGGTGAAGAGCTTGGAAACGTCTTCGCTGGGCATTTGCTTAAATTCATCGCTATTGAGTGCGTCCAGATGGGCCGGGGTGATTTGATTGATAACGTCGGTCGGCAATCCGCCCATATTGTCTTTGGTGAGGCCGCCTAGGGCCTCAAGCGGCATTTGTTCAAACTGCTCTGGTGTCAACTCCGCCAGCGTGTCTTTTTGAACTTCGGCTAGTTGCTCTGGCTTGAGAGCACTGAAAGCCTCTGGGGGGATGCTCTCCAATTGTTCTGGCTCTAAAACACCAAAGACCGCAGGTTCTAATTCACTGAGAGTCTCAGCGTCCAGAGTGGTAAGGGCCTCGTCCGTCAGGCCAAAGTCTTCGAGTGTCGCTGGTTCCACACCGGGGCCTAACACCACGTCCTCTGGTAGTTGCACTGTTGAACTCAAGTGTACGTTGGATAGGATAGTACCGGGGGCAATCTGAGCGGCCATTATTAGTGCTGGCTTGTTAGGATCGCCACGGATTTCGCCCGCCAGTGTGCCACCTTTGACAGTTGTACCAGCGGCCAGTTGCACATCTTCAATGAGGCCATTCTCACTGGAGTTGGTGATGGTACCGGATAAAGTGCCGCCACTCAGTTTGGCCCCGGTAAACTCAATGTTTGTTATGGTGCCTCGGTTAGTAATTGTGCCAGCTAAACGGCCGCCTGTCAATAGGGCCCCAGGTTCGATGGTGGTATCAGAAACGATACCTTGACTGTCAATGTTGCCCGCCAGTATGCCACCTTTGACAATTGTACCAGCAGCGAGCTGCACGTTGGAAATGGTGCCACCAATCTGACTTGAGTTGGTGATGGTACCGGATAAAGTGCCGCCGCTCAGTTTGGTCCCAACAAAGTCAATGTTTGTGATGGTGCCGTTATTGGTGGTCGTCCCACTTAGACTGCCACCCGTTAATAGGGCCCCGGCTTTTAGGGTGGAATTAGAAACCAGGCCTTGATTATGAATATTGCCTTCAAACACGGACTTGGAAACACTAGCACCTTTCGTCACGAGGGTATCACCTGTGAAGGTTTGTCCAGTGACAGCGCCAGAAACAACAACTGTTGGCTTAAATGACGGTGGGAGTGCCGATGTGTCATCGACGGCCCCGTCACTGGGTGTCGTGGTGCCATCCGTACTTCCGTCCGGCGGTGTGGTGGTGCCACCCGTACTTCCGTCCGGCGGTGTGGTGCTGCCACCCGTACTTCCGTCCGGCGAGGTGGTGCTGTCACCCGTACTTCCGTCCGGCGAGGTGGTGCTGTCACCCGTATTTCCGTCCGGCGAGGTGGTGCTGCCACCCGTATTTCCGTCCGGCGGTGTGGTGTTGCCATCCGTGTTTCCATCGGGTGGCGAAGTGTCGTTGTCGTGGATGGTGAGGAAGGCCGTGTTGTTAGCCATACCCGCACCCGTGCCCGTCAGATTGCTGAGGCTGATTTTTAAGGTTCTATCACCTTCATGGGTAGTATTATCAATAATGTCTATCGTGAAGGTTTGGTCACCTTGTTGGCCGTCGGCCCAAATCAATGTACCAAGGCTTGTTTGATAGTCTTGTCCAGCGATTGCGGTATCATCGCTGGTGGCGTAGTCAATGGTGAGGGTTCTCGTATCACCCTCCAAGCGGCTCACGGTAATCGTCGCGGGGCCACTGTCTTCAGCAACCTGATACTCGGGGGCGGAAAAGCCAACCATACCCACTTGAAGTCTTAGGCCTCCAGTGCTGACAATGCTTCCATCGGCAGCAGTCTCATCGCCCGGTTGACCATCAACTAGGGTCAATGTGGCTGTCTGAACGGTTTGTCCATTGGGCAAGGTGGCTGTTTGGAGGCTGACATTGGGTAAGTCATACCAAGTGTTGTTGCTATCACCCGGTACGGTTGGCCCATATTGGCGATAACCATCGCCGCCAGTTACATCGCCATGATAGTACACGGTCAATGCGGTTTGTGGGCAGTTATCCAGTTCAAACGCTATCTGGCCCTGCGGGTAATGGTAGCCGGCTTCTGGTGTCAACGAGACTGTGTTGATGTACTGGAGCGTGCAATCAGTGTTATGAATGACTAAGGTTATGTAAGCACCCGTGACGGCATCAGGCCCAGAAACCACTTCGGCTTGTTGGCTGTCTTTGAGGCCATCACCGTTGCCATCGCCGTTGTTGGGGGCGGCATCTTCAATCTCAGTGGACACCCCATCGGTATCACCTTTGATAAAGGTGGCAATGCAGGTACTATTGCTGGACAGGGTGATTTTGCCGTCGATTTCGCAATCACCGTCGAAGCCGTCAAATTGCCAACCTTGGTCAGGTTGAGCCGTGAGCGTCACCTTGGTATTGGCGGGGTAGTTGACGGTGCAGTTGTCATCACAATCAATATTATCGCCAGTCAGTGTACCGTTGCCGAGGATCATGACGGTTAGGGTAAATTGCTCTTCGACGAAAGTCACGGTGCAGGATTTCTCACTGTTGATCACTACCGTGCCGGTGCTATCACAATCGCCTTGTAAGCCACTGAAGTACCAGCCGCTATCGGGTGTGGCCGTCAGTGTGACTGAGGTACCATTAAAGTAGTCTTGTTGACAGTCATCGCCACAATTGATGCCGTCAGTAGTAATGGTGCCGTTGCCTTCTTTGTTGACGGTGAGTTGGTAGATATCCGTCTTCGCAACGGTCACCGTAAAGCTTTGGTCAACGTCTACCGTGCCGTCGCTAACGCGCAATGTGACATTGTTGTTGCCCACGTCGGCATTTGCCGGGGTGCCAGTCAACGTGGCCGTGCCATTGCCGTTATCAGTCAGACTTAACCAAGTCGGCTGAGTTGGGGCGGTGATAGCCAAGGTATTACCTACGTCAACATCACTTGCCACTATATTATAGGTATAGGCATTGTCTTCGGTGGCGGCCGTAATGGCGGTGCTAGTAAACACGGGCGCATCGTTGGTATTGTTCACCGTCACCGTGAAACTTTGGTCAACTTGGGCCGTGCCGTCATTGACGCGCAGTGTGACATTGTGGTTGCCCACGTCGGTGTTAGTCGGGGTGCCAGTCAACGTGGCCGTGCCATTGCCGTTATCCAGCAAATTCAACCAGTTAGGTTTGATTGGGGCGGTTAGGGTTAAGGTGTCACCGGTATCGACATCACTTGCCACAACGCTATAACTATAAGTACTGTCTTCATTGGCCGAAGTGACGGCCGTACTGGTGAACACAGGCGCATCATTAACCGCCGTAATGCTGAGATTGGCGGTATCAGTCGCACTACTAAACGCCGTTGTGCCACCATTGGTACTGGTATCGACTTGATTGCCGGCCGTACCACTGGTTTTATCCCAAGCACGGAAGGTGATTGCATCCGTGATGCTACCATTGAAGTTGGCGTTGGGTTTCCAGTAAAGCCGTGTATTGGTATCGGCCGCCAGCAGTAGCGCATTATTGTCGGCCACACTACCCGCAGCCGTCCAAGTGGTTCCACCGTCTAACGTGTAATGCCAATTACCATTAGTCGTTAAGGCGGCCGTCAAAGCCACACCCGTCACTGCACTGCTATCAATATCAGTGACATTACCGCTAAGTGCCACGAGATCCGTTATTAAAGTGCCCACCGCACCAGATGGCGTAGCCGCATCTTCGGCTATTGCATTCAAATTGAGAGCAGCCGTGTTGCCATCTTTGTCTTTGGTGTTGTCTAGCACTGGCGCATCGTTGCTATTGTTCACCATCACCGTGAACGTTTGGTCAACTTGGGCCGTGCCATCGCTGACGCGCAACGTGACATTGTTGTTGCCCACGTCGGCATTTGCCGGGGTGCCAGTCAACGTGGCCGTGCCATCGCCATTATCCGTCAAGTTCAGCCACGTTGGTTTGGTTGGTACCGTGATAACCAAGGTATGGCCCACATCGACATCACTGGCAACGACATTATAAGTATAGGCACTGTCTTCGGTGGCGGCCGTGACGGCGGTGCTAGTAAACACGGGCGCATCATTGGTATTGTTCACCATCACCGTGAAAGTTTGGTCAACTTGGGCCGTGCCATCGCTGACGCGCAACGTGACATTGTTGTTGCCCACGTCCGCATTTGCCGGGGTGCCAGTCAACGTGGCCGTGCCATCACCATTATCAGTCAGACTTAACCAAGTCGGCTGAGTTGGGGCGGTGATAGCCAAGCTATTACCTACGTCAACATCACTTGCCACTATATTATAGGTATAGGCACTGTCTTCGGTGGCGGCCGTGATGGCGGTACTGGTAAACACGGGCGCATCGTTGGTATTAACGACGGTTACTGTGAACGTTTGGTCAACATCTACTGTGCCGTCATTGACGCGCAACGTGATATTGTGATTGCCCACGTCGGCGTTAGTCGGTGTGCCACTGAGCGTCGCGGTACCATTGCCATTATCCGTCAAGTTCAGCCACGTTGGTTTGGTTGGGGCGGTGATAACCAAGGTATTACCTACGTCAACATCACTTGCCACTATATTATAGGTATAGGCACTGTCTTCGGTGGCGGCCGTGACGGCGGTGCTGGTAAACACGGGCGCATCGTTGGTATTAACGACGGTTACTGTGAACGTTTGGTCAACTTGGGCCGTGCCATCGCTAACGCGCAATGTGACATTGTTGTTGCCCACGTCGGCGTTAGTTGGTGTGCCCGTTAATGTTGCGGTGCCATCACCATTATCAGTCAGACTTAACCAAGTCGGCTGAGTTGGGGCGGTGATAGCCAAGGTATTACCTACGTCAACATCACTTGCCACTATATTATAGGTATAGGCACTGTCTTCGGTGGCGGCCGTGATGGCGGTGCTGGTAAACACGGGCGCATCGTTGGTATTAACGACGGTTACTGTGAACGTTTGGTCAACATCTACTGTGCCGTCATTGACGCGCAACGTGATATTGTGATTGCCCACGTCGGCGTTAGTCGGTGTGCCACTGAGCGTCGCGGTACCATTGCCATTATCCGTCAAGTTCAGCCACGTTGGTTTGGTTGGGGCGGTGATAACCAAGGTATTACCTACGTCAACATCACTTGCCACTATATTATAGGTATAGGCACTGTCTTCGGTGGCGGCCGTGACGGCGGTGCTGGTAAACACGGGCGCATCGTTGGTATTAACGACGGTTACTGTGAACGTTTGGTCAACTTGGGCCGTGCCATCGCTAACGCGCAATGTGACATTGTTGTTGCCCACGTCGGCGTTAGTTGGTGTGCCCGTTAATGTTGCGGTGCCATCACCATTATCAGTCAGACTTAACCAAGTCGGCTGAGTTGGGGCGGTGATAGCCAAGGTATTACCTACGTCAACATCACTTGCCACTATATTATAGGTATAGGCACTGTCTTCGGTGGCGGCCGTGATGGCGGTGCTGGTAAACACGGGCGCATCGTTGGTATTAACGACGGTTACTGTGAACGTTTGGTCAACTTGGGCCGTGCCATCGCTAACGCGCAATGTGACATTGTTGTTGCCCACGTCGGTGTTAGTTGGTGTGCCCGTTAATGTTGCCGTGCCATCACCATTATCAGTCAGAGTTAACCAAGCCGGTTGAGTGGGTGCCGTGAGAGTCAAGCTATTACCCACGTCAACATCACTGGCCACTATATTATAGGTATAGGTGCTGTCTTCAGAGACGGCAGTCACTTCGGTGCTGGTAAACGTCGGCGCATCATTAATATTATTGACGGAGACGGTAAAATTTTGGTCAACATTGACTGTGCCATCATTAACGCGCAGGGTGACATTGTGGGTGCCAACCTCTGCATTGGTAGGTGTCCCAGCCAGTGTCCCGGTGCCATTGCCGTTATCCGTCAACGTCAGCCATGCCGGTTTGGTTGAAGCCGTCAGGGTGAGCGTATCAGTCACATCAACCTCACTCACTGCAATACTGTAGCTATAAGGGCTGTCTTCATCGCTTGAGGTTATTGCTGTACTCGTGAAAATCGGCAGATCATTGGAGTTATTGACGGTGACAGTAAAGCTCTGATCCAGATTCACTGTGCCATCATTGACGCGCAGCGTGACATTGTGACTGCCAACTTCACTGTTAGTCGGTGTGCCCGTTAATGTGGCGGTGCCATCACCATTATCCGTCAGGGTCAACCAAGCCGGTTTCACTGGCGTGCTGAACGTGAGGCTATCACCGACATCCAGGTCGCTCGTCGTGATGCTGTAGCTATAGAGACTATCTTCATTGATGGTCGTTGTAGCTGTGCTGGTAAAAGTGGGTGCGTCGTTGGTATTGTTCACGGTAACCGTAAACGTTTGATCCACGTCCACCGTCCCATCATTGACGCGCAGCGTGACATTGTGGATTCCAACCTCAGCATTGGTGGGTGTCCCTGTCAGTGTCCCGGTGCCATTACCATTATCAGTCAATGTGAGCCAAGTCGGCTTGGTGGGCGCAGTCAGGCTCAGAGTGTCGCCAACATCGATGTCAGTGCTGGTGATGTTGTAGGTATAAAGGCTGTCTTCATTGACAGAAGTGAGCGCTGTACTGGTAAAAGTCGGCGCATCGTTAGTATTGACAACGGTGATAATGAAGCTTTGAACAACATTTTCCGAGCCATAATTGAGGTACAAAGTGACATTATGGGTGCCGACTTCGTTATTAGTCGGTGTACCCACTAAAGTACCGGTACCATCATTATTGTCGGTCAGAGTCAACCAGGTGGGTTTAACCGTCGCACTGATAACCGGCGTGAATCCGTCCGTCGTTTCGGCATATGTTAGAGTGATGTTATAGGTATAGGCCGAATCTTCATTAACTGAAGTTGTCGCGGTACTACTAAAAGCCGGCGGACGTTTTTCATACGCGCCAATATCGCAGGTGTTATGTTGAGGGCGGCTAATCCCACGCTGATCGGTCGATTCACAAGCGGTATTGTCCCCGGCATTGAGGGCCACACTATTGGGTAACAGGGACATCGTGTGTGTAGGACCACTATTGTCCTGCAAGCTGCCCAAATTGGGATCACCGTTGAGGGTGGCACTGCATGAACCGTCTTCTATTAGGTTGTTGGAGTTAGTCGATAGCGTGCCATTATTAACACAATCTCCACCACCGAGACTATTGGCGATAATGGTGTTTGTCAGATGTAAGGTGCCTTCATTTAGAATACCGGCACCGCCACTGGCATTACTCGCTTGGTTATCAGACAAGGTACTGTTATTAACCGTCATGGTTCTGCCGGTTTGGTTTTTTAGGGCCGCGCCGCCACCGCTGATCTGTATAGATAAGTTGTGATAAAAAGTGCTATTGCTAATCAACGCATCGCCTGAGTTCAGAATGGCCCCCGCATAACCGGCCAGATTATCCAGAAAAGTGCTATTGTTGACGAGCAGGAGCGCTTCATTTTTTATCACGCCACCACTATAATTGAACCCGGCCATATTGTTGGAAAAAGTACACCCGTTAATGGTTAGGCTTGTGGTACTGTCCCCAACTAGAATGGCACCCCCATCCTGGGTATTGGTGCTTCCATCAGTTATGGTTAGGTTGTTGAGCGTGATATCGCCGGCTGTGGTTTCAAGTATCCGCACCGCACCGTTGCCACTGAGGGTGATATTGTTATTGCCACCGTCAATGGTGAGGTCTTTGCCAATGGTCAGTTGGCTGCTGAGGGTGATGGTTTGGCCGGCGATGCTTGAGTCAAAGGTAATGGTATCTCCGACACCGGCGGCGATAATTGCGTCACGCAATGAACCGGCACCACTGTCATTGGTGTTAGCCACGGTTGGATTAGTGACGGCGGTGACATTGACGATAAAATTCTGTGTGCCTGTCGCCGTGCCATCGCTGACTTGCAAACTGATACCGTGGTTGCCGGCATCACTTCCATCGGGCGTGCCGCTGAGGAAGGCCGTGCCATCACCGTTGTCAGTCAATGTTGTCAACCAACTGGGTTGGGTGGGTGCGGTAATGGTCAGTTCCGTGCCCAAATTATCCACATCGTTAGTCGTTATATTATAGGTATAAACACTACCCGCCGTGGCAGACGTGACTTCGGTACTGGTAAACGTTGGGGCATCGTTGTCAGCGGTAATATCCATCGCGGCGGTGACAATGTTGGAATCGGTGGTGCCATCGTTCACTTTGTAAGTGAACGTATCACTACCAGTGGCATCGGCATTGGGAGTATAGGTGAAATCACCATTCGCCGGGTCAGTGAAATTGGCACTCCCTTTGCTACCGTTGGTCACTATGCTGTAGGTTAGGCTATCGCCGTCTATGTCGTAGGCAATCATGAAGCTACTGAGTGCGGTGTCTTCATTTGTCTGGAAATAGTCACCTGAAGCATCGAACCAATTAGCCGCATCCATGTTGGTTAAAGTGCCGTGATTATTGTTGCTGGTACTGTCATAAGCAGTCATGCCGGTGCCTTCATCAAAACGCCAGTAGCCGACTAAGCCAGATTCGTTGCCTTGCAGGAATTGGTGCATATTGGCTTGGATTTGGGCTTGGGTACGGGCAACCGCCCAAATACGGACTTCGTCTAGCTGGCCTTTGAAAAACTCTATGCCCGAAAAGGTCGCTGCGAGGCCTGTTTGTCCCGTCGGCAGATTGGGTGTTGATGTACTCGTCAAAGTTTGTGCATTCCCATCGACGTAGAGTTCCCATGTTCCACTCCGTCGTATTAATGCAACATGATGCCATCCATCTATGGACAAAACATAGTCTGAATCGGCTACAATTATTCCACCCACAAGCAGTTGTAATTTATTGGTTGCATTATCAACCAATAAACCGTAACCATTCGTTGTGCTATTGCCGTTATAAAAAATAACTTGCTTGGTACTGGTACTACCATCCCAGTTTATCCAGGCTTCCATGCTGATATTATCGATGGCGGTTGTGACTAAATTGGCTAACACATAGTCATCGGTCCCATCGAAATCCAACGCGGTGCCAAAGGCAGCGACAGGTGCAACGCTAGGATATTCATAGGCTCCAATGTCACAATTGGTTTGACGAGATTCTCCGCGCTGATCGGTCGTTAAACAAGTGGCACTATCCCCAGCCGCAATCGCCGGGCTGCCCAATTGCAACGCCATGGTTTGGGTGTCGCCACCATTGTTTGCTAATGCATTCAACATCGAATCGCCACTGAGTGCAGGATTACAAGAGTTATCTTCAATGAGGTTGTTGGTGTTGGTACTGATGCTGCCAGTGTTGTAACAATCAGAGTTATTCGTACTATTGGCAAGAATCGTATTCAATAAATTGAGTGTCCCAGCCGAACCATTAAGGATAGCACTGCCATTACCGCCACCGCTCGTATTGCCACTAAAAGTACTATTTTTGACAGTTAGAATCGCTTCATTTGAAATTCCACCACCCGCCCAACTCGCTGAATTACTATTGAACGTACTGTTTTTAACGGTCAAGGTTTGCTCATTGCGAATAGCACCACCGCTATTATTAGCAACATTGTTGTCAAAAGTGCTATTGAGAACAGTAACATTTCCGTTTGAATTAAAAATACCACCACCGCTGGAACCGGTACTGTTAGATGTGTTCCCATTAGCAATGATTAAACTGTCAAACGTGACTGTCCCCGCCGTCACTTCAAACACGCGCACAGCATTATTGCCGCTAATGGTTATATTTTGCCCGGTGCCATCAATGGCGAGGTTTTTGTTAATGGTGAGTTGGCTGCTGAGGGTGATGGTTTGCCCGGCGATGCTTGAGTCAAAGGTAATCGTATCACTGGCAACGGTATCGGTAATGGCTTGCCGTAAGGAACCAGCACCACTGTCGTTATTATTGGTGACGGTGATAGTTGCAGCATTCGCCAACGGGGGTAGGGCGGCACTCATCAATAGCATCGCCACCAATAGGCTACTCAAAGGCCAAAAAAAAGCCCGAGTTTGAGTGGTGGGTGTTGTGTGTTTCATGGTGTTATCCTCCAGTTTGAGTGTTTGCACTTTCTGTGAGTTGTGTAAGGTGTTTCATTTATTTTTCCGGAGTTTTCAGTACTTGAATAGAAGCGATGTTTATCTTGAATTTTGTCTAGTTAGAAATCCGATTTTTCTGGCTATCAACAGAATTAATTTCTGCTTTCGTGAGAATGACGAAATATCATATCGTGCGAGGGATTTGTAAATATGATACTAAATAATAAATAATTTATATGCAATTATCGACTCGTACTTGATGGTTTTTTTTCGTTGATGGTTAAGAGTTTTACAAGAGGCTATTGGGTATAATTTTTTACATCAAAATGGCACCAAACATTTCAAAAAATTCACTTAAAGCATTGAATTGAGTCTAAAAAAATTGAATATTTCATTGAATCTTTAATCACTATTTGATGACTCAAATTTCAATGAACTATTTAAAATAATCTTTAAAATTCAATATGTTAAAATAAATAATGAACATTTTAATTGCCATTTTTTAGGTAACAGTAAGAAGAAGAGAAGCCCCCAGAACCATTGCCTGAACACCAGCGGTTAGATAACGAATTCCCCAAAATAGCATCTAGCCGGTTGTCGCTATCGCCATTCACATTGGCCAAGACTAAGGCTAAGCTAGAACTGCTGTCGGAACTGAGGTTTTTACAGTTGGCAAAGTTGCCGGCCTCATCGCTCGGACACACGCGTGCGGATGTATTTGAATTCGCAAAAACGACCGAGGGGGTGTCCTCATCGTTAGCCAGTACAGAAATTGTCACCGCTGCCGAATTTTCATTAACGGTGAACGTGTCGTCAACGGCTTTTGCCGCGTGCGCGGACGGCGGCGGTAGCACCATTGTTAATAGCATTGCCATAAGTAGGGCAATCAATGGTAAACATAATATTTGACGTTGGTTAAAGTGTATTGCATTCATCGTGCTATCCTCAACTTTGAAACCTGATACCTGTCTTTAATATTTTTAATAAAATTTCAATGAGTTATAGGTTTTATGGTCAAAAAACACTTATCAGAAATATGACTTACCTACTGCTGCAAAATTTTATATCTATATATTTTTGGGTGTGTCCCACTTATTCGACAGACTTTGAGTTGCCTTGCCGCTTTAAAGGTAAGGTTTATTTTTAGGGCCCAGTTTTCTTTCTTGATTTGGTAAGCTTTTGTTAATGGCTTACCATAATGAAAAATGAAAAATGAAAATTACTAAGGTGTCAAACATAAGCGGTTTGAGGGCCAGGTTGGCGAATTGATTCTCTTGTTTTGATTGATGGCCCTTTTCCCTAAAAACTTCCTACTTGGACAAGTGAGACACACCCATAATTAATAATTAATTGTTACTGTTGATAAAGAGCTGATTGAAACGAGAAATATGGTTATCTATTTTTATTCCCAATGTCTCCCTCGTAGGGTGGGTTAGCAATGCCGCACTGAATCAAACATTATCCTGAAACGCAGTAACGAGCTTCGCTACGATAATCCATCCCTTAGCAGTCCCACCATCCATATCCCTTTCTATAGGCAACACGCTTAAACCCTAAATCAGCTTAAAATCAACAGCCTACCCAATGGCCCCAATGCCATTAGGGCGAACACTTAAGGGAGCCCCTACAGCCCCTGAGTACGCGGGGTTTGGTAGGGGCAGACCACCGCGAATGCCCTTAACTTATACTGCAAACGGTTAGAATTTGGACTTTTTACACACCCCCAGCCCCTCTCAAGAGAGGAGTCAAACCGCAGCCACTCCCCGAACAAAGGGGATTTAGGCATGTGTTGAATCTTCGCTACGCGAGATCAAAAAGCGCAAACTTATGTTCTTTGCTACGCGATATCACTTATGACGGTGTGCAGTATATCTCGACCGAGGGTACCCAATGGCCCACTAGACAAATCAGTGGCTTGGAAAGTTGCCTGTTGTATATAAACTCATATTTTCGAGTCATTTGCAACAGTCGTATTTGCACATCAAGGCTGGAAAAAGCGAGTTATGCAGCCTCACCCCCAATCCTCTCCCTCAAGGGAGATAAAATTTCGACGTTTTGCAACAGGCTCTTTTAGTCACTTATTTTTTGTACGCCATTTCCCTTGTTAAAAATTATGTCAGTTTTCAGTCTTAATTTGCAATATTATCTTAAAGCAGCAAATAGAGTGCAATTTATAGTGAGAGTACAACGTATTTTGGGAATAAACGGCTTTTTTATAGGCATTTTTAAGTGCCCTTGGGTTTTTATTTAGGCGTATTTTCGTTACCGTCTTATGTTTGTCATTTTATCCCGCATATGTACGTTCCGTATAGGCAACAAAATAAAATAAATTGAGTTATCAACGACTTATAATTAGAGCGTCTTATTTTGACATCAAGCCTTTATTAATCAATAGGTTATTGATAAGTCTGACGAAGCCCTTGTCTCAATGGGTTGGTCAGTCCAGTATGACAACCATTTAAAAAAATTTTAGTTGCACTTTAGATTAATTATAGTATTTAAACTTGAGAGTTGTTGCTCCTTTCGTCGTCTCGTTTGCACCACTTATCGGTAGGGAGTCCCTAAAAGGTGTTTTTGGTTGGAGTCCAAGCTTTAGCTTGGAGATCGTCGATAAATCTGGCTGAGTCCTATTTTAATGAGGCGATAAATCGCCTACTACAAACGACAAAATATTCGGCTGATATATAATAACGATATATGATATATGATAAAACTTTATTAATTATATAGACAAATATAGTTGACTCTAGTTGAATCTGTGGTATTAGAATAACAGAAAATTTTCGGAATGGGCGAAAAGCATTCATTATCGAACCGCTTATGAACACTACCGTTGTGGTAAAATTCCCGGTGCTTATCAACTTAAAACGGGTACCATTATTGTTCCTGATGAATTGGAGAATAAAAAAGCTGAGTTTATTGTTACATATGCCCAAGTAAGTTCATCAGAAAACAAAGACAATCTGGAAAGACAATCAGAAAGACTCATGCCGTTTTGTAATGCGAAAGGATGGCAAACTCATTTAAACCTGAAGGAAATTGGCTCCGGACTCAATGATTCAAGACCGAAACTCAATAAAATATTGAAAGAAGGCAAACTTACCAATGATTAAGGAATTAAACAAAAATGGCGACAACTAAAAAAAAATAATAAGTTAATAAAATATATTAATAATATCAAACTTGAATTAGCAAATATTGGGAAACAACACCAGTTAAACAAACTTGGTGAGGCTTATTTTTTTGTCGTACAAAGTTATATTGATTACATTTTTGAGAATGACCTAAAAACAGTCAGTGGTTATGATAAATTGCCGGCCCTTTCTTCCGAATTATCGGAAAGGTATAAAAGAGGTGCTTGGCAACAAGCCGCTGGCATTATGAAGTCATTTTATGCTAATAATAGAGAAAATAAACCGAACTTAAAAAATATAAAAATACAAGGCAATGTCAATGTAATCCAAATTCAAGGTTCAAAAACGAAAACCTTTGAATATTGGCTAAAAATTTCGACCTTGGAAAAAGGTAAACCGATTTATGTCCCAATTAATATTCACAACTATGGCAAACAAGTTTTAGGTGAAGGAAAATTACGTGGTGGTGTGACTCTTTCCAAAACGGATGGACAATGGTATGCCACATTAGCGGTAGAAATTGATAAAAAGAAACCGATTGCCGATTTGAGTAAAAAGGTTGGTGTTGATTTAGGAATTAAAAATATTTTCACGGCTTCGACGGGTCAGTTCTTTGGTCAATTTTCTAATCCGTTAAAGAAGCTTGTCGATCAAGCTGAGGCGAAAAGACGAGGGAAGCAGAAACTTAATACCTGTTTGAGAAAAAAAGGCCAGCCGGAAGTTGATTATCGCTCACCTAAAATAATCGCAACGGTTAGAAACGAGATAGGACGTGCGACGAATAAGCTGGTTAAAATTTTAGAAAGAGATAGTTTAGTGGTTCTGGAAAGATTGAATATCAAAGGAATGAAGTTTAAGTCCAGGCGCATGAATCGGATTTTGAAAGCTTCCAAAATAGGCTTGGCTTTGGAAAAGCTAAAGGAAAAACTTGATTATAAACATATTCGCTACGCGACCGTTCAGGCCGCTTATTCAAGTCAGGAATGTAGTGAATGTGGATACGTTCACAGAAATAATCGTCCAACTCAAGAAAAATTCAAGTGTGGTTATTGTGGACAGACGGAAAATGCGGATGTCAACGCTGGCAAAGTTCTTATCAAACGTTTTGGTGATGCTGAGCTGTTAAACGTTGCTCATTTCCGTTTCGTTACAACGATTTTATTGGAGAGATTCGATAAACGTTTTCCCGATGCCCGTAGTGTATCGGGTGGACTAGAACCGGGTACTGAACCGATTAGGACAGTGCTTCGAGAGATAGGTTGGCAACAACTGACGGTCAATCAGTCCACTTAATGTTGGATCTATATTTATCTATAGATTTTACAACTATCTTAAACAAATAGTAAAATAAAACTATTAATAAGGAGTACCTCAAAATGCTCTTTGTAAATTCTTTGACTGATGCCGAAAAAATAACGTTAGAAGCTATGCGTGAAAACCATCCGCTGTCAACGACAAGAAAACGTGCTCACGGTATTTTGTTAAGCAATAAGGGATATTCTGTTCCAAAGATTGTTAATATATTGGGGGGCTGTCGGCAAAGTGCGTCACGTTGGATCAAAGTATGGGACACTATTGGGATAGCCGGTTTAATAGAAAAACATAGAAGTGGTCGTCCCCAAAAAGTCTCTACAGAAATCGAGACGGAGGCCTACGAAAAAGTTAAGGAAAACCCAAGAGGTATTGAAAATGGTTGTCTCCAAAAACTCTCGACAGAAATTGAGACGGAGGCCCTCGAAAAAGTTAAGGAAAACCCAAGAAGTATTGAAAATGGTTGTCTCCAAAAACTCTCGACAGAAATTGAGACGGAGGCCTTTGAAAAAGTTAAGGAAAACCCAAGAAGTATTGAAAAGGTGCTTGCTGAAATAGCCGAGCAAACGGGCGTATAGAGTTGCAAATAAACACTCAAGAGTTGTTCCACTGGTAAAAACCTCCGATTCATGGCTGAATCTGAGGTTTGCCATCCAATTGGCTTATACTTTGCGTGGATAAAAACGGAAACGATGTAACTTCCGCTTCCGCAGATCACTAAAAACACCCGCCTAAATCCCCGAAACGAAAGGGGACTTGCCACGGTCTGACTTTTGTCATTGATTTTAAAATACCCGATTCAAAAAAATATAAGTCACTGAATATACGCTTGATTAGACTGTTAAAATAGTAACGTATTGAATTTTAGTTGATTTAATTGACGATGTGCCAAAGTGAAAGGATAAATTGAAAGGAAAGTTATAGAATACTTAATATATAAGTTATACTTATCATATTTTTTTTGCAAGAGATAAATGGTGGGTGTAACGTAGTTCTGGGTGGCTACAAAAGAACGTTTTTTCTAATGGTGGCATTGACTTGAAAACCGTGGATGTGTCAATTGAATTGAATTCTCCTCAGATAACTATTTGGTTGGAGTCCAAGCTTTAGCTTGGCCGTACAAACTAAAGTTTGTACGGAAAAGTTTGTACGGAAAAGTTTGTACTCTGGCGCAAAGAAGAATGGCGTGATGGGAGGTAGGCAAATGACTCAAATATTTTTAGTTCGTCATGGCGAAACTGTTTGGAATACTCAATGTAGAATACAGGGGCATCTTGATAGCCCGTTGACTAGAACAGGCCTATCCCAAGCAAAAGCCTTAGCGAAGCATTTTAAATCACAGAAATTTGCGGCCCTTTATGGTAGCGATCTGGGCCGAGCTTATGAGACGGCGCGGTGCATTTCTGAAAAAAACGGACTGCCGATTGTGATAGATCAACGCCTCCGCGAGAGAAATTTTGGTATTTTTCAAGGCGTTATAAAAAATGATCTGAAAACAAAATTTCCAGAGGCATTCCGTTATTATCAAGCCAATGATGCCGACTATGTCATTGAAGAGGGTGAAAGTCTTAAACAATTGAGTAAGCGGTGCCTCGACTGTTTTGAAGAGCTTGTCCAAAAACATGTTGATGAGCGTATTTTAATCGTCACCCATAGCGGCGTATTGGTGAGTCTTTTTAAGCATACGCTGAATATCCCCCTTGACGCGCCGCGCCGTTTTCTATCGTCAAATTGCGGTATTAATGTTTTTTATTATCAGGACAAAACCTGGCTCTTGGAAAGGTTGGGAGATTTAAGCCATTTGCATGGTGTTAAATCAATTGATGATTCTTCATTATAAGTCAACTCTGTTGGAGTCCAAAGCTTTAGCTTTGGCAATAAATCGCAACGTTCTATCCTGTTTCTGTTCAAAGCTTTAGCTTTGGCAATTGATGATTCTTCATTATAAGTCCAAACCTAAAGGTTTGGACTCCAGTCAAAACCTAAAGGTTTGGACTCCAAACAAAACCTAAAGGTTTGGATTCCAAAACCGTCAAAACTTGGCAAGATCATTTTTCTTCTACCAACACGCCTTCAACCAATCGCAACGTTCTATCCATCCGTTGTGCAAGGGCCTGATTATGTGTGACTAGCACTAAACTTGTCCCTTCGGCGTGGTTTAAATCCAGCATACGTTCATAGACTTGTTCAGCCGTGCGGTGATCTAAATTGCCAGTGGGTTCGTCGGCTAAGACACATTTGGGTTCTGTCACCAGTGCCCGTGCTACTGCTGCTCGTTGCCGCTCTCCGCCTGAGAGTTCTCCCGGTTTGTGTTTGAGGCGTTGATCTAAGCCTACTTGTGTGAGAATAGACACGGCCTTTTTTTGGGCCTCGGCTGGGGATAAGCCACGAATCAGCAGGGGCATACAGACATTTTCTAAGGCGGTAAATTCGGGCAAGAGGTGGTGAAATTGATAGACAAAGCCTAAGTTTTGGTTGCGCCAGAGGCCGCGTTGGGCATGATTTAATTTGTTCATTAGTCGTCCCGCCACCCATATTTCACCTTGGTTTGGGTTGTCTAGGCCTCCCAATAGGTGCAACAGGGTACTTTTGCCAGCTCCGGAACTGCCGACAATGGCAACTTGTTCTCCGGTAGCGATACTCAAATCGACACCGCACAAAACATCGACGGAAAGGCCGCCTTCTTTGAAGGCCTTATGCAGATTTTTACAAGTCAGCACGGTTTCACTCATAACGCAAGGCCTCGGCTGGTTGAGTGCGTGAAGCTCGCCACGCGGGATAAAGAGTCGCTAACAAACTGATTATTAAGGATAAACCCGTTATTTTGTAAACGTCAGGCCATCGTAAGTCAGAAGGTAAGTCGCTGATGTAATAGACTTCTGGAGACAATATTTTAATGCCCCAAATATTTTCAATTGCTGGAATCACTGTTTCGATATTCAAGGCTAAACTGATTCCGCCTCCTAATCCTAATAGGGTGCCAAACACACCAATTAACGCGCCTTGCACCATGAAAATTGCCATGACAGTGCTAGGCGTTGCGCCCAAAGTCCGCAAAATGGCAATATCGGCCTGTTTGTCTGTCACAACCATGACTAAAGTGGAGACGATGTTAAAGGCGGCTACCGCGATAATTAGGGCTAAAATCACAAACATCACGGTTTTTTCCATTTTAATCGCTTCAAAAAAATTCTTGTGGCGATAAGTCCAGTCATAGCTGTGATAGCCCAAGGGCAATTCCTGTTGCAAATCACGACTAAATGGTTTTGCGATAAACATATCATCCAGTTTGACATTGAGTTTGTGAATACTACCGGCCGGCATTCGCAATAATTTGGCCGCATCTTCAATGTGCAATAACACGAGGCCGCTATCAAATTCGTGCATGCCGACGTTAAAGATACCTTGCACGGTAAAGCGTTTCATGCGAGGCAGTAGGCCGACGGGGGTGACGGAGGCTTGTGGCACAACCAGCGTTATTTTGTCGCCCATTCCGACACCGAGTGCTTGTGCCAATTCTGAGCCTAGCACTATGCCAAATTGACCGGCTTTGAGGTTGTCTATACTGCCGTATGACATTTTGTCTTTGACTTGAGAAACTTGGGGTTCAAGTTCTGGTGAAATGCCTTGCAACAACGTGCCTTCGACATTTTTGTTATGGGTAATCATGGCTTGGCCTTGTATAAACGGTGCGACTCCGGTGACATGGGGCCGTTTTTGTATTTGTTGCGCCAAGGTTTGCCAATTGCTCCAGTGGTTGTTAAAGGTGCCAACCACGACATGCGCTGACATGCCCAACATGCGGTAGCGTAGTTCTTTTTCAAAGCCATTCATCACTGATAAGACGGTGATGAGCGCGGTTACGCCTAAAGCAATGCCGAGCATGGATGTCAAAGAAATAAAGGAAATAAAATGGTTACGACGTTTTGCGCGAGTGTAGCGCAAGCCAATATAAAAAGGTAGAGGTTGAAACATGTGCGTGATTATATACGAATGAAAAATGAAAAATGAAAAATGAAAAGTGTCAATGATTCTCCAGGAGCGGAAGGGGCGTTGCCCCTGGCTTTAATAATACGCCCCTTCTGGGCTAATAGAGGTTAACAAGTTAGCCCCTTTGGTACGAAATTAATATAGCCAAGGGCAACGCCCTTGGCAAGCCCCTTTGGTACGAGATTAATATAGCCTGTGTATCTACCAGGTAAGCCCCAACGGGGATAAATTAATATAGCCTGTGTATCTACCAGGTAAGCCCCTTTGGTACGATATTAATACAGCCAAGGGCACCGCCCTTGGCAAGCCCCTTTGGTACGATATTAATATAAAAAACGCCCTTGGCTTTGGGCTCGGAATGACAAAAGTGCAAATTATGATCTCTGAATCAGTTTTTCATGAAAAACTTATTCCGAGAGCCGTGCTGAGTATATTACCAATTACCAATGATCTAGTTGATAGCCTTGCTTGTGGAAGGCGCGAGAAAAACATCTTTGCCGTTCTCGATTTCCAGACTGGTAAAACGGGCTAAGGAAATTTCAGCACCACCCATAGCCATGGCGAATAGCCCCATGTCAATGTCTTTGAAAAAGAAAAGAGTGACGACTCGCCCTTGGATAAAACCGGCACCATGGAGAAATTTGTGCGCGTTGATTTCTGTGAGCAATAGATGATTGACAGTAATGTCTTCCCGCTGAAACACTTTTTGTCCAATTGAGGTAATAACCGCCTTTAACATCGAGTTTTTGGCCTTTTTGCCAAGCTTTAAAAAGGCCGGATTTTCTCCAAAATGGTCAAAAAAATAGTCCCAAGGTTCTTTAAAATCCTCGGCCGTCATGAGTTTTTCTTTTAATACCGAGAGTTTTTTTAAGTCCATTTGTGTTCCTTATTTTTACTACTTTTACCACAGGTTCCACTAAAGCTATTCACCCTTCGGGGTTGCTTTACCAAAACCCACAGGTTTCACATTCAATCCCTTGGGGGTTGCGCCAATGCGCTAGAAGAAATGTCTGATAAATGTCTGTTCGTAGTAGGTGATTTATCACATCAGAATGAAATGTTTTGAAAATAGCCTACTACAAACGGGCCTTTTCCTTTTCCATTGCGGGGTTGCGCGTGTTTGAGACATTTTATTTTTGATCACACCCTTAAAAGGGAATTTTGGTTTAAAATAATTTTCTTTAATTGAGTCTTATCGGTGTAACTAAGATTGATTCTCAATTTATATCAACATCGGTGTTTGAATTATGAATTATTAAAACGCTTTTTGAGTAAGGATGCAACCCTATATGAGTATTCAAACCCTTTCCACAAGCCCATTTGAAGGACAAAAACCGGGCACCTCTGGCTTGCGTAAAAAAGTCAGCGTTTTTCAGCAACCCCATTATCTGGAAAACTTTGTTCAGTCTATCTTCGATTCGTTGGAGGATTTTCGAGGCAAAACGCTCGTCGTCGGCGGCGATGGGCGTTATTACAATCAAACCGCTATCCAAACGATTTTGAAAATCGCCGCCGCTAACGGCTTTGGGCGAGTACTGGTAGGGCAAAATGGTCTGCTTTCCACGCCAGCAGCGTCGGCGGTTATCCGCAAACTTCAGGCCTTTGGCGGTATTATTCTCTCCGCCAGCCACAATCCGGGCGGGCCGAATGGTGATTTTGGTATTAAATATAATATCAGTAATGGCGGCCCCGCCCCAGAAAAAGTCACCGAGGCTATTTATGAACACACCCTGAAAATCACTGAGTATCGCATTGCCGACACGGCCGACATTGATTTAGCGCAGATGGGTGAAACACTGGTGGGAGAGATGACAGTCGAAATCATCGATCCAGTCACCGATTATGACGCGCTGATGGAGGAACTGTTTGATTTTGAAAAAATCAAGGCCTTATTCCAGTCGGGCTTTACCATGCGTTTTGATGCGATGCATGCGATTACGGGGCCTTATGCGCGATCCATTTTGGAAGAAAAACTTGGCGCACCGCCGGGCACGGTGATAAATGGTGTGCCTTTGGAAGATTTCGGTGGTGGACATCCCGATCCAAATTTGACGTATGCCCATGATTTAGTTGACATTATGGATGGGGACAACGCGCCGCAATTTGGGGCAGCTTCTGACGGTGACGGAGATCGCAATATGATTTTAGGGCCGCGTTTTTTTGTTACGCCGTCTGACAGTCTCGCCGTGTTGGCCGCAAATGCTCATCTTGTCCCCGGTTACAAAGACGGCTTAGCGGGCATTGCTCGTTCCATGCCGACAAGCGAAGCGGCCGATCACGTTGCCGAGGCACTTGACATTGACTGTTATGAAACACCGACGGGTTGGAAATTTTTTGGCAATTTGTTGGATGCCAACTTTGCCACGTTGTGCGGAGAAGAAAGTTTTGGCACGGGCTCCAACCATGTGCGAGAAAAGGATGGATTGTGGGCCGTTTTGTTTTGGTTAAACATTTTAGCGGTGCGCCAACAATCGGTTCAAACCATTGTGCGTGAACATTGGGCGAAATATGGGCGTAACTTTTACTCCCGACATGATTATGAAGGCGTGGATTCGCAAGCCGCCCAAGAGTTAATGGAAAAGTTGTACAGCACATTCGGTCATTTGAAAGGCCAACAATTTGGTTCACACGTTGTTGAATATTGCGATGACTTCAGTTACATCGATCCGATTGATCACAGTATCAGTACCAATCAAGGGATGCGGATTGGTTTTCAGGATGGCTCACGGATGATTTTTCGTCTTTCTGGCACGGGTACCGAGGGCGCAACTTTGCGTGTTTACTTGGAATCGTTTAGCCAAGATACCACTAAACATCATTTAGACGCTCAAGAAGCGTTGGCGGATTTGATTGAACAGGCGGAGGAAATTGCCGGGATTAAGAAATATACTGGGCGTGATAAGCCGTCGGTGATTACCTAATTCAGTGAACAGTGAACAGTGAACAGTGATCTGATCTGTCGGGTGGGCAACGGGTTTTTGTTGCCCACCTTCCTCATTTGTAGGGTGGGCAACGGGTTTTTGTTGCCCACCCTCTTCATTAAAAAAGTTCAGTTTGTTACCGCGCTAAGTCAGTGAACAGTGATCAGTTATTTTTCCACAATCAATGACTTAAAGAAATTGTCCGGTACCAAGCCTACTTTTATATAATATATTGAATTTTATGATTCCATTAGTGAATAGGCAAAAACGTTACTTGGGAACAAGTATAATGAAAAAAAACTGAGCACTGATCACTGATAACTGATCACTGAAAAAAAGGAAAATAAACCATGTCCATTTTCAGAGCCTACGACATTCGCGGCATTGTCGGCGAATCACTCACTGAAGAAATTGTCACCCAAGTCGGGCAAGCAATAGGCAGCGAAGCCGCGGCGCGTAATCGACCCCAAATCGTGGTTGCCCGTGATGGGCGCTTATCTGGCCCCAATTTAATAGAGGCCTTGATTGAAGGCCTACAAGCGGCCGGGCGCGAGGTAATAGACATCGGCATGATGCCTACACCCGTGTTGTATTTTGCTACCTATTACTTAAAAACCGGTAGCGGTGTCATGTTGACAGGTAGCCATAATCCGCCTAATTACAATGGCTTAAAAATTATGCTCGGTGGTGAAACCCTATCTGGGGAGGCCATTCAGGCCTTAAAAACCCGTATAGATAATGGTGATTTAATCACTGGCTCCGGCTTTCGACACACCACTGACATTCACCACGCTTATATATCGCATATCCATAAAGAGGTGAAATTGGCGCGTCCGTTTAAAGTGGTGGTGGATAGTGGTAACGGAGTGGCAGGCGTTGTAGCGCCTCATCTGATGCAAGGCTTGGGCTGCGAAGTCGTCAAATTATTTTGTGAAGTCGATGGTCATTTTCCCAATCATCATCCCGATCCGAGTATGCCTGAAAACTTGGAGGATTTGAAAAAAGCGGTGCTGGCTGAAGGCGCAGATTTAGGTTTGGCGTTTGATGGCGATGGTGATCGTTTGGGTGTGGTGGATGCGAAAGGCCGGATAATTTGGCCTGATCGTCAAATGATTTTATACGCAACCGACTTATTAAAACGTCATCCGGGGGCACAAATTATTTATGATGTCAAATGCACTCGGCATCTTGCCAATGCCATTGAACAAAACGGCGGCAAGCCTAAAATGTGGAAAACGGGACATTCCTTTATCAAATCAGAAATAAAGAAAAGCGGCGCGTTACTCGGTGGCGAAATGAGCGGCCATATTTTCTTTAAAGAACGCTGGTTTGGTTTTGATGATGCCTTATACACTGCTGCCCGTCTATTAGAGATTTTATCTCAAGACAGCCGCACTCCCGAAGAAGTGTTTGCTGCCATACCCGACGCGGTAAACACGCCGGAATTAAAGTTAGAAATGACCGAATTTGGGGAACATTATAAGTTAATGCAAAAAATCCGCGACACGTTCCATTTTGAAGGAGCGGAAATTGCCACCATTGACGGAATACGGGCAGACTTTAAAGACGGCTGGGGATTAGTGCGCCCCTCCAACACAACGCCTTGTTTAGTCATTCGTTTTGAAGCAGATAATCAAGCAGCACTTAATCGGATTCAAGAAGAATTTCGGCGGCAATTTTTGGCGATAGACAGTACGTTAAAATTGCCGTTTTGATTTAAAGGAAGTTGATAAAACCGATTTATTTATAGTGCTAAAAATCCGATGTCTTTAAGACATCGGATTTTTTGAGAATTAGACACCTCCGTTATGATTTTTGAGTGTTAATGAATAGTTTACTATAAGTGAACCTCCGATATTTTGAAAACCTCGGTACTACTGAACACATAAACTGAGCCTTTTTGCCATGTCTCATCCCGACGATCCAGATCCCTTTGAGCGGAGGGAACTTGAACTTGAACTTGAACTTGAGAACTTTTCCTGTGTAGCCCAAGATTTCTCCGTCTGTCTTCATTCCAAAAGCGCCGTTTGTAACGGTGCAAAGTCTAGTAGAACACAGATCACAGAGAACTGAGAACTGAGAACTGAGAACTGAGAACTGATCAGTGGGTGAGAAAATTCGTAATTTCGTCAACTATCTGCTGTTTCCTTGCCCTACCCATGCTGCCATTAGCAGTCAGCAAGAGATTTTCATCCGTTTTTAACTCCAAAACGACCTGATAAAGGATTGTTTTAGAATTAAAATAAGATGAAGTGTTGAGTTTCACTTCCGATATCTCTTCAAGTGGATGTTCAATCACTTCAGTCCCTAGCAAACCTTGCCGTTCAATCTTCAAACTACCCACCATTTTATCAAAAGTCACCGTGATGATTTTACTCAATTCCGCCAATAACCCAACAACAATCAAAATACTCCCAAGAATATAAATAAACCAACGATTATCTCGCTTGATGAGGAGTGATGTTTCAGGGGTTTTTTTAAGAAAAGCATTGATTTTAGCCGCTAATGCCTCTTGCTCTTCACGGCTAGAAGTGCCATAAGGGGTTAAAGGAATTCTCTGAGTTGGTGTTATCAGTATGACTCGGTAGTAAGGCTTTAGGATAAAAAAATTGTCCATCTGCCTAGCGCGAGTCGTTACAACCTCAGTGCCTTTTAAGTCATTGATTGAAATGATAATGCTTTTTGACATTAAAAAATGTGAATAAATAAGTTCACAACGACCTTGATTTGGCGGCACCCGCTCGCAAGTGAAGCTTGACGCTTTGCTAAACAGAATGATTATTACCACCCCGACTATCGTGAAAAAACTACCCATTACCCAAAGCGCAATAGGGCGGTGTCGAAGTATCAGTTGAGTTGGGGTTTGCTGTCTAATTTTGAGCATGTAGTAAGATTACCTTAATTTAATCAATTGAGGGACTTGCAAAACTCCTCTATCGCCAATAGCTAAAGCGATTGGCTCACAGCTTAAGTACCCTAAAGGGCACTTACAAGATTGGACCGTTTTAGTAGGCTTTAGCCTGCTTTAGCTTTTAGCCTCAGAATTTATTCTGAGGCGAACGATAATTTTGCAAGAGGCTCAATTACTTATTTTTTAGACTGAGCATCGCCATAAACATAGCTCTTTCTGTCATTTCGAGTCCAGACTCAGTGAGGTTCATGGAAATCTGTAGCCCGTCAAGTATCGATTCCTCAAGTTCCCTCCTATCGTCGGGATTCGGAATGACAAAAGCGCAAATTGTGTAAAGTATATATCGCCCCCTCACCCTAACCCTCAATGCCATTAAGTTAAGAATAAATCCATACATGTAGGGTGTTTTTTCTTGCCGGCCCCAAAATACGAATCGGGTGGGCAACAACGTTGGGATGGTACAAAAGAACGTTTTTAGTGAACTCTGTGTTGAAAAATAACGATTTTTACAAACTGATAGGTGCTAAGGCCCCAAGTGTCTAAGGTTGTTTTTCTTTAAAAGAATCCTTATTAGTTGTCATATCAAGCGGCCAGTTAACGTTTGTTAACATAAATGAATCGGAGACACCAAGTTGACGCATGAATGAATTTTCCCAAGCTGCCCTCACCTGAGCAAACACCCCACCGGGGAGAGGCGACTCACCCTCTCTCTTGAGGGAGAGAACCCTTGTGAGGGGTGAGGTGTATCAGTTGCTTGACAAGCCCATCTGCTGACGTTCTTTCTCGATCAAATAGTCGAGCGCTTTCAGCATCTTTTTATGGCCGCCCACATTTCTCAAACGATATTTACCATTGACGAAGATGGCCGGCACACTAGTGACATTATATAGATCGGTCATATCCTCGGCATAAGGCATTTGTCGATAGACGTGAAAGGAGTTGTAGGCTTTAGCCAAGTCCTTCTTGCTAACACCATTTTGGGCAAAGAACTGCTCGATGGCTTCTTCCTTTGTTGTTATGTCGTACTGTTTTTTCTCATGTATGGCCTGAAACATTTTGGGGTGGAGTTCCTCCAAACGACCCAAATCTTCCGCCGCGTAATAGGCTTTCGCCAATGGTTTCCAGTGGGAACTGATCGCCGGGATGCTTATAAATTCAACATCATCCGGCTGGTTTTTCAGCCAAGCCTTCAGAGGCCCTTCAGACTCATAGCAATGTCTGCAGCCATACCAAAAGAACTCCAGCACTTCGATTTTTTCAGAATCGTCAGGCTCTTGTGGAAAGTCTAACACCTCATATTGATCCTTATAAGGATCGCTGCCTTGTGCCTTGAGAGTAGAAGCTAAAAATAAACTGCTTGCGGTTAGGCAAACCAGTATTAACCCTGTTTTGAGAGGTTTTTTCATAAGCAATTGATGCATCCTTATTTCAGTGCTCTGTGAGCAGTGCTCTGTGAGCCGTTATTTTGGTGGTCAGTGATTTTAGTCCAATTTGTGGCCGTGTGAAGTCTATTCGGTATTATTGGCAATAGGCTATAACCAATTACCAATTACCTCTTCAACGATTGAGCGTGACGTTCTTTCTCAATTAAATAGTCGAGAATCTTGATGAGTTTTTTGTAACCGCCAGCCTTTCCGCCGCTTAGGCGGTATTTACCATTGACAAAGATAATTGGCACACTTTTGACACCGTAGGTTTTGGTCACCTTCTCGGCCTCATTTATATCATCAAGGATATCAAATGAGCCAAATGTGTCAAAAAACAGTTCTTGGCTCACACCGTGTTTGGCAAATATCTGCAAGAGTGCTTGCAAGAATGTCTGGTGTTTTTTGGGTGCGTGTATGGCATAAAAAATGGGGGTGTGGACTTTATCCAAAACCTTCAACCGTTTTGCCGTGTAATAGAGTTTTGCCAAAGATGCCCACGGATGAGTCTCATAAAACAGCGCCGGGAGCTGTATAAACTCAACATCATCCGGTTTTGTTTTCAGCCACTTCTTCAACGGCCTTTCAAAGTGATAACAATGTGGGCAACCATACCAAAAGAACTCTACCACTTCAATTTTGTTGGAGTCGCTGATTGCCGGTAGAGTTTTCTTTAGCACGTCATATTGGCCCGCATAAGGATTGTCGTTACCGGCATAGCTCGTGGGAGCATTAAATGAAATGCTTGCGATTAGGCAAACCAGTATTAACCCTGTTTTGAAATGTGTTTTCATCAGCAGTTGATTCCTGTTCCTAAAAAGTTAGACAAAGTTGGACATTCTTAGGTAATTCGCTCTCTGTTGACAACTATTGGGAGTTGCAACTAGAGTCCTGGTTGGTCCGTCCCAACCGTTGTCGCGCAAGGGAGTTTTAGCAAGATGGATTTGACCTTTTGCCAAGGAGTCCAACGATCTATCTCCTTTACATGAAGTATTGCTAAAACGTTTCGCGCAGCATAAACGTCGCTTTGCGTAGTTACTACGTTTCTCATCAGCTTGTAACACCACCCCGTCGAAACCGTATTCCAGGCAAAATTTTCTTCAAACTTTTGCCTGGCATAAGAATCCCCTTACGTTTTCCTAAAAGGATTCCATAACGAGAATCCATTTGCATCGTTCCAGCGCTATTGAATCGATAACCGAAGAACCTCTGGGCGCGATAAATCGTGTCTAAAGCCGTTGCTATCACACCTTTTGTCCAAGCAGATAGTCTTCTTATAACGTTTTTCCCAAATTTCTTACGTGTAATAGGTGAAGTTAAATCTTACAAAAGCAATCGTTGAAGCTTTATCAACCAACTTGTGTGTGGCTTGACAAACTATCTCTTTAATTTGAGACTTTACTTTCTGATTTTGAGGGTTTATTTCGGTTGTTTTTTGCTTTTTATGAGATTTTTTATTCGCAATCGCTCTAAGCTTATTTATCGCTTGATATTTGTTCTTTAACTTATCCGAGTGATGAGTCAATATTTTGCCTAATCCTTCGCCATAATGTTCACCATCAGAATCAACAAAAACCGAAGGTTGTTCCTTTATCTACACCAATTGTGGCCGTTGGACAATTATGAGTTTCTGCTACATCTACTGTATAATGAATCTCAACTTCACCCTCTTTTAGAATTAATCTCAAAGTACCACTCGGTTCAACGGTTGTATTTAATGGAATCGCAATTCGTTTGCCTTTTTGCAAACGGGGGATTTTTAACCAAGCATGTCCATCTAGTTGAAAAGTTGTATAACTATCAGAACGAACGACAATTTTGTTTTGAGTCTGATTGCGTCCGTGTTTCCAATATTTACGCATCAAACGTCTTAAATAATTATCACTCGTCCAATTATCAGACTTCAGCTTCTTATAAAATTCCAGGCGTTTTCTCTCATCATAAACCTGTTTATAACGAATTTTTATGACCTTTTCCTTGGCTGATTCGAGGAATGCTTTTAGATCACCAAAACTATCCCGTAAAGGATCGATCCAAGCATTAGCGGAAACATTAAACCGACGTTTTTCCTTGAGCCATGAACCGCGAATTGTCCTATCACTTTTAAAAGACATACCATTGATTGAACCATAACAATGCCAAACTTCTGAACGAACTTGACCTAATCGTTTAGCTTGTTCTTCTAGTTGTTCTTATGTACCACGATTAAGGTTTTTACTTTTTAAGATTCGAGTGACGATCATTAGTAATTGTCTTCTTTATAATTCGTGTGGTCGATATTTATTACCCATAATGTACAATTATGGGTAGCTTTGTCCAACTTTCAAGTAGCCGTTTTTAGCTCCTCTATATGTAATTGGTAATTGGTAATTGGTAATTGGTAATTGGTTATTGGTATACTTAGCACCGTTTCGTGAGCGAGCGAAAAGTTTATAGAGTTTATAGAGTTTATGGAAATTATCTGCGGACGCTCGGTAACGAAATTTATGGGCTAATAACTCAATTATTTAGTGTAGCCACCCTTCGCTACGCGAAACCATTTTCATCAGTTTATAGAGTTTATGGAAATTATCGTAGCGAAGCTCGGTAACGAAATTTATGGGCTAATAAATCAATTATTTAGTGTAGCCACCCTTCGCTACGCGAAACCCACCCTACATTGGCTTATTTCCGATAATGTCTAATACATGCACGGGTACTTATCAAAGTTGATCCCGTTTTTGTCTATTATGTAAGTATTTGAATTACATAATATTTCATAAAAAATCCAGACGATTTTAACAAACCTGTCATCGGTGGAGCATAGAGAGCTAATCATCTTCACCACCCCGTATGTTACTCACTACCAATAACCCAAATTAATACAAGCCTTGCGTGTAATTCGTCACGGCCTTCATTTCGTCCTCGGACATTTTCAAGGCAATATCGCGCATGATGATAGCATTCTCTTTGGGCTTGCGGGCCCCACTTTTGTAGTCCTTCAATTGCTTGAGCGTATAATCCGCATGTTGTCCGCTGACAGTCGGATATTTGGCTGCCGGGTTACCTTTGCCTTTCGGCCCATGACAGCCCATACAGGCTGGCACACCGGTTTCCTTGTTGCCACCACGATAAATTTTTTGCCCTTGCGCGAGCAATTCTTTACTGGCAAAACGGATTTTGGTTTTTTGGCTTTCAAAATAGGCCGCTAGGTTAAGCATGTCTTGTTCAGTCAGCGGCGCTGCCATAGGCGACATAGTTGGATCTTTACGGGCCTCGGATTGGAAGTTTTTTAATTGTTGGACAATTACGCTTGCGTGTTGTCCGGCGAGTTTAGGCCATAGCGGATTGACGCTATTACCATCGGCACCGTGACAGGCCGCACATAGAGCGGATTTGGTTTTACCGGCCGCAACATCGCCGGCTAAATTAGCACTTGCCGCGCTCGCGGCTGGACTGCCCAAGGTCAAAATACAGAAAGCGAGTGTTAGTTTTTTCATCCAATTGTCCATGAGTAGTTGAACACGATATTTTTAACTATTTGTTTTAAATAGTATTTTTTAGGTACACGAAAACGAGAGTGGCATTAGATAACAATTTCATCGACAAATATCTACATGTCTACTAATGATGTAGACATTTCAATCTTGGGCCGACTAGGGAGAATCAGCCCTTTATCCCCTCGCCTAATGATCGCTACGGGTTACTTATTCACCGAACTTACGATATCTCGCCGCCCACCCCCAAACGTTGAAAGAGTAGGGTAGGGAGCCAACGAGCAGCATTACCTGCTTTTCCAACACCCCCCCTCCGAACCGTGCGTGCAACTTTCACTGCACACGGCTCTCCAGTAGGACTCGATTAAATCTCACTCACTTTTGAGTTCAATTCCATCAATTTTTGTAATTTATCAAGCATTTAAAGAGACTCCTCTTCATCCAAGATTTTTTACAAAGTCCTACCTGACCCCCTTCGTATATTATCTATATTACTACGAGGTCTCCGTTCCCATATCCGTCTCCAGACTTAGGGAATCCCATAGTTGCCTTCATAGACGAGGTACACGCTTAGGTTCTCCGTTCGTAGTTACCAAGTTCATTACAAGGTGCGGGTATGATGTGACTTTATGACCACTATGAATCTTTACTCATAAATCATACCAAGCTAGTTTCAAGTCTATTTCTAGCCGCTCATACAGTGCCGCCCTACTGGAGTTCAAGTAATCCAACCTTAACCATACGTGCCCTAGCTGCGCGTCCCTTGATTAAATACTTTTCATCAAGTCCACGCTTTTCACAACATGCTACAGTCCCCATATATCTTTCGTATATAGGTAAGTTGCTGCTTTAAGTCATTTTGTCACAATACTGAGTCTCTATAGACCCATCGTCTATGATGCCACAATGGCGCACACCATAAGTATGACTGACAGACAGTCCCAACTTAAAAGTGGGAATAAGTTTCATCCTACAACGTGGCGGAAATTCTATTCAAACCTGAAATTTAAGTCAAGTGAAACGTAGTAACGGAGCCGGCGACGATCAATTTCTATAACCTTTTTTATAGACATGTCTATAAATGTAGATATTTTTAGGCCGACTCTATCATAAAATATCCGTCCAAGATAAATCTTGGACGGAAGCCCACAATCTGGTTATTTATTTTTCCACCACGATATATTTAACTCCGCCTTGATCTTTTGCTCGGACTTGCTGAGCTTGTCAAAAAATTCATAGCCGGTTTCTTTCTCCACCTCTTGTACTGACATGGCGCAGTCCCATAACTGACTGGCTTTGATGCCCTCGTTAGGGATAATGAATCCTATACAACGTTCATGTTCAAAGGAGTAAACGATTTTGTAGAAACTTTTAGGGACAGGAATATCATTAATCCGTTCAGGATTTTCATCATACAAAGGGCCAGTGATAACATACAACTTGCCTTTGGTATGCGTCCATCCCCGGATAGTCTTTTCCAAACTCCCCCATGCTTGACGATTTAATTTGGGATGTTGCAATGCGATATTTGACATCGCAAAAGTCTGCATGTTGCTTGTACGACTAAAATCAATCGCGGCACTGGGTGCCAGATGGCCTCTGTCATAACCGGTATTGGTAAAATCTTCCGGTTGAACCTGGTATTTTTCTGGTATATCCGGATCGGCATAAAAGCAATCACCTCGGTCTACATCAACGCCGATAGAGCCTTTTGAGAGAATGTAGGAGGCCCATAACGCACATTTGCGCTCGTAACTATAGCCGAGACTGTAGCCATCACGATCAAACACTAAATCGGTTTGACACGGTTCACCGAGTTTTCTGTGGTTTCGGAATGCGTATATCCAAGTATAGGTTTTGTGGCGGTTAGGCCATAAGTAAGTTGAAAACGCATATTGCGCTCCGGCCCCGGCGATAGCCGCGCCTACGCCGACTAAAATGCACTTTATTTCCATACTCCTTTATTCCATCTCAGTGATATTTCAGTACTCAGTGAACAGTTATTTTTCATTCTGTGATCAGTTATTTGCCCTTTCTAATAATTATTAAATAAGCTGTTCCTATAAATCGACTCAAAACTATGAATATGTCATTCGCGGACTAAAGATAATTCGTAAGAATTGCAACTAGAGTCCTGGTTGGTCCGTCCCAACCGTTGGTACGCAGTCCGACAGAAGTCCTAAAAGTACAACTCATTGAAGTCAATTTTCCAAGGAGCCCCATTGGGTCAAATTGATCTTCTTTCCTAAAAGGAATGAACACCAATTTACCAACCTTCTAAATCCAAAAGTGAGTACGAGAAAACTTTTCTCGCTTTTTAAAACCTAACCCATTTCTGATCTAATTGGGATCACTCATTATTTTTTCAAGTGATCTAAATGCGTCTCATGCGAGTAGTTATACATAGATTTAGATAGAAATTAAGTAGCAGTTGTTTGCTCTTTTCCTTTTCATTTCTCATAACGCGGCAACAATTGTATCGTATCATCCATCCAAATATTAACCGCTTCACGCAATGATTGTTGCATCTCTTTTTCCCACACGTTTTGTGTCACATGCAGCGCTTCGCCTACATCGGTAACAAATGTATCACGTTGCGTGAGTTCCACGCCTTCACTGATGGCATAATCAATTCCGAGTCCGCCGATAACACCAATGGCGACACCCAGGGGGCCGCCTAAAGCGCCTACTGCGGCGCCGCCACCGGCAAGTACGGCCTTGGATACAAAGGGAGCGGACAATTTGGCAAAAATGCCTTTACTGGCGGCACCTGCGAGGGCTTGACTCGCAACCCCTTTGCCAGCAGTCCCCGCTACCGCTTTACCTACGGCCGCTCCGCCGGCCGCTAACGCGGCCCCAAGGGCTGCTCCTTTTGGGCCTTTCTCATACTCGGCCACATTGAATTTATTAAATTGGCTTTCCCAGTCAAGGACTAACTCAGTGTTTTCAGCCGAGGGTGTCTCAAGATGGGTGGTATATTTTGACACAAATGTTTGGAAATCGGCTTGCGTCTGCGACAGCACATTGACGTAGTTACTGTGCGCGGTTTGCAAAGCATTCCGGTAGGCCACCTGTAATTGTGGATCGGTGGTTTCTGGGCGAAGTACGATATTTTCGTAATGCTTGTGCAAATACTTTTCGACATCTATCGACACCGCCTCCGATAAACTTATCGCCTCGGCACTCAAGGCATGTTGTGTCGCAGATGTGGTGGCCTCCCATAAGATTTTGTACGTCGTTGTGTAGCCAAAATACCAATCAGCAAATCGGTCAATACGTCCATGCATCCCATCAAATACTTCTGTCAGCGCCTCATGCAATTGCTTTTCTGTCTGTGCAAGTAATTGATTTCGGGATTTTTCAAAACTAGCCGCCTGTTGATTGACAAACTCAGAATAAGCCTGTGCATCAGCAATGACACGTACTTTTTTGCCGTCTTTATTTTTATACACTAACGCGACGGTTGGGCGCACTTGGGAACGTATTCCAGTCTTTATCACCGATTCATCGGAATGCACCGCTTTCTTATAATTCAACTGTGCCAAAATGCTATCGTACCATTGCCGCCCAAACGTCAGGGCAAAAAACACTAGCACGATGAAAATAAACATCCAAATAAAGGACGAGAATAGCCGTCCCAAGCAACCGCGCCTTGAGCGTGGCGGTGGCGGGGGTAGTTGGTTGATGTCAGAGGCGGGGAGATATTCGCCGGTTTTTATGACTGCGGGGGAAAGTTGGTTGTCTGTTTTCATAGAACGACTCCTCAATAACAATGATGATCTGACTGACAAATTTCGCCAGCACGAAGGTGCTTGTAAATCAAGTCCTTACTTAAATATAACACGGAGGGCACTGAGTAACACTTCGTTCCCAGAGCGACATAAAAAAAAGTTCCCTCACCTCTGTGTACCTCTGAGGTCTCTGTGTTGATAAGAGAAAACCCCGTTTTGATGAGCCAAAGCATTGGGCTTCTATTAATAGGAAACTTGTGGGTAAAAGTCAGCTTTTAAAGAAAGGGGCAAGGGAGATGAAGGCACTAAAATACCAATAGCGGGATAGAATAATCGGGTTGCGCCAAGCAGCGTGCTACCATACTGTAACACTTTATAAACCTTGAAAGAACCTCTGTAAGTCTCAATAATCGGCGCACTCAAAACGGGTATCTTCTTGGCTGAAGAAAACTAAAAAAACTCAAAACTTTAAAAAATAGTATAATACTAATTACTATTTTAATTATAATCTTTTTTGAGAGGTTCATGCATAGTACCCAATTTATTAACAAACCGTAACGAAGAGTACCAATTCTGAGGCCACTCATCAAAAAATGATTGACTTTGATGATAGTTTTTTTTATCATATTTTTTATACAAGTGGCAGGTATATGGTTCAGTACTCATCCTGGAGTACGGGCAAAACCGTCGACTTACAATCTATCAATGAAAGCGAGAACCAAGCGAATTCAGATTGTACAAAGCGGCTATCGATAATTTTCGGTACGCGATTAGTAGATTAACCCACTCTTAGGAGTGCTATTGTTAACGTTTGTTAACATTTAGGAATCGGACTGATTAATTATGAAACCCTTTTTTCGTTGTGCTTATTGGCTAACCACACTATTTATTGTCACCTTAGCGGCTCCGAGCCTGTTTGCGGACGAAGCCTTATCGCAAAAAGGCTTGCTATGGCAGATTGACAAACAGGAAATGATCCCAAGTTATCTCTTCGGCACCATACATTCAGAAGACCCTCGCGTCAACCGATTGCCGCCCATCGTGCTCTCCTACTTTAAACAAGCCGACAGTGTCACGCTTGAGGTACTGATGGATATTTCTGCCATACTGAAAGCGGTCCGTGCTATGTTTTTTACTGGGGAGCAGTCTTTGGACAAACTTATCGAAAAAGACCTTTACATTAAAGTGGTCAAAGCACTGCTCAAATATGACATACCCCCCGTGGTGGCAAAAAAACTAAAACCGTGGGCGGTGGTAGTCACGCTCAGTACGCCGCCGGCAAGCACTGGGGAAATTTTGGACTTGCTCTTGTACAAGGATGCAGAAAAACTTAAAATACCATTATATGGCTTGGAAACGGTAGAAGAACAGTTGGCGGTTTTTGAGGCTTTCTCGTTAGACGAACAAGTCATTTTGCTGAAAGAAACTTTGAAACACATCGACGAGATGCCGGATATTTTCGACAAATTGCATGAATTGTATCTTCAGCGCGATTTGACGACACTGATGAAGTTTGGTGTGGAACATAAGCGAGATAGTGGCGACAATAGAACGTTGGTGGATGCTTTTTACAAGCGGATGGTAGATGACCGTAATTCCAGAATGGTTAAGCGTATGCAAGAACGTTTACTGGAAGGTAATGCGTTTATTGCTGTCGGTGCTTTACATTTGCCGGGGGACAAGGGCTTGCTTAAGTTGTTGCAAGTTCGCGGCTATCGGGTGTTTGCGGTGTACTGAAAAGAATCTGGGTAGTCCGATAAAAGTAGTGAGATTTTTTAACAAAAAACCTTTGGGTTTGGACTTAAAAAGCTGGCGTTTTGGACGGAAAACAATCACTACTTGTTTGGGACTACCATCGACTCTATGTTCGTACTAATACCAATTCTTAAATGAAAACGGAGGTTGGAGTCCAAGATTTATCTTGGATTTTTGCCGATTTAAAATGGGTTTCAATCCAGAATTGGTATAATGCACAACCGTCTATAAGCGCAAGCAAAATATCCCAACGTTGTTCGTAAAGCCGGGCAAAATGTGCACATTATGCAATAGGTGCAAAAGTCCAGTAAGACTCCTAAAGCCGTGCTGGAGAGATATGGGATGATGAAGTGGTGGGAAGTTCAGAGGCGGGTATGCGAGGAAGGTTAGCGTATCGTAATCAATTTATTAAGAAATTCTAACAAAAGCTAATAGTCTTTTCTTGGTATATAGAGAATGTTGCCGTCAATCTGTTGATTTTAAAAGTTGACAAACTGTTATTTTTTACGAGAAAATGCCTTATAAAACTAAAAAGGTTCTAAAGTGGCTGGGGCTTGCGTTCAGTACGCAATGTTGGCTGTATAACCTGAAACTTCTCATCCGATTAGTTGACGAGAACCAAGTCAATAGGATTGTATACTAGACAACTGAGTTTTTTGTTGTCATGGAGAGCGGAGCGAGAACAACGGAACCCTGAAAACCCTATTTCTCCTATTGTCGAAATGACAAAAGCGCAATTTGTGATCGAGGCAAAAGTTTTTGCTTCAAAAAACTGATTCAGAGATCGGTGCAAAGTATATAAAGCGACCATTTTCCATTTAAAATGGTCTTTGGTAGATTCACCCTCTCTTAAATTATTAAGAATGCGAATAATTGTGAATTGAATCATAAAAAATCAATGACTTATAAAAACGTATTTCAGATAAGTTATTTTATAAGGTGAAATGACCTCTTTGTTCATTCGACATTTTGAATTTTTCATTCTTAATTCGCATTAAGAGCGCTATTGTTAACTTTTGTTAACATTTAGGAATCGGAGTAAGTATATACACATAAATCATTTAACCTTTTTAGTCGCTAAAGCGACTACTACAAACCAACCTATATGTAGAGTAATAAACTTTTGTTGCCTACTGCGGAGTGGCTGTGCGCCTTTGAGGGCAGGGACGAGTGGATGTAATCGAGGATGGAAAATTGGCGGAAAATTGGAGTGGCGGAGAGGGTGGGATTCGAACCCACGTGGGCGTTGCCGCCCTCAACGGATTTCAAATCCGCGCCGTTATGACCACTTCGGTACCTCTCCAGCGAGGCGTGCTATTATACTACAAAAAAACTCGTTGAAAACAAAATTGTTTGCAAGAGGGATTTTGCGATTTTTGAAATTATTGGTAATCGGTAAATGGTAATTGGTAAATGGTAATCGGTATAAAAAAAGCGGTACCATTGATTCAATATGGTTTCAAGAATAAACCGGATTGACGCACTTAACAAACTAACCAATTGATTATACATTAAAAACTATTCCAAATACCGGCATCGGCCTTTTAGATGTAACTGACTTTTGAGGAAAAACTTTTGCTTAGAAAAACTTTTGCCACTAAATATAGGACTTACGCACTCATGCAAATAACTCATTGATTTTATTAACATAACTGGCATCCTTGGCGAAACGACTTTTTACAAATAACTCATTGAATTTTTTCCGGAATTTAATTTGTCAAGGCGTAAGTCCTATCAATAAATTTATTTTGTTTATTTTGTTTATTTTGTTAAGGCGTAAATTTTTTCACAGTAAAACCAATTGTTACAAATAAACCAATTCTCGGAATCCGTTTTTCAAGAAAAATTTTTGCCGCGAAACCAATTACCATTTACCAATTACCAATTATCTCAACTTGAAATCACACCCCTTCTTACTTATGGACGGTGCAACGGGGCGGCCACTTTCTCCTCCCGCAACGCTTTCACGAGACCATAAACCATCACCAATATAATAAATGAGAAAGGCAAGGCTGCGGTAATCGAAGCCGTCTGCAAAGCCTGCAATCCGCCCAAAATGAGCAACACCCCAGCAACCGCGCCTTCACCAATTCCCCAAAATATACGGTGAAATATCGGTGGTTCCTCGTTACCTATCGACAAGATAGTGCAGACGACTAATGTGGCTGAATCAGACGAAGTAATAAAATAAGTCGCAATCAGCACCGTGGCAACCCCCGACGCGATGGTGCCCATGATACCGACATCCATCTTCTCAAAGGTGGTATAGAGCGCGATAGTCTTGTCATTCTTGACGGCCTCAACGATGCCCGCTTGACCAATTGCCGCTACTGTCTCGCCGGCTTGATTGACGACGGTATGGAACAATTCTAAATACAATGCCGTACCACCGAATAATGTGAGCCAAACAAAAGCCAGCGCAGTTGGCACCAACAAAACACCAAGTATAAACTCGCGGATTGTGCGGCCTCGCGATATGCGAGCGATAAAGATACCGACAAACGGCGACCAAGCAATCCACCAGCCCCAATAGAATGTCGTCCAACCATCCTGCCAGCCGCTATTCCCATGAGCATCCGTCCAGAGGCTCAATGGAATGACTGCCCCCAAGTAGTCGCCGGTGCTTTGTAGCCATGAATTGAGCAAGTAGCGGGTGGGGCCGAATGCCAAAAAAAAGGCTAACAAGGCGAAACTGAGCAACAAGTTAATCTCACTCAAAATCTTCACACCCCGCCCAACGCCAGAAACCACAGACCACGTTGCGATGCCGGTGACTACCACAATCAGGAAGATTAAGCTCGTTGGAAAGGGCTTGGGGTACTTGTTCGCAGCCGCCTCAACACAGGCTTTCTCGGCATCACCAGAGAGTTCAACACACTGTTTTTCGATATAGGTTTCTTTGTTATTTATAGCGGCCTTCTCAACGGTGGCATAAGAGTCATATCCAAAAAGATGAGCTAACCCAGTATCCATTTGCTGTGCGCCGAGGCCTAGCGAGGTTGCCAAACCAAAGACGGTGCCAAATACCGCCAGAACATCTACCGCATGGCCGATAGGCCCATAGATTCTATCTCCAATGATAGGATAAAGTGCTGAACGGATTGTAAGCGGCAACTTTTTGCGATAGGCAAAGTAAGCGAGTGACAAGCCGACGATGACATAGATCGCCCAAGGATGTAAACCCCAATGCAAAAAGGTAATACGCATTGCCATATCAGCGGCCTCTGGTGTCAAACCTTCCGTAATGAACGGGTTGCTCTGGAAATGATAGATGGGTTCAGCAATACTCCAGAACACCAGCCCAATACCCATGCCCGCACTAAACAACATGGCAAACCATGAAAAGTAGCTAAATTCAGGTTTCTCATCATCATCACCAAGGCGCACGTCCCCGTAGCGGCTCAACAATAGCCAAATAACAAAGAACAGGAAAAACGCCACCACGCCGATGTAGTACCAGTTGAGTCCCAAGATAATATTTTTCTTTAGGACATCAAACGTTTGAGAGGCCCTTTCGGTCATTAAAGTTCCGAAAAGCACGAAGACGACGATAACCAGTTTTGAGAACAGCGCCACCGTCGGGTTCAAACCCTTGAAAAATCCAGATTTAGCACGATATATTTTCATAATGACTCCTTTTTCAGTGAACAGTGTTCACTGATAAAAAAAACCTTAAGCCGTGTCTGGTTCCATTCGCAGCGCGTATTGGCCTCTGATTTCTACGCGATTTAAAAGTAAATCCTTGAATGTCGGGTGGATTACGCGACGCTAATCGGCCCCCGACACGACTACACTACTTATATGTAGGGTGGCTAAGCACTACACAACGCTAACTATCCACCCGACACAACTACACCATTTGTATGTAAAGTGGCTTAAAAAATGGCTAAAAAAATAAGTTCCAACTTTCAAAATATATTGAGACACTTTTGCAACATCCACCCGACATTACACTGAACAGTGATCACTGAGAACGATCACTTAGAACGATCAACACTGAACACTGTTCACTGAACACTGATCACTGTTCATTCACTGAAAAACCGATTCACCTTGTCACGGTTCCCTTCTACCCAACGCTTGGCGTTTTGATAGGGATCAGCACCTTCTTTCGAGTTCCATACCATCACCTGCTCCATATCGGCAGGTTCCCAGTAAAAATTATCTAGCACGCGATAAACCTCTGGCATATCTTCTTTCATTCCTTGACGCACAATGGTAGCAATGTATTCATCACCACGCTTATCCTTGGGCTGGTAAATCCCTTTGGGATCGTCAAGGTATTTTAAGTCCCAACGAGAGAATTTCCAGTGAGGAGTCCAACCCGTTACCACGATCCACTCTTTCTTTTCGATGGCCTCGGCTAATTTATTTGTCATTTCAGGACCGCTACCTTTCACCAGAGTCAATTTGTCCAGTTCATACTCATCTATGGCTTCCATCGTTTTGTTCATCAGTCCCGCGGCCGGATCGATACCAATGATTTTTCCTTTAAACTTATCGGCATTGCCATTGAGTTCCTCAATGGAATTGAGGGTGACATAAGTAGGAACCACCAAACCAATCTTAGCACCCAAGAGATTAGGCCCCAAATTCTCCACTCGGTCTTTCATCACATTCCAATAGAGTTCGTGAGTGGTAGGCAACCAAGCCGCCACATGGGCATCGGCATCGCTGTTGGCAACGGCTTGCCACATCCAGATGGCCGTGACTGTCATAATATCGACCTGGTAGCCCAGTTCTTCCAAAACCACTTTAACCACGTTGGTGCTTGCCACCTCACTCGACCACTCCACATAAGTTAATACAACTTCGCCCTTGTCCTTCGCATGGGCTACACACAAAATACCCGTTGCCAAAAAAAGTGCTAAAAAGACAAAAACACGACTGAGTGCCCGTTTAAAAGTCTTTGTCATTAAAATACTCCTTCTTTAAAGTTGGTCATTGGTAATTACACTGTGAACGGGTTAAATTTGGACTTTTTTCGGACTGGGGTGAAGGGAATTCATTCATAACGAACGAAACATAAAAGTCCAAATATAAACCGTGTGCAGTATAATGCCTGATGTGGAATTAAATATAACTGTACATGGATGAGATTTGGACGTCTAAATAGCCAGTTATAGCACCATATTTATTGAGGTTCATGCATAGTACCCAATTTATTAACAAATCTTCACAAACAATACCAATTCTTCGGCAGATGCTGGAAAAAATGATTGACTTTTATGATAATTTTTTATATTATCCCGCGTTAGAAAGCGGCAGGTATATGGTTCAGTACTCATCCTTCCGTACTGGTAAAACCTGAGACTTACAATCTATCAATTTGCTTTTCCCCAAGCGAATTCAGATTGTCTAAAGCGGCTCTCGATAATTTTCGGTAGCCTTTGGTAGATTCACCCACTCTTAGGAGTGCTATTGTTAACTTTTGTTAACATAAATGAATCGGCAATAACATCCTTGATTTACAATAGCTTGCATGCATTAATCCACATACATCAGCCGTCATTGGTAATTTTAATGCGCCATTACCCATTACCCATTACCCATTATTCATTTTTCATTTTTCATTATCCATTACCCATTACCCATTACCACTATTTTTTTTGACCAATCTTTTGGCTTAGACGGTCAAGAATCATCGCTAAAATCACTATCGCAATGCCAGCTTGAAAACCCCTGCCAGCTTCCAGTCGTTGTATGGCCTTCCACACTTCACCGCCTAAGCCACCAGCACCAATCATAGCCGCAATGACTACCATAGACAATGCCAACATAATCGTCTGGTTGATGCCGGCCATGATTGTGGGAACAGCGAGGGGCAATTGTAGCTTAAATAATTTCTGAAGCTTGGTAGAACCAAAAGCATCCGCCGCTTCAATCAGTTCAGCCGGCACCTGCTTGATGCCTAAACAGGTGAGGCGGATAGCCGGGGGCATGGCAAAAACTAGGGTAGAAAAAATAGCTGAGACCTCGCCCAGTCCAAAAAAAGGTATGGCTGGAATCAAGTAAACAAAAGCCGGCATCGTTTGCATGAAATCCATCAGCGGCATAATGAGACGGTAGGCCGTTCTGGACAAGGCGGCCAGTATGCCCATAGGGAGGCCCACCAAGACAGCGAGGAAAGTAGCGACAAGGACTAGAGTCAGCGTCGCCATGGTGGGTTCCCATAAGCGCAAATTCCAGAGCAAACCTAAGCCAATGGCGGTAAATATACCTACCTTGCGTCCTGCCAGCCACCAACCCATCAGGCTGAAAATAACAATCACCACATAAGGCGGGAAGAACATCAGGCCCTCGACGATGTGTTCAATCACTTCCTTCAAATCTTTACTGATGGCCTTGGTTAAAAAGGCGAAGTTCTCAGTCATAAAATCTAGACCGCTATCAATCCAATCATCTAGTGGTAGCTTAGGCACCGAGAATTTTTCCATTAAATATTCTCCCTTTTAGCCAGTGCCGCTAGGACACCGCTATAAACAATTACTCCTTGAAGTTGACGTTCTTCATCCACCACCGGCACCTGCCAAGGCCATTCAACTAAGATAGAAATCAGCGTTGTGAGAGGAGCGGTGGAAGTCACTGTCGGAACTTTCTCCTGAATAAGACTCGCTATGCTTTTATCACCTCGTTCCACCGCCGCACTTGCGGCTTTTACTTGCACCATGCCCTGTAGTGTATTATCGTCATGCTTCACGACCAAAATGCCAGAGAGACATTCACTATTCATCTTGTCGAGGACAGTGCGAGGATTATCGTCAGGGTAAGCCACAACACGAGCCTGTGTCAGCACGGATTTAGCGGTAAGCACTTTGGACTTGTCCACATTCTCCACAAATCGCCTTACATAATCATTGGCGGGAGCCATGAGGATTTCTTCTGGCGTACCAACCTGAACCACCTGTCCGTCTTTCATCAAAACCACACGATTGCCTATCTTGAGCGCTTCATCCAAGTCGTGAGTAATAAAAAGAATAGTCTTCTTCATGCGATCTTGCAGAGAATTCAATTCATTCTGCATATCACCACGTATCAGCGGATCCAACGCACTGAATGCCTCATCCATCAAGAGAATATCAGGGTCTACCGCAAGGGCACGGGCTAAGCCTACACGCTGCTGCATCCCGCCGCTGAGTTGGCTAGGCTTGGCATCCTCCCAGCCTTCCAAACCCACCAACTTCAGCGCGTCCCGCGCCTTCTCCTGCCGCAACTCCTTGTCTACCTTCTGAATTTCCAGACCATATTCAACGTTGTTGAGTATGTTACGATGGGGAAATAGGGCAAAATGTTGAAAGACCATGCCAAACTTATGGCGGCGCAGTTCTAATAGTTCGTCATGATCTAAGGTTGTGATGTCCTCTCCATCTATGAATATTTGGCCTGAAGTGGGTTCAATGAGACGATTGATGCTGCGAATAAGGGTAGACTTGCCACTCCCGCTGAGTCCCATCACCACCAAGATTTCACCTTCAGGTACTTCAAAAGAAACGTCGGCCAAACCAACGGCCTGCCCGGTTTGGTTAAAGATGTCATCTTTACTTGTGCCTTGGGAGAGAAGCTTCAGGGCACGCTCAGGATGAGGCCCGAAAATCTTCGTTAGGTTGACAGCACTGATTTTTTCCATTGTATATTTCAGTTTTTCAGTGATCACTGTTCAGTTGAACAGTGATCAGTTGAACAGTGATCAGTTTGTCAGTGACCACTTATCAGTTATCACTGTTCACTGTCTTACGAAAATGCAGAATTCCCCAAGACAGATTTCTTTTAGCACCCGTTTCAATCCAATGATTTAGGCCTACTTTCATACGATCAAGATATTCTTGAGAGCAAACTGTAAGTAGTTCGTCGTAGCGAGCTTCAAGTTCTTGTAAAACGTGGCTGTAATGGTTAACCAATTGTTCTGTCATTTCAATGAATTGAACTTTTTCAAAGCCAAGCTCTTCGGCTGTCTTCGTATAAAATCCAATGGAACCCATTGATTCAAGATGAAGTCTATCTAAAACCGGTTGCAATACCCCTTCGGGGCAATCATCGCTTTGCATAGGATCAGTAAAAATAAACTCACCCTTCGGTTTGAGGACGCGATAAACTTCTTCAAGCACTTTGCGGCGATTGCCACTGTGCAAAATCGCGTCTTGAGACCAAACAATATCATATTGTTGATCTTCTGACGGAATGGCTTCAAAGTTGCCGTCTATAACCAGAATTTTGTTGCCAAAAAAAACCTGCTCTTGGTTTAACTGGCGATTACGTTGATTTTGAACTTCACTCAGATTGAGGCAGTCAACGTGACATGCAGTCGTTTTTACCAGATAGCGGGCGGAACCTCCATAGCCAGCACCGATATCCAACACACGGCTGTTCTCATTCAAGGTGAGCATTGACGCGATTTTTTGAACGGTGCGATGGCTTGCATCGAAAATCGATTCGTTTTCGTAAATGCCAATGTGAATATCTTCACCACCCCAGATAGTTGCGTAAAAAATATCCGCTTCATCGCTGTTGTAGTAAGTGCGGGCTGTTTCTACCGTCGTCGAATATTCGGATGTCATTTATTGACTTTCTCCATTTTCTTCAGGTTCGTATTTCTTCTCGGCAACATGGACAAAAAAGTCTGGATCGTCTTTGCGATAGGTTTCCTTAAAATCCCCGTAGGTAGTGATGCGCTGAAAACCCACCTCCGTCATCAGAGTCCGCACATAATTTTTGCGTAGCGGATACATATTCAGATGAAAAAACGATTTATCGGGAAATTCATAGCGAAAACGGGCTAAACCCTCATCCACATGCTCAGGCTCGGCTTTTACATTGTCTCCACAATAATAATAAATGTGTTTTGAAGAAAAACCCTGATCGAGGATACTATCATAGTTACGTTGATCCAAGATGAGAATACCGTCATGACGTAGCGCGGCATAAAATTCCGCCAAGGTTTTGCGACGCTCTCTCTCTGAGAAGAGATGAGTAAAAGAATTGCCGAGACAAATAATGGCATCAAACTTTTCGTGCACATCGCGGCTGAGCCAGCGCCAGTCGGCATGCACAGTGCGTAGGATGAGGTTTCGGCGGCGGGCATTTTCAAACGCTTTAGCAAGCATCACAGGACTACCATCCACGCTGACGACTTCAAAATCCGCCTGAAGCAAACGCACTGAATGAAAACCGGTACCCGTTGCAGCATCCAGAACTTTGTGAGCGCCTCTTTCACGCAAAACATCAATAAAAAAATGGCCTTCGCTTTCTGCTCGTGCCTCCCAATCGATCAATTGATCCCAACGTTCAACAAAGCTCTCAATGTATTCAGCTTTGTACTGATCTGTTTCACGAACAGCAACCGGATTGGGGCCGTAATCTTGTTTCTGAGTCGTCATAGAACTTCCTGTTTTTAGAGTTCCCTTAATAAATCTCTCGTTGCCACGCGCTCTAAAAATACGCTAAGTGAATTAGTGGGTTATAGTTAGCACCGTTACAAACTTAGTAGCTCTTGACACACCCCCAGCCCCTCTCAAAATGACTAATTAATAATTAATTGTTAATAATTAACGATTAATTACCCCCAGCCCCTCTCAAAAGGAATAATTACCCCCAGCCCCTCTCAAAAGGAATAATTAATTCTTAATTTGTCCCCTTTGGAGAGGGGATGCCTGGGTGTGTTACGGTATATCTCGCACAGCGAATGAGCGAGCTTCGCTACGATAAAAAAAGCGCGGAAATAATAAACACCATCATGTTATTATAAATATAATAAATGTAGTTTCATTGAGTGGTATAAAATCACTAATCACACTCTCAAACAAGACGGTATTTTGTATTGTTCATTTGTAACGATCATTTTTGCATAAATAAATTGACATTGATAACACTATATGATATATCGCTATTGCTGTCAGCCGTTTGAGCGAATGACTTTTGGACGTAGGGCGGAATGGAAAATAGCAAAGCGCCGTAAAACCCACAAAGGTAATCTACAAGTGCTCAAGTGAGTAAACGGTGCCACACTCACTTTTTTAAGGAGGACACGTTTGATGATAAAGCACCGGTTTTTACTTTTTCTACTAACTCTTTACTCGGCAGCATTAACACAGTCAGGCTGTACGACGACTCGCCCAAATACTTCAACAACCAAAAGTTCAACGCCAAGTCTTTCCACTCCCCCATCGTCTGCCCTAGCCAAGAAAAAAGCGGCCCCAGCCAAGGAAAAAGCCGTTTCAGTTGAGACATTATATAAACAAGGCATTGAGTATTATGAAAATAATTATTTTATCCAAGCCGCCCTGAAATTTCGCAAAGCGGCTGAGCAAGGCCATGCGGATGCACAATTCAAACTGGCAACCTTGTACTACGACGGCAAAGGTGTTTCTCGGGATGCGGCCCAAACCGCACAGTGGTATCGCAAAGCGGCTGAGCAAGGTCATGCGGATGCACAATTCAAACTGGCAAGCATGTACTACGACGGCAAAGGTGTTTCTCGGGATCCGGCCCAAACCGTACACTGGTATCGCAAGGCCGCAGAGCAGGGCCATGCGGATGCCCAACGCTTTCTCGGCGCATTGTACTTTGTTGGCAGCGGCGTTCCCCAAGATTATAGTCAGGCCAAACACTGGTATCGCAAAGCCGCAGAACAGGGTCATGCGGAGGCCCAGTTGAGTTTAGGGATGATGTATTTCAACGGCACGGGCATCCCGCTGGACTTGCAACAAGCTAAAAAATGGTTGTCGCTCGCTGCCGAACAAGGAAATCAAGACGCTATCGCCGCGCGCGAAAAAGTGGCTAATATTCAGTGATCAGTTTTTCAGTGAACAGTGATCAGTGAACCGATCAATGATCATTCATTTTTTCAGTGATCAGTCAGTTTTTCGGTAATAGGTAATGGGTGGTGAATCCGTGATTATGAATGTTGGAAACACTTTGGATTACTTATACCGCCGGGCATTGCCCAGCAAAGGTTCAATTAATGTAGGACTTACGCACTCATCAAACTATGATTTTATTGAAAAACTATCCAACTAACGGCATGGGCTTTTCAGACGTAACTGATTGAATACTCACTCATTTTATTTTTCAATGCGTAAGTCCTATAATGGTTAAATTATCTGATGAAGATCGAAATTGCATTGATTGCAGACGAGGCGCTGAACCACAACCACGGAGATAAGCAATAAACTTTTCAGATAAATACTTTGGCTGGAGTCCAAGATTTATCTTGGACGGATATTTTCTGTGACTGAGTACCCGTGCAAAAGTTTGTCGGTATTTTGACGACGAAAACGACTGTTTTTGTTAAGTTTATTTTTTAAAATATCTGCACGAGTACTTACTATATAACCGAAAAACTGATTTCGTCGGCAAAAGTTTTTTACATCAGGAAAAACTTTTGCCTGGAACACTGAGAACGAGAACGATCACTGAAAATTACTGTTTAGATTCAAGGAGAGGAATCAGTTTATCTGCCGGGAGATAACCGGGCAGCAACTCGCCATTGGATAATACCATCGCCGGCGTACCAGTAATACCTATGCGTTGGCCCAATTCGTATTGGCTTTTTACGGGATTCTTGCACCATGCCGGTTTAACCTGGCGTCTCGCCTTGGCATCCGTCATGGCTTGTTGTCGATCTTTGGCACACCACACCGACACCATTTTTTTATAAGTGGGTGAGCCGACACCGGCACGCGGAAACGCTAAATAACGCACTTTGACACCGGCCTTATTGAGTGCGGGGATTTCTTGATGGAATTTGGCACAGTACCCACAATCCACGTCGGTAAATACGTTAACCGTGTACCTCGTCTTTGTTTCAGGGGCAAAAACGACCATCTTGCGTTCCTTGACGGCATTGATGGCTTTCTTACGCATGGGGTTCTGCTCTTGACGCAGTTGGGCACGTCTTTCGTTGGTCAGATTTTTGTTCTTGTAAACATCATAAATGTTACCTGCCACGATATAGCGACCATCCGCGCTGATATAGAGTATGTCGCCGCCGTCCCCTACCACTTCGTATAATCCCTTGATAGGGGTGGGAGCCAGACGAACCTCTTCTCCAAATACACGCTTTGCGGTATCCTTTAGAGCACTAGGGATTTTTTCAGCCGCCAAGGTTAATGAACTTATAGCTAATAAAGCCAACATCAAATAAATACGCATAAGCGCTCCTATAATTGTAATGAGTTAATCTCGAAAATTACTAAATTGTAACGGCAAACCCAAGTCCTTCTCACGTAACAAAGCAATAATTTGCTGTAAATCGTCGCGTTTTTTTGCCGTCACGCGCACCTGTTCACCTTGAATCGAGGCTTGCACTTTGAGTTTAGTGTCTTTTATCGCTTTGACAATTTTTTTAGCAACGTCCTTATTTATACCTTGCTTGATACTCATTGGCAAACGCGCACGACGATTTTGGATTTCAGGTTGCCCCGGTTCTAACGCGGCAATCTCAACACCACGTTTTGCAAGTTTTTTATGCAAAATATCTGTCATTTGCTCCAGTTGAAATTCATTTTCGGCATGTAAAGTTAAGGTATCCTCAGTGTATTCTACATGCGCGTCAGAATCTTTAAAATCAAACCGCGCAGAGACTTCTCTATTAGTTTGATCAATGGCATTAGACAATTCATGCAAATTGACTTCTGAGACGATATCGAAGGATGGCATAACGACTGTTCCTGTTATTGGGTCTTTTTGGCAACAATTTTTTCCTTGATACGGGCTGCTTTACCACGCCGACTACGCATGTAATAAAGTTTAGCACGCCGCACATCGCCGCGCCGCTTGACTTCAATGGACTTAATCAACGGGCTATAAGTTTGAAATACCCGTTCTACGCCTTCTCCATGTGATATTTTGCGTACTGTAAAGGCCGAATTCAAGCCCCGATTACGCTTGGCAATGACTAAACCTTCAAAGGCTTGGAAACGCTCCTTGTCACCTTCTTTGACTTTGACTTTGACGATGATGGTATCTCCCGGACTGAAAGCCGGTATTTTCTCGTTTCCTTTGTCATCCCGTTCTAACTGGCTCATATGTTCCTTTTCGAGCGTGGCAATGATGTTACTCATTTTATACCTCCTTTGGTCTGTTCAGCAAGAAATTCAGTTAAAATTGTTTTTTGTTCAGTGGTTAACTCAAGTTTTTCTAATAGCGCCGGATGACGTTGCCAAGTCCGCCCCAAGGCTTGTTTATGTCGCCAGCGAGCGATTTCCCCATGGTTGCCAGACAACAACACGGCCGGCACTCGTTGGCCGTCAATTTCCTCAGGCCGCGTGTAATGGGGATAATCGAGTAACCCGGCATAAAACGAATCCTCGGCCGCTGACTGTTCATGTCCCAATGCGCCCGGCAACCTGCGTGTCAAGGTATCAATGATAACCATCGCGGCCAATTCGCCACCACTGAGGACATAATCGCCTATCGACCATTCTTCGTCGATGTCTCGCTCGATAAGCCGCTCATCGACACCCTCATAGCGGCCGGCCACCATGAGTAAACGCTCGTGAGTCAATATCTGTACGCCGGCCTGATCCAAGCGGCGGCCTTGTGGCGACAGATAAATTACCCGCGTGTCGTCGCCCATGGTAGCGACGGCGGCCCGAATGGCGGCCCGTAGCGGCTGTACTTGCATAACCATACCTGGGCCACCGCCATAAGGCCGATCATCGACGCGACGATGTTTATCTTTGGTAAAATCCCTTGGATTCCAAGTCGATAGCTTTAATAATCCCTTTTCTAGGGCCCGGGCGGTGATGCCGCCGCAACGCAGCGCGTCGAGCATTTCTGGGAACAAAGTAATAACGCCAATGTGCATGGTAATTGGAATATCTCGCGATTAAATGAAAAATGAACATTTTAGGACTTATAAAATCACTTTCAATCAATACGTTTTTATAAGTCATCCAGGCCTCTACGCAAGCGAAAAACTTTTCAGGCAAAAGTTTCCGCAGCGGAAACTTTTGCCGACGAAGGATCATTGCCAATTACCCATTACCCATTACCAATTACTCATTACCCATTTTTCATTTTTCATTTAAAAATCAACGTCCCAATCCACGCGCAACACGCGCTGTGCTAATTCCACCTCAAGCACCACCTTTTCAAGCAAAAAAGGAATCAAGCGTTCCCGCTCACCTTTGAGGACTAATACATCATTAGCTCCCGTCTCCAGCAAATGATCCACTTGACCCAAAGTAATACCCTCACGGTTTATCACCGTTAAACCGATCAAATCGGCCCAATAATATTCATCCTCTGGCGCGGTAGGCAGTTGGGAACGATAAACCGCAATGTCGGCACCGAGTAAACGGGCCGCTTCATCGCGGTCAGGTATCGACTCGAAACGGACAATAATGCCCTTACCGTGCGCTTTTTTCTCGCACACGGACACCGTCTGCCATTGTCCATGTAGGCAGAGTTGCCAAGGCGAGTAGTTGAGAATATTGGTGATGGGACTGGTGTAGGAATATACTTTGATCCAGCCCCGTATCCCATATAAGCCGTTGATTCGTCCGAGCATTACCGGTGTTGGTTGTTCGGACATGGCTTAGTTATGAGGCCGTTGGCTGGTTTTCAGGGGGGGGTTCAGGGGGAGGGGCGGCCTCGGTAGAGGTCTTTTCTGCGGATGGGGCGGCCTCGGTAGAGGCACTTTCTGTGGGTGGTGTGGCCTCGGTAGAGGCACTTTCTGTGGGTGGTGTGGCCTCGGCGGTGGCATTTTCGGTGGGCACGGTTTCCGCTGGGGTGCTTTGGGTGGACGTAGTTTCGGCGGCCGTTGTTTCTTCTACGGGGGCCGTTTTAGCGTATTCTTTTATTAACTTTGCCACCCGTTCAGTCGGTTGTGCGCCCGTGCTTAGCCAATACTTGGTGCGAACGAAGTTAAGGCGTAAAGATTCATCCTTGCCACTGGCAACGGGATTAAAGAAACCTAAACGCTCAATAAACCGCCCACCAGGGCGATTGCGTGAGTCGGTGACGACAATGTGATAAAAGGGGCGCTTCTTGGCGCCGCTACGACTTAAACGAATGGAAACCATGATATTCTCTATAAGCTGTCAAGTGATTTATGCTGCTGTGGACAAGTGAGTCAAAAGCGGGCAATTATAAGTGATTGTAAGACGATAGGGAATAGTCATTGTGAACAATGCTGGGGGCGAATGGCGAATGGGTAATTGAGACTTTATTATTCTTAGGACTTACGCATTGACAGATGGAAATATTTATGATTAATTTTAAATACAAGGACTTACAAATTTGTTTTTGGGCAATTTTCATCAATTTAGCCACGGGTAGAATATTCATAACTCATTGATATTAATCGTGAATACAAAAAATTAAGTTTGTCAATGCGTAAGTCCTAATTCTAATTGATTGATTTGAAGAGACGGGAATGTAGTAACAATTTTAATCGGCAGCGCGTATCCACCCTTTTTAAATAAAAGAAAACAGAATTTACGCCGCTATGCATTTAAATAACGCGCTCCGTTGGCAAAACGGCACTTTTCTACCTAAGTAAATGAATTTTAAAGTCATTTTATTTGTCAAGGCGTAATCGATGATATATTCAATACGCTGGCGACAAAAAAATTGGCATTTTCTCGTCAATTCCCTGCCACCGAACAACGTTCCTTGAGCGCGTGTTTTAAAAATGCTTACAAAAAGTGGCTATTGCGCTTGCCTTCGATAGCTAAACTCGACGAGTTACAACCCTTTATCGTTTAATCGATATGAGTTTGATCGATAGTTCATTTCAAAAACTCTCGTGAGCGTACAGATAAGTACCCGTGCAAAAGTTTGTCGGTATTTTGACGACGAAAACGAGTGTTTTTGTTAAGTTTACTTTTTGAAAACATAAGCACGGGCACTTGTCATCCCTTTTCGGATGGTATCTATGCGAATATCTCGCGATTAAATGAAAAATGAAGAATGAACATTTTAGGCTTTCAGGCTAAAGTTTTTCCGCTGCGGAAAAACTTTAGCCTAAAAAAGACTTATAAAATCACTTTCAATCAATACGTTTTTATAAGTTATTGATTTCATAATATTCAATTCAACCCTTAATTCGCATTATCAACTCAAAGAGAGCTTTGCGTGCATCAACTCAAAGAGGAGAGCTTTGCGTGCATCAACTCAAAGAGAGCTTTGCGTGCATCAACTCAAAGAGAGCTTTGCGTGCATCAACTCAAAGAGGAGAGCGTAGCGATATATTAATCTCGTACCAAAGGGGCTCTACTTGTTAACTTCTATTAGCCCCAAAGGGGCGTATTATTAAAGCCCCTGGGGGCAACGCCCCTGGGGGCTTGGTAGGGACTACCAAAACCATAGAGATGAGCTATGAAATACAATTTATTAGGCAACACTGATCTCAAAGTCAGTCGCATCTGTCTAGGCACAATGACTTGGGGCGAACAAAATACCGAGGCCGAGGCCCACGAACAATTGGATTATGCCCTCAGCCAAGGCATTAATTTTATTGATACCGCCGAAATGTACGCCGTGCCACCGCGTCCAGAAACTTACGGCTTGACAGAGACCTACATCGGTACTTGGCTAAAAAAACGTCAAAATCGCGCTAAAATTATTTTAGCGACTCACAGGAGCCGGCCCCGGCGAGATAGCCCGCCATGTCCGAGCCGGCCTCGTCTTGATCATGACAACATCCGTCAAGCCATAGAAGGCAGCTTGCAACGCCTACAAACGGACTACATCGACCTTCACCAAGTTCACAGGCCGGATCGCAACACCAATTATTTTGGGCAACTGGGTTATACCCATAATGACGATGAGGAAAGCGTACCGATTGAAGAAACTTTGTGTTCTATGGGTGAATTAGTCAGAGAAGGCAAAATTCGTTATGCGGGCATATCCAATGAAACGCCTTGGGGCGTGATGACTTACCTGAAACTGGCTGAACAACGCGATTTTCCGAGAATTGTCAGCATCCAAAATCCCTATAATCTCCTAAATCGCACTTATGAAGTCAGCCTTGCGGAAATTTCCCACCGTGAACAAGTGGGATTATTGGCCTACTCGCCATTAGCGTTTGGCGTATTATCGGGCAAATACCTTGGTGGTGCGCGGCCTGCTGGCGCGAGAATCACTTTATTTGAACGCTTTGATCGCTACACCAAAAATGAATCTGCTGTCAAAGCAACCCAAGCGTATGTGCAATTAGCGCAAAAACAGGGACTCGATCCAGCACAAATGGCCTTAGCCTACGTCAATAGCCGCTCGTTTTTAACCAGTAATCTTATTGGCGCAACAACGATGGAACAACTGAAAACGGATATTGCCAGTATTGACTTAGAACTGGATGATGATGTGTTAGAAGCTATCGAAGCAATTCATCAACAACACCCTAATCCTTGCCCCTAATCGTGCTAGGCTCGCCTGGAACGAAGGTTCAGAGGCGTGGACTACTTAGCGAGCCTTGTGCGAATGGCTCTCCGTACTTAGCGATCCTTGTACGAATGGCTCTCCGTACAAGACTTAAGTAATTTGCCGGCAATCAAATAACAAATGAATAAGTAGTATAAGGCCGGCAAAGGGCCTACTACTCTGTCAATGTTCTATTGACGGGTTTTAGTCGTCGGCCAGTTTTAACTTGGCACGGCCATTAACTCTCTGGCACTGCCAAACCTGCCATACTAAAGTTTGGACGGATTTAAGGGCGTTGCCAAACGTTAGTTTGGACTCCTGCCAAACTAAAATTGACGCAAAAGTTTTTGCTCTGAAAAACGGGAGCAACGATTGGAGTCCTGCCAAACTGACTCCTGGGAGATTGAAAGATGACGACGCAGATATTCGGTGATTTTATTGAAGAATTGCACGACGAGGTGGAATACTTGAAAATAGGCTTTTCACCTAACTCGGTTCCACTTAAGCAACGCTGGCGGAATAATGGCTTATCGGCTGATTTTATAGCGGATTACCTACAGGCTTTCTTCGTTGGCAAGCAAAAAAATTCAAATGATAGCAATACGCCAATCCCGGCGCGGAGTAAAAACGCTGTTAAGTACATTGCCAATGAATTGTTGGAAAATGCGATGAAATTTAGTGATGAAACCTCAAAATACCCCACGAAAATTGCATTCCGTCTGTATAGCGATCAATTGGTATTCCACGTCACTAATAGCATTAAGCCACAGAAAGTGGAAAATTTTCAAGCAATTATCAAGAACTTAACACACGAAGACCCAAATGAGTTGTACTTTCGCCGTATGGAAGCCAATGCCAGCAACGAAAACAGCACCCAGTCTGGGTTGGGACTTCTTAGCATGAGATGCGATTACTCTGCTAAACTGGGCTGGAAGTTCGAGACTCTTCAAACCAACCCGCCCATTATTACCGTAACGACAATGGTGTGTTTGAACGTTTAATATACCTACCTCTCTAATGTGAATATCTCGCTATTAAATGAAAAATAAACAGAGAATGATGAAATCGCTCTATTAAAAGAGGGTTTTATAACTCATTGATTTTACAGTCGATGCAAACGTTTTTGCGCGTGTGCAAAAACGTTTGCCGAGAAGAGTCAATTCAACCCTTAATTCGCATCTCTAGGAGAAAAGTACATGGAAATTAAAACCGAAGATTACAGCACCACATACTACCCTGAGACTGCCACGGTGGTTTGCAAAGGTTCATTACTCCTTTCTGGCGCGGAAGAATATGCGCCCATCTTGCAATTATTGAATGGCGCTGCCGAACAACAGCCGAATAGGTTAACTTTGGATGTCAAGGAGTTAGAATTTTTAAACAGTTCCGGCATCAACATGTTTACGAAATTTGTGATCAATGTGCGGAAGAAAACCGCGCTGCAAGTGGTGGCGGTGGGATATGAAGAGATTCCGTGGCAAGTGAGGTTGTTGAAGAACTTACAACGTCTACTGCCGACTTTAACGCTCAATTTAGAATAAGGGACTTGGAAAAAATAGCCCCCTGAATGAGTTCCTCTGCGCTAAAAGCTAAAGTACGTCTCAGGGTGCTGACAAAGAATGGGTACATTATTTAATGAAAAATGAAAAAGGAAAAATAAGTAGATAATTTTGCCAGGAATTTTATTACCAGTTCCGACATGTCATTTTCACGGATTTTTCGTTAAGTTCCGTATATAGTTGGTCATAAAAATCTCTGGAGCAAACCTCCGAGGTTGATCTCGCAGAGCTACTAACCGAAGTTTGACAAACCTCCGAGGTTTTTTAGCCAATAGAATAACTACAGAAGCTCTTGCAAAACGCCTGTGCCAATAGCTAAAGCAATGATCTCGCGTAGCGAAGAAACCTCGTATCAAGCGAAGCGAGATAGCGTCGTTTGGCTAAAAACTAAAGTACGTATCAGGGTACTGCCCAACAACGGGTTTTTATTTAGTCGGCTAAGATAATCAAGCTACGCTCAGAAACTTCGTATCAAGCGAAGCGAGATCATTTATTCTGAGGCTTATTTTTGCAACAGGTTCTACAGCAGAAAGGTTTTTTGGCGACTTTCTTTCCCGTTGCTCCTTTTCCCTAGCTTATTTTCCCTTTTAGACATAACGTTTATGCTCTTTGCGACGAGTACCTGCCCGTTGCGTAATCACGCCCTTTACTGCTTCTAAACCTGGAATTTCCAATGTTGGATACTTATCATTTAACGGCTTGAGAAAATATTGCCCATTTTCAATCAGCAATTGCCTAAAAATAGACTCATCTTCATAAACAGCAAACACATAGGAGCCATTTTCAACGACGCCGTCAGGCTCAATAATAATAATATGCCCCTCTCTAAATTCAGGCACCATACTATCGCCCAACACGCGGAGGGCAAACGGTTCATTTCCACAATCACCCATTTTTTGATACCTCACTCAAATTAAAAACCTTGGAGGTTTTATTCAGAAGCAGTCTAATACTCAATTTTATCACTCTTAGCCGCCCATTGTTCAAAAGCGACAATTGCTTTTTCGTGCTTGAGGTGTATAAACGGAATTTGTCTTTCAGCGGGTGATTTGGCAATTTCTTCATAAATGAAATAATCATCAAAGCCAATCAGGGCTGCCGGTTTTTTGGTGTTGGCGTAATAGACTTTATCAGGCCTCGCCCAATAAATCGCTCCCAAACACATTGGACACGGTTCGCAACTGGTATAAATTTTACAGCCAGTCAGTTGGAAAGCGTTTAACACTTCACAAGCCTTTCGTATTGCCACCATTTCAGCATGTGCCGTGGGATCATTGCTGGCAATCACCAAATTTCTTCCCGTCGCAATAATTTTTCCTTCTTTGACTATCACCGCCCCGAAAGGGCCACCATCGTTGGTTTTGACATTTTCAATAGAAATGTTTATGGCTTGCGCCATAAAATCTGTTTCATTCATTGATTGGTATCTCCTTTTTTAGGTAGTCCTATATATACTTTACATTTGCGCTGAAAGTCATTTCGACTTAAGGAGAAATCTTTTGTTCAAGGATTCCAAGATTGGAAAGAGCCGAGAAATGACAGAAAGAGCTATATTTATGGCGGTGCTCATTATATATATTTCAATTTTTTCAGTCACATCAAGTCAAGCTCACACTCGGATGAAAAAGGACAGAGTGGATGGTTGTTTCGCTTTGGTTATTAACACATCCTCAGATGTGTTTTCCAAAATCAGTCCAATATTTTCAAAGACATCCAAGATAAATATTGGACTCCTGCCAAAATATTTATCTGGAATGAGAAATGAACTTAAGTATCTGAAGTATTGTTTCTGCTTCATTTCTTTGAATGTATTCTTTGGAAGATTCAACCTCCATAACTGGATAGTCGGCTTCAAATTCTTTGACAATACCATGCATAAATGTCCAAGTATCACTGATGGTATAACAGCCATAAATTTCTTGTTCCGTTTTATCGGCCGGTTTTTGCCAATTCAACCGGGCAGCAACTAACATTTCTCTATAGAGTTGATATTGAGGATTTTCTGCTTCTAAGCCGCGTTTAGCTTCCATGACAACAATATATGGGGTGCTAATTGTTCCAGAGGCGCAGTTTCCCAAAACGCCATCAATGATTCCACCCAATTCAAAGTTAGGATATTTGGCGTTCAAAGTCACTTGTGACCATGCCTGGATATTTTCTCTTTCTGCTAACATAATAAGTGGATAAATAGCCCTTGCCCAGATGGTTGCTTCATTCATCAAAGCCAGTCGGTAGGCGGTAAGATGAGATTGAATCAAATTAATCTGTTCTTGTTCTTGAACAGTACATTCTGATTGCATTTGATTCCATCTGTCTAACACCACCCCTTTTTCATCAATTTTTGCTGGCGATAATTCTGAAAATATTAGTTTTAACATCACTATTGAGTCGTTTCTGGAAATAGTGGAGTTGTAGGGTCAATGCCATTAAATAAATCCATACATGTAGGGTGTCGACGCAAAAGAACGTTTTTAGTTAAAGGGCATTGAGTTGTAGGTGCTGTTTATCATCCTGTGCTGGTTGGCGTAACAGCCGCGCCGTGGCCGGTTTCGTCCGCTATTCGCGCAGAGATTGGGCGCAATCGACAATGGTACAGGTGGTAGGCGGAAAAAGTGGGCCAACCAATCGGGGCCGTCGGCCTGATTTTGTAAGGCCGGTTCATCATCAGCCAGTGTCTCTTCATGCAGCCACATTCTCTCGTAGAGTCTCCCCCGCTTGACTTAACTTGCTGAAAACACTTGCTGAAAAAGCCGGGGTGTGTGCGCGGAAAACTTATTTGGAACAACAATTTAAATTATAGAATAACTTACTGAATATATAGAAATAATTTACTTTTTTTAGTAAGGTTAATGATGGTAAAACGTGTGAGTTGAGCGGTGCATTTCCATGGCCCATCCGAAAGATGTCGAGATGCTGCGCTCTTGACTTTCCATGAACTCACCCATGCAGCGTTCCCCGTCATTATTCAACTCATTGAATTCATTAAATTTATTAAATGATAATTGCTGTATTTGGAACTTAGCACCTATCAGTTTGTAATAGTCGTCATTTTTCAACACAGAGTTACACAGAGTCTAATATTTTTCGGTGTTTTCGGTGAAATCTCTGTGAAACTCCGTTAAGCGTAGTGTCTGAAGTGTTGATAATTTTAAAACTGATAGGTGGTAAGGTATTTGGAAACAAATGCTTAACAATTTTTTTAATTTTATGTCTCATTATTACTAATGGCTTATACTAGACATTATTGGAAATAAAAGTCATTGAAAAAGAAGCTATTTTATAAATTATAACTTTTTTTTGAACGTTAAATTTTGGCAATAAATTTGCTTCGCTATTTTTTGCCATTTTAACCCCGATATAAATTAATTTTTATCGGTCTTTTTTCTTATTTTTATTTAAGCTGTCAAAATAATAAAAAATTAACAACTAAATCTTATTATAAATAAAAAGTCTTATGTTGATAACTGATTAATTTTAAATGAAATTAATCGAATATTATTTTCAATAATGTCTACTAATTTACTGACTTACTTAGAGGATGCCCGTTATGGAAGCATTTATTCGTGATTTACCAAAAACAGAATTGCACATTCACATTGAAGGCTCTCTGGAGCCTGAACTCATATTTGAGATTGCCCAGCGGAATGGAGTAACGCTCAGTTTTTGTTCTGTAGAAGAAGTCCGCAAAGCTTATCAGTTTACTGATCTTCAATCCTTTTTGGATCTCTATTATGGAGGCATGAGCGTACTACGTCACGAACCGGATTTTTATGACATGACTTGGGCTTATTTGGAAAAAGCCCATGCCCAGAATGTCCGCCATGCGGAAATATTTGTTGATCCTCAGGCGCATACAGATCGGAGGGTTTCCTTTGAAACGGTCATTAAAGGAATACACCGGGCTTTGCAAGATGCCCAACTTAAGTTCAACATGTCCTCAAAACTCATTATGTGTTTTATGCGACATCTGAGTGCCGACGCGGCGATGAAAACATTAGAGCGGGCATTGCCCTTCAAAGATTGGATAATAGGAGTGGGGCTGGATTCATCTGAACGTGGACATTCGCCCGAAAAGTTTACAGCAGTATTTGATAAAGCGCGGCAAGAAGGTTTTTTGACCGTTGCACATGCGGGCGAAGAAGGGCCTCCCGAATATATTTGGCAAGCCTTGCAACTCCTCAAGGTGTCACGCATTGATCATGGTGTTAGTTGTGTTGAAGACTCGCAATTGGTCGAAAAACTTAAAATAGACAAAATTCCTTTAACCGTTTGTCCACTGTCCAATGTCAAACTGTGTGTTTTCAACACGATGAACGACCACAACATCAAGCAAATGTTGGATTTGGGCTTGTGTGTTACCGTCAATTCCGATGATCCCGCTTACTTTGGAGGCTATCTCACCGAGAATTTCCTAGCCATACAAGAAGCCTTCAATCTGAGTCACAACGACATTTATCAGTTGGCAAAAAACGCTTTCCAAGCGACTTTTCTGACTCAAAAAGAAAAGCAAAATTTATTGGCTGAATTGGATGATTTTATGGCTAAATCCATAACGCCTGATGGCCGCCAATCTAGGGCCTAAACGCATAATGGCTCAAGGAATTTCAACTCATGGCCCTCGGCCCAACCGCGTCAAATTGCGCTTTCTGGAATGAAGACAGATACGAAATCTGGTTTTGTCGGCGGCAATTTCTCGCGGCGTGAGACATTGGGAAGGAGTCCAAGATTTATCTTGGACGTGGGTTTTGTAGGCTACAATTTCTCGCCGCGTGAGACATTGGGAAGGAGTCCAAGATTTATCTTGGACGTGGGTTTTGTAGGCCGCAATTTCTCGCGGCGTGAGACATTGGGAAGGAGCCCAAGATTTATCTTGGACGTCATTGAGAATTTTGGACACCTATTTTTCGCAAAATACTATAATATAGTTAAACCATTGGGAAGGAGTCCAAGATTTATCTTGGACGTCATTGAGAATATTGACTCCTATTTTTCGCAAAATACTATAATATAGTTAAACCCACCCACCTGATGGCAGCAAATTGTGGGCCATCTCGCATAATGACTCAAGGAATTTCAACTCATGGCCCTCGGCCCAACCGCGTCAAATTCGATAATAAACGCGTCAGCGCCCAAGTTTACAATAAACGCCTCAAGTTTGTAAAAGTTTGTAATAGACGCTCAAAGCTAAGCCTATAATAAACAACGCGTCAGCGCCCAAGTTTACAATAAACGCCTCAAGTTTGTAGTAGACGCTCAAAGCTAAGACTATAATAGACTTGTTGCGAAATAAGAGTACAAAATTATAGAATTTTACTGATAAATCAAAGGTTTAATCGTTAAATGCCGTAGATTAATGCGAATTAAGGGTTAAATTGAATATTATAAAATCAATAACTTATAAAAACATCTTCATTGACAGTAATTTTATAAGTCTTTTTCAGGCTAAAGTTTCGCGAAGCAAAACTTTAGCCTAAAATTCTACCTTTTTCATTTTTATATCGATATTCGCATTATTTAGGGCCATTATATTCTCCAGCGAAGACGGCCCCGGCGGGGTTTTGGAAACCCCGCATGCTGCAAGCCTATTGTGGTTTTTTAAAGTGATAGTTAATGGTACACGGCAGAACCCGTTGTAAAATACGGGCTTTACTTAAAACGCCATAATAAACACCTTCCAAAGGGCCTCTGTGGATTAAACTTGGATAGAAGTTTAATAAGCAATCCAACCCTGCCTCATATGCAAGTGCTTGGATTTTTTTATACCTCAAGACATCCTCAGGAACCGAAGGCCTCTTTCTATTAACACGCCAATGAGCTACTTTATGAAGGTAAGCAAGGCAAGAAGGTTCATAGAAATAGAAACAACTTCCTTCTGGCGTTAACACCCTCTCTATTTCTTTTAAAGTTCTTCGATGAGTGATAAAGTGATGTGCCGCGGCAAAACAAAAAATACAATCGCACGAAGAATCATCTTTTGGTATTTCGTCGCTTTTACAAGCGAACTTCTCGTCAAGTTTTACCGAGAAAATAGGCTCCCATTTGTGTGCAGAGGTTATTGCCCATTCACTAATATCCGTCAGTATTACAACCAGGGTACAGTTAGTTTTTTAACAATGCACGATGCCCATCCTTGCCCCCCCCAGCTCTAATATTGTCTTCTTACCAAGAAACGAGCTATTAAATTTTCGCAAACAATCAAGAAAAACTCTTGCTCCTGCCATTTTACCGATGAGATTATCAATAGAGTCCGATTCTGGACTCTCAGTCACAGAATTTTTCCAAAAATAAATTTCAATGTTCTGCTTTTCCTCAAGCTTCATATTAGTTCCTATTTGTTGCAAAGCCCTTGGCCTTTTTGAGTTTGAGTTTGGAAAAATCCAAACTAAAATTTTGGCTCCTAAGTTTGTTATTGCTTTTCTATAAAAGGCCGTTATTTCACTTATTTATTATAAGGCCTTTAGCGGCCTTTCTGAGTTTTAGCTTGGATACAGCCAAACTAAAGTTTAGACTCCTCGACTATTAGGCTTTACTAGAAAAGGCCGTTATTTAACTTATTTATTGTAATGTAATTAGCCGTCTCTTCTAAAAGACCGTTTTATTATTAGAATATTTATCGGCTTTTATTAAAGGCCAAATTTTTAACTTATTTATTGTACTTATTTTAATATAAATACAGCGATAATTTCCTTGTTCAGCCAACTTAGCTTTTGGTTAAAAATGACGTTTTCCCTATACGCCGTTGTCCAAACAGAACAACAGCGTTTTCCTGAGAATGACACAATATGTTGTCTGCTAATGCGAATTAAGGGTTAAATTGAATCTTATAAATTCTTGTAAGTGGAAAACGCGCTTTGACGCGCTTTGACGCAAGAGACATCCAAATATGCGTGGCACATGCAAGCGTCACTTGCGTACGTTAATTCGTGCGCTATAACTCAGTCTAGCACAATTTTATGCATGCCCCTCAGCATGAATTGGGGGCCATAAAATCAAATACTCTCATAACACTTTTGGAATAACAACCACTGCTCACTATCGTCTCCGAAGCTGAACAGACAACGCTTTGCATAAGCAAAGCGCAGATGCGCGACAAAAACGGCCTAAAACGTCGCATGAATTGGGGGCCATAAAATCAAATACTCTCATAACACTTTTGGAATAACAAGCAATGCTCACTATCGTCTCTGAGGCTGAATAGACGGTGCTTTGCGCGAGCACCGCGCAGATTCGGCCCGACAAAAACTGCCCAAAACGCTTGCACGGCCTCGTACCAATCAAAGTGTGTTAGTCTAACGCAGCAATAAAGCCAAGTCTAACTCTCCAAAAAAAACGCACTGTGCGTACTCCCCAGAATTTGCCTTTTGCAAATAGTCTGGGAATGGGTTAACCAAATTACGAAGTCTAACACGATTTTATGGCCGCCGCCGAGCGCGTGGATTGGGGGCCATAAAACTCGATGCTCATGTTTTTCAGCAACTCAAACGCCCAAGGATTGTTATAAAAAAGGATGGGGTTTAATGCGGATGAAAGAGAATGAACGAATTCGATAAAATTGAAGCTTAAAGCCTGAAATCAAATCTCCATTAATTAGGTATTCCCTTGTCATTGCGGCACTGGGGTCGTTCAATGGGATAATCTTTCAATAGTTATCAAAAATATTTAGTAATCAATGACGCACGAACATTTTCCAAGTTAATTGTTACCGATTGATTTTATAGCGTTCCCATTCAAGGGCCCCAGTGCCGGATTGATAAGAGCGTCTTTTCACTCAATGTAGTACAGCGGATTTTGGGTATAAACGGATTGAAATGAGCGTCTTACCCAACGTCGTACAACAACGGATTTTGGGTATATTTGTGGGCCATAGACTGGAATGAACAAGTACAGCAAGTTTTTAACCTATTTATACTCAACGTGGCCATAACTGGGATTTCCTGGGGCGCTCATGAAGGCTATATTAATATCGCCCCGTTGGGGCTTTTCGGTAGTTACTTAAGTTAATTTTGTTTCTCAAAAAGTCCAGTTTGTTCCCTTCTTCAGTATAGCCGCTTTCCAATCCGTCACAACGCTGTAAACGTGACAGACTCGTTACAAAAAACGCCGTCCAACCGATTCTTACTTCACAAACCAAGACAATACCGAACTTTATCTTCAATTTCCTCTAGGAATTTTCGAGACAATTTGCCAGCCGGTTTTGCTGGAAAACGAGAAGAATCAAGTGAACGAATTTGAAAACCTAAAAAAACAGTTTCCTTTGGTAATCCACTCTCAGACGGAGGAACACGAACATTCGTTGGATAATCGGCAATAATATTTTCACCTGTTGCTCCAATCACCACTGTGACGACAAGAGGCAAGTTATTGATGGTATTAATAGACAAAACCAATACCGGACGTGGATTGGTACCTCCAGTCTGGGGTGGTGAAAAGGAGAGTCCAACGGGTTCTAAAACTTGATCCAATTTTTATTCCGCTTATGAAATTTTTTTTTAAACAATGAGTTAACTCTTATTTAATTCATTAATCATTAATCATTAATCATTAATCATTAATCATTAATCATTTTCACCACCCCACCTCCAGTCTCTTTACCTTTAACGGGATTCAAGTCCACAAAAGAAATTTCACCACGTTTAATAGCCACTATACCCTCCCCAAGCCATCTAACTCCATTTGAGAAAACTCTTGTTCAATTTGTTTCAATTCGCGTTGAATTTGTGGATCATAAGCCATCTGACTTATTTGAGACTCCAAGGAATTGTCATCGATGAGTGCCTGATTTTCAGAAAGAGATACCTTAAATTTGTTGAAGTGTTGAGAGTATTTTTGCTTAACGAAGTAAGCAATCGCATTCATAATCACGTCTGTTATTTCTTTTCCTTCTACTTGTGCAATTGAACTGAGTGCGGTTTCTAGCCTTGGATCATCAAGAGTAAATTGTTGCATCATTTGATACCTTATCTGATTTGATGAGTTATACTATTTTGGAGTCCAAAGCTTGCTGCTTTGGCAATGCATCCGACGCTCCAGCAAAGGACTCCACTAAACCTCAACCATTTTTAACATTTGAGTCGATCACACTCGACAGCACTGGCACCCTTGAATAGGAAATGTCTAAAATCAATAGGTAACAATTAGATCGGAAAAAGTTATAAGTCATTGATTACCGGTTGATTGACGAATAACTACTGAAGGTTTATCCCATTGAACGACCCCAGTGCCGTCATTGCTGTATTTTAAAAAAGTTGACTGACGTGATTTGAGGCTTAGAATACAAAATCCCTTATTATATACAATCCTTGTGCATTGTCAGACTAAAAACGTGATCATCAAGTAAAATGAAATGCTGTCATAACACTTTCAGAATGACAGCAAATATCCGATTTCTTAAAGAAATCGGATATTTTAAATAAACGCGCTTTGACGCGCTTTGACGCAAGAGACATCCAAATAGACATGCACCTTTTGCGTCACTTGCGTGCGTTAATTCTTATCAAAGCACTTGATATTCAAAGAAATTAGAATTTAATTAAAATCCCAGCCGAAAAGACGTTCTCGTCGCGGTAATCATTATCACTGTCAGTTTGGCGATAACCGGCAAAGACATGGGTGCGCTTACTGAAATGATACTTAGCACCGAGTGCCCAGCTTAAAGCATCTTCATCTAAGGCCTCACCATTGGTGTCTATCAATCTGAGTTTGTCGTCAATGTCAGACAAATAACCGGCCACCCAACCCGCGAGGCTGACACTTTGTACCCGATAATCAAAAGAACCTATCACGTATTTTCCACCCTCCGGATTATTATCGAAAACCCCCAGCTCCGCATCTTCGTATTGAAGAGCGAGTTTCACTCCAGAGAACTTAACCCGGGCACCGACTTTCCAGTTACGGAACTCATCATTATTCCAAGCCGCGCCACCCGGCGAAAGTTGGTTGTCCCCGACATCAAGATAAGCAGCATAAGCCCACAGATCCAAGTTTTGTGTCTCCAACAGCAATTCGGCATTGCCACCGCGCTTGTCAGCATTGTCATCACCCATGACTTGTACCCGTGCCTTAACCGGCCCCAATTTAAGACCCAATTCCACCGCCCCCGGTATATCACTATTATGTACCACACCTGATGTGTTGATAGCACGGGCCGGGTTAATGCCCACTTTTCCAGTAATGGGATCAGCGACAACCGAGCGTTGATCGCCGGCCGCATTCCAGTTCCAATGAACTTCATTATATCGGCCAGCCGACATGCCACCCCCGGTGCCACGGGCTTGCATAGACGTATATATCCACGGATCTATCAGCCCTTTCGCATTTCTATAAGCCCCCCGCAATTTCCCATACTTTATATGGAAAACGGAATTTCTAAAACCAACCCAAGCCTCTAAACCAGGGCCTAAGCCAGAGTTATCAGTTGTATGAAAAGTAGTACGATAACGCGCATAAGGCGTAAAACCAACCACCTTTTTATCGAAATCAAAATCAAAGCTGAGTAAATTGGGGCCATCATTAAGAATGCCACCATACCGATCTTCTGTCAGCGTTTGACGACTCATGTCATCAGAGGTTTTCTCAAAGCCAAGGCCCTTACTTATATTGCCCCTAACGATATTTTCGTCACCATTAGCAACTTCCACACTGGCCGCTTCCGCGCCCATTTGACCATAAAACTCGATACCGGCGTGGGTTGTCATTGGGGCCGCCAGCGCCGCGGCGACAGCCAATGTCAGTGTTTTTCGAGTCATAACGTTTTCTCCGTTGGTAATCAGTAATGGGTAATCGGTAATGGATAATGAGTAATCTGTAATCGGTAATGGCGGCCGGCTGATTTAGATCATTAACCGATTAGCAATTACAAATTACCACTTGAAAAGCGGCGTACTATTATCACGCACACGAGCCATTCTGAGGCCTAGAAATTTTTAAACAAGAACATGATCCAAATCGCTTGCACACTAAAGTAATGGGTAATCAGTAATTATAAGGGATTTCTAAAAAAGGATTGTTGATGAGAACGTTTTGAAGTGCGACTCAAATTTTCAAGACTATTTAACCACTCAAAGTGGCATTATATCCCTTATTAGAAATCCATTATAAAATACAATCCTTGTCGTTATTGAAAAATACCCGGAAAATGGGAATGCGCCCAATAACACAAGGCGAAAAGTCCAAGATAAATCTTGGACTCCAAATAAATCTTGGACTCCATCAGACTACCGGAAACCAGCCCACTCTTTCCATAATGACTTGCCATAAGCCATCAGGAATGATAAGTGATTTTTGATCATTCTTGTCACAAATCACAAATCACAAATCACAAATCACAAATCACAAATCACAATTAGCTTCGCATACCTACGGTTCACAAATCACAATTCACAATTCACAATTCACAATTTACAATTCACAATTCACAATTCACTGTAAAATGGCTTTTGCCCCTTGCGCTTGAATTGTTGTCGCTAAGCGTTTTAAACTAAGCAACATCTCATCGGTATGGGCACCAATTTGACCAGCAAATCCTTTGCCTCGCGGCATGACGTAGGCCGCCGCGGTAATGACCGTGCCCACGCCATGAGCGCGAGCGCGATAGTAGGCAATTTCGGCCTCAGTTAGGCGATAAATCGCCTACTACAAACAAGTTAAAGGGTTGAAATAAGGGCTTATATTTTTGATTCATAAGGATTTTTTCAATAGGGCTGCTGGTTTGACTCCTACCACGGTTAGGCGATAAATCGCCTACTACAAACAAGTTAAAACGAAAATTATGGGCATCCACGAACTTTCTATAGACCATTTTTTATCCCTAGACGAAGCCCAATGTGAACAGCGCATTATTGCTGCTAAAGCGGCACTCGGTAAACGCTTAGTGATGCTTGGACATCATTATCAACGTGAAGAGGTTTTTAAACACGCTGATTACTCTGGAGATTCTCTCAAATTGTCGCGCCAAGCGGCCCAATCGGAGGCCGAATACATCGTGTTTTGCGGCGTACATTTTATGGCCGAAGTCGCCGACATCTTGTCGAGGCCTGAACAAAAAGCGATTTTGCCCGATTTAGCGGCCGGCTGTTCAATGGCAGACATGGCTAACCTTGAAACCGTTGAACAAGCTTGGCGCGAACTGTCTGCCGTATTGGATGCTGATGAACATATCACGCCTATTACTTATATTAATTCGGCCGCAGACTTAAAAGCCTTTTGTGGCCGTCATGGCGGCATTGTGTGTACTTCTTCTAATGCCGGGCGAGTGTTGGAATGGGCCTTTAGTCAACGCGAAAAAGTGTTATTTTTTCCAGATCAACATTTGGGCCGTAATACAGGCTATTCAATGGGGATTCCATTAGAAGAAATGGTCAACTGGGATTTTGATAGGCCTAATGGCGGTTTGACTGAGGAAAACATCAAAAAAGCCAAAATCCTCCTCTGGGATGGCTTTTGTTCCGTCCATCAACAGTTTCTTCCGGAACATATTGACCAATTCCGTGCCACCTATCCCAACGGCAAGGTGGTTTCTCATCCAGAGTGTTCATTTGAAGTCTGCCAAAAATCCGATGAAGTAGGTTCTACGGAATCTATTATCAAAACGATTAAAGCTTCTCCGCCCGGCACACGCTGGCTCGTCGGCACCGAAGTCAATTTAGTCAACCGCCTCGCGCAACAAAGCCAATCGGAAGGCAAATTAGTCCATTACATGGCCCCTTTTGTGTGTATGTGTTCAACCATGTATCGCATTGATCCACAGCACTTATTATGGACACTAGAGAATTTAATGGCCGGAAAAATCGTTAATCAAATCAAAGTATTACCTGAAATGGCCGAACAAGCGCGTTTAGCGTTGGAACGGATGTTAGCGGTGTCGCCCTAATAGTCTGTCAGGAGTCCAAACTTTAGTTTGGCAACGCCCTCAAATCCGTCCAAACGATCGGTCGGCAGGAATCAGTTTGGCAATGCCAGAGAATTAATGGCCGTGCCAAGTTACTGGCCGATTCCTGTTACGTTTCCATACCACCCAAACGTTAAAGAAATCCTATTTTTCAAAAAAATAGGATTTCTCAGTGATATGGATATTTCCGCCCTCCCGCACTAGTACAGTAAGGCGGAAGTTTCCATACCACCCTAACGCCAACGGCTAAAGCCGTTGTCTAAAAGCTTAAGTACGTATCAGGGCACTATAAGAGAGTTAGTAGGATGCAAGCTTAACGATGCTTTTAGATAACCGATGCAGGCTGTTGTCTGAAGAGCTATTGTACCCTGAAGGGCACTGCAAGAGGGTTAGTAGGCTTTAGCCGACTTTAGCTTTTGGCTGAGGTGGTACGGAAACTGGAGCGATCCTGCACTAGTTAAACTTCCTCTACCATTTCTGTGTAATAGGAGTGAATAGCCACAGGTGCAACCTGTGGTACTCGCCCAAAGCCTGGGGCGATGCCCCAGGCTATATTAATCTCGCCCCGTTGGGGCTACCAGGGGCGTTGCCCCTAGCTAGATTAATTTCGCCCAAAGCCTGGGGCGATGCCCCAGGCTATATTAATCTCGCCCCGTTGGGGCTGACTTGTTAGCCCTGAAGGGGCGTATTATTAAAGCCAGGGGCAACGCCCCTGGAGCTGCCCCTGGAGCTTATTATCTTTATTCGTTTTCTTTGATTATTGTTGTACTATACTTAGTTTGGCTCGCCCAAGATAAATCTTGGACTCCGGTTTGGCTATCCTTCCGTCCAAACTTTAGTTTGGCAAAAAACACTCACTTTTCACTTGGTAGATAATCAATTCATGGCAAAAAAAAATCTGTATGAACTCCTTGAAATATTACCAGAGGCGACTCAAGACGAAATCAAAGCCGCCATGATACGCTTAGGGAAAAAATATGCCACTCAAAGTCAAAAAAATGAAACGGTACGCGCCCATTTCAATCAAATCAAAGAGGCTTACAAAATCCTGTCCAGTCCATTCCGACGTGCCAGTTATGATGATTTCCTAAGACAGAGCATTGAGGAGAAGAAGAACAGTAAGGAATACCAGCGTCGTCTCAAAGAAAAGGTAATCAAAGGATGGCAAATCGGCAAACAGTACGCGATTAAAGGAGGGCAAATCACCAAAAAGACCGTTCTATCAGTCTGGCAATTTAGCAAACGGCTGGCTCAAAAAGGATGGCAATTCAGCAAACGGCTGGCTCAAAAAGGATGGCAATTCGGCAAGCCGCTGGCTCAAAAAGGATGGGAAGTTAGCAAACAGCAAACTCATAAAGGATGGCAATCAGGCAAACAGCAAGCCATTAAAGGATGGCAAATGGGTCAACAGCCCATTTTAAAAAAAGGGCAAACCGACAAGCAGCAGACTCCCAAAGAACTGGATGCCGACGAGCTGAAACTTATCAAAGGGTGGAAAGTAGTCAAACAGCGGCCCTCCTCAAGGTATCTTAGAAAAACGCTACTACCGGGCGAGAAAATTCTGCACCAAGCCCAAACTCACTGGTTTTATTATTTGGATTTCGGAGCAGTGTTGCTCGTTATTTTTTCGATTTATTTATTAGTGTTTAACCCACCTTTTATTGGAGAAAGTATGCCCACGGTATCGCTATGGGTACCCAAAATTATCTCAAAACAGAGGCTAGAATTCCCGGTATGGTACTTGGGTTTAATAGCATTATTATTTGTTGGGCTAATGATGCTTTGGGAAGCTTTTGTTACTGGACAAACCACACAATTAGCAGTGACTTCAAAACGAATCCTTTTCAAATGTGGTTTATTGAATAGGACAATCATTGAAGTCAAATTGAGGCGATTTGAAAGTATCACGATACACCAAAATATCTTAGGTATCATTTTTTGCTATGGCACAATAACCATTACCGGTATGGGAGGAGTAAAAATTAGCGTACCCAACATTCTGGCACCATTCAGACTCAGGAAAATCATCTGGCTGGTTTTGGAAGAATACGTAGAAGAAGAAAGTTTTGAGGAATGACTGGAGTCCAAGATTTATCTTGGACGTCTGAGGAGTCCAAGATTTATCTTGGACGTCTATCTTTCATAAAAAAACCAAGGTTTTGTCGAACTAGCGGTTTTTTTTGAGGGCCAGGTTATGAAATTGGAAGGAGTCCAAGATTTATCTTGGACGTCTATCTTCATAAAAAAACCAAGGTTTTGTCGAACTAAAATGAAAAATGAAATTGTAGGGCATGCAAGAAATTGTAGGGAGCCGACTGCTAAGCCGCAAGAAACCCCAAATTATTTAATGGAACTTCAAACGACTGAATTCAAATAAAATCAGCACCACGACACAAAGAGAGAAAAAATGGTGCCCTGAAGAGGAATTGAACCTCTGACCTTCCCCTTAGGAGGGGGACGCTCTAATCCAACTGAGCTACCAGGGCAAGATAGGTAAAATGAAAGGTAAAAAAAAATGGTGGAGCCGAGGAGGATCGAACTCCTGACCTTGGCATTGCGAACGCCACGCTCTCCCAGCTGAGCTACGGCCCCACGAGAAAAATGAAAAATGAAAAATGAAAAATGAAAAATGAAAAATGTCCCAAATGAAAATGAAAAATGTCCCAAATGTAAAAATGAAAAATGTCCCAAATGAAAAAAAATTTCCAAGCAAAAGTTTTTAGAAAAAACTTTTGCCTAGAAAAAAAAATGTACCACGAAAAATGGCACGTCATGAAAAATGAAAAATGAAAAATGTACCACGAAAAGTAGGCGCGTATTCTACACGAATTAAATCGATTGTGCTAGTCGTTTTTGATTTTTTTTTTCACTCTCTGAAAAAATAATAGTAACGTATTGAAATATAAAGTTTTTATATATTTTTGACTCATTCAATTGTTAATAACCCCAGCAGAGATGCGAGGAGTCAATGCCATTAAGTTAAGGGCTTTGCACGTGGAATTGTAAGGGCTTTGCACGTGGAATTGTAAGGGCAACCGCAAGGGATTGGGCAACCACAAGGGATTGGGCAACCACAAGGGATTGGGCAACCACAAGGGATTGCCATAACGATAATGGCATTGAAGCGAGGAGCTGAGCTACGGTTCACAATTAGCTTCGCTCGCTGAGCTACGGTTCGTTTACGTCGTTTACGTCACCATTCACCATTCACCATTCACACAATTCACCATTCACAATTCACAATTCACAATTTTACAATCGCGCTGTCCGCAAACGTTGCAAGGCCGCCCGTACCTGACTAGGGGCCGTCCCACCGATATGATTACGAGCATTGACTGAACCTTCCAGCGTTAACACGTCATACACATCATCCTCAATCAACGCCGAAAAGCTTTGAAAAACATCCAAGCTCAAAGCATCCAAATCACAATCGGCCTCAATGCAATATCGCACCGCCTTGCCAACAATCTCATGGGCATCCCGAAACGCCACACCTTTGCGAACCAAATAATCCGCCAAATCCGTCGCCGTCGTAAAGCCGCGCTGCGCCGCGGCCCGCATTTGTTCACGTCGCACCTGCATGGTCGGTATCATATCAGCAAAAACGCGCAAACAGCCTTTTAACGTGTCCACGGTATCAAACAACGGCTCTTTATCTTCTTGATTATCTTTGTTATAAGCCAACGGCTGCGATTTCATCAAAGTCAATAGACTGGTCAAATGACCATACACGCGCCCCGTTTTACCACGCACCAATTCTGGCACATCAGGATTTTTTTTCTGAGGCATAATAGAAGAGCCGGTACAAAAAGCATCGCTTAACTCAATAAAATTAAATTGTGCAGACGACCATAACACCAATTCCTCCGAAAAACGCGACAAATGCATCATCAGCACAGCGGCCGCGGCCGCAAATTCAATCGCAAAATCACGATCACAGACGGCATCCAACGAATTTTCTGCGAGAGTATCAAAGCCCAACAATTGGGCGGTGTAGTGGCGAGCAATAGGATAACTAGTGCCCGCCAAGGCGGCCGCGCCAAGGGGCATACAATCAACTCGTTTGCGACAATCTTGCAAACGGGCCCTATCACGCAATAACATTTCGCACCACGCCAACAAATGATGTCCAAACGTGATAGGCTGGGCACTTTGCAAATGAGTAAAACCGGGCATGACTGTCTCCGCTTCACGCTCGACAACCTCAGCCAAAGTAGTAATAAGGCGCGTCAATTCACTACTAATCAGATCGATTTCAGCGCGCAAATAGAGGCGAATATCCGTAGCAACCTGATCATTTCGAGAGCGCCCCGTGTGCAACTTTTTACCCACCGCACCGATTTTCAGCGTCAGCCGGCTTTCGATATTCATGTGAACATCTTCCAAAGCGACTGACCAATTAAACGCGCCCCGCGCAATTTCTTGCTGAATTTCCGTGAGGCCTTCAACAATTTGTGTACATTCCGCCTCCGTCAAAACGCCGACATAAGCCAACATCCGAGCATGGGCAATTGATCCCATAATGTCATACTCATATAAACGGTGATCAAAGCTCACGGAAGCCGTAAACGCCTCAACAAAAGCATCGGTGGAAGCAGTAAAACGCCCACTCCAAAGTTTTTCTATCATTTTTGTAATTGGTAATTAGTCGAGTTTGTAGTAATAAGGTTTGTAGTAGGGTTTGTAGTAGGGTTTGTAGTAGGGTTTGTAGTAGGGTTTGTAGTAGAGTTTGTAGTAGAGTTTGTAGTAGAGTTTGTAGTAGTCGCTTTAGCGACTATATACTAATGAAAAATGAATTCTATGCAAAAGTCATTCTAAAAAAACTCAGTTTGTAGTAGTCGCTTTAGCAACGATAGACTAATGAAAAATGACTATATTACATAAGCTTATAAATTGACATAAAATTTAATGTTATACTCAAAAATGTTTGATAAACCTTTCACAACTTAAATAACTACCGAAAAGCCCCAACGGGGCGATATTAATATAGCCTGGGGCAGCGCCCCAGGAAATCCTGCCTTATGCCCACGTTGAGTATAAAATATTTATGTGTCTTTACTTATAATACTAAAAACGTTCTTTTGAATCTGATAATCGCTAAAGCGACTACTACAAACCAAGCAATGATAGTCGCTAAAGCGACTACTATACTCAAGAATGGAACAGACTTTTTGAGAAACCTTTCACAACTTAAGCAACTACCGAAAAGCCCCAACGGGGCGATATTAATATAGCCTGGGCTGCGCCCCAGGAAATCCTACTACAAGCTAAATAAAGCCATGCGACTAAAACAATTTTCAGTTAAGGGATACAAGAATTTTCGACAAGAAATTGTTCTTGAAGATATGGGAACTATTTGTGCTATTCACGGTGAAAACAATGTAGGCAAATCGAATTTGCTTGAAGCGATGCAATTGTTTTTTCAACTTTGCGGCAAATTGCTCACCACAGCTCCAGGTGTCGCCATCCGCTTGAGTGCAAAAGAATTGGCACCACTTGGATTTAAAACGAGTGAAATATTTACTCTGGGATTAAAAAATCCAATTGCTATGAAAGCGATATTAATGAGTAAACAAGAAGAGTTTGCACAACGGGCTATCCAACAACTTAAAACCTCCGAAATACATATCAGTATTGAACTCAAAACAGTTCAAAATGATAACCTTGAATGCGAACTAACAACACTCAAATCTTCTGATGGCACCGATTTTATCGACGCCCATATCAATTCCGGCTTATTAGAACGTGTATTCACGTCATACAAAGAAAATCCGTTTGCACTCGTGGGTGTTGATCGGCGTATTTCAGAAAATGAAATAGAGACGGTGCGAAATATTGTGCCTCAAACGCTTCTGTTAAAACTTTATGACATGAGAGATTCTCTCGACGATTCAGTTTATAAAAGTGAACTGTTTGTGAGAACATTACAAAGATTTAATGATGTGCTTGGTGAAGGTGAATTTGTCGCCATCTTTAACCGTCATACCAACCGCGCCAATCTCGCGTTTCAGCCAAAGAAATCAAAATTTGGACGAATGCCCATTGAGATACTCGGTTCTGGGATTCAACAAATCGTTGCCCTCGTAGCGCGATTATTAGTGAGTGACGCGACTTTTGTAGCGATTGAAGAGCCAGAATTGAATTTGCGTTATACGCTACAACTGCGCCTACGGGAAATTTTCAAAGAAATTGCGGAAGATCCTTTTGGGCCTCAACAAATATTTATAAGCAGTCACTCTCCCGCGTTTGAGTTTGGCGAACATTTTTACGCCATGCGCTTTAGCAGCGAGGGGCCGACAGTCGAACATCGTCCTATTCAAGAAGCCAGTATTTTCACCCAACATTATGCCGACGCGCCTTCCACTTTAGAAAGTGCGCCGATGGGATACGTCTCAAGCGACGGATTAGTAAAATTACCAGAATAAGTGGCTCAGCAAAAGTCTTTTAAGATAACAAGCAGCAATAGTCGCTAAAGCGACTACTACTCTAGTCACCAAAAAAGTTAAAGGATTTGTGCGTACCTACTTATGCTCGCAAAGAACTTGAGATTGAACAAGGGGGTGGCGTTGTTTTTGTAAAGCGCAAGGATGGTGGACATATAGTTCACAAAAATATTGATAACTATTGACATATCAATACAGTGTGGATAAAGTTCAAAAAAATATTGATAATTATTGATATTGGCTGGGCATTATCTAAAAAGAACTTGACATTTTGTACTTTTTTTAAGTAACATAAGAGTGCTTGAGGTGGTTAGCCTTCCACATCAAAAAAAATGGATTCTCAAGCATTCAAGTAACCCTAAGCTCTCATTAGGCGAAGGGATAAAGGGCTGATACTCCCTTATTCACTTCTATTAATAGTGTTGACTCATTTGTTGACATGTCAAGAGTTGTCAATAGAATTGCTATCTGTAGTAAAATTAACCGACTTAACAACGAACATTCGTATGAATTTATACTCAAGATGGGAACAAATTGGACTTTTTGAGAAACCAAAATAACTAGAAAGGGGCGTTTCCAGGCAAGCCCCAATGGGGCGAGGGACAACGCCCCTTATAGCCCCAACGGGGAGAGATTAATATAGCTAGGGGCAACACCCCTGGCTTGGGGCTGAGTATAATCTCGTTGTCTCTACTCTTGTGCATACAGAAAAATTGTTTGATTTAAAACAAAAACATAAAGGGAATTACGATCTTGATACAATCAATCAATCACCGATTTCTAAAGGTGTTATAGACATTCAGATAATTATTTAGTCCCCTTTAGGGGACTTTCGCTTTCAGTTGGCTGTTTTGAAATGCTGATTGCAGGACATGCACATTCCGAAGACTATTTACTCATCACTCAAGATAGTGGCGAAGAATTTAAAGGTGTTGACAAAAAAACCAATTTAGATAGCCTAGAAGTTGCAGTTGATCAACTTCTACAAGAAACGAGACTTAAGTGACAGCACAACCTTCTTCAGCAAACCCAAGCAAATGGCGGCGTTTTTTTTCCCGCCGTGACACGCCGCAACCCGGCCCCATTGTACTCGATAGGCCACATATATATATTTTACCCACCCATTCTGGCTTTTTATTTACGCTAGTCTTGTTAGTCATGCTACTCGGCTCCATGAATTACAACAATAGCATGGGCTATGTACTAGCCTTTTTATTGGGCAGTATGGCAATCGTATCCATTTTACACACCCATCGCACCCTATTAGGATTACGCATAGAAGCCGGCAAAGTGGCCCCCACCTTTGCTGGCGAAACCGCACAATTTCAATTAGGGTTAGATAATCGTGAACACGCCGCCCGTTACGCTCTAGTTTGGCTACGCGATCCCAACATTCATACCAATTGGCTGCGCGATTCCAATCTTCAAAAAATAAAATCGAAAAAATTTATTATAGACTTAGCCGCAGATCAGCGCGTCAGTATCAACATTCCCGTTCCTACCACGCAACGTGGGCGGGTTTCTTTAGGCCGAGTAACCGTGTACACTCGTTTTCCTTTAGGACTCTTTCACGCTTGGTCGTATGTTCACTTAGAAGCTTCTACCCTAGTCTATCCACAACCACGAGGCCATAAAACCTTACCATTGGGCCAACAATCCGACAATACCGGCGAAGGTAGCCCCCGCGACGGTGGTGGTGAAGATTTTATAGGCTATCGAGATTACAAACCCGGCGACTCACCACGACATATTGACTGGAAAGCCGTCGCCCGTGAGCAAGATTGGATGATTAAACAATTTGGCGGCATGAGTACCACCACCGTATGGCTAACCTGGGACGACGTCAGCACACTGAATAACCTTGAAGCGGCATTGTCGCAATTATGCCTCTGGATATTAGTTGCCGAAAACCAAGGAGCAGAATATGGATTAAAAATCCCCGGCAGCACCCTCTCCCCGGATAGCGGCGAACAACACCGTGAGCGATGTTTACAAGCGTTAGCCTTATTTTCTTCCTAATAGTCAGTCGTCCAAACTAACGTTTGGAAGAGGAATCCAAACTTTAGTTTGGAAGAGGAATCCAAACTTTAGTTTGGGTTATACGGAACGCACTTCAAATCTGTGAAAATGACAAAACGAACTTTTATTCAAATCCTAGCAAAATTCTATACTTATCATTAATTTAACCATTTTTCATTATTCATTATTCATTATTCATTATTCATTATTCATTATTCATTTTTCATTATTAAAGCATACCAATGACAACCCGCCCTCTCTTTCCCAGTTTATCGTCCCTTAAATGGCTGATGGCAACATTAGTATTAGTCATCTTACCGCACATTTTTCGCTTAGCTTGGTGGATTCCACCAGTCTTTTTTGCACTGCTATTATGGCGTTATCTGATGACATGCCAGCAATGGCGCTTGCCCGGTACAGCACTACAACTTATCCTTGTAGTGTTCATGTCACTGAGCGTTTATCTCAGCTACGGAACAATATTTGGACGCGATGCCGGCGTTGCCCTAATAGTGGTTATGTGTGGACTCAAACTGCTAGAAATCAATAGCCCGCGTGACGCTTTATTGCTTTGTTTTTTAAGCTATTTTCTTATAATAACCAACTTCTTATACTCTCAAACCCTCCCCACGGCGCTATATATGGGGATAGTCATGCTAGTAGCAACGGCCACCCTTATCAGTTTGAGCGACGAAAATAATCGCTTGCCAATACGCCAACGTCTGCGCTTATCGGCCACCTTATTAATACAAGCGTTGCCAATAATGTTAGTACTCTTCATCCTATTTCCCCGGGTAGCGGGGCCATTTTGGAGCTTACCCAAAGATGCACATAGTGGTATCACCGGTTTAAGTGATAACATATCACTAGGCAATATCAGCCAACTAAGCCTCTCAGATGAAATCGCCTTTCGTGTCAAATTCGACAGCGAAATGCCGCCGCCTGAGCAACGCTACTGGCGAGGGCCGGTATTATGGTGGACCAATGGGCGCGACTGGAAAAGCGGATTTCAAAAAAGCACCATCGTCAAACAAATCAACCTTCACCCCACTGGCAAACCGTTTGACTACACCGTAACTTTAGAACCGCACAACAAACGCTGGTTATTTGCCTTAGAACTACCCGCTTTCGCGCCGCCCCAAGGTTATATATCCCCAGATTACCAAATGTTGGCATTTATTCCAGTACACCAAAGGATGCGTTATCGACTGCGCTCCTATACCAATTATCGTGCTAAACTCCTCACACCGTTACAACGCCGCCTCGCTTTGCAATTACCCTATAGAAAACATCCTCGCGCCCGTGCCTTGGCCGCGCAATGGCGGCAAGACAACCCACAGCCAGAAGCCATTGTGCAACGCGCCCTACGACATTTCAATCAAGCGCCATTTACATATACCTACACGCCCCCCTTACTGCTAAATGACCCGATAGATGAATTTCTATTTGAAACTCGCCAAGGATTTTGCGAACATTACGCAGCCGCCTTCACCATCCTAATGCGAGCGGCCGGCATTCCTGCACGAATAGTAACAGGCTACTTAGGCGGCTCCGTTAACCCAATCGGTAACTATTTAATAGTACGCCAACGCGATGCTCACGCCTGGAGCGAAGTTTGGTTACAAGACAAAGGTTGGGTGCGGGTGGAACCGACTGGCGCTATCGCACCGGAGCGGGTAGAACAAGGTATTGACACAGCACTACCAACCGAATTTAATCCCCTTGGCTTAGAAATAAATTGGGATCGCGACTCCCTCCCGGTTAAAATGTGGCAACAACTACGCAATAGCTGGGACACCATCAACAACGGCTGGAATCAATGGGTACTCGGCTATGGGCCGGCACGCCAAAAACAACTCTTAAACCGCTTAGGACTAGAAGGCATCAACTGGCACGGCATGGCGATGCTACTTATGTTCATCATAACCTGTTTATTATTGAGCTACGCAGCTTGGATGTTTTTACGTCCGCAATTAATCGTGCGTGATCCGGTACAACAAATTTATCGACGCTTTTGCAAAAAACTAGCACGGCACGGTTTGCATCGCCATCCCAACGAAGGCCCATTGACTTATGCGGCCCGTGCCAGTGCCGCCCGTCCCGAATATGCGGCCTCCATTCAACAAATCATTGAACTCTACGTGCAAACCCGTTATCGTAGTAAAATTGAAACACTGCCACAATTACGCACGGCAGTGCGGCTTTTTCAGTGATCAGTTTTATCGTTCACAGTTTTTCAGTTATCATTTATCATTTATAAGTTATACTGAGCACCGTCATCCTTAAGTTATACTGAGCACCGTCATCGAAGGAGTTTTTCTGTCATTTCGACTTAAGGAGAAATCTTATTGAAGTGACAAAAGCGCAATTTGTGAACGTTTTCTGTCATTTCGACTTAAGGAGAAATCTTATTGAAGTGACAAAAGCGCAATTTGTGAACGAAGCAAAGTATGTAATTTCTACTGAGCATCGCCATAAACTGAGCCCGTCATCGAAGGAGTTTTTCTGTCATTTCGACTTAAGGAGCTTTAAGTTTTTCTGTCATTTCGACTTAAGGAGAAATCTTATTGAAGTGACAAAAGCGCAATTTGTGATCGAGGCAAAGTATATAATTTATTATTTATCAGTAAACAACGGATAAGTTTCCAGTGATCACTGTTCACTGAAAAACTGATCATTGAAAACAGAAAACTGTGAACGATAATAAAAACAGGAGAACTAAATGTCAGTTAAACACCCCATCATAGCCATTACCGGCTCATCCGGCGCTGGAACCACCACCGTCAAAAAAGCCTTTGAGGATATTTACCGCCGTGGTAGATACAAAGCCGCAATTGTCGAAGGTGATAGCTTCCATCGCTACGATCGTCTGGAAATGAAAAAAGCCGTTGAAGAAGCTGACAAAGAAGGTAGAAATCTCAGCCACTTCGGCCATGACGCCAATCTCTTTGATAAACTTGAAGATTTATTCCACAAATACTCCGAAACTGGCTCAGGACAAATCCGTAAATACCTGCACAATGAGGAGGAGGCCGCGCCCTACAACCAATCGCCCGGCACCTTTACGCCATGGGAGGACATTTCACCCAACACCGATTTACTGTTTTATGAAGGCCTACATGGCGGTGTTGTCACCTCAGAAGTGAATGTGGCGCAATGGGTAGATTTATTAATTGGCGTGGTACCCAGTGTCAATCTGGAATGGATCCAGAAAATCAGTCGCGATGTGGGTGAACGTGGCTATTCTGCCGAAGCGGTGACTCACACCATTTTGCGGCGCATGCCCGATTATGTGCAGCACATCACTCCGCAATTTACCCATAGCCACATCAACTTTCAACGGGTACCCTTGGTAGACACCTCCAACCCCTTTATTGCCCGCGACATTCCTACCGCTGATGAAAGTCTGGTGGTGATTCGCTTTAACAAATACCGCGAGCAAAATTACGCGTATTTGTTGTCGATGATTCACGACTCATTTATGTCGCGTCCCAATACCTTGGTTGTCCCCGGTGGTAAAATGGGATTTGCCATGCAAATCATCTTCCGCCCCATCCTCAGCGGTATGATGGAAAAACGCCGCAAACTTATGGAGTTATAGACTGGTTGCACTCTCACCTTCCGGGGAATTTCGTTGGTTTTTAGAATAAAACCTTTTGACTCAAATTGACTCAAATATTATGCGGAAAATTCTCAAAAACCAGGGGAACTAGCAAAACGGTTTCTCAACACGGAGGACACTGAGTTCTCTGTGTTGATAATTTCGCCTAAAAATATCAACCGTGTGCAGTATAACGTATTCAGTTTTCAGTTTTCAGTTTTCAGTTTTCAGTTTTCATTCGTATTCCATAACTACACCATTTTCAATGAACCGGGGTGCCGCTGGAGAGGGAAATAGGCATATTTATACTCAAATCGGCCGATTACCCAATTTCCTTGCTGTTTGATAAGCGTAATAACGGCTACAAATTGTCCACCCTGAAAACTCGCCAGCACTTTATAGCGAGGGCTGACATGCCACCAATAGGCGGTAGAACGAAACAATCCGCCCTTGGCACCGTGATAATTCAATAATTCCCCCAAACATGTAAAAACAACGTTTATCTTAGATAACTGCTCAGATGTCATCTGTTGTCGCAAATCGTCGCTGGCGTGAATTAAAAACTCACTCTCATCCCAATCTGCCAACAAGCCTAACATCGTCGTATTAACAAATCCCCGCGCCTCAATGTTCATCTGCTGCAGACTAAAACTACCATATCCCGCCCCTAGCGTGATAGAGATGAAGAGCAACACCACAAAACCGCGTCGAGTGGTGAATAAGTTATGAAAGAGACTGTTTAAGCGCATAGTTCATTCTCTAGTTGTTCAGAAAAATCCCACCATTGAGAAATCAGATTTTTCCAAAAAATCGGATTTATTGGCTCCAAAGAAATGTATTTTCAAGGAATAATCATTTATGAAAACTGGCATATTCGTCAACACTGACGATGGATTAGGGAAGGGTAAATTAGTCTCAGTCAATGAAAAAATTGGCAAAGTCAGCTTTTTTCACTCAATTACGCAACGTGAAGAAAAAGAATATCCTCTCAATGAATTAATGCGTGCTTATCTTTATCCGTATACCCGTGTTTACGTCCAAACAGAAGAAAGCATTTGGCGAGTTGGACGTATTATAGGATGGAAGCTGATGGAGGATGAGACGATTGAATACGAGGTTCGTTTTCCAAACAACAAATATGGTCACTATTCAGAAACTGATTTAGAAATCCGCGCCCTAAAACCCCTCATAGAGCCAACTGAAGTCCTTGCCTTTGGTGGAATTGAAACGCAATTTTTCCACGATAGGCGCAAGCAAGTTGTCGATATGCTTATCGGACTCCGTGCCGCCTCGCAAAGCATGACGGCATTGCTCTCTTCGTCCATTGAATTTGTACCGCACCAAGTCGAAGTTGTACGGCGTGTATTGGAAGATCCGTTACAGCGTTATTTGTTAGCTGATGAAGTGGGTATGGGCAAAACGATTGAGGCTGGCATCATTATTCGTCAGTGTCTACTTGATGATCCTTCTAGTCAAGTAGCAATACTGGTGCCACCTCATTTAGTGACTCAATGGCAGCATGAATTAGCGGATAAATTTAGGATTCAGCACTTTCCTTCATCCGTATCCGTATTGCCTTATGCCGCTGCGACACAAATTCAGAATCAACACCTTGATATGTTAGTCATTGACGAAGCGCATCATGTCGTCAGTCAAACCAAGGGTTTAGAACTCTCTGAGGCGATACGTCAATTAATTAAAAAACAAGCACTTGCCAGCAAAAGACTGTTGCTATTGTCTGCTACCCCCGTATTGGGGCATGAAGAAACAATGCTTGCTATGCTTAATCTGTTGGATGCAGACACCTACCGTTTAGAGGATTTAGTTGCATTCAAAGAAAAAGTCCATAAACGCCAAGAATATGGGCGTTTCTTGCTCGGCTTACGGCCTGATGCCGATAGTTCTGTGTTGCTTCAACGGGCTGAACAAGCCGGCGAATTGTTTCCATATGATGCGATAGTCACCGCCTTAGCCGCGCAACTCATCGAGACTGAGACGGAACAAAAAATTTATCATCAATTGCGCTCATACATTGCGGAAACCTATCGTATTCACCATCGAGTGATACGAACCAGGCGCGAAGACACGCAAGGCTGGGAATTTATGCCACGCAGCCCTCAAGTGAATAATGGAAAAGCCATTAATTTATCTCATGTCCGCGTTGAAATTGATGAAGATCAGCGTCTTGCCGCCTTAATAGATTTGTTAGAGCAATGGCGGAAAGCCTCACAAAGCCGTTTAGCCGACGAACCTGCCAAAGAATTTCAGTTGGCGCGTCGCTATGTCCGTTTATTTGAATCGCTGGGATGTGGTGCGGATGAATTGGCTCAAACGCTTGGACAATTTGACGAGACACCGAGTTTCGCGGCTGAAGCCGAAATCATCGCCGCCATGCGGACGACTTTGGCTAAATCTGCCGGACAGTTTGGCCGCTATGCGGTGGCAATTCAATGTCTCACCCAACTGAAAAAAGTGCTACAACAAACTAAACCGAATAGTCTCGTTAAGATAATCGTCTTCAGTTCATCCACAACGGATGCACAATGTTTATACCAGCGAGTCATTACCAAGCTTGATAAATCTGAAGTCTATACGTTACTAACAGAATCCGTGCGAGCAGACGAATCTGCCTTGCCACAATCGCTCGCTCATCAATTTTCAACGGATAACAAAGCTTGGCTTCTTATTTCTGATCGTCGCGGTGAGGAAGGGCAAAATTTGCATTTTGCTGATGCTATTTTGCATTTGGACTTACCTTTTTCGCCCTCCCGTCTTGAACAACGCATTGGGCGCTTAGATCGATTTGGGCGCACACAATCTGTGATTCGCCACCGCGTGTTGTTGCCCTCTGATGAGGACGACAGTCCGTGGTTGGCATGGTATGAATTGCTGGCTCACGGCTTTCAAATATTTAATCGCTCTGTTTCTGATGTACAATTTTTACTAGAGAAAACCGAAGAGAAATTAATCCGGCAATTTTACCGGCTAGGGGTGCCGGGATTGATTGATAGGGCGGATGAAATAAAAAGCCAACTCCAAGCCGAGCGTGAGCGATTGGATGAACAATATGCGCTTGATCAAGTGACAATGGGAACCAAAGGGCAAACTTTCTTTGATGCGATAGAAACGGCCGAAGAAGACGAAGAAGCCATTAAACAAGCTATCAATGGTTGGCTGTTGGGTGTCCTCAAATTCGGCCTACACTCAAAACATCAGAATAAAGAACCCTTTTTTTTAGAGTGGCATAAGCAAACCTTAATACCCCGTGAACCTTGGCAACCGCTATTTGAACCCTGTTTGGAAACCCCGCTTGCCTATCGACGTAACATTGCAGTACGTCAACGGGATGTCGATCTTATTCGTTGTGGTAGCCCATTGGTTGAAGTGCTTGAACAATTTTTGCGCTGGGATGATCGGGGAACCGTTTTTGCCACCTGGCGTATCAACCCGGCTTGGGTGGGACAAGAAACGATTTGGACGGGTTTTCGACTGTGCTATATTGTCCGAGCCGATCTTCAGCCTTTCAAAGAGGTACTCACTGAAAATGAGAGCTTGCTTGGTTTGCAAAGACGCGCCGATGGATTTCTACCACCTTGGACAGTGACACTACATATTGATTCTAACTTAGAAGAAGTGTCAGACTCAGAGATTTTAAGCCTCCTTGAACGCCCCTATAAAGATAAATCATCTGAAATCGGCCTCCGAGATTTCAATTTAGGGAGTCGTCTTGAAGCACTCCATAATGTCATTGCCCCCGATATTTTCATCTCTTTATGCCGACAAGTCCGTGATCTCTCTGAGCGCCGTTTGCGTGAAAGTCCGGTTTTTCAAGAACGTTTAACCAAAGCAATAACGGCAGCCAATACAGAAATCAAACAAGGCAACCAGCGTCTTAAACAACGTCAAGCCGCGCAACAACGTGAATTAGGCAAAACGGAAGGGCAAAGTATTGCTCACTTTCTGGCATTAAATGAGATGTTGTTGCAGAGTATTGAAAAACCTTATGTTCGTCTGGATGCGATTGGTTTTTTTGTGATAGCGGGCTATCCACCAAAGGAGGTGACTTCTATTTAATTATTCTGTTAATTCTGATCAGAATTTTCTGAATTAAAGAATTTCCAGAATGATACCTAAAATTTCTATCAGCCCCTTCGGTAAGTATTATTAAAGCCAGGGGCTTAGCCCCTGGAAAATATATTAATCTCTATCAGCCCCTTCGGTAAGTATTATTAAAGCCAGGGGCTTAGCCCCAATGCCATAAAGGATTGGGCAACCACAAGGGATTGCCCCTACGAAACCTCGCGTCTTTAGGGACTTTCGAGGTTTTCCAACCGGTTCGCCCAGGCTTAACTTAATGGCATTGGGGGCTTAGCCCCTGGAAAATATATTAATCTCTATCAGCCCCTTCGGTAAGTATTATTAAAGCCAGGGCTTAGCCCCTGGAAGGCTTAGCCCCTGGAAGGCTTAGCCCCTGGAAGTTAATTGCCATTTTTAGGTAATATTATTCTTCAGCTCTCATCTGCAATTCTTGAGTCATTGGCAAACGCACTGATTTCAACAAACGCCAATCATCCGCAGCCAGTTGAACATAAAAGGCACCGACGATTAATTCAGGTAAAGTGCCTTGATAACGATTGTCACCAATACGCTCTAAGAGCACTTCCTTATCAAAACCAGATCGCGTGCGGTGACTAAAACGGAGCGTGATTTGATTGGGTAAGTTGTAGTCAGGGTGCGCGTTGAGGTTTAGGTGGATCAATTGCTGTTCGACATTAAGACTTGCTTGTAAAGCGTGACGTGCTGCCGCCTTATCACGTTCTAAAGTACGATTGATTTCTAATCCCTGTTTATAATAATCATCTACCACTAAGCCATCATTGGAATTGATAGCAAGAGAAATCGTGATCATTCCCGCGATAACAGCAGACGCCGGAAATAAAATCAGCAACCAAACAAAAGGTTCACGATACCAAGGACGTTTCATTTTCAGTTACCCTTTATCAGTTATCAGTTATCAGTTATCAGTTATCAGTATCTTAAGCGCCACGAGTTCCACCTGGGGAAAGCAATCTCAAAAAAGCCTCAACCCTGAAAGGGTTGAATATGAAACGCAGTAACTCGCTACGCGAGATAATAGTTTACGCAATGACTTTAGCGCCTTGCGTTTGTAGTAGGTGCTTTTTTTTGCTAAGAGCGTGAACGAATTAAGTAAGTACAACGAATTACGCGGATAAACGAATTAAGTACAACGAATTACGCGGATAAACGAATTAAGTAAGTACAACGAATTACGCGGATAAACGAATTAAGTCTACCGAAAGAAACCCGACACTTGGGACACCTTTTCAAAAAAGCTGATCACCGACAAGCGTTAACATGGCCCCCAATTGACGAGGCTGTTCCTCAACAGGGTTAATTTTTATAAAAAGCTGTGCAAAAGGGCGACACTTGATAATAGCTTTTCTTCTTAAGCGCTGAAATAGTTTCGTCGGGTAGAGCGACTGCTTAAGATTAGCCGCAAGAGGTGTTCATTTGATGTACTTTTTTTCCAAAGCTAAAGTGGACTCCAATTAGACTTTTAATTCAGTCAATAACCATGTATTGTGTATGGATAAGGGTAGAAGAACTTTTGTGGGCCATGTTGTCATATAAATGACTTCAAATTTGACCTCTTTCGTTCTACTCTCAATAATAGCACTTTTGGGGGCCATGTTATCATTTGAACGACTTCAAAACCTGGGGCGATGCCCCACCTCAATGCCATTAAGTTAAGCTTTTCGGTGAGGGCAACCATAAAGGATTGCCCCTACGCGACATGACGGTTTGTAGGGGCAATCCCTTGTGGTTGCCCTTAACTTAATGGCATTGATGCCCCACCTGGGGCGATGCCCCAGGCTTTAATAACACGCCCCTTTGGGGCTAAAGCCCCTTTGGGGCTAAAGCCCCTTTGGTACGAATATCGATATAAAAATGAAAAATGTAGAACCTTGATTTCATAATAATTAATTCAACCCTTAATTCGCACTCTCAATAATAGCACTTTTGGGGGCCATGTTATCATTTGAACGACTTCAAAATAGTTTTTCAGCAATCTTGAAGGTTTTCAGGGCAACAAAATTCGGCCTAACAAGGGCCACATATCCGATTATTTCTATCCCGAAATTGACAGGTGTATTCGTCTTTGGCTTCCCCATATCGGCTTGTCATGGGTTGACATAACTTGGTTTTAGGGAACCACTTGCCCTCTTCAGTCATGTAACAGTCTTTAGGAATCAGCGTTTCTTTTCCATTATAGACTTCACAAATCGTCACCGTTTCAGGATCGACTTGACGCTTTTTCAGGAAATTGGTTAGCGTACAAATCTTATCAGCAAGATAAGATACCTGTACTGAATCGTCATCTTCTACAACATTGATGACTGCTTGGTATGTGTATGGTATTTTTTTGTCATACTTGGAACCAAACAGTTTGGTTAATAAATTCATTTGAGACCTCCATAACGATTTCCAATATTAGACTTGTCCGTAAATAAACAAGAAAGCCAGGTAGTTACACTGGCTTTAATAACACTTACCGAAGGGGCTAATAGAAAAGCCCCAACGGGGCGACATTAATATAGCCAGTGTATCTACCTGGAGGGAAGGTAACAAAACCCTTAGTTTCAGCGACGAGCTATAGGGCCCAAAAAACGCGCTTCTTCCGTAATCGTTAACGTTGGATTATCCAGCGCCGTTAATTGGAATGTGATCGTCATGCTGCGTTTCTGTAAATTTTGGGGATCAGCCGCTAAACGCACCGATAGCGTCATCACGCGCCCAGGTTCAACTTCAATCTCACGCTCTTTTACCAATTGTAATCCATCAATACCCGTTGCTGTCACGTCATAAACATGGGGCCGGTTATCGATATTCATCACTCGTAGTCTATAAACATTTTCAATTAAACCACTATCCGTTTTTATGAATAAACTGTTGCGATCACGAATCACGTTTAATTGTACCAGTGAACGTGTACTGATGGCGACACAGATGCCAATGAAGATAGCTAACAAGATACCGCCATAAACAAAAATACGCGGTCTCAAAACCTGGGTGGGTTTGCCATTAAGAGTATTTTCGGTAGTGTAACGAATCAAACCTCTCGGATAATTCATTTTATCCATGATTTCATCACACACGTCAATACAGGCGGAGCAACTAATACATTGGTATTGCAACCCGTCACGGATATCAATGCCGGTGGGACAAACTTGTACACACATTGTGCAGTTGATGCAATCGCCTAAACCTTGTGCTTTATAATCGACATTACGTTTACGTCCCTTTCGCGGATCGCCGCGTTTTTCATCATACGCGATAATCATCGTGTCTTTATCAAACATGGCACTTTGAAAGCGTGCATAAGGACACATATAAGCACACACTTGCTCCCGCATCCAGCCCGCATTGCCATAAGTCGCAAACGCGTAAAACAATAGCCAAAAAGTTTCCCAATCACCGAGATTGAATGCCATCACATCGACGGCTAATTCACGGATGGGCACGAAAAAACCCACAAAGGTGAAGCCGGTGAATAAAGCAAAGACAAGCCACAAGGTATGTTTAGTCGCTTTAAGGCGAAATTTGCGAACGGACATCGGTGCTTGCTCAAGTTTGAGTTGTTTAGGCCTATCGCCTTCGACTAAGCGTTCCATCCACAAAAAGGCATCCGTCCAAATGGTTTGTGGACAGGCAAACCCACACCATAGCCGGCCGGCTAAAGAGGTAAAGAAAAACAGGGTAATACCAGCAAGAATCAATAAAAAGGCCAGATAAATGAAATCTTGAGGCCAGAAAGTGAGGCCAAAAATATGAAATTGACGCGCTGGGAGATCAAACAACACCGCTTGCCGGCCTTCCCATTGTATCCAAGGGAAGATGTAGTAAATACCTAATAACACAATGCCACTTAAGGCTTTTAAACGGCTAAAAAATCCCAGCACAATGCGCGGATGGATTTTTTCACGCTTCGCGTAAAGGCCTTGTTGTTCCGTAGGCGGTGTGGCTTGAGCGTGAGTATTTGAGGGTTTCATACTAATTTTGGTACCTCTTATTTAAGTTTTGGGGAGGATCTCTGCCAGGGGCGGTGCCAGGGGCAACTGAAGAACAGGAGTCCAAACTTTAGTTTGGCAGGAGTCCTAATGACAGAAATTCGTTCGGCAGGTGCCGACGCGGCGGGAGACTATCCATTTTGAGGGCCATAAAACATTTTGAATGTTTTCAAATCAGGTTATGGCCCTCTGTCGCGCTTCATTGTTATACTTTTTGTAGGTGTTTTGTTACTTAACTTTAATGGCATTGAGCCCGCTGGTACAGTATTCATTCGTTTAGTACCAAAATGATCGTCGCTAAACTTCGTTACTTCGTTAGATTCTATATCCCGTTTTGAGGAGATTGTGCAAGCACAGACTCAGCATAAGGTAAAAAATATATTCGGATTGTGCTAAAAAAAGCCGGGAGTGTTCCGTCTTGATTAACCGCAAGATTGTACTTAGCCATTTTTTCCAATACCGATTTTATTTGGTTGTCTGATGGGTTTTCGCCTAAATCTGCCAATTCAAGTTCAAAATCTTCTTCGAGTTTTTCTAAAACCGTTTTTCGGGCTAAACACAGACGATCACAGTTGAGATTGAATGTATCTATTGTTGCTTCCACTTTTTTAGGATCAATACCGGCTTGAAGGCAAGCATTTTCATTTACTTTCAGAGCACCCTCTTTAACCTTATTAACAATTCCTCCCTGTGGCTTTTGTGTTATTGAAAACAAGGCTGGTGAAATAGGCAAGTCACTGGGCTTTAGAATATCCTCATCCATCACATTATCATCTTTAGCTTCTCCACAACTACGGTTTTTCTTGATGGGAGGTAAACAACGACTCTGATCAGGATGACGGGTTTTGGCACCATTCGTCTGAGTGCCTCCCTTGCAAGCTGCAAATAAATTAGTTATCTCAAACATCCAATCCGTTTCAGATGAAATATCAGACTTGGGATGAAAATGTTCTATTTTGTAATCATTTTCGATGATATTAATCTCACAATAAGCGCACAATCCATGCTGGATGTCAGTCAAGGCTTGAATAAGTTCGCTGTAAGCTTCATATTCTTCATTCTTAAAAGTATTCCAATCTCGCTTATCTCGTGTTTCAGGAGGATAGGCTTTTAAAAACGGTTGTAAGCTCGCAGGTACCGTATCAATTTGCTTAACTTTTTTCATGAGCTTTGCTTCCCGTAACGTACCCGCTGCCGACGAATTTCCATATCGGCTTTAATTAATATCGGATCATGAGGAGATTCTTGATTAAGTTCCTGACGCAACTTTAAAGCTTCCTGACTTTCTCCTTGATTGTTTTCAATCAAATCATAGTATTTTCCGAGTAATTCGGTAAATTTGTTTTTCTCTGCCGGTGGGCGCTCATTAACGCCCATGATTTCAACCAGCAACCGCCCACTTTCCGCACCATAAGAAGAAGTCGCCTGTTCAGCAATGACATTATCATTTTGCCGGGTTAGCAACACAATATGTGCCGGCTTGATAGTTGTTAGAACTTGTGCGCTATGGGTGGTAACGATAAATTGTGTCTTGGGGAATGTTTCTATGAGATCAATTAATACCTGTTGTTGCCAAATGGGATGCAAATGTAAGTCAACTTCATCAATGAGCACGATGGCTTCTGATTGTTGGATGGCTTTTTCATGGAGATGAGGGTTTGCTTGTGCCATACGTCGTGCTAAATCTAAAGCTAAAGTAGTACGGTAGCCATCACTGAGTTGATTGAGTGACAATTTTTCTTGATGCCCACCCTTGTATTCAAATGTGACTATTAAGCGTAACGGATTAATGAGTGTGCGTGGGTTTGAACAGCCGGGCATCATTTGACAGATCGCTTGACGCACTGATTCTAATACGGGCAGACGATATTCAAAATCACGTTGTTTGGTTTGTTCTCTTCGTTCAATGTCTTCCTGAAAAGCAAACCATTCTATCATTGTTTGAAAACGTTGGGTTGCCACTAACGCATTTTCTAATGCTTTGAAACGATTGAAGTTTTTATTAAAATCACGTTGTAGAGAAGACGATAACACGGCACGATCAGTGCCATAGTAGGCGATGACTGGTAAGTGGGTTGGTTTTCTATCTTGAACGTCGTTGATGATGTTTTCCAAAAAGTGATGAAGCTTGCCTAGTTTTTTATCTGGTGGGATTGCTTGTTGAGTTCGTTTGTTCTGATCGCGTTTTTTAGTTATATCCCAAATGATGCCTTCGGCACTTTCAAGAGTCACACGAGTATAAGGTGCTTGATTGGGTGCTTGATCGTCTTTTAATTCGGTTGTCAGTTCTTCTCGAATGTCGCTTGGACGAAACTTTATCCCACTTACGTTAGGCAACCGAGTTAATATCGCGCCTAAACCAATCGCAATGGCATCCAAAATGGTTGTTTTACCGGCAGCGTTGTTGCCGACTAATACGGTTAGTTGGGGATTGAGTGGTAAGTCTAATTTGTTAATGAGACGAAAATTGTCAATTGTGATGCGGCTGATTTTCATCGTTTTTTTTAACAAGCCAATTGTCACTGGCACGAGTTGTTTGATTCATCGTATTCTTCAATAGCTACAGGGATTCGTTATAATAACGGATTTTAAAACAATAACTACAGGGATTCGTTATAATAACGGATTTTAAAACAATAACTACAGGGATTCGTTATAATAACGGATTTTAAAACAATAACTACAGGGATTCGTTATAATAACGGATTTAAAAGCAATAACTACAGGGATTCGTTATAATAACGGATTTAAAAGCAATAACTACAGGGATTCGTTATAATAACGGATTTTAACCCAATAACTACAGGGATTCGTTATAATAACGGATTTTAAAGCGGTTCTTCGCTAAACGAAGCCTTTCGCGCATCAATCAATATTGTCATTTTTCATTTTTCATTTTTCATTAGTCTCGTGTCATGCGCTGAATTAGTAATTGGTGCTAATGTCTATTCAGAAGATGAATCATGCTTATGATGAGGTGGCATCGGTAAAGTCTGCTCAGAAGATGAGTCCTGCTTAGAATCATGTTTATGATGAGGTGGCATAAACAGAATCATTAAACCAAATAAAATGACTATTGTGCCGGCAATTCGACGGACAATCAGTCGGTGAGCAAAGCGCGTTAGCCATTGGGCGGTTGCTCCCATTGTTAGTAACATCGGTAACGTGCCTAAGCCAAACGCTAACATTAATAGTCCACCGTGCCATGCGCTATTTGATGCTAAGGCAAAAAATAAAATGGCATAGACTAATCCACAGGGTAACCAGCCCCAGACTAAACCCAGTCCAAGTGCTTGTAATGGATGTTTGACGGGCAGAAAACGTCGCCCGAACGGTTCAATTTTGCGCCAAAGATAGCTACCGCCTTTTTCTAATAGGGTTAAAGCTTGCCACCATGCGCCTAGATATAATCCTAAGGCGATCATGAATAAGCCCGATACCCACATCGCAACGCTACGGGGATTCTCTAGCGGCAACCATTGTGCAAATTGTTGTCCTAAAAAACCTACCAACAGCCCGGCAATCGTATAGCTGCCAATGCGCCCAACATTATAAGTTAGCAAATAGGGCGTTAAGCGTAGAAACGATTGTCGCACATTGTCGGGTAAATTCATCGTCAACATGCCAACAATGCCGCCACACATGCCAACGCAGTGTGTCGAACCCACTAGCCCGGCGATAAAGGCGGATAATAACGTTAGTTCAGTTGTCATAAGAGGATAGTTAATTAGTGCAACAAAGCGGAAACTTCGTTACCTTCGCTGAGCGAGGATAAGTTTCAATACCAAGAGTTCCAAAACTAAAGTACCTTAAAAGGTACTAAATGTTCTTTAGATTGGATTAGTCGGCTTTAGCCGACAGTAGCCGCTTTCTTGTACTAGTCACTAAAGCGACTACTACAAACTTCAGTCGCTAAAGCGACTACTACAAACTTCAGTCGCTAAAGCGACTACTACAAACTTCAGTCGCTAAAGCGACTACTACAAACTTCAGCCGCACGAAAAAATAAACTTTCAATTCTTCTTCATTCCTGTCCCAAACATGATCTAACAACTTTTAAGATAATTGCGTTAATTGCTGTTCTTCAGTCGATATCAGAGATGTCATCCTAAAATTTATATACTTATCATTAATTGAGTCATTTTTCATTTTTCATTAGTATAATACCAATGCCTTATGTTTGCGAATTAACATGTCAGCGAGGTTAAACTGACTTTTTTCTAGGACTTTTTCTAGCTTTGAGCGTAACTCTATCGCTTCCGCACTGTCGTATTGCCCATGATTGACCAAATACAAATAGCGATTGTATTCTTCAACTTCTGGAATAAGCGCGGCGCTTGCAAGCATCACTTGCGTGCGTTAATTCTTAGCATTATAACTCTGTGATACTCTGTGGCACTCGGTGAACTCTGAAAAAATGGGTTGGGGGCCATAAAACGTTTTGAATGTTTTCAAATCAAATTATGGCCCACAAATTCTTAATTCAACCCTTAATCCGCATTATCAAGCGATAAACTATAAATATAAGTCGCTAACAAGTGAACTTTCGCATCAGCCACTTTAGCATCAGCCACTTTAGCATTGCCCAACAATTTACCGTGCGCGGGCATTTTACCTTGACGGCCTTTTGTAATCGTTTCTGTTATGACGGCTTCTGAACCACCATAAAGCCAAATCTTATCCGTCAAGTTCGGCGCACCCATGGCTTGATTACCTTTGCCCTCCATACCATGACAAGCAAAGCAGATTCGCTTAAAGTGCTTCTGCCCTTCAGCCGCGGCCGCTTGATCATGTTGTTTCCCACTTAAACGCAGCACATATTGCGCCACATTGTTGATATCAGCTTCACTTTTGAGGCCGTTTGCCGCAGCCGCCGGCATCATCCCTTGACGACCATTCTTAATAGTGGTTTCGATAGTCGCCGGGCTACCACCATAGAGCCAATCATTATCGCGCAAGTTAGGAAAGCCAGAGACACCACGCGCATCTGAACCATGACAGGCAGTACAGTAAGTCATATATAAACTATGACCCAATTTGACCGCATTCTTATTCTTAGCCAAGGCCGTTATCGGTTCCCCAGCATACTTTGCATAAATCGGCCAATAGCGAGTGTCGGCCGCATCCATTTCCAGTTGGTACTCCTTCAGCTCACTCCATTTCAAGTAGCCGGCATATGAGCCTAAGCCTGGATAGAGTATCAAATAGATGATACTGAATATCAAGGTAATGTAGAACATATTCAACCACCAGCGAGGTAGGGGGTTGTTATATTCTTCAAGGGTTTCATCCCAAACATGGCCCATCGTTTCGACTTTATCGCCGGTTTTTTTAAAGTCAGCGCCTAACCATAAAATCAGGCCAAAACAGGCGAGAATCCCACCTAAGGTTGAGATGATAATAAACCATTCCCAAAATTGACTGGTAAAAAGCGTTTCTTCAAACATGATGCTCTCCTTTCTCGGCTAAAGTTTTTTCTTGACGTTCTTGACTTTAGCCAAAGCTAAGGATCGGCTAAAAAATAACTTCCGCCATCTAAAAGCTAAAGTACCCTAAAGGGCACTGTACCTATTTTGGGGAAATTAAGCTAAAAAATAACTTCCGCCAACATCTAAAAACTAAGGTACGTCTCAGAGCACGGTACCTATTTTGGGGAAATTAAATTTTCTTCGATCCTAAGGTTTTTTGTTGGCTTTCTTCTCTAAAACAGTTGCTTCAACAGAATCATCGTCATCTAGGGGTAGGCGAGCCGCTTCGTCAAACTCAGGTTTGCGCTTGCGGCTATACGCCCACACCACGATACCAAAAAAGATGACCATGACTAGAATCGTCCAAACGGACTGAAAAAGTGTCATGATATCCAAAACTTACCTCACTTTTTTCAGGGCTGTCCCTAAGTTTTGCAGATAAGCGATAAGGGCTTGCATCTCGGTTTTGCCTTCCACTGCTTGAGGCGCGTTGTCAATGTCCTCTTCGGTGTAAGGATGCCCCAACCAATCTTTTAGCACCCGCATCTTGTGTTGAACTTCTTCGCCATCAACAACATTGTCCTCCAGCGAAGGATAACCGGGCATCACTGATTCTGGCACCACATCGCGTGGATTGATCAAATGGGTATAGTGCCAATCATCACTATAACGCCCACCGACACGGTGTAAATCGGGGCCGGTTCGTTTAGAACCCCATTGGAAGGGCCGATCATAAACAAATTCACCGGCCACTGAATAGTGCCCATAGCGTTCCGTTTCGGCTCTAAAAGGGCGAATCATTTGGGAATGACACACCATGCAAGATTCACGAATATAAATATCGCGCCCAGCCAATTGCAGTGCCGGGTAAGGCTTTAAGCCATCTACCGGCTCTGTCATTGACTTCATAAAAAATAGCGGCACGATTTGCACTAAGCCACCAATACTCACCACCACGGTGATGAGAATGATCATTAAACCCACATTTTTTTCAACTTTTTCATGTCCAGTTGCCATCATTAATCTCCTAATTAGTGTGCCAAAGCCGGGGCAACAACGGCATCATTCACTTCGGTCACTTTAGGACTCGTCACCGTTTTGAAGATGTTGTAAGCCATCACCAGCATACCAATGAAGAAGAACATACCTCCTAACCAACGAATGACGTAGTAAGGATGCATGGCTTGCACTGATTCCACAAAGCTATAAGTCAAAGTCCCGTCTGGATTGACGGCACGCCACATCAGCCCTTGCATAATGCCAGAAACCCACATTGCGGTAATATATAACACCACACCAATTGTGGCTATCCAGAAATGCACTTCAACCAGTTTAAGGCTGTGCAGTTCACGTCCAAACAAACGCGGAATCAAGTAGTACATGCTCCCCATTGTTATCATCGCTACCCAGCCAAGGGCACCGGAATGCACATGTCCAATCGTCCAATCGGTATAGTGTGACAAGGCATTGACTGTCTTAATGGCCATCATCGGCCCTTCAAAAGTGGACATGCCATAGAAGGAAACGGCTACAATCATGAAACGCAAAATGGGATCGCTACGCAATTTTTCCCACGCGCCCGATAAAGTCATAATGCCGTTAATCATACCGCCCCAAGACGGTGCCAGCAGAATCAGAGACATCACCATGCCGAGAGATTGCGTCCAATCGGGTAAGGCGCTGTAATGTAAGTGATGGGGGCCGGCCCAAATGTAGGTAAAAATCAAGGCCCAGAAGTGAACAATTGATAACCGATAAGAATAGACTGGCCGTTGTGCTTGTTTAGGCACAAAATAGTACATCATGCCTAAAAAGCCGGCGGTTAAGAAAAACCCGACTGCATTGTGACCATACCACCATTGCACCATGGCATCTTGTACGCCCGCGTAGGCGGAGTAAGATTTCCACATCGAAACGGGAATGGCTAGGTTATTGAAAATATGCAAAATCGCAATCGTGATGATAAAGGCCCCATAGAACCAGTTAGCCACATAAATATGTGACGCACGACGCTTCACAATCGTTCCAAAGAACACAATGGCATACGCCACCCAAACGACGGCAATCAGCAGATCAATAGGCCACTCCAACTCTGCGTATTCTTTAGTGGTGGTATAGCCCAACGGCAGAGTAATGGCCGCCAAAACAATGACTAATTGCCAGCCCCAAAATGTAAAGCCGGCTAATTTGTCTGAGATTAATCGCACATGACAAGTGCGTTGCACGACATAATAAGAAGTCGCAAATAAGGCCGAGCCGCCAAAGGCGAAAATCACGGCATTGGTATGCAACGGCCGTAAACGACCAAAGGTAAAGTTAGGCACATCAAAAATGTTATTTAGCCAAGGCCAAGCCAGTTCGGCGGCGATATAGACACCTACCGCCATGCCGACAATACCCCACACTATGGTCATAATGGCAAATTGCCTAATCACTTTATAGTTGTAGGTTTCTTGGCCCGCTACAGAGGTTGCGGGTTCCGCCATAACGTTCAGTTCTCCTCAATCAAAAAGGCAGTTTGTTAGTTGAGATAAATCAACATCAAAAACGTGAAGGCGCGTATTGTAACTGAGTATTTTCCAAAAGAATTGATATAAGTCAAGACTTAAACGAACGGTAAATTTTATTTATTATAATCAAACAATTATATATTAACTTAGTTAGATAGGAATTACTTCTTTAAAAATAAGGTGATTTTATAGCAGATAAATTATTTGAATATGGCGTGATTTTAGAAATAATTTGTAACAGGAGATTAGGTAAAAGGGGAGCAATTAACTGTTGCTTAATTTCTATTTTAATCTATATATATCTAGTCAAATGAATAGAATATCTTGGAAAAATCAATTGCCACTTTAAAATGGGAGCAAGTGATCCTATAATCATTAACTTGGGTCATGTTGACTCAGATGAGAAAAGTTTTCTCGTACTGGGTATTGATTTTGACGGTTGGTAAATTTCAGTCTCAAGCCTCGCTTTGGGGTTGAAATTTGACCCAAGCGGACTGCCGGAAAAAATGACAATACTTGGTTGCACGAAACGACTTCAATCGGATTGAGTGCCAACGGTTGGGACGGACCAACCAGGACTCTAGTTGCAATCGATGCGGATTATCAACAGAGAGCGAATTATATATTCATAGTTTTGAGTAGATTTTTAGGAACAGTGGGATAATAAAGGCATTACAGGAGTTAATATGACTCAAAAAAATATCGAAAAAAAACCTGACAGGTTTCAAAAACCCTGTCAGGTTTACGTTTCTGCTTGCTTTAATTAGCGGCATTGCTAAAAAGACCGATCAACGGTTCTTATGACAAAACTGGTTTTAGGACGTTTCAATTAGCGACTTTGCTGAGGTATTGCCCAACGAGATGGTTCATGCTAAAGCAGGTTACATTGTGTTTCAATCAGCGACTTTGCTGAGGTATTGCCCAACCCTAGACGCAAAACTTAACATAAAATCAATGACATACCAAACTCATTTAAAACACTTAAATAAGCGTACTTTTTCTAGTTAAATTAACACTAACTGTCTGAAAATAAAATAAATATTATTTCTGGAGCCTTCTATCCAAACATATAAGCCACGAGTGACTGATGTATAAGTTATTGAATATAAATAAAAAGTTTTACTTACTTTCCCAGTCATTTAAGGCTACGTATTAAACCACACTCTCAAAAAAAAAGCAACAGACTTTCTTCTAAAAAAAAACCACCGACTAGACATCGCGTTTATAGATATAATCTGTTAAATCTTAACGATTTATAACCCATAGTCGCCATTAAAACGCGGCCAACTTGTCGTGAGAGTTGGTGATAAGTGAGTTTAATTTTAAATAAATTCAACGACATAATGTTTTTAATTAGCATCTCCGATGTTTAGCGTTACGAGGATGCGTTTTTCTGGGTTTTTTGGCCCAAAATCGACATTTAAAATGTGATATTTATCAATCACTTACCGATTAAACCGCCTAATTAACTGATTGAACGCTCACCGCCTTTTTTCAGATAAGCCATTGATTTATTTATTAATTATAAATTTTCAACTAATCCAATTTTTCGCTCTTTACGTATTGAGAAATCCGATTTCTTTAAGAACTCGGATTTCTTAGAACGGTAGTGCCCAATAACTTTACAAAGTTAAGAGTAAGGTATAATTATAAGGCGCGATAGGGGGCCATATTTTCATTTAAAAATGTCCAAAATAGTTTATGGCCCCCAAATGGTGCCCAATAACCTTACAAAGTTAAGGGTAATAATAAGTCTTCTGTACAATAATTTTATAGTCGACTTTTTACCAATTGATTGACTACTTTATAAACGTGTGTTCCAACTTGATTAGGCCATCTGGCACTCAGATTATTATCCAATTGTTTAGCATTTTTGAGTGCTTGTTCAACATAAGGTTTAAAATAATCAGTATTAAGCTTGGCTTTGTTGTAACCGCTGTTATGAACTTGTTTTAATTCATTCTCCAACTGTTCAGTGATTTCTTGGCAAGAGGCAGTTGTGACGGTAGGCAAACTATAATGACAAAGTAACCACGTTTCAAAACAAGGATTACTGATAGCGAGTTTAAAGCCACTTTTTTTAGCTTCTTTAGTCACTGAACTCAGTTTTTTGTCCTTCCACCTATCGACATCAATCATTAACCACAGTTCATCATTAGTTTCTAACGCATATTCTTGACGGAAATGCTTTAATCTTTCCAAAACATACTCCGGCGAAGATTTGTTATCTTCACCGGTTGGAATCACTTTAACTTGGACACGCCTATTACGAAACTGAGCAAAATACTGTTTTTCAGTGATTCTGCCTTCAGTCGCAATAATCAATAAGCGTGTATCTCCTAGAGATTTTAGACTGCGATCAATTGGACGTTTTTTTCTCTGTGTCAGTGCCATCGCTATCTTATTCCTTGCAGGGCATGCCTAATTGTTCAAGATCACCAACAAAAGGAATGCCTCCAAATCGCCCTTGAAGATAACCCGTTTGAATATTTAAGTCGGGATTCATTTTAAGGTTAACCAATGAATAAAGTTGTGACGCACCGTGTTCATCTTTTTCTAAAAACCAGATTTCATCTTGACGCAATAGGTTTAAGTCCAATAAATGGGTATCGTGCGTTGTAAAAATTAATTGACTACGATGTGTTTTGGAAACACCTGTTAGATAAGCTTCTAAAAAAAATTGGGGTAATAACGCATGTAAACTGCGATCCAGTTCATCAATGAGATACACTTTTTCGCTAGAAAGCAGATCAACTAATATAGGCAACAAATGAGTAAGTCGTTGCGTACCAGCCGATTCTTTAGAAAAGTCAAAAGAAACAATACTGCCATCATGTCCACGATGTATCGTTTCTAAACGAATGAGTACCGGTTCACCCGATTCGTTAGCACATAAGGTATAAGAAGTCGCTTCACCGAGCATCAATATAGTAGCGCCTGAGCGAATGTCATTCTCTATTGCGAGTCGTATTTGCTCTGGCAATCCTGGAAAATGTTTGTCGTAATCGAAGTGCTCTTCAACGGTTTTAATGCTATGTATGCCTGTGTCGGCTTGTTTCAGAAACTCACTTAAATAAGTCATAAACGGTTTTTCTTGATTGGCTCTGATTTCCAACGGCAAATAACGCGGAGTCGCCGGAACAACTTGCAAAATCTCTTCAAACCATTCATAGAGCGGTTTTAATTTTTCCACATTCCGCTCCAACGCTTCAGTTAAAAACAGTTGATTGGGGCGTGTGCCTTGGGCTACAAATTCAAGAAATTGTCTTTGTTTAGAATTTTGACGCGCTAATGAGCCGCCTATTTCAATGGTTACTTTGCCCGTTTCTGAAGTCACACGCTCGAAATAACGCACTTCTCTTTTTTTAGGGGTGACAAATAACCATTCCTCAAGCACTCGTTGATGATTGATGAGAAACCCGTAATGATAGCGAATATTTTGATAAGAAATAATAAATTCAAAGCGACTTGGCTGAGTTCGCAAGCGTTTATCCAGACGAAATGGCTCCACTGGAATGGATTTCGTGCCTTGGATTCCATTAACAATAAGTTGTTTGGCAAACCCAATGGCTTCAATCAATTTTGTTTTACCATGCGCGTTAGCACCGTATAAAACACTGGTGCGTAGCAAATGGGTTTCTGGTGTTAATTGAATCAAATGGCTTTTATGTTGTTCAAGCGCTGCACTGGCTACCATAGAAAATAAGGTTTCTTCGGCAAAGCACCTAAAATTTTCAACAATAAATTGGAGTAGCATATTCAGTTATCATAATGAAAAATGAAAAATGAAAAATGAAGAGATGGCATAAACCAGTCTATCATTTTACGATGAACCTTGAAGTTGTACTGACTTCTTCCAGTTGATGGCCCACAAATCTTGTGTTTTAACGTATTAATTGTAAGGGTTTAATGTCTAACTACAAGGATTGTAATATAACTACAAGGATTGTAATATAACTACAAGGATTGTATATAATAAAGGATTTTTAAGCGGATTGCTTGCTATTCATTGTTTCATATAACTACAAGGATTGTATATAAAAAAGGATTTCTAAGCATTGATTTTATAAAACGGTTTTTCTTTAGCCTTGTGTGACTTCAAGCCATTTTTTTTATAATTTCCATCGTTTCAAGACTGACGGTACAAACCCGTTGCAGTAATTCTATCACCGTTTCTTTGTAATCGGCGAAGCGATAGGTGTTGAATTGTTCCGCAATGGTTTTGTCACGCGGTTTTTTTGGTTTGTATTGATCGAGTATCCATTCTAACGCGCTGCGGTTGCCGAGTTGGTATTCCCAAGCAGTTGATGGTACGCGTTGCAACGTGGTAAGAGCGTCTAATTGAATTTCGCCGTTTATTTTATCAGCTTTGAGTTTGGGTTTGTTGGCTTGATTGCCAGCCCGTTTTTTATCCACCCGTTTGAGTGGATATTTTTCTACCGTTTCGTAGTTTAAATGTAAGTCCATTAATTGCTTGCCCCATGTTACCCATTGATGAAAGTCGTCATAAAACGGTAGGCGAGGAAATTCGCGCTTTAAGTTAAGGGCGTATTTTTGCCGGTAAGCCGGATGATGTAATACGGCGTAGGTGTAGTGAAAAATGTTCTCCTTGGTGATGGTGTTGTCTTGGTAATGGCAGCGAAATTGGTTTAAGCCCCAGTCAGTGAGGTTTTCTAGGCGGTTGCCTTCGGAGTCGTAGCGGTATAGGGGGATACATTGACTAGTTCTAGAACTAATTCCATTATCGATAATTTTATCGGAACATTGGGCAACAAAAGGTACTTGTTGGTGAATTGTAAACCATATAACAACATTAGTACTTTCAGCTTTTGGAAAAATTGTTGATTGTAATGATTTAGTGTTTGTAACTACATCATCAAAATAGAACTATTTGTTGATAAATGGACGATAACAGGAAATTCTTACGTTAGAATCGTAAAATTGATGTCTAAGTCCTTTTTTTAGGTTATTTCTGATGCTATCACTCCATTTTAGTTTACTATTTTTACGTATAACATTTAAAAAAGCTTCCGTTTTCTCAGATGAATTTTTCCACTTTTCAACCTCTAAATTGTAATCTTCTAAGAAACAAATTACCTTTCTTTTTAAGTTATCTAAATTATAGTCATAAGCCCATTCATCTCTTGAAGTTAAAACACCCGTTGAAAACAACTTAAAAACCGCCCTTTCCTCTTTCTGATATTTCGCCAGTTTGGTTTCCTTATTTGCTAACGGCAACAATTGTTCAAAATCATTGTCAGCGAGGTTGAGCCAATTGTGATTTTTGTCGGGCAGGATTTTGTTAAACTCAATTTGCTTAAATGGGGAAGTTCTTAAATTGCTAAGTTTCTCGGCGGCGGTTTCCATTTCTGGGCGACGCATATAATGAATTTGGCATGAAGTTGCGCCTTGTCGCTTTACTAGAAACGAAATCGCTACGCCGGTTTGAATCCCAAACACATTATTTTTTTGCCAGACAGCTTGGGATTTTTTCTAACATCGCCGCCTAAATCTATTATATAAATTTCGTTAAACTCTTCTGCCACGATTTTTCTAAAGCCGTCAAATGTACGCGCCTCTAAAAAAGAGGAATTAGTGACAAACGTTAAAATGCCATTGTCTGATAAACGATTACTTGCCCAACGGAAAAAACGTGCATACATATCATAAAGCTTGGTTTTTTGTGCCGTGCTGTTGGCAATGTAAGTGCGTTTAATCGCTTCGTCTATTTCGGGATAGTCACGGTTTTTATTATTGTCATTTTCGTTTTGTTGGTTAGCGTTATAGGGCGGATTGCCGATAATCACTGAAATTTGGCGTTGGTTTTGTGCTTGAATACGCGCGGCGTTTTCTTCGCCCAATCCAAGAAACAAGGTTTTCTGTTGATTTTGATAGTTATGCTCAAACCCCAAATTGTCTAAAGTATCCGCAAAGCAAATATGAGAGAATGCTTCATACTCGCCCATTTTTTGCTGGTAGGTATATTCAATATTGAGATTGGCAATGTAATACGGCAAAATCGCGACTTCATTGCAATGAATTTCGTGTTGGTATTTAGCGCGAAGCCGGTTTTTGGGTAAGTATTCAATTAGTTCGGTGATAAACGTACCGGTGCCGGTTGCTGGATCGAGAATTTCGACATTTTCATCGGCTAACAAACGATTAAAGTGTTTTTCCAATAGATAGTCGGTGCTTTCAATCATAAAGCGCACGATTTCATTTGGTGTGTAAACAATGCCTAATCTATCCGCTGCTTTTGGATTATAGCTTTTATAAAAATTATCGTACACGACTTTGAGGAATTTTTGCTTTTCATGGTGATTGTTAATATTAGCCGCTTCGCGGCGAATCACGGCGTAGTAACTGTCAATGGATTTCAGCGTCTCGCGGCGTACTTTGGCGGTAAAAAAGCTATTCACTACCGTTTCTAAATGACGCGCCACCACATTTTCCCGATGAAATTGGCTCTCGTTAAACACGGTTAAAAAAATCTCTTCGGTGAGAATATGTTGAATAATCATTTCCCGAATATCAAAGCGGTTGATTTTTTGGTTGATTGAGTCTTGACATAGCGTCAATAAACTTTTAAAAGCCGCTTGAAATTTTGGATTCGTTTTGGCTTGAGCCGCGAGCGTTTTTTCGTAATGTTTCAAGAATCGTTGGTAAGTCGGTTTTAAAATGTTCAATGGCTTGCCGAAAATCGCGCACTTCTGGGCGTTCGTAATGGATAAAATGCGTTAGCAACGCCTCCAATTTTTCAGCGTCTGCCATTTTGACGCGCTGAACTTCTTGCCCAGTTTGAATTAATACTGCGGTTTGCGAATCTTCAAATAAGATATTGTCGTTAGGATAGCCTTTAGTTAATTTGTTTTGGATTTCCTTATCTAAATCCTCATCCTGATCAGAGCGATCCCAATAGCCCCAAGGCAAACGCAACGCATTCTTCACCGTGCCATCGGGATAAACGGTGGTGTTGTATTGGGTGCGATAGGCTAATTCTGGGATTAAAATAAAATGAGGGTTTTCGCAATAGCTCTCTAAGAGTTTTTGGAAAGCCACTCGAATAGACGTTTCTTTGCGCGAACCGCCGTATTGGATGATTTTTTCGACTTCGCTGTGGTAGGTTTGGATTAGGAGTCTGGACATATTTACTTATATAAACAAGGATTGTATATAAAAAAGGATTTTTAAGCGGATTGCTTGCCGTTCATTTGTTTGTCCGAGTTAATGTAACTCATTGATTTTAATAGAATGGCCCCCAAGAGGCCCTCTCTATAAATCAGTTATTTAGGTGTCTTATGACAACGTTTCAAGGCATTTTTTTTATAATCGCCTTCGTTTCAACACTGACATTAAGTACAACGAATTACGCGGATAAACGAATTGGTTTAGAGGTTATTATGAAATCAAGGATTTATAAAAACTTCTGATTTTAGAAGTTATAGAAAAAATATAACGCTTGCATGCGCAAATGACGCTTGCATGCGCAAGCTTATATATAAGGACTCGTTGTAATAAAACACTTATAAAAACTATGGCTAATGAGGCGCAATTGGGGGCCATAACTTGATTTGAAACTATTCAAAACCTTTTATGGCCCCTAAATCAGGTAGTCTAAATAACCCTAAAAGATCTCTTGCGAATTCGCATTACTTAAGTTTAAATTATATGCCCCATTCGCTTGCCCAAAGCGCGGTTAAGACGGATTCTGACTGCGATTTATGTGTCAACTGTTGTGGTTCATCAAACAAGCAATTATGCATTCGTTGACAGTAGGCTGAATAACACATCAATTGGGCAATGTGAATGAGTTTTACCCATCTTTTTTCCGTTCTAATTGTTTTCCATTGTTTTGGATAAAAATTCGCCAAAATAATTTCACAAGTCAAAATCAATTCCATCGGTGGCATTGCCCAACGAGGACGACTGAGTTTTAATTCCTCTTTCCGATTAATTTAGTTATTCGTGCTGTCCGGAAATAAGGATTTCAATGGTTTAAGTCGTTGTTTTTATTGGAGTTAATTTTATTGACGGACAAGTCTATTAACTTCGGTAAATACCCAATTTAACGTATCAAATACAGCTTGTAATTCTCTGGTAGCTGATATTTGACTAGGATCTTTTATAAAGATATTATCTTCCAACTTACTAAATTGCCATATTTTTCCTGTAGTTACAACGCCATAACATATATTGGCACCTTTAATGGAAGCCGCAATCATTTCTGCTAAAGCCTGTGTCCATCCGCCATCCCAATCTTGTTTTTTAGCTTCTATAATACAAAGAGGTGGTAATTCCATTCCACCGCAATCTGTAGCAGGTGCTACTAAATAATCTGGTTCTCCCACTAAACCTTTTTCTTTGTCTACATTGAAAGGTTCTTCTATCCAGACGTTTAAAGGCTTATTATTTTCTTCTACTATATTTAACATAGGAGTAATTACCTTGTTACATATTGTCGCCTCGTTCCTAAAACTCAAACTATTAAATAACCTTCTTTCAATGTTATTTAATAGTAATTCAGATATTTCTATACTTTTACTCTTAATTATAGAACCATCTTTTACCTTAATACTGAAAATACCTGCGACTTGTTCAACTGATTCAAATTGACCATATGACATAACATTCTCCTTATTTAAAATGTGGTTTGTCCCTTTTGCAATACAGGATTTTTGGCAGTGCTGATTAATGGGTGATTAACATCGGATTGTTTAGTTAGGGCTTTTTGTTGTATTTGGAATAGACGGAGTAAAATAAAAGAACTACCAATTAATTTTACTCTGATCCCAATTATTCCGCATTGGATAATACGTGCAACAGTGGTTGAGTGAGAATGGTGAGTTGATCGTCGCTTTGCGTAGTTACTTCGTTGCGCTTTCGCTCTACCCACCCTACGCTTGCTGCAATGCCACACAGTTTGCGGAATTAGAAACAAATAATCCCCCCGCCTTTGGTAAAGCCGTCGTCTAATAGCTGAAGTGCCCTAAAGGGCACTGAAGACTCAATGCCATATCGTTTGCTTCTGAAAAAAATCCTGAATTTACCAGTCCCCTTTAGGGACTTTAGCTTTGAGCTCTTTCTCGTTTATTTCTTAACTTAATGGCATTGACGCTTGCTGGGGCTATTCAAATTCAACCCCTATAGGGGTTGTTTTTTTTCCCAAAAAAAGTAGCGGGAAAATAGAAATGCGCCCACCACAAAGCCACTGTACTGGGCTGTTCAAAGTTGGCCCGATAAATCGATAACTCATTGATTAATAAGAACTTATCAAAAAAACGGCCCTGTGGCTCTTATTAAAAGAGAATTTACTGCAAATCCCGTGAAAGTGAACTTTTTTGAAAACTATAATTGTTATATAAATCAATGAGTTAGCTAAAATGACCGGTGGCACTGAAAAGGGTGGTTTATGTAACTTGTTGATAAATATACAGTTTGTGGCGGTGGGTTTTGCTATCGCTCTACCTACCCTACGCTCAAACCGGTGGGTTTCGCTATCGCGAAACCCACTCTACGCTCGCTGAGTGACACCCGATCGGAGCGGCTTGGACGAAGCGCAGTAGGGTGGAGCGTTTCATCAGGATAATACCTCTCTTCAGCCGTGCGGCTTGAGGCAAAGGCTGCAAGGATTAGTTAGGATATTTGTTGAGTTTAAATTGGACCAGATTTATTTTGAGCCTGACCTATTCTCATTCTTGCTGGATTAAGGCTGTGGTTTGAGAGTAATAGTTCGCTTATCGTAATCAATATTGATAATAAATCGACTTAGGATATCATTACCAATGAATCCATTGATCCCAAAATCATCCAGAATAATCCCAAATTCAATTTCAATATCTTCGAGTTCAATTTGATCAATTTTGAATTTTTCAACTTTTTGAGAAACGACTTCTTGAATACCGTCCCCAATTCCATGTAACCGTTTAATAACAGCGAACTTTTTAAAATTGAAATCAACCAAATCAATATCTATCGCAGTAGTGGCCGCCCCCGTATCTAAGATACAGTTATTGATTCTAGTGTTTTTTCCTTCATATTCAATGTTGATCGATATCCAGATTAATCCGTTTTTCCATTCAAAAATCATTTCAGGATTCCTTTAATTGGTACATCCTCAACGATAAATTCTGAAGGTGTGGTGGGCAGGGAAAACAATACGTTCATCCCCTTTTTTTTATATCTTCGATAGGCCTTAAATATTTCTTTACCATCGTCACTAATTTCGAGAATATTGCCTTCCAGAATTTTAGATTTTGTCTTGGAAATTTTTTTTTCTACAATATCTCCAATCAAAACAAACTTATCCGGATATTGCTTACGAATTTCTGACCATTTCATAATTTTAGCCGTTGTAGTTGGTGACAAAACTGCTTCTAAACAGAGCTTTAAAAAAAGAAAATTGAACTCGTAGGTTAGACTAACGAAAGAAGTCCAACCAAAACTGAAACTAATTATGTAAGGAAGTAAATGGCTCTCCCAAGTTTCCGAATTACCCCTGTAAATACATGCCCAGATCACATCATACCCCGGTGGTGTCTTTAATACTCACCAAGACGTACTAAAAAATTGCTGTTTGGAACGAAGCCGACGGTGTCAGCTTTTGTCTTACTTGACCACAATTCCTATTTCTGGGCTCAATCACACGGCCTACATTCTTGATTCCTCTTGGTTCATACGTCCATTACTGGGTTTGCATGTAGAGCGTACTACTAACCGGCTGGTTAGGCTGTAAGTTAGATGGGACTTGAGTTAAAATACCTCTCACCCATTGGGTAATAATAATCTATTTCATAATTTTACCAATTAATTCCAAGATTTCGGATTTAGCTTGGCACGACGGCTGCAAGGATTAGTTAGGGCTTTTTTAGAATTTATAATTAATTCCAGCTTCTTTCATGATTGCATTTGCTGTGAATTTTTATTGACAATTATGTGGCACAGTTACATCTTTACAACCATCTTTTCCCCAATATTCATGTGATCCTTTTGCAGCTCTGATAAACTTCCACCCATACTTTTTAAAGATTTAATTCGAGCCTGACCCCTTTTATTGCAAGACTCATAATTAAATTACCTCTTTGATAATTTACTTAGATATCAAGATCATCTAACCTTACTGATATAATATTCTTTATAGTAAATAACTCGTCTACAAACGTGTTCTCTCCACTTTTACTTTTCAATATGTAAAGAACTTTTGCTATACCTTTTTTTTCATCAAGATATTTTTTCTTGCACCACTCATTGAAGTCCTTTTTGTCAGATTTTTTCTCAGGCTCATAAAAATTTTGAGTTTCACCACAATTAATTAATTTATAAGGACTAAGTGTGCATATGTTTTCATCAGTCCAAAACATGATTAGATGATCATAAAACATTGCAGTAATTAATGTTCCTTCCCGAAAATTAGGTTGTAATCTTAAATTGTGCCAAAAAAGGCTGCCAGCCTTAGCCTCATTTTCTGATTCAATTACATTTGGAAAATCAATACATATCTTCATCTCTTTTCTCATTTAAAGGTTTATTGTAGCAATATTTGTTTCTAACATCCAAAATACGACATGGGTTTGTACCTAACACTCCTCTTCAGCCGCCGAAGGTCGGCATGCAAGGATTAGTTAGTAGGTTTCTATATATTTCAATGATTTATCGAACATTCTACTTGACCTTCTAACAGCCTCTCTTCTCCCGCCGCTAGGTCGGAGAGCAAGGATTAGTTAGGATATTTAGTGTTTAAATTTTGGCTTGACTTTTGATTAAACCTATCAAAATCAGGTATTATAACCACTTGATTTATTGACAGGTATTTGCTTTGTCGAATACCCAATTCAATACATTAAACACCACTTGTAGTTCTCTTGTCGCTGATATTTTAACAGGATCCTTAGTGAAAATACTATTCTCTAATTTACCAAACATCCAAACATCCCCTGTAG